>Ga0134125_10000720_pt1 | contig 43095 bp, 42 predicted proteins | sample KB31751_FD_96464 | JGI IMG/M metagenome (GOLD analysis project Ga0134125, IMG submission 96464) | Terrestrial soil microbial communities with excess Nitrogen fertilizer from Kellogg Biological Station, Michigan, USA - KB3-175-1 | ecosystem: Environmental > Terrestrial > Soil > Unclassified ...
CCGTCAATCCTCTCCGAGGTAAAACCACCAACCGGAGAGCCGGATGCGGGAGATCCGCACGTCCGGTTCGGAGGGAGGGGGGGCCGGGTACTCAACCGGCCCTCCCTACCCCTATCCGACGGTGTCCCCTACGGGGCCAAAGACCGCAGGCCCAAAACGCTGAACGAAGGGTACGCGTAGAGACGCTCCCTTTCGTGAAATCCAATCGCCGGCGCGAGATCGGCGAAGAAGGTCTCGCCGTTTCCGATCCCGTCCGCGACGTCCATCGGGGCGGTGACCGCGCCGGCGGAAGACCCTCATCACCCCGGCCCTCTTCTCCCAGCCTCCCCCCCGGCCGCCGGGAGAAGAGGGAGGGCGCCCGCGGGGTGACCGATGATCTCGGCGCTGTCGCCGCCCTCGAAGATGCCCATAAGCCAGAGTTGACGCGCCTCGGGAAGGTCCCCACTTTGCGGCATCGAGACATCAACTTGCGGGACTGCGACCTAATTTTGCGGCATTGCCGCCCCTCTTCGTGAAGTTGAGGCCCCAACTTGCTGCATTGCGACCTCTCTTTGCGGCATTGCGACTTCGCAATCTGACGTTGTGACCTCGCAATACGGCTTTGCGACCTTGCAATCTGACTTTGCGACCTCGCAATGCGCCGTTGCGACCTCGCAATCTCACTTTGTGACCTCACGATGTGGCGTTGTGAGCTCGCAATCTGGCATTGCGACCTCGCAAGGAGCAGTTGTGACCTCGCAATGTGGCGTTGCGACCTCACATTGAGCCATTGGGTGTGCCCAACGAGCCATTGGGTGTGCCCAACGAGACATTGAGTGTCCTCCGCGAGACGTTGGGTGTGTCCAACGTGCCGTTGAGTGCCCTCCGCGAGGCGTTGAGTGCGTCCCGCGAAACGTGGCGTCTCTTCATCGCGGTCGGGCCGGTGTGGAAACTGAAGCGTGACGCCGTTCCGGCCGATCCGCGTGGATAGTACCTTGTTTGGCCCTCCCTCTTCTCCCGGCCGGGGGGAGGGCGATGGGAGAAGAGGGCCGGGGTGATGAGGGGGCTGGGCGAGGAACTCTCGATTCAAAGAAAACGAGGCACCCGCCCCACCCTAACCCCCAACTCCCGCCAATACCCCGCCTCACCCTCCCCAATCTCACCCCCCGCCACCAGCAGGGTCCGCAATCGCCCGAAGGGAAGACCCCGCTTCTTCTTCGCCTCCACCCACCCGCGCAGCGCGGCGATCTCCTCCGCCGTGCCGTGGAACACCGTCGGCCGCACCCAGGCCGCGGTGGCAATCCGCAGCTCCGGCGCCGGTTCCAGCGCCACGGCGGCTCCGGTGACCGTGGCCCAGGAAAGCATCGCCCGCTCCTCCGGCGTCTCCAAAGCTCCGCCGAGGACGACGATCTCCCGTTCCCCCGCTCGCCGGGCCGGAGCGATCTCCGCCTGGACCCGCTCCGCCATCGCCATCATCTCCGCCGCGCTCACCTCGACCGGGGCCCCATCGATCAGCACCACGGCCCCACCCGTGTTGGGGCGGTCTGGCTGTTCTCCCTCTTCTCCCGGTGAGGGGGGTTGGGAGGGGGCGGGAGAAGAGGGCCGGGGTGATGAGGGTCCTGGGAGGGAGACCTCGGGCTCCGGGACAGATTCCCCGCTCACCGGCGCCGACACCAGCCCCGCACCCAGGATCCCCAAGTCAAGGGCGATCGACTCGGGGCTGGGCCGGTAGGGGAACGCCACGCGGGAGCCCAGAGGACGGCCGGCGAGATGGCCGGCCCACGCGCCCGCCCGCCGGGCGAGATCGCCCCAGGGAACCCAGCGCCAGTCCAGACCTTCGCTGCGGAAGAGCCAGGGCTCCTCGGCGGCACGCGAGGCGTGGTGAAGCAGGGCGGAGTAGGGGCTTGGGAATGCGGGCACGGGGGTTCGCGCCCACCGGTCAGAGGTGTCCGGCGACCTTCTTCATGACGTCGGCGATCTTCTTCTCGATCACCGGCTTCATCAGGTTGGCGGGGGGCTTGAGCTGGGCTTTCCCGACCAGCAGTCCGTTCTCCAGGACGATGGTGGCCTTGGCCCCCGGCCCGGAGAGGTGCATGACGTCGTCCTCCCAGTGCCACTTCAGCATGCCGCCCGGGAAAGCCTCCTTGAGCGCGGAGTCGAGCGCCGGCCGGATCTCTCCCATGGACGACTTGGTGGTCTTCACCTCGATGGTCAGGTCACTCATGGCGCGGAAAGGTACCACACCTCCTCCCCCGCTTCTCCCGGTGGGCGATGAGGAGGGCCGGGAGTTTTTCTCCCCCCGGCGCGTGTTGTCATCTCCGGTGAACTCAAGTGAGCTAAGCTAGCCGCAGACGTTATGAGGGGACGGCCATGAATTACCGACACATCGTATCCTCCGCCCTGGTCCTCCTTCTTATTTTCTACGCCGCGGCTCCGGCCCTGGCCCAGGCCCCGCGGCCGGCGGCACCGCAGGCGTTCCCCGGCATCGCCGATCCGAAGCTCTTCGACGAGAGCCTGAAGGCGGCGGTCGAGGCGACCAAGCAATATGGCACTCGCGACACCGCGGCCGACGTAGCCCGGGTCAACCGCATCGCCTATGAGCTCGCCCAGCAATCCGAGTTCGCGAAGTACCCCTTCGTCTTCGGCATCGTCAAGATGACGGAGCCCAACGCCTTCGCTCTGCCGGCCGGCCAGATCTTCATCACCACCGGCATGCTGGACCTGGGGCTCGACGACGACATGCTGGCCAACGTCCTCGGTCACGAGATCGGCCACGTCATCAACGAGCACTCCATCAAGATGCAGCGCAAGGCGACCCTGATGAGCATCCTCGGCAACCTGCTGGTGGCCGGCGTCCTCATCGGCGAGTCGCAGCGCCGGCAGAACGTCCCCAACACCCCCTACGACCCCAGGGTCGGCTATGGCTACGACAACGGCGGCAACCTGGTGCAGGGCGCCGCGGCGGCGAGCCTCGTGGTGAGCGAGCTGTTGCTGCGCAGCTACAGCCGGGAGCAGGAGGACGAGGCGGACAAGGAAGGCCAGCGCCTCGCGGCCGCGGCCGGTTACAACCCGGACGGCGCCCGCCGCCTCTGGCTGCTGATGAACGACCGGCTGCCGCAGATCAAAGAGTTCGGCTACATGCAGACCCACCCCTTCGGCGACGAGCGGGTGCGTTCCGCCGAGGCCCGCAAGGGCACCTGGTCGATCGATCCGCGCAAGCCCTCGGCGGACGAGTTCCGCAAGCGCACGCAGGGCATCCTGAACACCTACATCGCCCGCAAGAAGCCGGCCGAGCCGGAAGTGGCCTTCCTCAAGCGGGCCATGCTCGCCACCTGGCCTACGGGGCAGCTCGCGGACGGCCTGCGTCTGGAGAAGCTCCACAAGCGGCGGGACGACGAGCTCACCCGGCCCTTGCTATCCCGCGACTACGGCGCGGTGGTGAAGCTCTACAAGACCGAGCTGGCGGACCTGAAGACCCTCGATGCGAAGGGCACCCTGGTGCCGGTGGTGGAAGGCGAGATCGCGGACCTCGAGACCAAGCGCAAAGAGCTGTATCCCCGGGCGCTGGAGACCTTGGGAGGCGGGGTCTACGAGACCTCCTTCCTGGTGGCGTTCCTCAGCAACTTCCCGGACTCGCCGAAAGTGCCCGAGGTGGCCCTCGCCCTGGGCGACGCGGACAGCCGCCTGGGCAACCGCACGGAGGCCGTAACCCAGTATCTGAAGTCCTGGGAAGCGGCGCCGGACAGCGTCGAGGGCAAGCGCGCCCGCGCCGGCCTGCGCAACCTCGCGCCGACCCTCCAGGAGCTGGCCGCCCTGCAACAGATGGCCGAGCAGGACAAGGACCCGGACCTCAAGCACGTGGCCGGCGACCGCCTGGCCGCCATCGCCAAGACCTACGACGACCTGACCAACGGCTCGGAGTATCTACGCCGTTATCCGGACGGTCCCTACGTGGTGCCGGTGATCGAGCGCCTGAACGTCCTCGCCGAAAATCTCTACGGCGAGGTGGTGCTCTACCAGAGCATGGGCGACTCCGTGAAAGCGATGGAGCGGATCAACAAGATCCTCACCAACGCCCCCCTCTCCCCCGCCGCCGGCAAGCTGCGGGACCGGGCGGTGCTTACGGCTTCAAAGACGTAGGGGGCGGCGCTGGAATTAATAGCCAAGCAGGAATAACATGGAGCGCTTGGGCGGATTCGCCGCCCTCCTCGTGGCGTCCACAACGGCGCTGCGAGCGATTCCGGAAACCTCATCCTGAAGGAGCCTCCGATGCGCAAGAAACTCGCCCTGCTGGCCTTTGCACTCGCCGCCCTGACTGCGTCCTTCACCCTCTCGCCCTCCGTCGCGTCCGCCGACACCTGCCCAAAGGGTACCCATCTGATCGTCTGCCCCACCTCTAGCTGGTGTTGCCCCAACAACGCCTTCTGCGTCTGCGGTCCCTTCTAGCTAGAAACCCGCTCTCGTTCCGCGGCTCTGATCGAGGATTCGATCGGAGCCGCCCTCGGAGCTTCGGATCAAGGCGTTGCCTTGAAGACCATCTTCCCCGGGCTCAGCGTCAGGTTGCCGTCTTCGAGCGCGTAGCCCTCGACCTTCTCCAGCCCCGCAAAGTAGCGCTGCTCGTTGGTGCCCGCCGACCCTGCGCAGGCCATCTTGGTGGCCGAGACCGCACCGACTTTGAGCTGGCCCGGCGCGGCCGAGATCACGGTGGCCGAGAAGCGGTTGCAGCCGCCGGAGCCGGAGATCTTTCCGCCCGCGAAGTCGGCGGTGATCGGCCTCCCGGCCGGCACCGGGCTGCCGTCGTCGAACTGCACCAGGGTCCAGGTCTTCCCCTCTAGAGCGTCCATGGGCGTCATCCCCTCTCCACCCTTCCCCGTCGTCTGGCCGGTCGCGGGCGGCGATGCGGCACAGCCGAGGACTGTTGCCAGGGCCAGGATCGTAGCGAGTTGAAAGAATACTCTCGAGCTCATTTCACACCTCCTGGGCCGGTTGCCCCTCCAATCGGTTGCCCCCCCAATCGTACCCAGGATAAGCTTTTCTCATCGCTACCAAGAAGCTCTCCCTCCGCAAGCGCCTGGCTCTCCTCCTGCTGATCGCCCTCGTTCTGGTCGCCCTGGCCGAGATCCTGGTGCGGATATTCTGGCCGCAGCCGGCCTTCTTCGCCTCGCCGGGGCTCTACGTCCTCGATCCCAAGGTCGGACACCGCATGAAGCCGGGCCTGAAGGGCGTGCTGGGCAACTTCGCCGAGTTCACCACCCAGGTGCGGGTCAACCAGCTCGGCATCCGAGGCCCCGAGATCGGCCCGGCCCGGCCCGGCGTGCGCCGCGTGCTGGTGCTCGGCGACTCCTTCACCTTCGGCATGGGGGTCGAGGAGCAGGACGCCTTCCCCGCGCAGCTCGCCGCCGAGCTAGGCCGCCGCGGTATCCCCGCGGAGGGGATCAACGCCGGCATCGGCGGCTATGGCATTCCCGACGAGGTGCGGTGGTTCGAGCAGTACGGCCGGGAGATCCACCCGGACGTCATCGTGCTCGGCATCTTCACCGGCAACGACCTGCAGGACGCAGCTCCGGACCGGCCGCCCGCCTTCGTCTCCCACGGCGAGCTGCTAGACAAGGCCGAGCTGAAGCGCTCCGGGCTCTTCCACTGGCTCTACCAGCACTCGCAGCTTTTCGCCCTCGTCAAGTACTCGCTGCCCGCGCCCATCGACCGCACGATCCGGCGGACGCTCCACATGCCGGAGCCCTCGGCCATCCGGGGCCTGCGGGAGGAGATGGCCCTCTACGATCCCCGCAACCGGGCGCGGGCGGAACTGGGCGGGAAGACCTCGGAGGAGGCGGTCCACCGGCTGCTCGCGATGGCCCAGACCGATCACGCGGTCGTCGTGGCCCTGCTTCTCCCCTCGAAGCTCCAGGCCGACGACGCAGAGTGGAACGGCGCCCTGCGCCAGCTCCACCTCGCGCCGTCCCAGGCGAACCGTATGCTGCCGAACGAGATCTTCTCCGGTGTGCTGGTGCGTTGCGGCGTGCCGGCGCTCGATCTCACGCCAATCCTTTCGGAGGCGCTGCGCCACGGCGAGGTGGACTTCTTTCCCAGGGATCAACACTACACCGTGGCCGGCAACCGCCGGATCGCCCAGGAGGCGGCCCGCTTCCTCCGGCGCTCTCTGGGGCGGGTTGAACCTGCCGCGGCCCCCCGGATAGACTGACCCGCCGCCGGAGCGGGCTCAAGGCGTTGCGTCAAAGATTTCCCATGACCTCTTCAACCCCCTCGAAAATCCGCAAGGCATGGCGTCTGGCCGCTCTCCTCGCGGTTGCCGCCCTCGCGGGCGCTGCCTGGTGGGCTCACACCCATCACGACTCGGCGAGGGCCGTCCTGCGGGGTCTCAACCCGGGCACCGACGCCCGGCCGGCGGCGCCCGCTGGTCCCGAGGTCTCCTCTCCCGACTATGCCCGGCTGGGCGACGGCTTCCTCGTCTGGGAGTCGAACCGCGGCGGACCCTGGCGCATCTGGACCCGCCGGCTGGACGGCTCGGGTCTGCGCCAGCTCTCACCGGACGAGTCCGGCCACGAGCACTGCTGCGCCCACATCTCGCCGGACGGCAAAAGCGTCGCCTACCTGAGCCTCAGCAACTTCAAGTACGCCGCCGACCCCGAAGAGGGGAAGCTCCGCCTGATCGGTATCGACGGCAAAGGAGACCGTGTCGTCGCCGAGACGGCGCAGACCTACAGCCGCGGCCACCGCTCCGCCATCTGGCACGGCGACAACCTCTTGCAGTACGTCGATCCGGAAGGCAACGCCATCCTCCTCGATCTCGCCAAAGGCACGAAGGAGAAGCTGGCGGGCCCCAGCAGCGAGGGGAAGGGATGGCTGGTGAACCGCACCCGCACCAACGCCACGACCGGGCTGCCCACCTTCTCCCTCTACGACGCCAAGCACCGCGCCGTCACCGAGCGCACACCCTTCGGCGGCTGCGAGCCCTACTTCTCGGACGATGGCCATTGGGGGATCTGGATGGCCGGAGCCGGCGGCCCCCTGCGGGCGTTCGATCTCGCCACCCGGACCCAGAAGACGCTGTTCGAGAAGAACGATCCGCGTCTCGGCGCCCAGGCCTACATGTACTTCCCCATGCTGTCGAACGGCTCGGCGCTCGTCGCCTTCGGGGCTTCGCCCAATGAGCACGACCACGAGAAGGGGAACTACGACATCTTCGTCGCCGAGGTCGATCCAGCCACGATGGACGTCCTCGGCCAGCCGCTCAAGTACACCTCCGCGCCGACTCCGGACCGCTATCCGGACGTCCACGTCGAGCCGCTTCCCCTGGGGCGGACGTTCGGCGAGGCGCCGTTCCACGTCCATCTGCCGGACTCGAAGCCCGGCCCCGAGGCAGTGTGGGACTTCGGCGACGGCACGCCGCCGGCTGCTTCCCACGGCGAGCACACCTACGAGAAGCCCGGGAGCTTCGCCGTTTCAGCAAAGGCCAAGAGCGGCGAGATCCTGCGCGGCCGGGTGACCGTGCTTCCCTCTACTCCGCCGAAGGCACTGAAGGCCGAGGTGCGGCAGGGACGGCAGATCCTCGTCACCTTCGACGAGCCGGTCGCCGCCGCTCCCGGTGGCGCCAAGGCCCGCCTCGCCTCGGGGAAACAGGTCACGGACACGAAGATCGGCGCCGACGGCCGGAGCCTGGAGGTGACGCTCGCCGCCGACCTCACGACCGGCGACCGCCTCCACCTCGAAGGGATCGTCGACCGGGCGCAGCGGCCCAACACCCTCGTGCCCGCCGATCTCGAGATTCCGCCGCCCCACTGGCCGGTGGATCGCAAGAGCCTCATCCTGCTGTGGGCCGCGGCCGATCAGCCCAACCTGGTGCCCGATATATCGCAGGCATCCCAGGCCGCCGACCGCACCTATGCCATCAAGCCTCACGGCCGGGCTCGCCTGAACCACGATCACGCCATGCTGCTGGTGGGCGACGGCAGCTTCCAGGCCGAGGAGCAGGCAGGCAAGAGCCTCGTCGACCTGGCCGAGAAGAGCAACGAGATCACCCTGGAGCTGACGCTCACGCCGGCCGAGGTGACGCCCACGACTTCGGGGACGATCTTCTCCTTCGGCCGCTACAAGGGCACGCCCCTCCTGGAGCTGGCGCAGCAGGGCGACGCCCTCGTCTGGCGCCTGCTGCACAACAAGACGGCGGAGCCGGCGGTCCGCTTCGGCAAGCTCGCGGCGGGCCAGCCCGTCCACGTGGTCGCCGCCTACGGCCCGGGCCGCCGGGTGGTCTACGTCAACGGCGCCAAGGTTCTCGACGACGACGCCTGGCAGGGCGATTTCTACTTCTGGAAGCCCGGCGCCCTGGAGATTGGCGCGGGATGGAAGGGCGTCGCCGAGGGGCTCGCGATCTACGATCGCCTGATCGGTCCGGATGAGGCGGCGGAGAACGCCCGCCGCTACGCCACCGAGCGCGCTCGCCGGCAGGCCGTGCTGTCGGTCCAAATCCTGGGGACGCTCCAGCGCTGCTCGCGCACTCCCTCGCTCGACGAGATCGCCCCGTACCGGCAGGCGCTCGCCGCGTGTGAATACAGGGTGGATCGGGTGGTGGCCGGCAAGGTCACTGGCCCCACGGTTCGCGTCGCCCGCTGGGTGATCCTCGACGGCGAGACGCTCACGCCGGCCAAGGGCGCCTCGGTGCCGCTGGCGCTGGAGCCGTTCAGCGCCAACGGGCAGCTCGAAAGCATCTACCTCTCGAACGACCTCGGCGCCAGCTCCTCACCGCTCTTCTACGACCCGACGAGCGGGTGAGCCTCTCTCAAGTCCTGGATAGACCGTGGTCTTCAGCTCCCACCTCTTCGTCTACTACTTCCTGCCGCTCGCCCTGCTCGCCTACTTCCTGGCGCCGCGGCGGGCGAAGAACCTCGTCCTCACGCTGTTCAGCTTCGTCTTCTACGGCTGGGCCAACGTGGCGTTCATCCCGCTGCTGATGGCCTCCACCTTCATCGATTACTTCTGCGGCCTGGCTTTGACCGGCGGCTTCCGCCGGCCCTGGCGCGGCGAGCTGCCGCTCCTCCCACCCGGCGGCGAGCGCAGCCGGTCGCAGAAAACCATTCTCATTGTCTCCATCACCGCGAACCTGCTGCTGCTCGGTTTCTTCAAGTACTTCAACTTTACGGTCGACAGCTACGACGCGCTGATCGAGGCCCTCGGCCTCACCGGTCTGCGGCTCGATTCGGTGATGCGGGTCGTCCTGCCGCTCGGCATCAGCTTTTACACTTTCAAGAGCATGAGCTACGCCATCGACGTCTACCGTGGCGACGCGCGGGCGATGCGCAACCTCGTGGACTTCTTCTGTTTCGAATCGATGTTCCCCGATCTCGTAGCGGGACCGATCATCCGCTTCTCGGAGATTGCCGACCAGCTCGTCAACCGCACCATCACCAGCGAGAAGTTCGCCCGCGGCGTCGCCTTCTTCTGCCTGGGAATGGCGAAGAAGGTGCTGCTCGCCAACCCGTGCGGCAAGATCGCGGACACCACCTTCGGCGCCGCCTCGCTCGGCGCGCTCGACGCTTGGCAGGGCCTCTTCGCCTACGCCTTTCAGATTTACTACGACTTCAGCGGCTACTCCGACATGGCGATCGGCCTCGCCCTGATGCTCGGCTTCATGTTTCCCAAGAACTTCGACTCGCCCTACAAGGCGGACTCGATCACCGACTTCTGGCGCCGCTGGCACCTGTCGCTCTCCACCTGGCTGCGCGATTACCTTTACATTCCGCTGGGCGGCAACCGCAAGGGCGAGACGCGCACCTACATCAATCTCGCCCTCGTCATGCTGATCGGCGGCCTGTGGCACGGCGCGGCCTGGACGTTCGTCATCTGGGGCGCCATCCATGGCGGCTGGCTGGCGCTCGAACGGGCTTTCGGCAAGAAGAGCTGGTACCGCGCTCTGCCGCACGTCGGGCGCGTCGCGCTGACCTTCTTCATCGTCCTCATCGCCTGGGTCTTCTTCCGCGCGCCGGATCTCGCGGGCGCCCTGCACTACCTGGGGAGCCTCTTCGGCCTGGGTAGCACGACCGGCGGAGCGGCCCTGATCGGCGGGCTCATCCGGCGTCCCTACGATCTGCTCGCGCTCACTCTCGCGGCCTTGATCGCCTGGGGCGCGCCGCAGACCTGGGACTGGACTCGCAAGCTGACGTGGCCCAAGGCCCTGGCCTGCCTCGCCCTGCTCGGCGTCGCCCTCGCCGCCATGGCGACCCAAGGCTACAACCCGTTCATCTACTTCATATTCTGATCATCATGGACCCCGAACGCGAACGCATCGCCAAGATCGAGATCGGCCACACCGACGTCTCGCCGTCCTTGGCGTGGATGCTGATCGCCGTCTTCCTGGCAGTGATCGCGACGGTACCGCTCGTGGATCTGCTGACCGGAAGGGCAGCGAACACAGGCGTCACCCCGAGTTCGCTCGCCTCCGTGGGCTCCGTCGCTCGGCAGGACGGCTGGATCGCCGGGAGCTACGCCCTCCTGCGCCAGATGCACCAGCTCGAGGACGGCCTCGAAAGGAAGTCCTGGCTGGGCGCCGCCCTGCTGCCGCGGACGCAGCGCGTGCTGACGGCGCTGGGGGTCGGCAATGAAAAGGTTTACCTCGGGCGAGACCGCTGGCTCTACTACACGCCCGACGTGCAATACGTGACCGGCTTCCCTTTCCTGCAGCCCAGCGTCCTCAAGGCCCGCAGGCTCGGCGGCCATCCTTGGGAGAACGCGCCGCAGCCCGATCCCCTCCCGGCCCTGGCCGACTTCCAGCGCCAGCTCGCCAGGCGCAGCATCGCGCTCCTCATCGTGCCGACGCCGCTCAAGCCGATGATCGAGCCTGAGGGCTTGGCAGGATCCTCCGTGGCGCCGCCGCTGGAGAATGCCTCCTGGTCGGACTTCGTCCGCCGGCTCGACGCCGCCGGCCTCCAGGTCTTCGACCCGTCTCCCCTGCTGGCGCAGGAGAAGGCCGCTCACAGCCAGCCGCAGTACCTCCGCACCGACACCCATTGGACGCCGCAGGCCATGGATCTCGTCGCGCGCCAACTGGCCGAGCGCGTCCGAGCCCTCGGCCAACTTGGGCCCTCCACGGGAGCGGGCTACTTCCGGCAGACGCAGACCGTCTCGAACACCGGCGACCTCGCGGTCCTCCTCACGCTCCCGCCGACGCACCCGCTGAAAGAACCGGAGACGGCGACCATCCAGCGCGTCGAGACCGCCGAGGGGACCCAATGGCGGGCCGATCCGAAGTCGCCTGTCCTGATCCTCGGCGACAGCTTCACCAACATCTACTCGCAGAGCGACCTCGGCTGGGGCACGAGAGCCGGCCTCGCCGAGCAGCTCTCCTACTACCTGGGACGGCCCGTCGACCGTCTCGCCCTGAACAGCGGCGGCGCTCTGAACACCCGGCAGCGGCTCGCCCAGGACCTGGCCACGGGCAACGACCGTCTGGCCGGCAAGAAAGTCGTCATCTATCAATTCGCCATGCGCGAGCTGGCGATTGGGGATTGGCGATTGATCACGATGGGAGGAGAGCGATGATGAGGGCGACTGACATTCCGCTTCGCGAGTGGTTCGGCGACATCGACATCTACCTTTTCGATCAGATTCTCCGCGAGAGAATCCGGCCCGGGATGTCGATTCTGGACGCCGGCTGCGGCGGCGGCCGCAATCTCATCTACTTCCTGCGCAGCGGCTATGACGTCTACGGAGTCGACGCCACCCGGGAAGCCATCCTGGCGGTGCGCGAGCTCGCCAGCCGCTGGGCTCCGAGTCTTCCCGGGGAAAACTTCCGGGTGGAGCCCGTCGAGGCGATGTCGTTCGCCGATCACAGCTTCGACGTGGTGATCAGCAGCGCGGTGCTCCACTTCGCCCGCGACGAGGCGCAGTTCCACGCCATGCTGCGGGAGATGTGGCGCGTGCTCCGCCCCGGAGGTTTCTTCTTCGCGCGCCTCGCCTCCAGCATCGGGATCGAAACGAGAATCCGGCCGCTGGGCAACCGGCGCTACCGCCTGCCGGACGGCAGCGACCGCTTCCTCGTGGACGAGGAGATGCTCCTCGCCCTCACCCACGAGCTCGGCGCCTCGCTCGCCGATCCGATCAAGACGACCAACGTTCAGAATCTTCGCTGTATGACGACGTGGTGTCTGGTAAAGACTTGAGCGCGCGGTCCAGCTCTTGGAAGAAATAGAGCGTGAGGCCGTTGGGATCGCGGACGCAGAAGCTGCGATGGCCCCAGCTCTGATCCTTCAGCTCCTGGCTGATCGAGAGCCCCTTCTCGACCGCCCGCGCGTAGCACCCCTCGATCTCCTCCACCTCGATCACCATGAACGCGCCCTGCGGCGGCCTGGCATCCCAGAGGTCATCCGCCCCACCTGTGGTGGGTAGCGCAATCACCTCGATGAGCCCCGCGGCGGCCTGGAAAATCGTGCCGCGATCCTCGGGGTTGCGATCCCACGTCTCGAAGACCGGAAGCTCCAACCCGTCGCGATAGAACGCGACCGTGGCGTCGTAGGCCGGAGTGAAAAACGCAAACCGGAATTGACCTTCGCTCATGGGTACCATGATACAGCGAGACCGGAGATCGGCGGGGTTGCCGAGGCCAAGGGCAAGTGGTCCGAAGTGCGCGAGACGCCGCGGACAGCCTCTCCCCAAGTGGGGAAGCGTTCCCCAAGTCGGGAAAGCCTCTCCCCGAGTCGGGCAGCCTCTCCCCAACTCGGGAAAGCCTCGCCCCAAGTCGGGAAAGCCTCTCCCCGACTTGGGCAGCTTCTCCCCAATTGGGGAGAGCGTTTCCCCGAGTGGGGGAAGCGTTCCCCAACTCGGGAAAGCCTCTCCCCCGCTCGTTTAGGGGTTCCCCCGCGACTTCGGGATACTTCCAGATCCGGACCGGCGTCTCCGATCTGCCGGAGACGCCTCACAGGAGAACCGGTGAGGAACTGAGGACCGGCGTCAATGAGCCTGCAGGCTCGCCAGGGCGGTCAGCACTTCTTCGCTGTGCCCACTCGGCTTGACGCCGGTGAAGACTTTGGCGATCTTCCCTTCCGGATTGACGAGGAAGGTGTTGCGGGCTGCCAGCTTGTTGCCGTTGTACTCCATCACCGAGCCATACTGCGTCGAGACCTTGCCGTTGGGGTCCGAGAGGAGCTTGAAGGCAAGACCTTCCTTGGCGCAAAACTCCTTGTGGGACTCGGCGGTATCGACGCTGACTCCGAGGATGACCGCGTTGGCCTTCTCGTACTTGGCCAGATCGCGCTGGAAGTTGTGCGCCTCCAGCGTGCAGCCGCCCGTGAAGTCCTTGGGATAGAAATAGAGGACCACCCACTTCCCGCGGAAGTCCTTGAGGGCCGCCGCGTGGCCCTCGTTGGTGGTGAGACTGAAGTCCGGAGCCGGCGAGCCGGCCGCCGGCATCGCCGTGGCGTCCGGAGCCGCATGGGCACGCATTACCGGCGCCAGCAGGGCGGCGAGGAGGAACAAGCCCAAAAGGCAGCGTCGAGCTAAGGTCATCTGGGAGTCTCCTATAGGTCGAAGTGACACGGGAGAGCCTACCAGAATGACTACGATGCTCAAGTGCTGAGGTCGCTATGCGTCCGTTCCGCCGCTATACTGCTGGTGACGATGATGAACAATCCTTACCTTGATCTGACCGAGGAATTCAATCGAGACCGTCTGCGGGTCCTGCTCAGCTCGGGCCAGGCCGTGGTCGTCCATCGGCTGGCGATCATGAGTAAGGACGGCGACTGGATCCTGCGCGAGGATACCGAGGCCGTCGAGCACGTCCTGAAGGTGCTTTCGATGAAGGGAGCGCACTACCGTTTCGGAGCGCCGCTGGATCTCCGCTGGCTTGCGGGTGGCTGGAGCTCTCACTTCGAGTTTCGCCCGGAGGCGCTGCGCCTGCGGACCGATTTCGTTACTCGACCACCACGGATAACCTCGAATCAGTTGGCCCACATGTGGAAGGAAGCTGAGACGACTGGCACCGAAGTCGTCGGCCTGGAACCCTTGGCAGCCCTGAAGCTGACCAATCGCGAGAAGGACTATGCCGTGATCGGCGACTTGGCGCGCCTGATGCCCGACCCTCGCTCACAGCTCCGGTACTCCCGCAGCAGCCGCGATCTGAACCAGATTGCCGGCAACCATCCGGAGGCTCTGGCCGAGGTCTTACCGGACCGGCCTCTTCTTGCCAAAGTCGGCGAGGGGAGAGAGGCCCTCGAGGAGGCTCTCGATCGCGAACGTCGCACGCTCATCCATGCCAACGAGGAGCGACTGGCCCGATACCGTTCCGCCGCCGAGGGTTGGGCAGGGATCTGGCAGGAAACTCAAAGAGAAATGGAAGGGCTCTCTCTACTGGACGCCCACCGCCTGTTGGTCTCACGGGCCGAAGGGGTTTTGCCTTTCACACCGGATGAGGGCCACGAACCATGATCGAAATCCAAGACGAATTCCTGAGCGAGGAAGACCTCGATCTGCGGAATCTGTCCTGGGAGGAGCTGATCGCCTACTGGAATCTCTGGCTCCACCAGGCACAGGCCACGAACGACCTCGACGAAGATCTCTACTCGCACGGCGTCTTCGAGCGCGATCCGTCGGCCAAATTGCGCGCGTAAACAGGATCGGCTTTCAGACCTTCCGGGTAGCTGTAAGGATCTAGCCTCCGAGGAGACGCCCCACGGGGTTCCCCGTGAGGCGTCTCTACAAAGTGGGGCAGTTGACGAGGACCTGGTGCTACTCCGCCACGCCCTTCTCCTTCAGGATGTTCCACACCTTCTCGGGCGTCATCGGGATCTCGATGTGCTTCACTCCGAGGTGCGAGAGGGCGTCGACGACGGCATTGACGATCGCGGGCGGGGCTCCCACGGTGGCGGACTCGCCGACTCCCTTGGCTCCCAGGGGGTGGTGCGGGCAGGGGGTCACCGTCTTGCCGGTCTCCCAGTTGGGGGTCTCCATGGCGGTGGGAACGAGGTAGTCCATGAAGCTGCCGGCCGAGTTGTTGCCGTTCTCGTCGTAGCTGATCTCCTCGAAAAGCGCCGGCGCCAAGCCCATGCTCAAGCCCCCGTGGATCTGGCCGTCGACGATCATCGGGTTGATGATGTTGCCGCAGTCGTCGATCGCCAGGAAGCGGCGGACTTTCACCTCGCCGGTGCCGCGGTCGATGTCGACGACGCAGACGTAGCTGCCGAAGGGGAAGGTCAGGTTCGGCGGATCGTAGTAGTCCACCGCCTCCAGCCCCGCCTCCATTCCCGGCGGATGATTGGTGTACGCGGCGAAGGCCAGCTCCTGGATGGTCTTCGACTTCTGTGGCGCTCCCTTGACGGAGAACTTTCCGGGCTCCCACTCGAGGTCGTCCTCGCTCACCTCCAGCAGATACGCGGCGATCTTCTTCGCCTTGTCGCGGATCTTCCGCGCCGCCACCGCCGCAGCGGCTCCGGCCGTCGGCGTCGAGCGGCTGGCATAGGTGCCGAGGCCGTAGGGAGCGGTGTCCGTATCCCCCTCCTCCACCTGGATGTGAGCCGCCGGAATGCCCAGCTCTTCCGCGACGATCTGAGCGTAGGTCGTCTCGTGCCCCTGGCCCTGCGACTTGGTGCCGAAGCGGGCGATCGCCTTGCCCGTCGGGTGGATGCGGATCTCCGCCGAGTCGAACATCTTGATGCCCAGGATGTCGAAGTCCTTGGAGGGCCCGGCGCCCACGATCTCGGTGAAGGAGCAGATGCCGATGCCCATCAGCTCGCCCTTCGCCCGCTTCTCCGCTTGCTCCTTACGAAGCTCGGTGTAGCCGATCCTTTCGAGCGCCATTTCCAGCGCCGCCTTGTAGTTGCCGCTGTCATACTCCCAGCCGAGCGCCGACTTGTAGGGGAACTGGTCGGGCCGAATGAAGTTTTTGAAGCGCAGCTCGGCCGGATCCATCTTCAGCTCCTGGGCCAGCACGTCCGTAACCCTTTCGATCGCGTGCACGGCCTCGGTGACGCGGAAGGAGCAACGGTAGGCGACGCCGCCCGGCGGCTTGTTGGTGTAGGCGGCGTCCATCTCGGTGAAGGCCGTCTTGATGTCGTAGGAGCCGGTGCAGATCGAGAACAGGCCCGCCGGATACTTCGAAGGGTTGGCGGCGGCGTCGGCATAGCCATGATCGGCGAGTGTCTTGATGCGCAGCGCCGTCATCGTGCCGTCCTTCTTCGCGGCGAGCTCGGCGGTCATGTGGTAGTCGCGGGCGAAGGAGTCGGCCTGCAGGTTCTCCATCCGGTCCTCAACCCACTTGATCGGTTTGCCGATCACGACCGACGCGGCGATGGCGATCACATAGCCGGGATAGACAGGCACCTTGCCGCCGAAGCCGCCGCCCAGGTCGGGCGAGATGACGCGGATCTTCTCCTCCGAAAGACCGACGTGCCCGGCCACCAGGGCGATGACGGTGCGGATGGCGTGCGGCGCCTGGGTGGTCATGTAGACGGTGAGATGGGTGTCCGTCTTGTTGAAGTCGGCCACGCAGCCGCAGGTCTCGATCGAGGCGACGTGGATGCGCGGAATGTAGATGTCCTGCTTGACCGTCACGTCGGCCTCGGCGAAGGCCTTGTCGGTCGCCGCGCGGTCCCCGGTCTCCCAGTGCCAGATGTGATTGTCGGTCTTGCCTTCCTTGTCGGTGCGCAGCACGGGGGCACCCGGCTCCAGGGCCTTTTTGGGGTCGACCACCACCGGCAGCGGCTCGTAGTCGACCTCCACCGCGTCGACGCCGTCGGCCGCGATGTAGCGGTCGGTGGCGATCACCGCCGCCACCTCCTGCGACTGATACATCACTTTTTCGACCGGCAGCACCATCTGGGTGTCGGACATGAGCGTCGGCATCCAGTGCAGATTGAAGGACTTCAGGGTCTCGCCGGTGATCACCGCCAGCACGCCGGGGATGGCGAGGGCCTTCTCGGTGTGGATGGCAAGGATCTTGGCGTGCGCGTAGGGGCTCCTGACAATGTCCATGTGGAGCATCCCAGGGAGCTTGATGTCGTCGACGTAATGGCCCTGGCCGCGAAGGAAGCGCGGATCCTCCTTGCGCTTCATCGAGTGGCCCATGCCGCAGACTTCCGGACTGGTGCGAAGTGTCGTCGTCGCCATGGCAGTCTCCTTATTTCGCGGCTTCCGCGGGCTGCCGGAGCGCCGCCGACGCGTGCTGCACGGACTTGATGATGTTGACGTAGCCGGTGCACCGGCAGAGGTTGCCGGAGATCGCCTGGCGGATCTGCGCTTCGCTGGGATCGGGATTGCGGTCGAGCAGGGCACTGCTGGTGATCATCATGCCCGGCGTGCAGAAGCCGCACTGGAGGCCGTGCTCCTGATGGAAACCGTTCTGAATGGCATGGAGCTTGCCATCCTGCTCCAGGCCCTCCACCGTCTTCACCTCGCGGCCGTCGGCCTGCACGGCGAGCACGGTGCAGGATTTCACCGGCACGCCGTCGAGCAATACCGTGCAGGCGCCGCAGTGCGTGGTGTCGCAGCCGATGTGGGTGCCGGTCATGCTCAGGGTTTCGCGCAGCAGGTGGACGAGAAGGAGGCGCGATTCGACCTCCGCCTTTTGATCGGTGCCGTTGATCTTGACCTTGATTTGATGTTGCGACATGACTTAGTGCTCCTTCGCCCAATCGATGGCTGCCTTGAGCGCGCGGCCGGTGAGGACGCGCGCCATCTGCCGCTTGTATTCGACGGCTCCGCGCCGGTCGGCGCTGGGGGTCGCGATGGCCGCGGCGCGCTGGGTCGCCTCGGCGATCACCTCGGCGCTCGGCTGCTTGCCGATGAGGAACTGCTCGGCGTCGGCGGCGCGTAGCGGCGTCGGGCCGGCGTTGGTCAGCGCGATGCCGGCGCTCGTGATCTCTCCACCCGCGCCCAGCGTCACCTGGACGGCGGACGCCGCGGTGGCGAAATCTCCCACCTTGCGCTCCAGCTTCACGTAGGAGCCGCCGCTACGCGCGGGCGGCACCGGAATCCGGATCTCCGTCAGGATTTCGTCCGGCGCGAGGGCCGTCGCGAAGAGGCCGAGGAAAAACTGATCGATCGGGATCGTCCGCGTGCCGCTGGGGCCGGTCGCCACCACTTCGGCGCGCAGCGCGAGCATGGTGGCCGGATGATCGTTGGCCGGATCGCCGTGCGCGAGGTTGCCGCCCACGGTCGCCATGTTGCGCACCAGCGGATCGGCGATCACCGCGGCAGTCTCCGCCAGCAGCGGATACTTGCTCTGGATCAGCTCGGAATGCTCGAGCGCCGACTCGCGGGTGCGGCCGCCGATCTTCAGCACGCCACCCTCTTCCTTGATGTACTCGAGGCCGGGAATGCGGCCGATGTCCACCAGGTGGCCGGCGGAGCCCAGGCGGAGCTTGAGCAGCGGCAACAGGCTCTGACCGCCGGAAAGCACCTTGGCGTCGTCGGAGTGGCTCTGGAGGAACGCTAAGGCCTCGTCCAGAGTCTGCGGTGAGTGGTAGTCAAAAGAAGCCGGGATCATCGATACCTCTCCTTTCCTGACAGCGGCAGCTTAATGGCGGGTCAACCAATAAATGAGAACAGCGAGAATGATCACTGCGATCCAGAAGATGGGACCGCGCAGCATACGGCCGGCCGCCCGGCTCGCGGCCTTGGCGCCCAGGGAACCGACGTCCAGGACGTCCTCGGCCATAGGCGGCGGTGGCGCGATGGTCTGCGGGGCCGTCGCCTGGGCCGGGGCGGCGGGCTCCTGATCTGCGGCCAACACGGCTGGGGTTTCCACGGCAGGAGGTGCCACAACGGCCGGTGTTTCGAGCTCGCGCCGCATGCCGTCGGTGAACTTTTGAAAGAGCTGGTCGCTGACGTCCTGAATCATGCCGCGGCCGAACTGCGCCAGCACGCCCATGACGTTGACGTCGGAGACGACGGTCACCTCGGTCTCGGCCGGCCCCTTGTCGACCACGCGGCTTTTCATCCGCATGTCGGCGCCTCCCTTGCCTTTCGTCTCCTGACCCGAAGCGGCGATGTCGGCCTCCATCGCCACAGGGTCGAGGCGCTCGAATTTCATTTTGCCGCGATAGCTCGCCGTCACCGGACCCACTTTGATAGTGATGGTGCCGGTGAAGGTCTGATCGTCCACTTTGTCGGTGATGGCGGCTCCGGGCAGGCAGCGGCCCACGCGGTAGGGATCGGTAAGGAACTCCCACACCGCCGCGGCGGGGGCTTTGACGACGAAGCTCTTGGTGATCTCCATTCCCATATCTTTTTTCCCTCAATTTTTCCCGTCAGGCAGCCAGCAGGGGAAGGAGCCGCTCCAGCGACTCGAGGTTGTGGGCCGGCAGCAATCGGTCAATAAATGGAAGCGCCGCCGCCATGGCGCGGGCGGTGGGCTCGTAGCGCGAGTCCCCGGCCAGGGGATTGAGCCAAAGCACCCGCCGCGCCCGGGCCTGAATGGCCCGCATCGCACCGGCCAGCGGCTCCACGTCGCCGCGGTCGAGGCCATCGCTCAGAATGATCACGGTCGTTTGTCCATGGATGATCTCGTCGAGATAGTACGTCACAAAGGCCTCCAGGCACTCGCCGATCTTCGTGCCGCCCGACCAGTCGGGAACTTGCGTGGCCAAGCGCTCAAGCGTGAGGTCGACCCGGCCGGGCCGCACCCAGGGGGTCAGCCGCACCAGCGTGGTGTTGAAAGCGAAGATCTCGGTCGAGCGCTCCGAGCGGGTCACCCGGCGCAGCGCCAGCACGAAGGTGAGGAGGAACCGGGTGTGGGGGTCCATGGAGCCGCTGGTGTCGCAGATCACCACGAGGCGGGGCTTTTCGATCGGCCGCGCCCGGCGGGCGAGCGAGAGGAACTCGCCACCCTGGGCGACCGCGCGCCGGAAGCTGCGCCGCAGATCGGGCTCGCCCCGCCCGCGCACCGGCACCCGCCGCCGGCTGGGGCGGGTGGCGAGGCGCAGGATCAGCCGGCTGAGGAGACGCTCCATCGCCGCTAGATCGGCGGCCGAGTACTCCTCGAAGGACTTGCGGCGCAGCACGGCTTCCGGGCTGTATCCCACCTCCTCGCCGAGGGCGGCCGCGGTCTCCTCCTCGGATTCAGCCGCCTGCCGGCCAGGGAGCTTGCCGGACCTCGGCCGGGTCTGGGTCGGAAGGCCGGGAGGCGGGATCGGTGGATTCGTCGACTCGTAACGTACCCGCCATAGAAGGTCGAAAAGCTCCTCGAACACCACGGCGTCGCGCTGGCGGATCTTGAGCGCCGCCCGCAGGGCTCGCCGCACCTCGTCGCGGTCACCGAGGTCGATCAGGGTCAGGGCCGTCAGGCCGTCCGCTTCGTCGCTCAGGGTCACGCCGACGCCGCGCTGGCGAAGAGCCCCGGCGAAACGCGCAAGGTGGCGGACGAGATCGGCCTGGATCGTCAACCCGTCGCCTCCCCCTCGGGACGCCACGCGCCGGGCGGGCCGTGCCACAAGACGCGGACTCGCTCCCAGCGCTTCGCGTCGACGTCGCCGCGAAACTGGACGAGAGCGCCGCTTCGATAGCGTGCGTTCGCGCTCCGGCCATGGACAAAGAGCCCCGGCTTGTCTTCGTCGCCGGGCATGCCGTAGGGCAGCATTTCATCCCTCAGGGTCGCGGGCAATACGGACTCCAGGAGCGCCACGGCCTCCGCGTCGCCGAAGGTTTCGTCGCCACCGGGGTAGAGCATCGCGGAGTAGGCGAAGCGCCCACCCTCGGGACCGGGCGCCAGATTGACGAGCAGGTCGCCATCGCCCAGGGTTCGCCGGGCGACGAATCCGCGCCTCTCGCCCGCTTCGGAGAGCCGTCGGTAGTGGCTCGCGAGATGCCAGGCCGCCTGCCGGCACACCTCGGCGTCAGCGCGGTCCGCCAACTCCAGGAGCAGCGGCTCCATATCCTCGATCCATTCGTCGACCTCGGTCGCCGCCTGCACGGCGAGCTCTTCGTGCCCCATGTCGAGCAGCCTCCGCACGTAGCCCGCCCGGCCGCCAAACACCTCATGAGCGAAAAAATCGATGCCGTTGCTGCATGGCGATGTGTCCGGCTCGGGGTGCTTGCGCTGGGCCAGGATGGTGCAGAACCACTCCTCCACCTCGACTCCGGCGTGCTCTCCGAACTCGTCGCCGGCGAAGTCGCCGTACCAGTTCGAGAAGAACGGACCGGCGATTCCGGGGCGCTCGATCTCCTTGGCGGTCAGCATCGCCACCACATCGCGCAGCGGCGGGGTGAGCTCGGCGGCGTTGCCGTGGTAGCGCCCCCCGAGGGAGCGCGCCGCATAGGCTCGCACCCTCTCGTCGCCGTGATCGAGATAGGCCAGCAACGATTCCCTCGCGGACTCTCCTTCGGCCTCCTCAGGGGTCCGGCCATCGAGATAGGCGATTCGGGCCGCCAGCGCCAGCCCCGCGTCGTCCTCGAACGAGGCGATCCAGTCGCGGCAGCACTCCTGCGGTCCAAGGTCCGCGAGATTCTCCACGTGCACCAGATCGTCGATACAACGCAGCAGAGGAAGCGCTCCGGCCCGCACCAGCGGGTCCAACCCCGTCAGGAGCTCAGGCATGCGGCCCGCCACCCGCAGAGAGCGCTGCTCGGGCGCATACTCGTCGAACGGCGGGCCGTACTCAGACCACAGAACAATACGCGCGTAGTGATACGCCAGGTCCCAGACTCTCGGCTCGGCGTTGCCCAGCAGGCGCACCAGCACCGCGAAGAGGCGGTCCCAGCGGAGGTGCTCCCGCGCCCGTTCTTCGTGGAACGGGAAACGCCACAGACCCTCGAGGACGGCCAGCAGCGATGCGCGGTCGTCCGCCTCGCAGGCGCGCTCGAGCTCGGAGAGCCAGGGCTCCCAGTAGTTGGCGCTCGTCTCAGACGTCACTTGAGTCGTCAACTTGTCGCCTCCGCCAAAACCGCGTCCAGATCGCCCGCTCCCAGCTCGCGCAGGTCGTGCTGATCCTTGAGAATGCAGCCCAGGGTCTCGGCGACGGTCTCGCGGTCGAGATGCTCGCTGTGCAGATGGCAGAGCGCCTGCGCCCAGTCGATCGTCTCCGCCACACCGGGCGCCTTGCTCAGCCGCCGGCGCCGCAGGGCCGCCATGAAGCGGCCGATCTCCTCGGCCAGGCGTGTGCTCGCGCCCGGCACTCGGGAGCGCAGGATGCGCACTTCCTTCTCCAGCGACGGGTGCTCGATGTAGAGGTAGAGACAGCGCCGGCGCAGGGCGTCGCCGATCTCACGGGTACGGTTCGAGGTCAGCATCACGTAAGGAACGTGCTCGGCGCGGATGGTGCCCAGCTCCGGAATCGTCACCTGGAAATCCGACAGCACCTCCAGCAGGAAGGCTTCGAAGCCGTCGTCGGCGCGGTCGATCTCGTCGATGAGCAGCACCGGCGGCCCCTCGACCCGGGTGATGGCGCGCAGCAGCGGCCGCTCCAGGAGGTATTGGCGGCCGAAGATCAGGTCCTCGATCTCGCTCGCCGTCTTGCCTTCGTCCTCGGCCATCCGCAGCCGCAGCATCTGGCGCTGATAGTTCCATTCGTAGAGGGCGGTCGAGACATCCAGTCCCTCGTAGCACTGGAGGCGGATGAGCTCGGTGGAGAGAAGGCGGGCCAGCACCTTGGCGATCTCGGTTTTCCCCACTCCGGCGTCGCCTTCGATGAGGAGCGGCCGGCGCATCTGCTGGGAGAGGAACAGGGCGGTGACGATTGCCGGATCGGCGATGTATCCCTGACCTTCCATCGCCTCCTGAAGCGCCGCGATCTCCGGCCTCAAGCCGCGCCCTCCAGAAGTTGACCCGCGTATTGCTCCGGAGCGGCGAGGAAACGCTCGCGGCAGCCGCCGCAGCAGAAATACCAGGTGCGGCCCCCGTGCTCGGCGGTGTGGCGAGCGCCGGCGATGGCGACCGTCATGCCGCAGATGGGATCGATCGCCTCGGCGGCATCCCCAACCGGTGCGGGCTCGGAGGCTCCTTGAGCCACGGGCTCCTCCCGTCGCAGCTCGACGATCTCGGCCAGGATCGAGAGCGCGATCTCCTCCGGGGTGGTGGCGCCGATGTTCATCCCGGCCGGGTTGCGGATGGCGTCGAGCGCCGCGGGCTTCACGCCTCCCGCCAAGAGGATCTCCCGCATCTGGGCGAAGCGCCTCCGGCTCGCCACCACTCCCAGGTAGGAGGGCGCCAGGGCCAGGGCGTCGCGGATCGCCTCCTCGTCACGCTCGCCGAGAGTGGCCACGACGGCGAACCGGGGTCCCTTGGCCGGCGCGTAGAGCCGCGGCACCCGGGCGAGGTCGGTGACCACCTGATCGGCGCCCGGGAAGAGATCGGGCTCGGCGGCGGGATCGACGGCGACGACCGAGTAGCCCATGGCCTTGCCCAGCTTCGCCAGAGCCCGGGCGGCGGGAGAGACGCCAAACACCACGAGGCGCGGCGTGGGGAGGACGGGCTCGAGATAGATCTCCACGGTCCCTCCGCTGTTGCAGGTCATGGGGAACACGGTGATGCCGGGCCGCCGCTCCAGCTCCGGATCGGGAGCCAGGACGACGAGCCGGGGCTCCCCCTCGGCGAGAGCCCGTTGCGCCTCGCGAACCACGGTCGGCTGCGTGCAGCTTCCCCCGAGCCAGCCATGGAAGGCGCCGGAGGCGGTGATCAGCGCCATGTCCCCGGCCTGCGACGAGCTGGCCGGCTGGCGGCGCACCACGACCGCCAGCACGAAAGGCTCCTCCCGCTGAGCAAGGTCCGCCGCCATCTGGAGAAGCTCGGCTCGCATAGGCCGTCAACGATACGCCCGGACGGGGGCGGGTACAAGGTGGGGGAAATCCGCATAGACGCGAACTTAACGAGGCCTCGGAGTCCCCCCGCCCAAGGCCCTCACTCCCTAACCCCCTCTCCCGGCCCGGGAGAGGGGGAAGGCATGCGAGGCCGTTTCGTGTCGCCCTCCCTCTTCTCCCGGTGTGGGGGGTTGGGAGGGGGCGGGAGAAGAGGGCCGGGGTGATGAGGGTCTTGGGCGGGGGAAACTCCCAGACTGGCCAAGGTCGAGCGTCAGATCTTCGATCTCAGAACCTGGGCCGGGCTCAGCTTGGGCATGCTTTACGAGCCTCCCCTGATGTCCTTCAAACGTGCGTCTTCACCCGCGCGTAGTCCTCCGGCACGTCGAGGTCCGCGAGGGCGGCGACGGGCCAGGCCAGCACCTCGGCCTCGCTGCGATGGCGCTTCACCACCTGCCGGCCGCAGCCTTCGCCGGTCATCATCAGCAGCTCCATGAAGAGGCTGCGATCGTAGACCATGGGCGGCGCGTTGACGCCATCGTAGTCGGAGATGACGAGCTGCGCTGTGGTTGTGCGGTAGCGGTCGATCATGGCGGCGATCATCTCCGGGGTGACGAAAGGCATGTCCGCCAGCATCACCATCGCCGCCTGCGCCTTCATGCCCTGCACGGCCATGATGCCGCTCTTGAGCGATGAGTTGATCCCCTGCTCGTAGAGAGGGTTGAGCGCCCACTCGAGCGGCAGCCCTTCGAGCTCGCGGGCGGCCTTGTCCGACTCGTGGCCGAGGACCACCACCAGCGGCGAGAGGCCGCCGGCCAGCGCGCGCTTCGCGGCCCGCCGCAGCACGCTCTCTCCGTCCAGCTCGAAGAGAAGCTTGTTGCTGCCCATGCGGCTCGAGGTGCCAGCGGCGAGGAGAACTCCGGCGACGTTACCCGTGCGGTCAGACGGCATGGATGGCCTCCTTGCGTTCGTTGAGATGGCGCGGCTCGCGCCCGGCGAGATAGGCGAGCAGCTCGGCGACGATGGCGAACGCCACCTGCCGCGGCCCGTCGGCGCCGAGGTCGAGCCCGACCGGACCGTAGACCCGCTCGTCCCCCGTCATCCCGATCTCACGCAGGATGCTCTCCGTCCGCGCGTGTGGCCCCAGCATACCCACGTAGGGCACGCCTGCCGTGAGCAGCCGCCGGGCCCACTCGCGGTCCTGCGCCAGCGAATGGGTCTTCACCACCGCCAGGGAGCGGGCGGCGGGAGGCAGGACGATCCCTGAGTCCTCAGGCCGGGCCAGCACGAGCTGGGCCGCCTGCGGGAACCAGGCGGCGTCCAGGAGCGCCGGGCGGTGATCGAGGACGGTGACGCGGAAGCCGGCGTCCGCGGCATAGGCGACGAGCGGCCGGGCGTCGTCCCCGGCGCCGCAGACGACGAGATGGGGAGGCGGCGGCAGGACCTCCACGAAGATCGCGCGGCCGTCGATCGTCTGCACTCCCGAGCGGCTGCCGGACAGGAGCTGCCGGGCGTGCTCCGCGGCGAGACGGTCCAGCTCGGCTCCTCCCAGAGAGCCATGGAGAGTGCCGTCGGGCGCCAGCACCAGGGTCGCCCCGAGCGGCTCGCCGCCGTCCGCCAGGGTGAGGACGGCGAAGGGAGAGTCGCCCGTCAGGAGCCCGCGCAGGGTGCCGGCCAGTGCCGCCAGCGGACCTTCCGTCGCCGTCTCCACGAAGACGTCCACCAGCCCGTTGCACCCCAGGCCGAGGCCCCAGACGATGTCCTCGTCGGCGCCGGTGCTGTAGTGCCGCAGGCTGGGCCGGCCGGTCTCCAGGACGCCCCGGGCCACCTCGCGCACGTCCGCTTCGAGGCAGCCGCCGCTGACGCTGCCGAGGGTATCGCCCGTCTCTTCGATGAGGAACTTGGCCCCCGGCCGGCGGTAGGCGGAGCCCACGATGTGGGTCACCGTGGCGAGCGCCGCGCGCCGCCCCGCCGCCTTGATCTCGGCCAGGCGCGTGAGAATCTCGGCTGTTTCCTTCCAGTGGTTCATACCCGCCCCCCGGGAAAGATATCTCTTGGCGAGAACCGTTTCAATGGAGAGGGCTTCCACGAGAGCGAGAAAGCCGTTTGACGGACCGTGAGCCTGGACTTAGGATGAGAGGATCAGAGGCCACCTCACGACAACATCTCAGCCGATTCAAACTCACCAGCGAGAGGAGCTCCCACCATGTATGACGACAGCCTGATTCTCGGCACGTCCCTGCCCGCGAAGACGCTCTGCCTTACGTTCGACGACGGGCCGGGAGAGACTTCCGGATCGGGACCAGGGCCTCATACGCTCCAGATCGCCCAATATCTCGCCCAGGAAGGCATCCAGGCCACCTTCTTCATGGTGGGCAAGCATGGCGAGCAGTACCCCTCCATCCCCCCCCAGGTCAGGGACCTTGGTCATCTAGTGGGCAACCACACCTTCAATCATCCGGACGTGGTGGATCTTCTTGCCGCGGGAGGCGACGTCATCGATCAGATTGCTCGGACGGATGCCGTCATCAGCGATTGGATCACCGGGCCGGCGACTTTCGTTCGACCGCCTTACGGGGATTGGTCGGCCGATGTGGCTCTCAAGCTCAATAACAACCTGGCGGTCAACATGAGACACGTAGGGCCGATTGGGTGGGATATGGACGGCGGCGATTTGTCGCACTGGCTGAACGGGGACAGCGCGCAAGTTGGTTCCGACGCCTATCTGGCCGCGATCCAAGCTGCCGATCGGGGCATCGTCCTCATGCACGACAGTACGGCTGACATCGAATTCGCCAAATCCGTGAATCTTACGTACGCAATGGTCCAGATCCTCGTTCCTGCTCTCAAGTCTCAAGGTTATCAATTCGTTCCGCTGACCGCGATTCCCGACGTCTTGACGGCCTCCCAGAGACAGCTCGCGTTAGCCCTGCAGGCGTCCAATGGCAAGTACATCTCGCCCCAGGCGGGTGGCGGTGGAACGATCCTGGTAGACGGCCCCGCGGTCGGGGCCTGGGAGACGCTCGGCATCGACTACGTTGCGCCCGGCAAAGTCGCTATCCGGGCACCCAACGGCATGTATCTATCTCCCCAGAATGGAGGGGGTGGAGAGGTCCTCGCCAATGGACCCGGGATCGGGGGCTGGGAATCTTTGGATCTGATTCCGGTCGGTCCTCAAAACGTTGCATTCCGGACGGCCACCGGTCACTATCTGACCCGCGAGATCGCCGCCGGAGGCCAACTCAGAGCCGATGTCACCACGCTGAGCGGGTGGGAGACTTTCACCTTCAAACCGGTCTAGAGCTTCAGACAGGAGATGGCGATGCAACCACAGACCGAGGCGGAGAGGACGTGGCCGGCGGCGGCGATCGAGTCGCGAGTCGAGCCGTCCACGGAGATCCGCTGGAACCTGGCGCAACGAATTGGTTTTCGCTTTCTGTTTTCCTATCTCGTCCTGTTTTTTCTCACCGGACAGGAGGTCGACGTCATCCCGTTCAGCACGCCTCTCGTCGAGAGGTATACCAAGCTCTGGTATGGGATCGCCGTCTGGATGGCCCGGCATCTTCTCCACATTCCGTCCGACTTTCCGATGAACGGGGAAGGCAGCGGAGACACCACGTTTCAGTGGATTCTTCTGCCGTGCTACCTGACGCTGGCCGCCGCCGCGACGATTCTCTGGTCCGTGCTCGACCGGAAGCGGCCCAATTACAAACGGCTCTATGCGTGGCTGCGCTTCCTGCTGCGCTTCTCCCTGGCGACCGCAATGATCACTTACGGGCTCGTCAAGGTGATTCCCAATCAGATGCCGTCGCCGCGCCCGTTCACCCTGCTGCAGCGGGTCGGCCAGCTCACGCCGATGCGCTTGCTGTGGACTTTGATGGGTGCGTCCCCGGCCTTCCAGACTTTCACCGGCCTGGCCGAATTGCTGGCCGGCATTCTGTTGCTGGTGCCGCGGACGGTTCTCCTGGGTTCGCTGATCTGTGCCGCGGACATGACGATGGTCTTCATGATGAACATGGGCTACGACGTGCCGGTCAAGATCATGTCGTTCCACTACCTGGTCATGGCCATCCTCCTGGTCGCACCGGACCTGCGCCGGCTGGCGGATCTGTTCCTCTTCAACCGCCCGGTCGAACCTGCCGTGGAACGTCCTCTCTTCGCGCGCCGACGGCTGGAGCAAGCCGCACAGATCGTCCTCGCCGCCTTCGGTCTCTACCTGATCGGTACGAACATCATCGAGGGCATCGATCGCTATGGGGACCGAAATCCACCGAAGCCGCCGCTCTACGGGATCTGGTCCGTCGAAGAATGGGTCGTTGACGGCAAGGACGTTTCTCAAGACACCGCCACCGTCCGGTGGCGTTGGGTGACCCTGGAAAGACCCGGCGAAATGAGATCGGAGACGACGACGGGATCGCGTGAAAACTATGCGGTGAAGCTCGACGCCGCGGCGAAGAAGATGACGCTCACGAGAAACCTGAAAGATCCGCAAGGCAAGCCCCTGCTCAACGCGGCGGGAAGGCCCCAGAAGGATACAAGCTGGCGCGGAGATTTCGCCTTCAAGGAGCCCGAGACGGACGTGCTCGTCCTCGACGGCACCCTAGGCGGCCACCCAACTCATGCCAAGCTGCACAAGATGCCCCTCATCGGCCAAGGCTTTCACTGGGTGCTCGATCCGCCCAAGGAGATGAGGGGCACGAAATGAGCCAGGCGACGATCATCGTGGAAGGTACGTTCCGCGAGGGCTACGAGCAACACTTCGAGGAGTACTCACGGATCATGAAGGCCTTTCTGGCGAAGCACCAGGTCATTACCCTGCGCCGGCAACTCGTCAAGAAGACGCTCTACGGCTCGCACACGCCGAGCCTGATCATGGTGATGGACTTCCCGACCAGAGAGCTCGCCGAGACCCTGTTCTTCTCGCCGGAGTACCTCGCCGTCATCCCCCTGCGGGACCGGATCTTCGCGGACTTCCGGATGTATCTGACGGAGTTCGGGAACGTCTGAGAGGCCGCGGCTGGCGCGCCTCTTGCTTTTCCTACACTGTGGCGTCAAGAGCGGTCCCGCTCTTGCGCGTAGTGAAGGGAGGCACCCGATGATTTCCAGAAACATCTCACTACCTGAGCTCGGTCTGGTCGCCAGTACCCGCGCGGCTCTGGGCGCCGGCATCGCTCTCTTGCTGGGTGAGCGGCTCGATTCCAAACCGCGGCGGGCCGTAGGCTGGACACTCCTCGCCGTGGGCGCGTTGACGACCATCCCGCTCCTCGCGGAGGTTCTGCACCATAAGCCGGCGCCGGAGGTCGCGTCATGATCCGAAAGCTCAAGTCCGGCGAATACCGTCTCTACTCGCGGAAGAAGGACGCCAAGACCGGCAAGCGGAAGAACTTGGGGACTTTCAGCTCTCTCGACGCGGCCAAGCAGCACGAGCGCGAGGTCCAGTTCTTCAAACGGGGCTGACGCTGACCCGAGAGTCCGGCCGGGGCATGCATAGGCGAGATAGTATGTCCCGGCCATGAGCCCTGATTCCCCTTCCTACGACGCCCTGGTCATCGGCGGCGGCCCTGCAGGGTCGACCGCCGCGCTCGTAATGGCCCGCGCTGGGCTAAAAGTGCGGCTCCTGGAGCGCGCTCCCTTCCCCCGCTTCCATATCGGCGAATCGCTGCTGCCGCGCAACTACGCGCTGTTTCGTGAGCTCGATCTCCTCGACGCGCTCGAGGGTATCCCGAAGGTCGACAAGTACGGAGCGGAGTTCATTCTCGGCAGCGGCGGAGAGGCCTCCCTCTTCCCCTTCACCATGAGCCTGGTGCCCGGCGAGCCGATGTCGTACAACCTCGAAAGAGCACCGTTCGATGCCCGGCTGCTCGACACCGCCCGGAAGGCAGGCGTCGACGTCCGCGAGAACGTCGCCGTGCGCAAAATCCTGCGCCTGGAGGATGGACGGGTCGAGGTCGCCACCGACGAAGGCGACATCTCGGCCCGTTTCCTGGTCGACGCGAGCGGCCAGTCGACGCTGCTCGGCAAGCACCTGGGCGCGCGACGGGTGCTCCCCCACCTGAAGAAGATCGCCTACTTCGGGCACTTCGAGAACGTCTGGCGCCGGCCGGGCGAAGAGGGCGGCTACATCGTGATCGTGGTCTGCGAGGAGGGGTGGTTCTGGATGATTCCTCTCGACGAGACCCGGACCAGTATCGGCATGGTTCTGCACGACCACGAAGCGCGCAAGGTGGGGCTGCCGCCGGACCAGATGCTCGCCTGGGGAATCTCCCGCTGCCCGGTGCTGCGCGAGCGCACCGCCGGCGCGACAGTGCTCACGGAAACGCACGTGCTGGCTGACTTCAGCTACCGGTGCGCGCCTTTCGCTGGTCCCGGCTACTTCCTGGTCGGCGACGCAGCCACCTTCATCGATCCGATCTTCTCCACCGGGGTCTGCCTTGGAATGATGAGCGGCGCCGAAGCCGGCCGGGCGATCGTCGCCATGGTGCAAAAGGGAGAGGCGCCCGATCCACTGCGGCGGCGATACATCCGTTTCATTCAGCAGAGCTCCGGGGCGTTCTTCCGCCTGGTCGACTGGTACTACGACCACTCGTTCCGCGAGCTCTTCCTGAACGGCGAGGGGCCGCTCCAGGTGCACCGCGCCGCCATGTCGATCCTGTCCGGCAACGTCTTCCCGCGGCCCACCTTCGCCCTGCGTTGGCGCTTCCAACTGCTGGGCTTCTTTACCTGGATCAACCGCTTCGTGCCCCTCGTCCCCCGCCGCGAGCGCTTCTCCCTGCGGGCCGAGCCGGCGCCGGAGTTCTCCCCTGAAGAGATTTCGACCTGATCCACAATCACTGGCCGCAGCCTCTGATCTGGGTTAGCATAACGGAATGAGCCAAACACTCCGAAAAGTCGAGCCGGAACCCCGCAGCTACAGCCAAAGGATCCGCGAGCTGGTGGAGGCCGATAAAGTCGAGGGGGCCCGGAGACTGCTCGCCGAGGCCTTGAGTGGACAATCATGACGAGGATCTTTCCGGCTGGGAAAGGGTGCTGGCCAAATCCAAAGGCTGGCTCTCTCCTGAAGTTGAACTCGATTTTGAGGACTCCAGAGGTCACGTGGATCCAAGAGAAGAGCGCTCCTTATAGGGGGCAGTGGGTGGCGCTCCTGGGCGACGAGCTTCTCGCACACTCCGAATCGCTGGATGAGGTGCTCTCGAGTCTCAAACAGAACAAGCCGCCCCGTCGCGCCTTGCTGCACTACATCACTTAGCTAACCCTGCGGCCGGTCCACGAACATCGCCAGCAGGGCCGCGGCTCCCGTGGCCCAACTCCACCAGGGATTGCCGTTCAACAGCGCGAGCACGAAGCCGAGGAGGGCCGCTCCCTCCCGTAGCGCGAAGGCGAGGAAGGTGGCATTGATCCAGGCGGCGGTCCAACGCTCGCGGTCGCCTTCGAACTCGGCCTCGGTGCGCTTCAGGACCGCTCTCTTGACCGACGGCGCGGCCACCAACAGCACCAGCGCCGAGGCGAACATCCCCAGCACCTCGGACTCGGGCAGGATCTTCGGCGGCAACGAGCCCGAGAGCCAGAGGAAGGTGATGACGACGTTCATCAGGACGACGCTCAGGGCCAGCGCGCCGCAGACGATCCTGAGCTTCCGGGTGCCGTCCATCACAGCGTGGCGCGTCCCCGGATCAGGCGGTCGAGCTCGGAGGCGCGGGGCCAGCGGGTGAGCATGCAGAAGGCGCTCGCGAGGCACAGGACGATCCCATAGGCACCGGAGCCCGTGGTCAGAGCGACCCCGACCCCCAAGACGGCGGCGAATTCCAGCACCGCGAAGCTCAGGAGCGTACCCTTCTTGTAGGCGGCGATGACGGCGTCCGGATCGACGGGCAGGACGGAAGCCCGCGGAATCGCCCGGCGGACGGGCGTGGACCGGAGGCGCGAAGAGAGAAGGATCATCGCCGCCGCCAGGAGGCTCAGGACCAGCGGCACGGTGGCGGGCAGCCCCGGAACCCCTCCGCCCTGCCGGGTCAACACCCAGGAGAGGAATCCCAAAAGCACCACGGTTCCCAGTTGGAAAGTGCAGATGCGGGCCGCCGGCCGCAGCCGCAAGGCGTAGCCGGGCACGGGATCGTCGCGCAGCCGGCCGGTGAGATCGAGATCCAGCTCCGGTTCCACGAAATTACTCTACCGCACGGGTCGAGGCGAGGACCAGATGGCCCGCACCGTCCACTCGGCCCCCCCACGCCTCCCCCACGAAGGTGGCACTGTGGTTCTCGAAGACGAGGCAGGGGCCCGCGAACGTGACGCCGGGGACAAGCGCGGAGCGGTCGAAGACGGGAACCTCCCGCCAGCCCGTACCCGTCCAGCAGCGCCGGGTGCCAGCCGGAATCGCGGGAACGGCCTCGTGAGCCTCGGGTGCCCGAGCCGGCCCCGCCGCCTCGCCGGCCGGGCGCGAGGAGGCCACCACGCGGACGGACTCCAGCTCGATCGCCCTGCCCTCCGGCGAATAGCCATAGATCTCGCGATACGCGGCGTCGAACGCCGGCTCGATCGCTTCGTCCCCTGTGTACTCCACGGCGAGGAAGGCCTCCTGGCCGGCGAACCGCAGGTTGAGCAGGCGCCGCCGCACTTCGATCTCCTCGGGCGCGATGCCTTCCGTCTCCACCGCCGCCGAGGCCTCCTTCCCGAGATCCGAGAGCCATCCCGCCAGCCGCTCCCGAACCCGCGCCAGCGGCTCCAGCACCTGGCGGTGGGCGAAGCGCTCCACCACCGCGGCCCCGAGGCCCAGGGCCGAGAGCAGCCCCGCGTCCGCCGGCACCACCACGCTGGAAATCCCCAGCAGCCCCGCCACGGCGCAGGCGTGCTGGGCTCCGGCGCCCCCGAAGGCCACCAGGGCGTGAGCCCCCGGATCGAAGCCCCGGCGCAGGGAGATGCCGCGGATCGCCTCTGCCATGCGCTCGTTCGCGATCTCCAGCAGGCCGGCGAGCACAGCTTCAGGCTCTGGACCTTGATTTCCCATTGCCTTCCGCAGGCGATCGAGCGCCGCCTCCGCCGCTTCCGGGTTCAAGGGGATCTCGAAACGGCCCGGATCGATCCGGCCCAGGATGAGGTTGACGTCGGTCAGCGTCAGCGGCCCGCCCGCGCCGTAGCACGCCGGCCCCGGCCAGGCGCCGGCGCTCTCCGGCCCCACCTTGAGCTGGACGCCGTCGAACGAGCAGATGGAGCCGCCGCCCGCCGCCACGCTCTCGATGGCGAGGGCCGGGGCCACGAGGTGCGCATCGCCCACCCGGTGCTCGAAGAGGTACTCGAAATCGCCGTCCCAGCGGGCCACGTCGGTGCTGGTGCCGCCCATGTCGAAGGCGATCACCCGGCCGAAGCCGGTGCTCCGGCCGGCCAGCGCCGCTCCCACCACGCCCCCGGCGGGGCCGGAGAGGAGGCCGTCCTTGGCGCGGAACGAGCTCGCCCGCACGAGGCCGCCGGCGCTCGTCATGACGTGCAGCGAGCCGGGCCCCAGCGCGCCCGCGACCCCCGAGAGGTAGCGCTCCAGGAGGGGCGAGAGATAGGCGTCCACCACCGCCGTCTCCGCCCGCGGCAGGAGCTTGATGAGCGGCGCGAGCTTCGAGGAGAGGGAAACGTGGCGAAAGCCCGCCGCGCGCAGCATTTCACCCAGATCCTCCTCGTGCCGGGGGTTGCGGTAGGAATGCATCAGGGCCACGGCGGCGGACTCGACGCCCGCCTCCAGCAGCCGGCGAACGGTCTCCCGCAGGGCCTCGACGTCCAGCGGCAGCAGCACGGAGCCGTCCGCCGCCAGGCGCTCGGCGACCTCCACCACCTCCCGGTAGAGCGGCGCCGGCCGCACGATCTCCAGGGCGAAGAGGTCCGGCCGCGCCTGGGTGCCGATGACGGTCAGGTCCGCGAAGCCGCGGGTGATGAAGAGCGCCGTGGCCGCGCCCTTGCGCTCCAGCAGGGCGTTGGTCCCCCGCGTCGTGGCGAGGCGCATGGCGATCGGAGGCAGCGGAGCGTCCAGCGCCGTGCCGGTCACCAGCCGGGCCGCCAGCACCGGCGCCTCCTCCGGCGAGCGCAGCTCGAAGGTGGCCCCGGCGAGATCTCCCTGGGGAAGGCTGGTGGCGAGCCGTAACAACCTCCCCTCCGGCTGCCAATCCGCAACCTCGATGGCTTCCGAATCCCCGCCCAGCAGCCGGAAAGAAAAGCCGCGGAAGAACCCGGCGGGCACGGCCCATCCGGTCTCGACGCTGACAGAATCCTCAGCCACTCGCGCCGCGATCCGCCCCCGCACGGCGCTCGTCGAGAGCACCTTGGCGCGATGGAGACGGCCGGCCGGATCGACGGCGAGGCAGTCCGTGAAGGTGCCGCCGGTGTCGGCCCAGATCTTCCAGGGAACGGCGGGGGTCATCCGGTGGTCCGCGGTACCGGCGTCGAGAGCTTGTCGCCGAGCTGCCGCACGCGCTCGTTCTGGCGGTCCCGCGACTCACCCTTGCGCAGCCAGCGCTGCGCCTCGCGGGAATCACCGCCGGCCAGGGCCACCAGCCCCAGGGCCGCGTAGACGCCGGCGTCCTCGCGGTTCAGCCGGAGCGCCTTCTGATAGAAGCGCCGGGCTTCCTCCAGCCGGCCGTGGGCCAGGGAGAGATCGCCCAGGGCGATGTAGCTGAAGGGGTTGCGGCCGTCCGACCGCGCCGCGAGCGAGAGGAGCTCCCCGGCCTCGGCGTCCTGTCCGCGCATCCGCAGCAGCGCCGCCAGATTGGTGTAGGCCGCCGCGGCTTCGGGGTTCACCTCCAGAGCCTTGCGATAGGCGGCCTCGGCACCTGCCACGTCGCCCGCGCGGCGCAGCCCGACGCCCAGATTGACCCAGGCGCCGCTCAGCTCGGGATCGATCTCCACCGCCTTGCGCAACCAGGGAAGGGCCTCGTTGCCGCGGGCGGTGCGGATCATCTCGGCGCCGCGGTTCGAGTAGTAGAGGGCGACGGCCCTCAGGTCCGTCAGCGGCCGGACCCGGCGGTACCCGGGCTGCGTCGCGGGCGTGAAATCGAGGATCTTCACCTTGCCGCCGCCGATGTCGTAGCCGCCGCTGACGTGGCCCGAGACCACCATGAGATCGCCGTCCTTCTCGAACTTCTCCACGTCGTCCACGTCGAGGTAGAAGGCCGGCAGGCCCAGCTCCCGGGCCATCCCCACGAAGAGGCTGGTGAAGGCGAGGCAGTTCGCCTTGCGGCTCTCGAAGGCCTCGCGGGCCGTGGAGGTATGGCCCGACTCATAGACGAGATTGAGGCGCTGGGGGTCCACCATGGCGGCCAGGAGCTGCTCCAGCCGCTGCGTCGCGGGCGTCGTGTCCGGCACCTGCTGGTGGGCCCAGGCCCGCATCTCGTCCGAGATCTCGAACGGCACCACGATGGTACGCGGGTCGAGCCCGCGCGCACGCAGACTCCTCGCCAGCTCCGGCGAGCCCACCGGCCCGAGCGAAGCGCACCCCAGGGCCAGGAGGCCCGGGAGCAGGAAGAGCAGTGCCGCCAGTTTTCTCACAACGCCTCTGCGTCCCGTGGGATGGGTGCCTCCGGGCTTTCAGGCCGCCCGCGGAGCCGGCCGCCGGAAGAGCAGCTTCTTGGCCCCGAACCAGATCAGCCACGCCACGAGCAGGAAGGCCACCACCGGCAGGGTGATGGCGAGCACGGCGAGGAGCGCCGCCCCCCCGGCCTCGGCGGTCGCCAGCACGGGATTGCCCAGGCCCCCGGTGGTGAACGACGAGATGTGGCGGGCCGTGGCCGTGATCCCCTGGAACACCGCCGTCGTGCCGCCGCCGGCCAGCACCGCCAGGGTCCACTTGAGGAACGGGCTGACGTCGGTCGTCATCGCCGACGCCGTCACCAGGATGCCCGCGACGATGGCCGTCGGCGTCGCCACCGTATCCAGCAGGTTGTCCACCCAGGGGATGTAATACCCGGCGATCTCCAGCAGCGTCGCCACCGAGAAGGCGACCAGCGCCGGGGTCGACCCGATCCAGGCAAAGTGCGAGCCCAGAACGAGATGACCCACCTCCGCCCGCGAGGCCAGGCTCATGATGAGCAGGGGAACGAAGACCCGGAACCCGCAAGCCGCGGCAAGCCCGAGGCCGATGAAGAGACTCAACACCATGTCCATCTCTCCCCCTCCCCTCCTTTCTCGTCCGGCGACGGCGACGAGCCGTCCCTGGAGATGTTAACGCATCGCGGGGCGAAGGTGTTTCCGGAAGGGCGGAGATGCCGTCTTCGGGAGTGTCCGGCTCCCCTCTCTCCCGGCGGGCGGGGGGGAGGCCGGGAGAGAGGGGCTGGGGGAGTGAGGGCCGGCGGCGCAGGTTCGGCCGAAGTCGTGTCGGAGACTGGATCGGCGAAGAAGGTCCCTTGTTTCCGATTCGGTCTTCGACGATGAATCGGCGATTAACCGCGCCGTCGAGGACCCTCATCACCCCGGCCCTCTTCTCCCAGCCTCCCCCCGCCCGCCGGGAGAAGAGGGAGTGGTTTGTCTGGAACCTCCCCCCTACCCCGCCTCCCACGCCAGCACCAGCAGCCGCGTCTCCACATCCGTCTTCTTGGGCTTCAGGCTCACCGTCTCCAACTCGGCCGCCGCGGGGTCGAAGCGCTGCTGGAGCGCGACCACCTCCCGCTCCAGCTCGGCGTTGAGATCGTCGAGCTGCTTCTGGAGGGCGCCGATCGTCTCGTCGGCCCGGCCGACGTCCTGCCGCTCCTGGAAGGTCCGGCCGACGCCTCTCGCGGCGGTGGCCACGGCGGTCACCGGCGAGCGGCGGCGGCCGAAGAACATGCCGAGCACGGCGGCGCCGGCCGAGACCACCGTCGACAGCGTCTGCTGGCTCGCCTGCGCCTGCTGCTTCTCCCGCTCCTGCCCGGCCCGCCGGATGCGCTCCTGGTATTGAGCGATCTTCACGCCGTACTTCTGGCGCAGGGCCGCGACCTGCTCGTCCCGCGCCTCCCGGGCCGCCTCCGTCAACCGGATGCGGAAGTCCCGCTCGGACTCACCCGGCTTCGAGACCTCTCCCACCGCGGTGCTGCGGAACAGATCCAACTTGCGGGTGCGATAGAGGCAGTCCTCCAGGGCCTTGCGCCAGGCGTCGTAGCTCTTCGCCTTTACCGCCGCGTCGGGCAGGGGCGCGAAGCGGGCGCCGGCCACGGGCTCGCTCTCGAGATCGTTCTGGGCTAACTCCACGGGTTGCGCGGCGTACCAGTCCACCCCGTCGTCCGAGAGCGGCGCCAGCAGCGCAACCTCCTCCGCGTGCTCGACGCCGAGCTTCGTGTCCCGATAGTGAATCGTGGCTGCGGCGAAGAGGCGGGGACCGTAGACGACGCCCTCCGGCTTGCGGCGCACCGGCAGAAAGCGCTGCGGAACGTCCGGCGGCAGGACTGGCGCGGTTGCCGCGGCCGCCTCTCCCGCCGGCCCCGGCGTGGCGGCCGTCTCCTTGGGAGCGGCGATCGCCGGAGCCCCCGGCTTCACCGGGTCCATCAGCCGCTTGATCTCCGGCCGGGTGAGCGGCCCCCGCAGATAGGAGAGCGTCCACCGGGTCTGAAAGAGCACCGGCTGATCCTCGTGCACGTTGTGGAGCAGAAAGGTGCGGCTCGCGAGGCCCGAGAGGATCTGCTCCGTTTTCGCGCGATCGAAGCCACCGCCGGCGGCCCCCTCCAGGCCGTCCATCAGCCGCTGCTTGTCGCGCTCCGTCTGCAACCGGCCGAGAAACCAGGTGCCCACGTTGGAGAGCCCCTTGTAGTCGAGGTCCACCGGGTTCTGCGTCGCGAGGACCAGCCCGAGGCCGAAGGCCCGCGCCTGCTTGAGCAGCGTCAGCAGCGGGCGCTTCGACGGCGGCTCGGCGACCGGCGGCATATAGCCGAAGACCTCGTCCATGCAGAGCAGCGCCCGCAGACTGGTGGTGCCCGGCTTGCCGCGCATCCAGCCCAGCGTCTGATTGAAGAGCAGCGCGGCGAAGAACATCCGCTCCTTGTCCGAGAGATGGGCGATCGAGAAGATGGCCACCCGCGGCTTGCCGGACGGCGAGTACAGCAGGCGGTCGACGTCCAGCGGATCGCCGCGCAGCCAGGCCGCGAAGCCCGGCGAGCCCAGCAGATTGTTGAACGCCAGGCTGAGGCCGAACCGCTCCTTGGCGGGATAGAACGTCTCCAGATCCATCACCCCGACCCGCTCGACGGGCGGCTTCTGAATCTGCTGGATCAGCGCCGCGAGATCGAGCCCCTGCCCGGCCCGCCACGCGGCGTCGAAAATGCTGGCCAGGAGGATGTGCTCGCGCCCCTGAATGGAATCGGACTCGACGTCGAGGAGCGACAGCAGGCTCGACACCACCGTGCCGATCCGCTCCCGCAGAGCGTCGCCGTCCGCGATCACCTCCGGCGGCGGCGCGTCGAGCGAGGAGAGGATCGAGACCTGGAGACCCGCCTCGCTCCCCGGCGTATAGATCGCGAAGTCGGCCGCCGCGCGCAGCCGCGCGATCCGCTCGCCCGTCTGCTCCCAACTCGCGAGGCCCGCCCGCCACGCCTCGGCCTCCTTGGCCGCGAAAGCGTCGACCGTCATGCCCGCCCGCGCCGCGGCGTCGGGGTCCACCCACGGCGCGAAGTCCGCCGGCCGCAGCTCCGGAAACGTCAGGAGCAGGTTGGACAGATCCCCCTTGGGATCGACCACCAGGGCGGGAATCCCGTCGATCGCCGCCTCCTCCAGCAAGCCGATGAGGAGGCCCGTCTTGCCGCTGCCCGTCATTCCCACGCACACGGCGTGAGTCAGCAGATCGCGGGAGTCATAAAGGAGCGGCGCGGGGTCCGTCGCACCGCGCGCCGCATCGTAAGGACGCCCCAGATAGAGGGCCCCGAGCTTCTCGTAAACCGCTACGTCGTTCGCCATGCGTGGAGACTATTACAAGACGGCCCTGCGCAAAATCTGCAAGAACAGTTGACCTGCTTTTTTCTTCCCGTAAACGGTTGCAAATGACACACACGAAGCCGTCCTCTACCTCGCCACCCGACGTCATCCACCGACCTCCGTGGTTTGCCAAACCGTCCTACTTCCGCTACACTGTCCCCCAGCCCCTTTACCATTTTCTGAAGTGGCCTTATACGCTCGGACGGTCGACCGCCCGAAGCCCTTGGAGGAGTTTGAGATGAGTGAGTTCGATGACGATCCGTTTGACGAGCCAACTTCCTTCCTGAGCCTCGATGGGGGCGATGACGACGACGACGAGGGCGGCGGCGACGAGGAAGAGGACGAGGGAGGAGACGACGAGGGAGGAGACGACGACGAGGGCGGCGACGACGAGGAGGAAGCCGACGAGGAGGAGGAAGACGAGGCCGAGGATGAGGACGACGCCGAGGACGAAGACGAGGCGGAAGACGACGACGACGAGGACGAAGAAGAAGAGGGCGGCGACGACGAGGAAGACGGCGACGACGACGAGGACGAAGAAGAGGGCGACGACGAGGAGGATGGGGAGGACGAGGACGAAGAGGAAGATGGGGAGGACGAAGAGGACGAGGACGAGGAGGATGACGACGAGGACGAAGACGACGACGAGGATGATGATGACGAGGACGACGAAGACGAGGATGACGACGACGGCGAGCTAGACGAAGACGACGAGGTCAGCCAGGTCGAGGATTCCGAAATCTACGCCAGCGCCGAGGACTTCGAGGACGCCACCGAGGAAGACTTCGAAGAGGACGACGGCTCCTGGACCGAGGAGGACTACTACGAGTCGGCCGAGCACTTCTTCAGCAGCAACGAGTACTACAGTGAGTCGTACGAGGAGCAGTTCCTCGAGCTCGGCTGGGAGCTCGTCAGCACCGAGGAGCAGGAGTACTTCTACAACACGATCGCCGAGAAGGCGCCGGCGGCCGCCCAGACCGTCACCCTCTTCAGGGACGCCAACGGCCAGCAGAAAGCGGGCGGCTTCGTGTCCTTCACGCTTCTCACCCTCCTCACGGAGCTCCTGCCCGACGTCGATTGGGGCAATGTCAACGTCACGGTGCCCGACCACCCTAAGAACGACCCCAAGCGCAAGAACGAGCCCACGAAGCCCCTGCCGACCGCGATCACCAACGTCGATCCGGCCGACAGCGTCGACCTGCGCAAGTACGCCTCCCCCGTCGGCGACCAGGGCCAGACCATGCGCTGCTCCGCCTTCGCCTGGACGCACGCCAACGAACTCCTGCACAACGTGCTGGGCATCAAGGCCCCGCCCCTGGCGTGCAGCTACACGATGTACCAGTTCCAGAAGTTGCAGGGCGACGCGAAGGGCTACAAGTACGCGTACACCGGCGGCGACGGCACCATCGGCGGCCCCGAGCCGGGAGCGCACCTCATCAAGGTGGGCACCATTCCGGCCAAGCTGTGGCCGAACGATGCCAAGGCCCCGCAAGGCACCGACGAAGAGCTGGCCGCGGACGCCAAGAAGTACAAGCTGCCGGCGAAGGTTCAGTCGATCAAACTCGACGACCTCCGGAAGGTGCTCGCCTCGGGCTACCCGGTTCACATCGGCATGAACACCGGCGAGAAATTCCAGAAGATCAACCGCAGCGGCGTTCTCGACGCGGCGGAAAAGCCGAGCGGAGACCACGGGCGCCACGCCATGCTGGTCGTCGGCTACCTCGGCAACTACTTCATCATCAAGAACTCCTGGGGAACGGGCTGGGGCGACAAGGGCTACGCCTACATTCCGCTGAACGTCCTCAAGGAGGCCGAAGCGGAGCTCGTAGCCATCATTCCCACGGCCGCCACCATCAAGAAGGGCAAGAAGGCCGTCAAGAAGGGCGAAGCGACAGCCTGATGAGTAAAGCGGCTCCAGAGACCTCGCCGCGGCCGGCCCTCGTGGCCGGCTCCGGCGAGCTGTTGCCGGCCCGCATCGAGCTTTGGGAGTCGAGCGGGCCGGTTTCGCCGCGCTACCAGTACAAGGTCAACGTGGTCGTCGCCGTCACACCGGCGGCGGCCGCGCCCACCCTCGCCATCGACCACACCACCGGCGGCGAGCCCCCTATCGACGTTCACAGCGCCGCCCCCATGGCGCGGAACCGGTACGAAAAGCTCTGGGCGGACCTCTTCGCCCAGGACGTCCTCACCCTGGGCGGCGACCTCGCCGCCGACAAGCGGAATCGCACCGGCGTGAGCTTCAACCACGTGGAAGTCGTGCTCGGCGATCCCGACCACGCCGGAGCGCGCATGCGCTTCGACTATCTCCTGCCACAGCTCGAGCTGCCTGAAAACAAGCAGCGCCACGCCGTGGTGGAGATCCTGAAAAAGCTCGCCTCGTAAGGCTCCCAGCAAAACCAGCTCCGGCCCGTTCATGGCGAACGGGCCGGCCGACTGGTTTATGCTACCTGCCACCATGCCGGCCATCCTTCGAGCGACCCAAGGCGACATCACGAAGATCGCGCTGGACGCCATCGTCAACGCCGCGAACTCATCCCTTCTGGGGGGTGGCGGAGTCGATGGCGCGATTCACCGGGCGGCGGGGCCGGAGTTGCTGCAGGAGTGCCGGCTCCTAGGCGGCTGCAAAACCGGGGATGCGAAGCTCACGCGCGGCTACCGCCTGCCGGCCCGGTTCGTCATCCACACGGTCGGCCCCGTCTGGCGGGGTGGCACCCAGGGCGAACCGGAGCTTCTCGCGTCCTGTTATCGGCGATCCCTCGAGATCGCGGCCCAGCAGGGCATTGCCACGCTGGCCTTTCCCAGCATCAGCACGGGGATCTTCGCCTATCCCATTGAGCTCGCGGCGGCGATTGCGGTCTCCACGGTCCGATCTCAAGTGCTGGCCCTGCCAGCCATTCAAGAGGTCGTCTTCTGCTGCTTCTCCGCCGGTGACCTAGCCGTCTACGAAGCGGCTCTCCGTGAGACCGTGACTTGACCCTCTCCATCGAGTGAACGTGCCCCCACACGGTCATGGGAAACTGGCCCCGGCGCCTTGTCGGGCTTCTTCGCCCACCTCAGATACAGCACGGATCGAGTTGACTCCGGCCAACATGCTCTAGAATTCCATGGATGTGACCTGGAGGCTAAACCAATGAGCGCAGTCCGTCTAGAAATCCCCGAAGAAACGCTGATCAGCTTGAAGACAGATGTGGAGTCATTTGGCCGCGATCTCAAGGTGCTTGGGGCCGTCAAGCTCTTTGAGCTCGGAAAGCTCTCCTCGGGACGGGCAGCACAACTCGCCAACCTGACACGAGTAGAATTCCTTTTGGCCTTACGCCATTTTCAGGTTTCTCCCTTCCAGATGACGGAAGAGGAGCTGAAACAGGATATTCTCAATGCCTGACCGGCTGGTCATCAGCAACACTTCTCCCCTCCTGTATCTACACCAAGCCGGCCAACTCGACTTGCTCAAGAGACTCTACGGGAGGGTCCTGTCGCGGGACCGGTACGAAAAACCTTGGGCGGATCTTTTCGCCCAGGACGTCCTCGCCCTAGGCGGCGACCTCGCCGCCGACAAGCGGAACCGTACCGGCGTGAGCTTCAACCACGTGGAAGTCGTGCTCGGCGATCCCGACCACGCCGGAGCGCGCATGCGTTTCGACTATCTCCTGCCGCAACTGGAGCTGCCGGAAAACCAGCAGCGCCAAGCTGTGGTGGAGATCCTGAAGAAGCTTGCCTCGTAGGCTCCTATAGATGGTACAGACCTGTCCTCCGACCCGCCCTTTTTGGGAAAGAATTGGCACGGATTGGGATGGGATTGGGATTTCCAGGCCCCCACACCGGGCCTCCCAACGCGGCTGCGACCCCCTAAGTCTAACCTTTACATAGTGTTACGCATCGGATAGCCAGATCCCTCCAGCGCGCGTATTGGGATCGCAGGGTCTTCAGGGATGTTCGCTCCCCGGAAACCAGCGGGCTGCCTTCGTGGCGCCGAGCAGTGGATGTGATTTGCCTTCCGTAGCTCGCGGAGCAGGCCGCGGAGGTCGTTTCGGGTCGCCGTGGGGAGTGCCCGCGACAGGGCCTCGAACGGAGTCCCCCTCGGTCCCTCCGCGGTTGACGATCTCCAAGATTCGCACCCTCCCCTGATCGCGCTCCGCCTCGGGCGCCGGGAAGGCATGCCGAGGATGTGCGTGAAGAGTGCAAATGACACGCGCATCGCTGGTTTTGAAGACCGGCGGAGGGCAGCCTTCCTGCTGCATGCTACTCGCTCCTTGGGCACCACGCCGAACCATGCGCCTTGCTGGTGGCTGCCATGATGAAAACGAGAATCAAGCGGTCCGGCATCGCCGCCGGGAGCTCCTCAACCAGTGGAGCGAGCTCCGGCGAAACACGCTCCCGGCACCGTGTGAGCATAGTTCCTTCGATCTCCTTGAGACGCCCCGGAGAGAGGCCCGCCAGGTCCACGTATGCCATTGCATTGATAACTACAAATTATCATGC
>Ga0134125_10000721_pt1 | contig 43078 bp, 41 predicted proteins | sample KB31751_FD_96464 | JGI IMG/M metagenome (GOLD analysis project Ga0134125, IMG submission 96464) | Terrestrial soil microbial communities with excess Nitrogen fertilizer from Kellogg Biological Station, Michigan, USA - KB3-175-1 | ecosystem: Environmental > Terrestrial > Soil > Unclassified ...
GTCGCGATCCTGCGGAACCCCGATAAGAATCCGCTATTTAGCGTGGCCGTGCGGCGCTACATGCTGGAAGAGCTGACGACGAAATTTAAGAACGTGCGCATCGATACTTTCGATGGGCTGACGGTTGATTACGCGATTAAAGTAGGAGCAACGGCGATTTTGCGGGGCATTCGGGCGATCAGCGATTATGAGTACGAATTGCAGATGGCCTTGATGAATCGCAAGCTGCATCCGGAGCTGGAAACGGTTTTCATGATGCCCGCGGAGAAGTATTCCTACCTGAGTTCGCGGCTGGTGCGGGAAGTGGCGCGGCTGGGCGGGAACATTCAGGGACTGGTTCCGGAAATGGTGGAACAACGGCTGAAGGAAAAGTTCGATCCCACCGTGAAACTGCAACACACGGAAGCTACAAAAGCACGAGCAAAAGCGAAGCGAAAGTAAGACGACGCAACAAGATTAACGAACTTAAGATTCACGAACTCAAGACTGACGAACACAAGATTGACAAAGGCAGGAAAAGGAAAAATGACTCCAGTAACCGAAGCACCTTTAGCGACGAAATTTGCCGAGCGGATTGGCCGCATTGAGCCCTCCGCCACCATGGCTGCGGCGGCGGAAGCCGACAAGCTGCGGCAGCAAGGAATAAAAGTGGTGGACCTGACGGCGGGCGAACCGCACTTCACGACTCCGCAGCATATTAAAGATGCTGCGATTGCGGCCATCCAGGGGAATTTCACCCGCTACACGGCGGTCGGCGGCACGGCCGAATTGCGCGATGCGATTGTGCAGCGGCATGGATCGGACTTTGGTTCCGGCTACAAGCGCGAAGAGGCCATCGCTTCGGTGGGCGGCAAGCATGTGCTGTTTAACGCGATCCAGGTGTTGGTGGACCACGGCGATGAAGTCATCCTTCCGGTGCCGTATTGGGTTTCGTTCAAGGACATTGTGCGCTACGCGGGCGGGAATTGCGTGTTGCTGCAAAGCGACGAATCGCAGAACTTCCGCGTTACGGCTGATATGGTGGCGCGGCTGGTGACGCCGCGGACCAAGCTGATTATTCTGAACTCTCCGTCGAATCCTTCGGGCGCCGTGATGTCTCCGGAAGACCAGACGGAAGTGGTGCGCTTCGCGGCGGAGCGTGGCATTTGGGTATTGTCGGACGAATGCTATGTGTACCTGAATTACACGGGGAAGAATTTTTCCGTGGGTTCGCTGCGTGAATATCACGAGCGGATTTTTGTCTGCGGATCGCTCTCTAAAACTTATGCCATGACCGGATGGCGGCTGGGATACGGGCTGGCTCCGGCGAAGTTAGTCAGCGCAATGGCAAAGCTGCAAGGGCAGTCCACTTCAAACCCGACTTCGATTGTGCAGAAGGCGGCGGTTGCGGCGTTGCAGGGACCGCAAGAGTGCGTGCAAGAGATGCGGGCGGAGTACATCAAATTGCGCGACCATATTGTGAAAGGGCTGCGTTCGATTCCGGGGGTGCAGTGCAATATGCCCGAAGGCGCGTTCTACGTGTATCCGAATATTTCAGCATTCCTCGGCAAGGGCAACGTGAAGACCGCGAGCGACTTTGCCAGCGGACTGTTGCGGGAGGCCCACGTAGCCACGGTGGCGGGCGAGGGATTTGGGACGAGCGAGCATGTTCGGATTTCCTACGCGACCTCGCAGGCGGAGCTGGACAGGGGGCTTGAAGGCATTAGAAAATTTGTGTCGTCTCTGTAGACCGGCTGTAAAGCGGTAAAGATTCATTGACCGGGCAGCCTGTTCACGGCCGATTGCTTCTAAGGGGCGGGACGGGTGCTCGGGGCAGGATTGTTGTGTGGTCTCAACCGAGTTCCGTGTGCCGTCGCTAAACGGGCGTTTCTAGACGGGTATTTCTGCCCGGAGTTTTCTAGACATACATGGCAAAACTCTATCCGCTGCTGATGTCTCCGTTATTTGATCCGCGGCCGTGGGGCGCCACGGACCTTTCCCCGATTTATCCCAGGCAAAATTTCAGCGAGAAAATTGGGGAGTCGTGGCTCACGGGCGACCATTGCAAAGTGGCGAATGGGTCGCTGGCGGGGAGATCCCTGGCGGAATTGAGTTCGGAATACGGACGCGAACTGGTGGGGCAGGCGGCGCGTGATGAGCGTCGTTTTCCGCTGCTTGTGAAATTTTTGTTTCCCCACGAAAAGCTTTCCGTGCAGGTGCATCCCGATGACGAAATAGCGCGGCAGATTGGCCAGCCATGGGGAAAAACCGAATGCTGGTATGTCGCCCATGCAAAGCCGGGAGCGCAGATTGGTTTGGGATTGAAGCCGGGAGTGACGCGGGCGGAGTTTGAGAAGGCCATCCACGAAAACCGCGCGGAAGAGCTATTGAACTGGGTGGACGTGTTCCAGGGTGAGATGATTTACGTGGCCGGAGGAACGGTGCACACGCTCGGGCCGAATTCCGTTATTGTGGAAACGCAGCAGCAGTCCGACGTTACTTATCGGCTGTACGATTATGGGCGGCCGCGCGAGTTGCACTTGAAGGATGGGCTGGCGGCGGTAAAAGAGAAGGCTGCGGCTGGCAAGGTGATTCAAATGGCTGCCGTGGATTTGAACGGCAACGGGAACCGGCATTCGGCGCTGATCGCGGCCCCATATTTCGCGGTGGACCGCTTTGAGATGAACGATCCACATGATTTTTCCACGCGCGATGGTTCGGGGAAATCGTCGGTGCAGATACTGGTGGCGATTGAAGGGACCGCAGTGGTAGAAAGCGCGGGAGCCGAGACGGTGACGCTTGCTCGGGGAGACTCCGTGGTGGTGCCGGCGAGCTCGGAAGAGTTTCGGGTGCGGCCGCAAGGGTCGGTGGAATTTTTGAAGTCGGCGGTGCCAGGAGCGGCGCTGCAAGAACCACAAATACAAATTTAGAGTTCTCAAGTGAAAGCTGCGTGAGCAAAAAACCTGCAAATTTTTATCCCGTGATTTTGGCCGGAGGGCGCGGCACGCGCTTCTGGCCGCTGAGCCGCAAACGCAAAGCCAAGCAACTGCTGGCGCTTGATGGAAAGCAGACGATGATCCAGCAGACAGTGGCGCGGCTGCTGCCGCTGTCTTCGCCCAATAATTTTTGGATCATCACAAATGAAGATCTGCAAAAGGAAATCGGACGGCAGGTGCCCCGGCTCAATAAAAAACAAATCATCGCCGAACCATTGGGGCGCAACACGGCTCCCGCCATCGGGCTGGCTGCATTTATTTTGCTCCGGTTGAATCCTGAAGCGGTCATCGGAATGTTTCCGTCCGATCAGGTCATCAGCGACGAGAAAGCTTATCGCCGGACGATTGAAAAAGGCGTGGAGATCGCTGCCGCCGCGGAAAATATTGTGGTGCTGGGAATACGGCCCACACGGCCGGAAACAGGATATGGCTACATTGAAGTTGGCGCAGCCTACGATACGGAAACTTCGCGGGTGCGGCGTTTTACCGAAAAGCCGGACGCGGTGCGCGCCGCGGGATTTGTAAGCGAAGGAAATTACTTCTGGAACAGCGGAATGTTTTTGTGGAGCGCGAGGACCTTGGCCAATGCCCTGCGCGAGCACCTTCCGAAGACGGCGCCGATACTGGAACAGATTGCCGCGGCCTACGGAACGAAAAAATTTGTCAGCACATTCAAGCGGCTCTATCCGAAGTGCGAGAACATCAGCATTGATTACGCTGTTCTGGAGCCGCGCTCGGCCAAAGGCGAACAGGGTTCCAGCATCTATTGCCTTCCGGCGGATTTTGGATGGAATGATCTGGGCTCGTGGACGGCGCTGCATGAGCACCACGAAGCCAAGCAACATCCGGCAGACGGCAACCTGATCCAGGCGCAAGGCATCTTCACGTTGCACGCAACCGGGAATTACCTGCATGCGCCTGGAAAGTTTGTCGCGGCCGTGGGAGTGAATAATCTGGTGGTAGTGGAAACGGACGACGCTTTGCTGATCACGACGCGCGAACAGGCGCAGGATGTGGGCAAGGTGGTGAAGTATCTGGACGAGAAGAAATTGAAGAAACTGGTTTGAAAAAGCGCTGTTGGTCTTTGGCCGACAATCAAAAGAAACGGCCAACGACCGAGAACCGACGACCAACGACTACAACACAATGAGCAACGAGCCTAAAACTCAAATCAAATTTGGTACTGACGGCTGGCGCGGCGTGATCGCGGACGACTTTACTTTCGCGAACGTGCGCCGCGTGGCGGGTGCGATCGCGTCGTATGTGCTCAAGGAAGAAGATTCCGGCCAGGGAGTGATCGTCGGCTATGACACGCGCTTTGCCTCGAAGAACGCGGCGCGCGTTGTGGCGGAGGTGCTGGCGGCAGCGGGAATCGCAGTGAAACTTGCCGCCGATTACGTGCCCACCCCGGCGATTTCACTGGCGGTAAAGCAGCAAGGCGCGGCGGGCGGAGTTGTTGTGACTTCAAGCCACAATCCGTGGAATTGGAATGGAGTGAAGTTTAAGGGAAAATTTGGCGGTTCGGCGACGCCAGCCATTATGAAGGTGATTGAGCGCGAACTGCATGCCGCCGCCATGCCGAACGGAAAGAGCGCGAGCATCACCGAAGTGGACTTGAAGACTCCGTACATGGAAGCGATTAGCCGCTTCGCGGATGTGGACCTCATCGCCAAGGCGAACTTCAAATTCGCGGTGGATGCGATGCATGGTTCTGGACGCGGCATTTTGTCGCAGATATTTTCCGCCAAGGGCATTCAACACGTGGCCATCCGGCAGGAGTTGAATCCGTTGTTCCCGGGAATTAATCCGGAGCCGATTGAGCCGCATGTGGCTCTGCTGCAGGAAACTGTGGTCAAGGAAAAATGCCATGCGGGGTTTGCCACTGACGGCGACGCCGACCGCATTGGCGCAGTCGCGGAAGATGGCAGCTTTGTCGATTCGCACAAGATTTTTTCTGTCCTTCTGCGCTGGCTGCTGGAGCGCAAGAAATGGCCGGGCGAAGTGGTGCGCGCGTTTAATACGACGAAAATGCTCGACCGCATTGCTGCCAAGCATGGACGCAAGCTGAATGAATGCTGCATCGGTTTTAAATACATCGCGGACCTGATGATGGAACGTGAAATCGTGATTGGCGGCGAGGAGTCCGGCGGAATCGGCTACTCGCGCTATCTGCCGGAGCGGGACGGCGTGTTGAATTCTCTACTGCTGGCCAATGTGATGGCGGAGGAAGGCAAGCCGCTTGGCGAGTTAGTGGCAGACCTGCAAAAAGAATTTGGCGCGCACCACTACGGACGGCTGGACTTGCACATTCCCGAGGAAGTGAAGCAAAACGCGATTCAACGCGCGAAAGCGGAGACGACGAAGAAGCTGGGAGCCAGTTCCGTATTGCGAAAAGAACACATGGATGGTGTAAAGTTCTTTCTGAATATTCCATCCAATGGAAACGGCGCGGAGCCGTGGGTGCTTTTCCGCGCTTCGGGCACTGAGCCGCTGCTACGTGTTTACAGCGAGGCGGCGTCCCCGGCGCTAGTGAGCGAAATCCTTGCCAGTGCAAAGGCATTTGTTGAGAATGCCTAGAACATCAGGGCCTGCGAAGGGCAATCCCCAAAGATTCGTGCCAAACTTCCGCCATGTCGGGCCGATGTTGTAATCTTTTACCTCGACTTCCATAAGGACCGTCCCTGAACGATAAAAATCTCATTACGGTTGCTGTGATCGGCGCGGGGGCCTTCGGGCGCAATCACGCGCGGGTTTACGACAAGCTGGCGAAGCAAGGCGAAGCAGTGAGGCTGGCGGGAATCGTTGACACCGACCTGGCGCGAGCGGACTTGCTGGCAAAGGAATTCGGCTGCCGCGCATTTGGCTCTGTCGAGCAATTGATCGCTACCTATAATGAGGTGCAGGCAGCCTCGGTGGCCGTGCCGACCGTCAGCCATCTTCCGGTATCGCGCGCATTGTTGGAATCAGGAATCGACGTTCTGGTGGAAAAGCCATTGGCTGCTTCGCTGGCCGATGCCGATGAAATGGTGCGCCTTGCGCAGCAACTCAAGCGCGTCGTTCAAGTGGGACATTTAGAACGATTCAATCCCGCGGTTCGCGCGACCGTTCCGTTGGTTACGCAGCCCATGTTTTTTGAAGTGCATCGCCTGAGCATGTTCAGCCCGCGATCATTGGATGTGGATGTGGTGCTGGACCTGATGATCCATGACCTGGATATTGTTCTTTCTCTTGCGCGCTCGTCAGTGAGCGAGATACGAGCCGTGGGGTTACCCATCCTTTCGCGCAAGGTGGACATCGCCAATGTGCGGCTGGAGTTTGAGTCGGGTTGCGTGGCGAACTTTACGGCCAGCCGGGTTTCGACCGAACAGGTGCGCAAGCTGCGATTTTTTCAGCCCGGGCAATATATTTCTCTCGACTACAGCCGGCAGGATGTTTTGGTATTCAGCGTTGGCGGAGAAGGTGGCTCGGGGCAACCCTCGGCAAATCCGCAGATCAAGATTAACAAGCCTGAGTTGCAGGCCGAAGAACCATTACAGGCGGAGTTGAAATCATTTCTGGATTGCGTACGGACGCGCTCAAAACCTTTGGTTTCAGTCGAAGACGGACGCGAGGCGCTCAAGTTGGCCTTGAATATCGTTTCCGTAATGGCGGAGCATGGGGAAAAAGCGCAACTTGAGACGCTGCGAAAGTAGCCCTTTTCGCCAGCGGACCTTAGGCGGTTTTTACACTTCTTGACAGTATCCCCGCAGTATTCGATATACGCTTTGCTAACGATTCCCAAGGTGCAGGTACCTTTAGAATTTCACCAAATCCCGGGAAAATGCGAAAATAAGAGCACTTGGCAGTGAAGGAGAGTAGAAGTTGGCGGTATCCCACGGGCCTCGAGCGAATAGCAAGTCTGACCTTCAAGTCCAGCAACTAATGGCGGGTGAGTTGTGTCTAACCCTTTAAGCTGAAAATGCCATGCCTATGACCGAAACTCCTCCGCGGCCTCCCACAACTCCGCCTTCGCCTGTGGAAGGAACTGGCTTGTATGATGTAGACCGGTGGGAGTCGGCTTATCGCGATCTGCATATCACACCGGAGCTGGTAATCCAGCTTCAGGATGATCTTTCACGGTCGCGGCAGCGGGAAGCATTTTGGATTTCGCTGATCGTCCACATCGTCCTGATTCTTGTGATTCTCAATGCAAACCGGCTGGCGAAATATTTGCCTATGCAGGCGGTGGTGCGCGTGACCCCGGCAGACCTGGCAAAGCAGAAACAGCTTACCTATTTGGAATTGCCTCCTGATTTGCAGAGACCGAAGCATGTGAACAGCAATATCATTTCGGACAAGGACCGGATGGCGGCCTCCAAAACTCCCAAGATCGATGAGCGGGAACTGAAAAAGTTTATTGATAGTTCGCGCGCCGGAAGACCGAATCCGCCAGCGCCGCGTCCTTCGCCGCAGCAGGCGAACCAGAGTCCGGCGCCGCAGCAGCAGCCTGCGCAGCAGTCTCCGCCACCGCCGCCGCCGCAACAGAAGCCCGATGAAAATCAGATGGCGAAGCTGACGCCGCCGCCAACTCCCCCACGGCAGCCAAACTTTAATACTCCAAATATGTCGGCAGGCACGGCCATTGAACAGGCGGCTAAGGCCGCACTCGCGAACCGGGGGCGATATGGCGGAAACGCGGGAGATTATGGATTAGACCAGGGACGCACCGCGCCTCGGGCCGTGGAGAACATGGACATCCTCACGGACACGATGGGCGTGGATTTTGGACCGTATCTGGCTCGCGTGCTGCATGACGTGAAAGAGAACTGGTATCGGGTAATTCCTGTGTCAGCGGAACCGCCGATTTCTAAAAAGGGCAAAGTCGCGATTGAATTTGTGATCTTGAAAAACGGCACGGTGGCGGGCCTGAAGCTCGATGGGAGTTCCGGAGACATTCCGCTGGACCGTGCTGCCTGGGCGGGAATTACCGGATCGAATCCATTTCCTCCACTGCCGGGTGAATTCCCGGGAAAATATTTAGGACTGCGAATTTACTTTTTCTACAATCCGGGTCCTGGGGAAATGTCACAGCAGCAACCGCAATAGTTTTCTCTCTTCTTCCTGGCTTTTCTTATTTTTCTACCAGACCCGGCATGCGTTTTTGCGGACCATGGGCGCGTCCACCTTGCAATGGAACGCCTGCTGAAATTCGGGCATGTCGGAAACCACGCCGTTGGCCCGGTATTTTTCAGGCGCGTGCGGATCAATCGTGACGCGCATGCGTTTGGATTCATCGCGCATATTGGCGCACCAGCTTTGTGCATAACCCACAAAGAACCTCTGTTCTGGAGTCAGGCCTTCCATTGGCTGTAAGTTCTTTCCTTTCACATCCTGTTGCCAGGCCACGTAGGCAAGAATCACTCCGCCAATGTCGGCCACGTTTTCGCCGAGTGTGAGTTCGCCGTTAACCTTGAGGTTATCCACCGCTGTGTATTGCGAGTACTGGTTTACGACGCAGGCGGTGCGTTCCTTGAATTGCTTTTCATCCGCCGGGGTCCACCACTCGCGCAGATTGCCCTGGCCGTCAAATTGTCGCCCTTCGTCGTCGAAGCCATGGGTCAATTCATGGCCGATAGTGCTGCCGGTATCGCCGTAGTTGGGAGCGGCGTCGGAGGTGGGATCAAACGCAGGCGGCTGCAAGATTCCGGCAGGAAAGTTAATGTCGTTCATTTGCCCATTGTAGTAAGCGTTGACGGTGGGCGGCGTCATGGTCCACTCACCGCGGTCCACGGGTTTGCCGATTTTATTGAGCTGGCGGCGGAACTCGAAGTCGCGCGAGCGAAACACATTGCCTAGACCGTCATCGCGTTCGATGGTGAGCGCGCTGTAGTCACGCCATTTGTCGGGATAGCCGATTTTATTGGCGACGGCATACAATTTGATGAGCGCCTGTTTCTTTGTGACGTCGCTCATCCAGGACAAGGATTCTATGTCCCGCTGCATGGCGTCTTCGATTTGATGGACCATTTGCACCGCGCTTTGTTTGGCGGCGGGGCTGAATGCGTGCTCTGCGTAGGCCTGGCCGAGGGCTTCTCCCAGATTGTCATCCACCTGCTCCACGCAGCGCTTCCATCGCGGCTCAAGTTGTTGGGCGCCTTGCAGCTTACGTCCGTAAAAATCGAATGATTCGTTGACGAATGAACTGGGAAGATAGTTGGTATTCGCCTTGACCAGATGCCAGCGTAAATATGTCTTCCATGCGGGCAGATCCTCGGCCTTAATCTCGGCGTCCATGGCCTTGAAGAATTCAGGATTGACCACGTTCAACGATTGCACATCGGGCGTACCAGCTTTCGCGAAGTACATCTTCCATGCGAAGGACGGGCTTAACGCCTGCAACTGCTCGATCGTCATTTTGTGATAGACGTTGTTTGGGTCGCGCCTTTCCACGAGCGTTTGCGAGCCTTTCGCCAGAGCGGTTTCGATGCGCATGACGGTTTGCGCTTCTGCAGAAGCGGCTTCAGATTTATCGCCCAGCAGTTCGAACATTTTTTGTACGTGGGCAATGTATTGGTTACGCAATTCTGCGGATTTGGCGTCGCTGTTGAAGTAGTAGTCGCGATCGGGGAGTCCCAGGCCGGACTGGTCCACCTCGGCGATTTCCTGGCTGGAATCTTTAAAATCCTGATCGGAGTTGTAATCAAAAAGCGCGCTGTCAAAGACCATGGCAGCGATGACGGGAGCGATGTCGTCTTTGGACTGCATCTGCTCAATGCTATGCAAGGACGGTTCCAGCGGCGTGACTCCGGCGGCGTCGGTGGCACTCTCGTTCATGCAGGCTGCATAGTAGTCTCCAATCTTTTGCGTGACTGATCCATCTGGCGCTTTGGCTTGTGATGCCTGTTCCAGGATTTGGCGCAGCAGAATCTTGTTGGCGTCCTCCATTTTGGAATAGACGTCCCAGCGGGACTGATCAGGCGGGATGGGATTATTTTTGATCCATCCGCCGCAAGAGTAAGCGTAGAAATCGGCGCAGGGATCCACGCCAGGATCCATTGAATGAAGGTCGAGTACGGGTTGGTGGGCGGGTAAAGTTTGCGCCGAGGCGCGCAATTCGAAACCTGCAATAAAAAAGAGCGCGGCGAAGGCCCAGACGCCGGCACAGGGCAAGCGATTCATGATTGCATTCTCCGTAAAATACAAGTTGCCATCATCACCGAACCTAGACTAGTTGGGATTTCGCCGCGTAAGCCATGCGCAGCAGGGTACGTTCGGTAAATGGAACGTACAACAACGCGGCCGTCGCGGCGAAGGCGAGTCCAAAGCCGAGTTTATCCGCGGCCAAAAATGGCGAGAGCGCCCATAGTGCATCGAGGAAGAGGACGGCGATAAAAATGCGTTCGAAATCTATTCGGAGATGTTGGTAATCGAAGCTAACGGCAGAAATGAAATAGCAGCGCAGTGCGATGCCGACCGCGGCAGTCACGAACATGGCGGCGAGAGCCGGCCATGCGGCGGATGCAGGCAGGTATTGCGTGAGAGCGGAATCCGCTCCACGCCAATGGAACAACGCTTCCACATAAAACACGGCGTACATGACCTGAACCAGCACGAACAAAATGCGCGGGACTGCGCGATGCGGGAGCGGAATATTCAGTTCAGGATGGAGTGCGGCGGAGTTGCTTTGGGGTGCTTCCGGGTGGGAATGAACACGCGACGAAACCTGAACGGCCTGCGCATCAATCGTTGCGATGAAGCGGTAGCCTCGGCGAGCAACGGTTTCGACATATGCCGGAGTGGAGGCGGAGTCTCCGAGCGCTTCCCGGATTTTGTTTACCGCCGTATTGAGGCTGTGGTCGAAATCAACAAAAGTGTCGCCGGGCCAGAGCTTTCGTTGGAGTTCATCGCGAGTGAGCATCTCTCCGGGACGTTCCAGTAAGAATGCAAGTACCTGAAACGGCTGTTCCTGAAGACGCACACGGACACCATTCTTGCGAAGTTCCCCGGTAGCGAGATCGGCTTCGAAAATTCCGAAGCGGATAATTTTGCCAGTGGGGCTGGCTTGCGGCGACAACATAGCGAGGACGTAGTTTAGCACCGATGCGCGCCCATTTTACTCCGGCCTAACGGTCCGGGCTACAATGCTGGCAATGCCTGCTCCGCGAAAACAACCGGTCCGAAAATTGGAGACACAGGGCATTCTGGTGATTGTGGCCGTGATCGTTCTCTATGCCTTGGCGCGCTACTGGCACAATATTCCGCACAATTTCCCATGGAGACTGCGCTGAGTGGCGGCTGATCCTTTACTGGTGGTAATTCTGGGCGCGACGGGAAGCGGGAAGACCGCGCTTTCCCTGGCGCTGGCGCAAGAGTTCAGTGGCGAAATCGTGAACTGCGATTCCGTCGCCATGTACAAGGAATTTGAAATTGGCACGGCAAAGCCGACCGCCGATGAGCGAGCGCTCGCTCCGCACCATTTGTTTGATGTGGTTGACCCTGACGGCCACATGACGGCGGGAGAGTATGCGCGGCTGGCGCGCGAGGCGTCGCGGCAGATCAAAGGGCGGAATCATCTGCCGATTGTGGTGGGAGGAACCGGGCTTTATCTGCGTGCATTGCTGGAAGGGCTCTTCTCCGGGCCGCAGCGTTCCGATGCATTGCGAGAAAAATTGCGGCAGCGTGCGGAGCTGAAAGGCGCCGGCTATCTGCATTCGCTATTGCGCCGATTAGATAGGGCCGCAGCGGATAAAATCCACGCCAATGACACGCCCAAGCTGATTCGCGCGATTGAAGTTTGCGTGGCTTCGCGGAATAAGATGACGGATTTGTGGAAGCAGGGGCGCGATCCGCTAACTGGGTTTCGGGTGCTGCGGCTGGGTTTGAATCCGGAGCGCGAAGTTCTGTACGAAAGAATCAATCGCCGGGCTGAAGAGATGTTTGCCGCCGGGCTGGTGGAAGAAACCAGACAACTGCTGGCGAAATACGGCGAAGCGGCGTGGCCGCTGTCATCGTTAGGTTACAAGCAGGCGGTACAATTATTGCGAGGGCAGTTAAGTTCGGAAGCTGCCATTAGCGCAGCGCAGCAGACTCATCGCAATTATGCCAAGCGTCAGATAACGTGGTTTCGACGAGAGCCGGATGTGTTCTGGCTTGCTGGCTTTGGGGACGATCGAGTGATCCAACGGGAGGCAATTGAGCGCACGAAGGAAGCACTATGGAGTTGAGTTTGGGAATGAAGTTTCAACTAAAATCAGAACCATTTATTGAGCCCCAATAGGCGCAGAATGAACGAACCGAGTTTTTGTCGGCGACCGCTTCGAGTTAAAGGGATTCCGATATGGCGCGAAATGCGTGCCTTAAATCCAGATATTCCCATCAAGCGACGCCACGAGAAACCACCCCGGTTCACTTGTCGCATCCTTTTGCTTTAGCACTGTCGAAGTAGGTCGCGAGTTGATTCCGCGCTTCATTTTCGCGACTGCTCAAATCATCAAGGGACTTGAGGGCAAGCGGTGTAGGCTGAGGGGTGCTTTTTATAAGAGAAAATTCTGCATCAAGTGTGTTCGTGTATTTATTGAGCGAGGGAACAAACTCATTGAGCGCGATCTGTTCGCATGGATCACCATTGCCTAGATTGGCATTCTTCTCCACAACTGTTCTTTGTTGAAATTTTTCGTTCTGTTGCTTGAGATCATTCAAGTAAGGCTCTCTTGAAAGAACCTCCGACCGTATTGCTGCCCAACCTTTCCCCTTGTACTCCGCCGAAAGAGCTTCGATATCTTTTGCGATTTGCAAGCCTGCATATTCGCCATCCGACTCATCACTAATTTCCCCATTGTGCATGGCCCCATTTATTCTCGGCACGTGTCTCTCCATAAAGTCAACGCTCTGATATGCAACAAACCCAACCACACCGGCGCAAACGATCGCCCCATAAATGAGTTTGAATGAACGACTATGGGTTCCTACATTTGGGATTTGTCCAGTTGATGAGAATGGAGTATTCATTGCCGCTAGACTTGGCTCACGCAAGCTCAGCGAGAGCAAATATCGAGTGATGTTATTGAGCAAGATCAGAGGCGTGATAAAAAATGAGATCACGCCCCACCACCCGAGAAACAATGTTGTAACGGTGAAGGAGCGAAAATATGCCCGTATACAATTGCGGCATAGATTCCCCTCGATTTTCGCCGATTGGCGAGTGACTACGAATCCGATGTTCTGATAAAACTCGACGTACTTTGTAGGTGCTTGAAGACCACATGCCTTGCACACGCCATCCGCCGTGTTAGAGGGGTTATCCACCATACAAGCGTCCTTCTTTGGTTAAAAGAAGCCTCCCAGATTATTCAGGAATATACAACGTACAGAAGTAATAGTCTTTAGCGATCAGGTGAAAATATAAAGATTTGAAAAAGGAAGATATTTAACAATCGCTCCATATTTCGGAGAACAGCTCGTCCCCTCTGCTATCTTTCCACTATGTTGCAAAAACTCAGTTTCTGGGCAATCTTTTTCAGTCTTCTCATTCCTGCATCCTTCGCCAAAGACAAATATCTCCAGCCTCGACCCGTGCAGCTCGATCGCAATGGCGAGAAGTGGGCGGAGAAGACCGTGCACAAGCTTTCGCTGGAAGAAAGAATTGGGCAGTTATTCATGGTGCGCGTAGAAGCGGAGTTTTTGAACGTCAACAGCCCGGAGTACCTGCGGTTGCAGGATACCATTCGCAAATACCACGTCGGCTCGTTCCTGATGACGGTGCGCGCGGATGGTCCATTTCTATATAAAAACGAGCCGTACGAAGCCGCGGAGCTTATCAACCGGCTGCAAAAGGATTCCAAGTGGCCGCTGATAGTTGGGGCAGATTTCGAACGCGGACTTTCCATGCGCGTCAACGGTGCAACCGAGTTTCCCGCAGCCATGGCATTCGGCGCGGCCGGCAACACCGCGTACGCGGAAGACTTTGGGCGAATCACCGCGCAGGAAGCGCGTGCGATTGGCATCGAATGGAATTTCTTTCCAGATGTGGATGTGAATTCCAACCCCGCAAATCCGATTATTAATGTCCGCTCGTTCGGAAGCGATCCTGCGCAGGTTGGAGCATTTGCCGCCGCTTATATTCGTGGAGCTCATGCTGGTGGAATGCTGGCCACAGCTAAACATTTTCCCGGACACGGCGACACCGCCACCGACTCTCATCTTGGCTTGGCGCAGGTGACGGGAGATTTGGCGCGGCTGCAGTCGGTGGAACTTCCGCCTTTCCGCGAGGCCATACAAGCGGGAGTGGATTCGGTGATGGTCGCGCACCTTACGGTTCCTGCGCTTGAGCCCGATCCGGAGCGGGTGGCGACAACTTCGTCGAAGGTGATTGAGGGAGTGCTCAGGCAACAACTCGGATTTCAGGGTCTGGTGGTCACGGACGCGCTGGAGATGGCTGGGCTTACGCGATTGTATGCAAAAAATCCCGGACGAGAGGTGGTGGATGCCTTCAAGGCTGGGAATGACGTTTTGCTGATTCCTGCGAATCTGGACGCCTGCTATCAAGCCCTGCTGCAAGCGGTGAAGAGCGGCGAAATTCCCGAGAGTCGAGTGGATGAGTCGGTGCTTAAGATATTGAAAGCAAAGGCATCTGTCGGTTTGGATAAGGCCAGGTTCGTGGACGTGAATTCCGTGGCGGAAATTGTGGGCAAGCCCGAAAACATCGCGCAAGGTCGCCAGATCGCCGACGACTCCATCACTCTGGTCAGGGACAATGGCCGCATTCTTCCGTTGAAAAGATACGGAACACAGCCCGGTTCTGTTTCGTATCACAAAGCGGCGGGAGAAGTGCGCGGCACGGCCGTCGTTATTTTCACTGACGATATACGCACGACAGCAGGACGCGAATTCGACCGCCAAATGGCGACCCGTACGCCGGGCGCGAGTGTTTTCTATATAGACGGAAGAATTGCGGCGGCGCTTTCGCCCGAAGTTCTCGCCGCAGTGGACAAAGCCGCAACGGTGGTTGTGGCCGCGGATGTGGCGCCGGTGGCGGGAAAAGCGGAAATGGTGGATGGCGTATTACAAAATTCCGTGGCATTGCCGGAGGCGAGCGGAAAATTATTTCGGCAGATACTTGATCGTGCGACGGAGCGTACGGCAGTGGTGAGTCTGGGGAGTCCATACCTGACAGACTTCCCGAAGATCCAGAATTATATTTGTGCTTTTTCTAGTACCAACATTTCGCAGGACAGCGCGGTGAAGGCGTTGTTTGGAGAAATCCCAATCCACGGGCACTTGCCGGTGAATATTCCCGGCGTTGCGGAACGTGGCGCGGGCATCGAAAAGATGATTGCAAATACAGCAGGGGTTCCACAATGAAAACTGAATTTTCTATTCGACTAAAGACCATCATCGTCCTACCCGTGATGGCATTCCTGTTTACCGCTTGCAATGTGGATGTGCAAAAAACCGCGAATGGCAAGGGCAAGAACGTGCAGATTGATACGCCAGTCGCGCGACTCCACGTCAGTGAAAACGCAGACGCAAGTGAAACGGGATTGCCCGTTTATCCCGGCGCTCGCATGTCCCAGGAAGACAACGACCAGAACCATAAAAACGCGAACGTGAACATTGCCACCGGTTTTTTTGGATTGAAGGTCGTCGCTGTGAAATATGAAAGTGACGATTCTGTGGACAAAGTAAAAGACTATTACCGACGGCAGTTAGAGAAGTACGGCAACTTTCTGGAGTGCCGGGCCAATACTGTAGCCATAAATCCGGGCTTTGGCGATGATTCCAAGTCAGACGCTCCGGTTTGCGAGCAAAATTCAGGGGACAATCTGGAGCTGAAGGCGGGAAGCAAAAAAAATCAGCATGTCGTGTCAATCGAGCCGCAGGGCAAGGGCTGCAAGTTCACGCTGGTTTACGTGCAAGTGCACGGCAAAGACACTACCATCTAAGTACTGGTTTGCGTCGGAGATGGCGGCTTGCCTCATAGTCTGCCGTCCTGTAACTTTAAAAGTAGTGGAGCGTCCCTGTTATCAATGCGGCCTTGTAGTTGAGGATTTCATCCCCTTCTGCCCCCAGTGCCGGGCCCCGCAGATTCGAGTCATTTCGACAATCCCTGTCCCGCAAAGCACGCCTTTGGGTGTCCTGCGACGGGTAAAGCTACCGGGAGCGAAATTCACCGGGGTCGCCAAGATTGACTGGGCGAACGCGCTTCCTTCCGCAATTCTGGCGGTGCTGGTGGCTTCGCTGATTACGATTGGTTTTATCGGCAGCCTGGCGCTGGGACTAATCTTGGCCGGAATGCTTTCGGTTGTTTTTTATCGCCAGCGAAACAGGGCGGCCAGAATCACGCGCTGGGTAGGCGCCCGGTTGGGCGCAATAACTGGTGCGCTGGCAGTGGGGATTATTGCGGCTTTCCGGTCGAAACTTGACCTTCATCAAGTTGTGCAACAGGCCATGCAGACGGCCCTGGAGCGCAATTCAGACCCTGTGGCAAGAAAGACCCTGCAGGACTTTGCCTCACAACACCCTCACGCGCTGATCGCCTCGATGGCAATTTCCATGGCGGTGGTATTTCTGGTGCTTTCGACCACGGGGGGCGTGCTGGGGGCGATGTTGATGAACAGGTGGCGTCCGGAAGTTCATGGCGCCTCCGGCCATGGAACGAAGTTAGAGCATACAGAAAAAACTGAAAGATCAGACCACGATTAATGACACCTCGAACGCCTTCCCGGCAAAATCTGAAGCAAAAGGCGCAGTTGATGTCGGCCTCGGAAATTGAACGCACGCTGGTACGGCTGGCGCATGAAATCATCGAAAAAAATGACGGCGTCGCTGGACTGGCGTTAGTCGGAATCCGGCAGCGTGGGGTCCCACTCGCGCAACGGCTCGCGCAGATTTTGGCGCGCATCGAAAAAGTGGAAGTGCCGGTGGGCACTCTCGACGTTACTCAGTTTCGTGACGACCTGCCTGCGACGGTGGCCAAGCCGGCTGTCCAAAAAACTGAGTTGGAAATTCCCATCACCGGCAAAACTGTCATTCTGGTGGACGATGTGTTATACACCGGGCGCACTGCCCGCGCTGCAATGGACGCTCTGTTCCGGCATGGCCGGCCGATCCGCGTGCAGCTTTGCATTTTTGTGGACCGCGGTCATCGCGAACTTCCGATTGAGGCCACTTTTGTCGGACGGAAAGTCCAGACCACTCCGCAGGAATTCATCAAGGTGCAGTTGGGCGAAGTGGACCAGACGGACAAAGTTTTGCTGGTGGAAAATCCGTCGTAGGCTGCTCCCGGCTATAATCTCAAACGATCATGAAAGCTGCTCACGGATCCCTGCTGGGAATCGAACATCTGAAAGCGGAGGAGATTTCGGGACTGCTTGGTTTGGCCCGGAAAATGAATCCGCGGAAGGGCCGGCCGCTGTTGCGCGGCAAGCGCGTGTTGCTGCTTTTTTACGAAGCGTCCACGCGCACTCGCAGCTCGTTTGAAGTCGCGGCGCAATCGCTCGGAGCTGCCACCACGCTTGTGCTCTCCAGCGGTTCCAGCATTGAAAAGGGAGAGTCGCTGCTCGACACCGCTTATACGTTGCGCGCCGTGGGCGCGGACCTAATTGTGGTACGGCATCCGAATGCCGGCGCGCCCGCCTTAATGGCCGCGCATCTCGACATTCCTGTCATCAATGCGGGCGATGGCATGCATGAACATCCCTCGCAGGCGCTGCTGGACGCGTATACAATCCTGCGCCATAAGAAGACGTTGAAGAATTTGCAGGTGGCCATCATCGGGGACATTTACCACAGCCGAGTGGCCCGGTCTGCGATCCATCTGCTCAGCAAGTTCGGTGCGAAAATCGCACTTTGCGGACCGCCTGAGTTTCTTCCCGAAGTGGCGGCCACGTTGGCTCCCGGCCTGAGAATCACGCGCACCGCCGAGGACGCAATCGGTGGCGCGGACGTCGTCATGGTATTGCGCGTGCAAAAAGAACGGCTGGCAGGAGAGAAGATCAGCCTGGAAGATTATATGGCGCGTTACCAGATGACTCTGCCCCGCCTACGCCTGGCAAAAAAAAACGCGCTGCTCATGCATCCCGGCCCCATTATTCGCGGCCTTGAACTTACCTGGGAAGTCGCCGATTGCCCGCAATCCATGATTGTTGAAGAGGTCAGGAATGGCGTTCCCGTCCGCATGGCGATCCTGGCGAAGGCGCTGGGAAAAGCTGGTTAAGTCTGCCTTTTGTGCTTCAATAACCCTGTGCTTCTTCGCAGCGCGTTCACTTCCGCCGTGCAGCAACTTACCGATGCCCACATCGGCTCGCCTCGCCTGAACGCGGAGATCCTGCTGATGTTTGTGCTCAACTGCGACCGCGCTTATTTGTACGCACATCCGGAACGCGAACTGACGCCGGAGGAAGAATTGCGCTATCAGGAAGTGCTCGCGCGCCGGGCTTCCGGCACACCGTCGCAATACATTACCGGGCACCAGGAATTCTGGGGGCGGGATTTTGTCGTCAGCCCGGCGGTGCTGGTTCCGCGTCCGGAAACTGAGCACCTTATCGAAGCCGTACTTCCGCTGGCAAAGGCGCTGCCCCATCCGCGAATTGCTGACGTCGGTACAGGTTCGGGGTGCATTGCCATAACTCTGGCCAAAGAACTCCCGGAAGCCGAAATTTATGCCACCGACATTTCCGCCGCCGCGCTGGAGATTGCGCGTACCAACGGGGCGCGCCATGAGCTAGAAGCACGAATCAAATTTCAGGAAACGGATTTACTCGGCGGCTTGCCTTCCGATTATTTCGATTTCATTGTGTCCAATCCTCCCTACGTGGGCGAATCGGAAGAAGACGCGGTGCAGTTGGAGGTCCGCAAGCACGAGCCTCGCGTCGCGGTATTCGCCGGGCCGAGCGGGACAGACGTGATTGAGCGTCTAGTTCCTCAAGCACTCGCTGCCTTGAAAACCGGAGGCTGGCTCATGATGGAAATCAGCGGAACCATTGCGGCTAGAGTGGAACCATTGTTGCGTGGCTGGGCAGAGGTGAAGATCCTTCCCGATCTCCAGGGAATTCCACGGGTCGTCGTGGCTAGTAAGCCGTGATTTTGTAAATTCTGCAAAAAGTCCTCTTGTACGCTCCTCCCAGGCAGCTGCTTGCCAATCAATAAGTTGAGGCTTTTCTTAGCCATCCCCCGCAATCGGACATTTCGATTCCCTGGCTCGAGACAACTTCTTGGATTCTAGGTACATCCCACAGGCCGCCGTAAAGGATTACTCCTATAAGCTCGAGGGAAAATGTTGACTGAGAAAAGTTTCGCGCCATTGCGCGCTCCTTACGCCAAAACTTATAGAAGCCTTGCCCTGGGCCTTACTGTTCTATGCGCGATCCTGATGACCGCTTGCGGTGGGGGGACGGTCGGCAGTGGCGGTACTGGTGGAGGGGATCCTTCGCAACCGCCTCCGCAGCCGAATGTCAGCCTGAACTCGGCGGTGAACCACATCATTGTGATGGTGCAGGAGAACCGTTCGTTTGATCAATATTTTGGCAAGCTTCCTGACTACTGGGCGGCGAATGGATATGCCAGCGAGCAATTCGACGGCCTACCTTCGACGGCCTCCAATCCGGGAGAGAACGGCGCGCCTCCGGTCACCGCTTACCATTTGCGTACAGTTTGTGTGCAGAACCAGAGCCCGGGATGGAATGAGAGCCATGTGGACCGCAACATGGAAAATCCCCCGGCGGCGGACGCGACGATGGATGGATTTGTACACTCGGCGGCGAAATTCGCGCAGGCGCCTCCTCCAGGTGAGCCGGTTCCGTTTTTTGACCAGGCGGGCAATCGCGTAATGGGCTATTTCGACGGCAACGATTTGAATTATTACTACTTCATGGCCTCGAACTTCGCGACGTCGGACCGGTGGTTTTCGCCGGTGTTGAGCCGAACGCAATTGAACCGTTTATACCTTCTGGCGGCGACCTCGGCGGGGCTTGTGAACCCTCCGAAAACTTTCCTTTCGAATAACACAATTTTTGGATTGCTGGAAACCGCCGGGGTTTCATGGAAGATTTATATGACCGATCCAGGCACTGACTTCCTGGGGAACTTCCAGCCATTTGAGAGCCAGCACCAGAAAAATCTTGCTCCGATCTCGCAATACTTCACAGACTTGAATAATGGGACCTTGCCCTCCGTCGCGATGATTGAACCCGGCTACCAATCCGGCACCGATGAGCATCCTGATTACAACGTCCAGACCGGAGCGGCGCAGGTGGCCAAGAACATCAACGCGTTAATGCAGAGTTCTTCGTGGAAGGATTCCATTTTTATTCTTACATGGGATGAAGGCGGGGGCGAGTACGATCATGTGCCTCCCGCGGTCGCCGTGGATCCCGATGGGATACCTCCGCAGGACCTCGTGGCAGGCGATGTATGCACGAAAGTGACCGGGCCGACCTGCGGATTTGAAAATACGGGGTTCCGAGTTCCTTTGGTGGTGGTTTCGCCGTTTGCCAAGAAGCACTACGTTTCGCATACTACGGCGGACTTTACTGCGATATTGAAATTGATTGAAACTCGCTTTGGCTTGCCCAGCCTCACGAACCGCGACGCTGCGCAGATGGACATGACGGAGTTCTTCGACTTCAGCAATCCTTCATGGACAACGCCGCCAACTCCTCCCGCTCAAAAGACGGATGGAGTATGTGATTTCTCCGCCGTGCCGTAATCGCGCGGACCACGCGAGTTCGCAGCTGTGCCGCCGCAAGGAGAAATATAAAGTCAGGGTTGATGGGGAGCGTTCGAGGCTTGAGAGAAATTCGTGGGCAGTTGCGATGCGTTCCAGCCGCCGCCCAGCGCTTTGATCAAGAGAACGGCCGCGGCCACTCGCCGCCGCAAAATGTCCACAGCGACGCGCTGATCGCTTAAGGCAAGGCTCTGCGCAGTAATGACTTCCAGATAGTTGCTTACGCCGCCTTTGTATCGGTTGGTGGAAAGTTCAAGCGAATGCTGCGAGGCAGTCACGGCCGCGTCTTGCGTTTTTGCTTCGTCCTGCAGGATACGGAGTGCAGAAAGGTTGTCCTCCACCTCCTGAAACGCGTTCAGCACGGTCTGGCGATAATTGGCGACATTCTGATCGTACGCCGCCCGGGCCTGCTCATTAAGAGCACGGCGACGGCCACCGTCGAAGACTGTGACGGCAGCGGACGCGCCGACGCTTGCCAGTATGCTGGGTCCGGAGAACCAGTTGGCGAGCGTTGATCCTTCAAAGCCACCACTGCCCGTCAAACTCAATAAAGGGTAATAGGCCGTCCGGGCCACGCCGATTTCTGCGTTGGCGGCGGCCATACGGCGCTCCGCTGCAGCGATGTCGGGCCGGCGTTCCAGCAATTGTGAAGGAAGCCCGGGAGGGATGACAGGAGGCGGATCGAGCGTGGGAGACACCGCTAAAGAAAATGATGGGGCCGGTTCGCCGATCAGCGTGGCGATGGCGTGTTCGTTTTGCGCGCGTTGTACATGGAGATCAATTGCTTGCGCTCGGGTGGTTTCAAGTTGCGCCTGTGCCTGGGCCACGTCCACGGCAGAAGCGACTCCACCCTTGTAGCGATTTTGGGTCAGCTGCAAAGCTTTGGCGAAGGCATCCACTGTGGAGTCGAGCAATCGGCTTTCAGCGTCCAGGCTGCGCAATTCGAAATAATCAAGGGCGAGTTCAGCGTGCAGGCTCAAACTGACCGATTCCAGATCAGCGGCACTGGCCTGCGCATTTTCGCGGCTGGCCTCTACCGTCCGGCGTATTCGTCCCCATAAGTCTGGCTCGTAGGAGACGTCGAGCGGCAAAATGAGGTCGGTGTAATTGGTGGTGCTGCTCTTGAGCGGGCGGTTTTTCGACTGGCGAATTCGCGCGGCCGAAGGATCAACGATGGCCGTCGGATAGTAATCGGCGCGTGACGAGCGCACCTGTGCGCGCGCCTGAAGGAATTGCGCCTGGGCCGCCTTCAGGTTCTGGTTTGAGACGTTGATTTTTTCTTCCAGATCGTTGAGCTGCGGATCATGGAAAATTTCCCACCACTTGCCTCGGGCCATTTGATCGCTGGGCTGAGCGGTCTTCCAGTCGGGCGGGACTTCTTTGTATTCAGGAGGCGTGGGAACTGAAGCGCGGGAGTAACGCGGGCCGGAGAGACATCCGCTCAAAATCGCGATTGAGGACGCCAGGGTAAGCGCCCCGAACATTCGCGCCGAGGCCCGTTTTCGTGAATTTTCCCGCTGACCAGAACTCATTACAAACCTGACCCCGCGCTGGAGGAAGAACCTTTGGGGGCGATCCGCACCTTCTCGCCTGAGACTAGAGAGTCGGGCGGGTTGACTATGATGTCTTCGTCTCCCTTGAGGCCGGAGATGATTTCGACCTGAACGCCGTAGTCGCGGCCAATGGTGATGGGAAGCAGTGTGGCCTGACCGTTATTCACCGCGGCAACCCGTAATCCTTCAGAGCGGAAAAGCAACGTGTTCACGGGAAGCAGGAATGCGGAACCGGAAGATGGCAACTTGAGATGCACTTCGGCATACGAGCCGGAAAGAAGTTGACCCGTAGGATTGTCTACGTCAATTTCCACCAGCAGCGTGCGGCTGGTTTGATCAATGGCGTTCGCTGTGCGCACCAACGTCCCTTCGAAGGAATGGCCGGGAAATTCATTCAGGATCAATTCCGCCTTCAATCCCGGCTTGGCCGCGCGGGAGTAGATTTCCGGAACATTCACATATACGCGAAGTCTATCGGGCGAGACGATATGGAACAGTTCAGTCCGCGTGCCGCCGCTCGAGCCGGAATCAATCAGCGCGCCCACATCGGTGTTGCGGGCGGTGATGACTCCGGTGAAAGGAGCGTAAATTTTCTGGAACGATTTCAGGTCTTGCAGGCGCTTTACGTTGTATTGCGCGGATTCCACCGTCGCTTTTTTCGCGGCGTAGTCGCCGGCGGCGTTGTCGGCTTCCTGCTTGGAAACGGAGTCGCTTTTCAAGAGGCCCGCATAGCGATCGGCGGTAATTTGCGAAAGGTGCAGATTGGCTTCCGCAGTCGCCAGATCGGCGCGCGCCTGTTGCAACTGCTGGTTGACTTCGGGCGTATCAATTTCGGCGAGCAATTGTCCGGCCTTCACGTGGCCGCCGATGTCCACATACCATTTCTTTAAATATCCGTTGGTGCGGGCGTAGATGGGCGCGTCATTGAATGCCTGCACGTTGGCGGGCAACACAACTTCCTGGGACGGGCTGGTGTGTTGAGGTTGCACAATAGAGACCGTGGGCACGGCCATGGAGTCGGTTTCTTCGCGCAATTCGGCGCGGGCCTTTACGCGCGGGAGTATGCCGCCGAAAACAACAGCCAGCACTATCGCCAGGACCACGAGCGCGATCACCCAATGGTGCTTCCCGTGCGGTTGTGACGCTCCGGTGTTCGTACTTGCTGGATCCGATGTCGCGGTTAATTGCTCCAAAGTAATTTCCTCATCGCAAACTCCATAACCCTAAGAAGATGAATGCAACCGTCGCGCGGATTCACGTTCCCTGGCCTGACGGCGTCCGTGCAACAGGCTGAAGAATACAGGCACGAAAAAGAGCGTGGCGACAGTCGCAAACAACAGGCCCCCGATGACTGCGCGCCCCAAAGGCGCGTTCTGTTCGCCGCCTTCTCCTAGTCCGATGGCCATAGGCACCATGCCGATGATCATAGCCAAGGCCGTCATCAGCACCGGGCGAAACCTGGTAAAGCCGGCTTGTAGCGCGGCCGCCACGGCGTCTTTTCCTTCCGTCATCTGCTCTTTTGCGAAGCTGACGACAAGAATACTGTTGGCCGTCGCCACTCCCATGCACATGATGGAACCTGTCAGCGATGGAACGCTGATGGTCGTGTGCGTGATAAAGAGGATCCAAACGATTCCAGCCAATGCGGCGGGCAAAGCGGAAATGATGATGAACGGGTCCAGCCACGACTGGAAGTTGATCACGATCAGCAAATAGACCAAAAGAATCGCGAAGGCCAGGCCGCTAAACAGCCCGATAAAGGACCGCTTCATCGTCAGGATCTGTCCGCGGACAATCAATTGCGAGCCTCGCGGCACATCTTTTTGACTGTCCTGCACAACCTTGTCGATCTGCTTGGCGACTCCGCCTAAATCCGTGCTCTGCACGGAGCCAAAAATATCAATCACCGGCTGAATGTCATAGTGCGAAACGACCTCCATGCCAGAGCCCAATTGGAAAGTGGCGAAGCTGCCGAGAATCTGCCGCTGCGCGGGAGTCGGGCCGGAGAGCGGAATATTTTCCAAATCCTGAAGAGAGTCGAGGCGGTATTCCGGCGTTTGCGTGGCGATGGAATAGCTCACGCCATTTTTCGGGTTAAGCCAGAACTCCGGCGTGGTCTGAAAGCTGCCCGAAAGGGAGATCAATACATCGCTGGCAATGTCGCGTTGGCTGAAGCCGACCATCTGCGCCCGGGTGCGGTCCACATTGATATGCAACATGGGCTGATTGAAGGGCTGCTGAATGTGCATGTCGGTCGCGCCGGGAATAAATTTGAGCTTCTCCAGAAGCGCATTGGCGAACTTGCGGTTGGCCTCAATGTTGTAACCGCGGACCTGCACGTCAATCGGCGAAGGCAGACCGAAATTCAATATCTGGCTAACGATATCGGCGGGCAGAAATGAGAATTCGACGCCGGGGAATTCTTTGGTGAGACTAAGCCTCAGCTTGTGAACATAGTCGTCGGTCGGGCGATGGCCGGACTTCAGGTTTACCAGAATGTCGGCATCGCCGGGGCCGATGGGGGCCGAGCTGCTGTAGGAGAGATTGATGCCGCTGTAAGGAATGCCAATGTTGTCGATCACGCTTTCCATTTCGCTGGCGGGAATTTGCTGGCGGATGGAGTTTTCAATGAGATCGCAGATCCGCGCGGTTTCCTCAATGCGGGTGCCGGTGCGGGCGCGCACGTGCAATTTGAATTGGCCGCTGTCCACCGTGGGGAAAAAGTCTTCCCCAACCCAGGGGACAAGAATGAAAGAGACGGCGCAGGCGCCGACGAAGCTTACCAGAAACAGCTTGCGATGGTGCAGAACGCGTTCCAGCCAGTGATGGTAGCGTTCGCGGAAGCGTTCGAAAGAAATTTCAAACCGTGCCTGCCAGCGCACCAGCGGATTCGAGCTTTGCGCCTCGAAGTGTCCTGATTCAGCCTCATGTCCGCGAATCAGATATTTCGCCATCGTCGGGACCAGCGTTCGCGAGAGGAGGTAGGAGGCGAGCATGGCGAAGGTCACGGCTTCCGCCAGCGGCACAAAGAGAAATTTCGCCACGCCGCTCAGAAAGAACATGGGCACAAACACGATGCAGATGGAAAGCGTGGAAACGAATGCCGGAATCGCGATCTGCTGAGCGCCGTCCAAAATGGCGTGTTCCACTTCCTTGCCCTGGGCAAGGTTTCGGTTGATGTTTTCTATTTCGACGGTGGCGTCATCCACCAATATGCCCACCGCGAGCGCGAGACCTCCCAGGGTCATGATGTTGATGGTCTGACCCAGCGCGCTCAACACAACAATCGAAGTGAGAATGGAAAGTGGAATGGAGATCGCGATAATCAGCGTACTGCGCCAGCTTCCCAGGAAGATGAGAATCATGAGCGCGGTGAGGACTGCGGCGATAGTGGCTTCCCGCAGAACCCCGTTAATGGATGCGCGCACAAAAAGCGACTGATCGGCAAGCGGCTGAATTTTCAGCGACTCAGGCAGGCCGGATTCGAGCTGCGCCAGCATGGTTTTCACGCCGCTGATCACATCCAGCGTGGAAGCGTTTCCCGCCTTTAGGATTGTAATAAGTGAGGCGCGCTGGCCATTCACCCGCACGATGTTGGTTTGTGGCGGAGAGCCATCGCGCACATTCGCGACGTCATGGATGTACAACGTGGTGTCACCGACGCGCTTGAGTGGAAGATCGTTTAATTCCTGAATCGTGTCAGGACTGCCGTTGATGTCAACGTCGTAATCGAGCGAACCGATCTTCTGACTTCCGGAAGGAAGAATAAGATTCTGCGCGCTAATAGCATTCACCACGTCCAGCGGAGAAAGTCCTTTGGCCTGGAGCTCCGAGGTATTCAAATCCACCTGTACCTGCCGTTCCTTACCGCCGTAGGGATAAGGAATCGCCACACCGCGGACCGTAACCAATCGCGTTCGCAGAAAATTCAGTGCGTAATCATTCAACTCCTGCTCGGAGAGTCCTTTTCCAGAAAGCGCCAGCTGAAGAATCGGTACTGTCGAAGCGTTGTAGGTAATGACCAACGGGGGCGTGGTGCCGGCAGGCAACTGACGTACCTGAGTCTGTGAAACCGCCGTGACCTGGGCGATCGCCTTGTTAATGTTGGCGTCCGGCTGAAAGAAAATCTTGACGACTGCAGTGCCATCGAGAGATTGCGACTCGATGTGCTCAATGTCATCCACGGTGGTGGTGAGGCTTCGTTCCGTGAGTGTGACGATGTGGTCCGACATCTGTTGCGCGTTGAAGCCCGTGTAGCGCCAAATGACGCTGACTACTGGAATATCAATGTTGGGGAAAATGTCGGTTGGAGTATTCAGGATGACAAGCGGCCCCAGAATCAACAGAAGCAGGGCCAGAACTACGAACGTGTATGGACGCCGAAGCGCTAGACGAACAATCCACATGAAAATTTATCTTGAATGAAGCACGTGAAGCAGACACATTTAACTTTACCTAATTTTTGATGCCCGAAGACATTGAAGGACTCGAAAAAGAGGCTGTTTTACATATCTTTACAAGCAAACATCGGAAAGTGGAAAAATATTAATCAAATATTAAAAATCAATGAAATTTTGGGAACAGGAGCGGCCGCGTGAGAGGGTGCGGTGCTCATTTCGTAAACTTCAACTCTTTTGCAATCTGCGGCTATTACGGGGACGGCCAACTCGTGGTATCGGCAATTCATCCTAGAGCAGGTCGGGGCGGGCACTTGAAGGGGAGAGAACCGATTCCTTTTTCAGGATGACGCGGCAAAAAGCTCTCGCCGCCCAGCGATCAGGAGAGCGAATTGCCCCAACTTGCGCAGTCCGAGCGGTCAGAAAAAATATCCCGCAAACGCTATTTTCTGCGCACCATCCTTCCCATTTTGATTCTTGCCGTCCTGGCAATCGCAGGCCTTGCGATTGGGATTGGCGTCCATTACGCCCAGCCCTACATTCACGCCCGCGCGATTGAAATGTTGCAGCAAAAGTTCAACGGCAACGTGGAGTTGCAGGACTTTCACGTTTCGCTGACTCCGGCGCTCAAGGTGACGGGCTCCGGCCTCGAGGTGCGTTACAAGGGACGGAAGGACATACCGCCGTTGATCGCGGCGCGAGAATTTTCCGCGGAAGCCGGTTTGTTGGGCCTGCTCGGCTCGCCTTGGAAGGTCAATCGCATTCACTTTACCGGTTTGATCATCCATATCCCGCCGCGTGAGGACAATGGCCAGAATCAAAATCCAGCCAACAGCAGGGAGCGCAAACGCAAGCTCAAGGAAATCAAAATTCTTGTGCATGAACTCGATGCCGACCACACCGAGCTGCACTTGATGCCAAAAAATCCGTCAAAACCCGAACACATATTCGTGATTCATGAACTCGTCATGAAAGGGGTCGGATTGAACCGCGCGGCCTCATTTACAGCACAGCTTAAAAATTACAAGCCTCCGGGAGAGATCGCCACCAGCGGCAATTTTGGGCCCTGGAACGCCGACGATCCGGGCCAGACGCCGCTGGCCGCCGGCTACACGTTCAAGAATGCAGACTTGGGAGTCTTCAAAGGGATCGCGGGAATTCTCGATTCCGAAGGGAAGTTCGGAGGCGTGCTGGAGCAATTGAGCGTGACGGGAGAAACCGGCACGCCTGATTTCAGGGTCATGGTGGCGGGGCATCCGGTTGATCTGAAAACGGTGTACGAAGCCACCGTGGATGGTACCAATGGAAATACGATGCTGCATCCAGTGCGCGCCACCGTTGGGCGCACCACGATTGTGGCTGACGGCGCCGTACTGAAACGCGAGGGAAAAAAAGGCCGTGCGGTGGAGTTGGACGTCACAGTGGACAACGGCAGAATTGAAGACCTGATGCCACTGGCGGTGAAGGCTAGTGAGCCTCCGTTGACGGGAAACGTGTCCTTGCACACGAAGTTCGATTTGCCCGCCGGCGAGGGCAGCGTTACCGAGAAGTTGAAGCTGCTGGGAAGGTTCGGCGTGGAACATGCCCTCTTTACCGACCCGGGCGTGCGGGAAAAGGTGCAGAGCCTGAGCCGCAAGGGACAAGGGAAGCCCGACGACGAAGACGCCGGGAGCAGCATCTCCAATTTGCGCGGCCAGTTCGCCATGGGCGGCGGCGTGATTACGTTTCGTAATTTAACGTTTGAAGTGCCGGGCGCGAATGTTCAGTTGAATGGCACCTACGCGCTCAACGATGAGAAGCTGGATTTTTACGGCACCCTTCGCCTGAAAGCAAAGCTTTCGCAGATGACCACGGGCGTGAAGTCTTTCCTCTTGAAAGCCGTTGACCCGTTCTTCCGCAAGGGAGATCTCACCGAACTGCCGATCAAAATCACTGGCACGCGGGAGCACCCTTCATTTGGACTTGATCTTCATCACAAAGAAGAAAAAAAGAACTAGTTCTGCGAGAGTCAGCCGCGCTATCTGAATCCTGAGTTCCACGTCCAAGGTTGACAGCAAATATTTTAAATACTTCAGTGGAGCATCATGAACACAACTCTCGACAAAGTGTATGTTGATCAGCCGCGGCCGCTGCCGGCGATTCTTGTAGGCGGTTTTATTGCGGGATTACTGGATTTAATTTGCGCCTTCATGGTATTCGGCGTGCGTGCGCCGCGCGGAATTGCCGGTGGGCTTGTTGGCCGCGTTGCTATACAGGGCGGCATGGGTTATTACGTCCTGGGAATTGCTTTGCATTTCTTTATCGCCTGTTCCGCGGCCGCTGTGTATTACGGGGCCAGCATGAAACTGAAGTTTTTGAAGGAATATCCTTTCGTGTGTGGATTGTTTTACGGCATTGCGATCTTTTTGGTCATGAATCTGATCGTGCTGCCGCTTTCCGCAATCCACTTCAAAGGGCCATTCACGATGCATGGCCTGGACCAGGGCCTGTTGGTGCACATGTTCCTTATCGGATTGCCGATTGCCTATAGCGTTCGAATATTTTCCAAAGGCAAGCGATCGTCACGGACAGCGGCTTAATTCGCGTGAGGTTCCACTTCTTTTAGCCGCTTTTGCAGGAAGCGGCGTTCGCTGTCATTCGTGGCCAACTCCAAAGCGCGCCGGTAGCTTTTTGCCGCTTCTTCGCGTGACCCCATTCTGCGAAACAGGTCAGCGCGAGTGGCGTGCAAAAGGTGATAACTGTCGAGTTCGCTGGCGGTGGAAGAAGTGAGTGAATCAATAATTTCGAGCGCTGCCTGTGGGCCATTAACCATGGCGAGGGCCACCGCGCGATTGAGCGACACAATCGGAGAGGGCTGGACGCGTTCGAGAAGATCATAGAGCCCAAGAACCTGCGCCCAGTCCGTGTCTTCCGCTCGAGTAGCCTGGCAATGCGTAGCGGCAATCGCTGCCTGTAGGGCATAAGGCCGGGGGCCCGCGCGAAGCGCTTCTTCGACCAGCGGCAAAGCTTCCGCGATCTGCGCATGGTTCCAGAGGCTGCGGTCTTGCTCTTCCAGCACCACGATGTCTCCAGCCGGATCGAGCCGGGCGTCGCGGCGCGCATCGTGCAGCAGCATGAGAGCGAGAAGGGCGAGAACGTCCGCGGGAGTTCGCGGAGCAGTCAAAGAACGCACCAGCCGCGCCAGCCGTATAGCTTCCGCGCAAAGGTCGGTGCGCACCAGCGGCGCACCGCGCGTGGCGGCGTAGCCTTCGTTGAAGACCAGATAGATGACAGTAAGTACGGCTTCCATGCGCGCGGCAAGTTCGTCGCTTCCGGGAACTTTGTAAGGAATGCCCGCGTCGCGAATTTTGCGTTTCGCTCGGACCAGCCTTTGTGCCATGGTCGGCACCGGGACAAGAAATGCTCTCGCGATTTCGTCGGTTTCAAGTCCACAGAGCGTTCGCAGCGTGAGCGCAACTTGCGCGTCGGAGGCAAGGGCAGGATGGCAGCAGGTAAAGATCAAACGTAGACGGTCATCGCCGATTTCAGCCGGACTTTCCAAAGCATCGTAATTCGGCTCCTCAGACGGTTCGGCCGGCAGGCCCTGTTCTTCTATTTTTTGAGCGAGGTTGGCCTGGCGGCGCAGGCGGTCAATGGCTTTGTGCCGGGCAGTCTGAATGATCCAGGCGCGGGGAAATTCCGGCACGCCTGATTCGCGCCATTGGTCAACGGCGACGGCGAAAGCTTCCTGCGCCGATTCTTCTGCCAGGTCAAAGTCGCCGACCAGGCCAATTAAAGTGGCCACAATGCGGCCCCAGTCGGAGAGATAAACTTCTTCAACCGCCGCGGCGGCATCCGACATGTTGGGCGGGACGGGCAAAGACACGACTCATTGTAAATATTTTTCCAAGTTATTTTTGTGAGGCTGTCGATTTGCCCCGGTGCCATTCGACTTACTGGTGAAGGAGCAAGAGATGAAATATATGTTGTTGATTTATTTGGATGAAAAGGGCGGAACAAGTGAAGCCGAGCGGCAGAAATGTTATGTTGAGTCCGCTCAATACGCCCACAAACTCCACGCCAGCGGCAAATTCCTGTCCTCTGCGCCGTTGCATCCCACCTCAACTGCGACCAGCGTTCGCCAGCAGGGAGGAGTACCGCTCATCACAGACGGCCCCTTTGCCGAAACGCGTGAGCAACTTGGCGGCTACTTTCTGATCAATGCGAATGATCTGGACGACGCGATCCGCATCGCTTCTGAAATTCCCGCTGGGCGGTTTGGAACGGTGGAAATCCGTCCGGTTGTGGAAGTCAGCGGCCTGCCGGTTGCGCAGGCGAGTTAATTCAAGGAGGCATCATGTGCCCCGAATGCATTTCGAATCTGGCACTGGTAGCTGTTGCGGGCGTGACTTCGATGGGCGGTGTGACCGCATTTGTCACGCAAAAGTTCACCCGGACGAATAAAAACACGAGCAATGTGGAAGCTTTTGAGCAGGAACTAAACCGAAATCATAAGGAGAACTACGATGACGACGACCGCAGTTGAAAACCCCAAAGTGGTATCGCGCGCCGAATGGCTGGCCGCGCGCAAAGAATTGTTGGCGGAAGAAAAAGCCCTGACCCGGTCTCGCGATGCGGTGGCCAAAAAGCGCCACGAGCTGCCCTGGGTGAAGGTGGACAAGGACTTTGTATTCGATACTCCGCAGGGCAAAAAAACGCTGGCTGATCTTTTCGACGGACGCAGCCAGTTGATCGTGTATCACTTTATGTTCGGTCCCGGCTGGGGCGAGGGTTGTGTGGGATGCTCATTCTACTCGGACCATGTGGATGGCGCGCTGCAACATCTGGTACAGCACGACGTCTCCTATGTGGCAGTTTCGCGAGCGTCGCTCTCCGAAATCGAGTCCTTCAAAAAACGGATGGGCTGGCGCTTCCCATGGGTTTCGTCATTCGGAAGTGACTTTAACTACGACTATCATGTGTCGTTTGCAAAGGAAGATGTGGCGAAGGGGCAGGTTTATTACAACTTCACCATGCAGGAGGTTTTTAGCGAAGAGCTGCCCGGAACCAGCGTCTTTTATAAAGATGAGAACGGAGACATCTTCCACACCTATTCACACTATGCCCGAGGCGGCGAGGGTGCGATTGGGGCATATCAATTTCTGGACATCGCTCCGAAAGGGCGGAATGAAACGGGCCGTGGGAATCTGGGCGACTGGGTGCGCCACCATGATCGCTATAACGCCGGCGGTTTCGTCGAGCCATCGGGACGCTACCAGGCGGAATCCAAGCCTGAAGTAAAGCCCGAAGTGAAGCACGCAGAGAAATCCGAACCCTGCTGCAAGCACTAGACAGTAGCCATAATCATCGCAATCGAGCTGCGGGGCTTGCTTCGCTTGCCCCGCTCGCGCCACCTTGCTCCGATACAACGGGTCGTGACCCGCAAGTTGAGTGCCCCACTTCGCGAGTTAGCGTCTAATTGATAGAGAGGATTTTTTATGCCAAAGATTACCCCGTTTCTCTGGTTCGACGACAAGGCCGAAGAGGCAGCCAAGTTTTATACCTCGGTGTTCAAGAATTCCAAACTTGGCGCCATTAGCCGCTATGGCGACGCCGGACCGGGGCCAAAAGGATCGGTCATGACCGCTTCGTTCTCCATTGAAGGCATGGAATTCACCGCCCTTAACGGCGGCCCGCACTTCAAATTCAACGAATCTGTTTCCTTCGTGGTGCACTGCAAGACGCAGCAAGAAGTGGACGAGTATTGGTCCAAGCTCCTTGCGGATGGAGGCCAGGAAAGCCAGTGCGGGTGGCTGAAGGACAAGTTCGGTATGTCCTGGCAGATTACTCCCGACAGGTTGGTAGAACTGATCACCAATAAAGACGCCGCCAAGTCGCAACGCGCCATGCAGGCGATGATGCAAATGACAAAGATTGACATCGCAAAAATCGAACAGGCGGCAAACCAGCGCAAAAAATTGCAAGCCAGCAAGAAAAAACTTGCGTAGATGTCGAAGCGCCGGCGCTTCGTTCGACTTATAGGTGCAGAACAATTTCAAAGAAACTATGAGGACACAAAAATGCAATTCATGATGTTAGTCAAAGCAACCAACGATTCTGAAGCCGGCGCCCCTCCCAATCCGCAGCTGATGGCGGCAGTCGCGAAACTCGCTGAAGAAGCGAATAGAAAAGGCCTAATGGTGACCGCCGGAGGTCTGCTCCCAAGTTCGCAGGGAACGCGCATTCGCGCGGCCAAAGGCAAGACCTCCGTAATTGACGGGCCCTTCGCTGAAACCAAGGAACTGGTCGGCGGCTACGCCATTTTCAACCTGCAATCGAGAGAAGAGGCTGTTCGCATGGGACAGGAATTCATGCAGCTCCATGCGGACATTCTCGGGCCATCCTACGAAGGCGAATTGGAAATACGGCCGATGTTCGACGCGCCTGATGGTGGGTCTCCGGATTGCGCAAAAAGCAATTGAAGCGAAATATAATATTCAAGATACGAGGAGAAACGCGATGCAATTAAATTCTTATCTCCACTTCAGCGGTCAATGCGAGGAAGCGTTTAAGTTCTACGAAAAATGCCTCGGCGGGAAGCTTGATGGCTTCTTTCGTTACGATGCTGCGCCCGGAACGGAGGCGCAGAACGTTTCCCCGGAGTGGCGCAACAAAATCATGCACGTGACTATGAAGATCGGAAACCAGGTGTTGATGGGTATGGACGCCCCGCCAGACCGCTTCCAAAAACCTCAGGGTTTCCAGGTGAATATCGCTTTAAAAGACGTGGCCGAAGGTCAAAAGGTCTTCAATGCGTTGTCGGAAAAAGGGACCGTTTCCGTGCCCTTTGGGAAGACATTCTGGTCGCCGGGGTTCGCGATGTTCCACGACCGCTTCGGCATTCCGTGGATGATCAACTGCGAACAAGCCATGTAGGGGGAGCTTCTTGCATGGAATTTCGCGCGTGGGCGGAACTGTGAGCGACTATGAAATCCCTCATCGGTTCCGCCTCGCGGCTTGCAACGACCTTCCGTCACGCCCGCTTAATCATGCGGGCAAGGAACACCAGAATCACTGCCCCCAGAATCGCCGCCAGAATGCTGGAGACAATGTTCCCCGACGTATAGACGCCGAGCAATCGCAATACCCAGCCGCCAACAATCGAGCCGAGAATGCCCAGCACGATGTCCATAGCCACGCCATAGCCGGAGCCCTTCATCAGCTTTCCCGCGGCCCATCCGGCAATGAACCCTACGATGATGATGTACACAAGAAACATGCTCGCCTCCTGAAATCGATTTCCACTGTGTTTGAAGATTGAAGCGAATGCGGCGGAGTCGGCGTGGATTGCTTTTCCGCTTCAGATGCTGCCTGCCAGCGTAAGGGAGATGCGCTCTTGCGATTCCGAGTTGTAAAAATGCGCGACTTCCCCCGCCGGCTCCGAATCAAATCTGTTAGTCTGAAGTTGCGAATGGAGCGGTATTCCAGGCCGATGCAAATGACTTCCAATTCGGATGCGGGTGGCAGGCGTGCGACGATTCCGCTACTTCCGCTATTGGCTCACCCGGCTGCTGTTCATCCTCTCAATCCTTGGACCGGGATTCATCACCGCCAACGTCGATAACGACGCCGGCGGAATCTACACCTACGCCTCAACCGGCGCCCAATTCGGATACTCAATTCTGTGGACCATAATCCCCGTAGCTATTGCGCTGACCTTTGCGCAGGAGATTGCCGCGCGCATGGGGGTGATCACAGGAAAGGGCTTGAGTGAGCTGATTCGCGAACACTACGGCCTGCGCATTACATTTTTTGTGCTGGCGGGCCTCGTCACCTGCAATCTGTTCGATGTGATTTCCGAATTCGCCGGCGTCGCCACCAGCATGCAGTTGTTTTCGGTGAGCAAATTTATTTCGGTCCCTATTGCGGCCGCCCTCGTATGGGCACTGGTAGTTTTTGGAGACTATAAAAAGCTGGAAAAAGTTTTTTTGGTCCTCTCATTCCTGTACATCGCCTACATCATCACCGCCTTCCTTGCCAAGCCAGATTGGGCCGAAGTCGGCAGGCAGGTGGTGCGCTTGCCCTCATGGAAAGAATTCAAGAACTCGGAATATCTGTACGCTGCGGCGGGAATCATCGGCGCCACCATCGCACCGTGGCAGCAATTTTATTTGCAGGCCTCAGTCGCGGAAAAAGCCAGTGGCAAGAGCGGCCTGAAGTACATGCAAGCCGACGCAATCGTGGGATCCATCTTTTCCGTTTTTATTGCAGGATTCATCATCGTCGCCTGCTCGGCCACTTTGTTTCTCCATGGCCAGTTCCGGGTTGCCGATGCCGCCGACGCGGCACAATCGTTAAAACCTCTCGGCGGCGACTACGCATTCATCCTGTTCGCGGTTGGCTTGCTGAATGCCTCGCTGTTTGCCGCGTCCATACTGCCGCTTTCCACGGCTTACACAGTTTGCGAGGCCATGGGCTTTGAGTCGGGCCTGAATAAGAAAATCACCGAGGCCAAAGCTTTCTATGGACTCTATACCGCGCTGGTCGCCGGGGGCGCGCTTATCATCCTTTTCCCGCAGCTCAATCCGGTTAAGATGGCGGTGTTTTCGCAAGTGCTCAATGGCGTGCTCTTGCCGGTTGTGCTCGTATTCGTTCTGCAATTGGTGAGCAAGAGCGAGCTGATGGGTAAATATAAAAATTCGCGTGGCTATCAGGCCTGCGCCTGGATCATTACGTTAGCGATCACCTCGATCATCGTTGCCATGCTCGTGGCGCAGTACTGGCCGCACTCGTCACTAAAAAGTCTTACAGCCGTCCTTCCGTACCTCATCAAGAGATAGTTGGAGTCTCGACTGTCCGGAAATAAGACGAAAAGACTCAGCAGTACATTTTCCATGCATCTTCTATTGCAATTCATCGCGCATACACATAAAACTGTAGGCGCGCACTAAGACCCGGTAAAAATTCCGTGAAGTTTTTACTGCAATTTAATTTCTGAATTTTAGACATTTGGCGCAAGTCTTCGCGTTATCAGACGTTTACGTACGCACAGTTGATTGGCATGGAGCTTGCGGGCGTAAGTAGTGAGAGGTAGTACAAATGATGAACGATCACGTCATCACTCCCCTAACTATCTCCGATTTCCAGGAACCTGACCTGAAGTTTTTTATGAGGTTAGGGGTGATTTCACCGCCTGCGACGGCAGATCTTGCGCGACCTCAGGCCCGCCGGCACGTAAACCGCGACAAGATTCTGGGATTTGTAACATTGATCGGAGCCAGCGCGGCTGGATGGACGGCAATCGCCATGGGAATTGCCCGCTTGCTGAAATAGCCGGCTGGTGCGGTTCAACTACTTGTCGTAGCGCAGCAGTGAAAATACGTCGTAGGACTTCAGCTTGTCGCGGCCCTTCAGGAAGTCCAACTCAACCACAAAACTAAGCCCTACAATTTCCGCGCCAAGGGATGCGGCCAGCTTAGCCGTCGCCTCGGCGGTACCGCCGGTTGCCAGCAGATCATCCACAATTAGCACCCGCTGACCTTTGCGAATCGCGTCTTTATGGATTTCCAGGGTGTTCGTTCCGTACTCCAGCGCGTAGTTGTGCTTGGTGGTTTCCGCGGGGAGTTTGCCGGGCTTGCGGACCGGAATGAATCCGGCGTTCAGGCGGTAGGCCAGCGCGGGGGCGAAAATAAAACCGCGCGCCTCCATGCCCAATACAAGATCAATGCTCTGGCCGATGTAGTTTTGCGCCAGCGCGTCTATGAGCGTGGCCAGGCCGCGCTTGTCTTTGAGGAGCGTGGTGATGTCGTAAAAGAGGATCCCTTTTTTGGGGAAGTCCGGGACTTCGCGGATCAAAGCTTTCAATGAATCGCTATTTACCGCCGTCTGCTGACTCGTAACCATTCACCAAGCTCCTTCAATGCGAAATGTTGTCAGGCCATCTACCGGCTTTGCCTCTGATTCCGCCACGTCATCCACGCGCGAAGCGCGTGGACCTTCCTGCAGGCGCGAACGCAAGCCAACCAATTGTTCGCGGGTGCCCATGGCCAGCACTTCCACCGTGCCGTCGCTATTGTTGCGCACCCATCCGGCGATTCCCAGCGTGTGCGCTTCACGCTCCACAAACCAGCGAAAGCCCACGCCCTGTACCCGTCCGCGAACAATAAACCGGCGCGCTTCGGAAGCTTTTTCAGTGGCAGCCATCTTCAACTCAATACAACAATTCAACACAACCCCAGATTTGTCATTCTGAGCGGAGCCATCAGGTTCAGAATGAACCTGATGCGCAGCCGAAGAATCCCTTAAGCTCCGCGAAATGATCGGCGGTAGAGACCCTCTGACTCCACATGACGTTCGCAGGAGCGAATCGTCATCTTCCGCTCAGGATGACAAGTACCTACGCTCTCGACAAATACGCGCCTTCCGCCGTATCCACTTTGATTTTCTCGCCTTCGTTGATGAACGGCGGCACCTGCACGATCAATCCGGTTTCCGTCTTCGCCGGCTTCGTGACGCTGGAAGCGGTCGCGCTCTTCAGCCCCGGCTCGGTTTCGAGCACGGTGAGAATCACCGTCTGCGGAAGCTCCACGCCCACGGCCTTCCCATCAAAAAATTCCACCTTGATCTGCAGATTTGAGATCAGGTAGTCCACGGCGTCGCCAAGAATTTCGCGCGTCAAATGCGTCTGCTCGAAATTCTCGGTGTTCATAAAGTAGTAACCGTCGCCATCGTTGTACAAATATTCCATTTCCACTTCGTCCACGGTGATCTTTTCAATGGGATCAGGCGAGCGGAAACGGTGCTCGAACATGGCTCCGGTGCGCAGGTTGCGAAGCTTGGCCTGGATGAAGGCGCGAAGATTGCCCGGCGTCCGGTGCTCGACGCTGAACACGGAGTGCAAGTCGTTGTTGTGCTTGATGATCATGCCGGGGCGAAGCTGGGTCGCGGGAATAGACATTGCTGGGTCAATCTCCTTTTATTTCGAATACGGTTTCAGGCAAAGTAGCGGAAGGGCGGATGGGCCACATTTTCCGCGCATGCGGGAACTAAAGGGTTATTTTACACGGGCTTGAGCCACTTTGGGAACCGCTGTTATCCTCTCCCAATTCTGTCATCCTGAGCGTAGCGAATGTTTCGCTTCGCGAAACATTCGCGCAGTCGAAGGATATTGAGCCTGTGTATCGTGCCGCCGGCCTCCTGAGTACCCCAACATTAAAGCCGCAAAATGTTTCGTCCCTGGCCCCGGCGAGACAGCTAGAATAGGCCAAGCTGAATCCAAGGTTAGGGAATACGACGGAAAGGAGCAATTTATGCGTTCTGGAAATTATGAGGCTTCTGAAGGCGGAGGCGCGGGAACAGCCATCACCTTTCTTTTGATTGGATTGGGAGCGGGCGCGCTGGTCGGACTTTTATTTGCCCCCAAGGCTGGTAAAAAAATGCGCAAAGAATTGCTGCGCAAATACCAGGATGCGCGGTCCACGATTGACGACTGGAAAGATGAAGTACGAGACGTGGCCGAGGACGTCATCGAACGCGGCAGCGGCCTGGCTGACGATCTGCGCGAGCGCGTCACACCCTTGACGAAGGGCATCCGCCGCTAAGTTGGATTTTGGATGAAGGCTCCCGCCCAATAACCGGGAGCCTTGTCCGATTAATAATTCAGAACAGCCGGAAGCTCATCTCAACGCTGATCCTCACCGCGACTGGCCGTCCATCAAGCGTCGCCGGCTGGAATCGCCACTTGTTAACTGCCGCAATAGCTTTTTCATCCAGCCCCATTCCCGCCGAGCGTTGCACCTTAAGGTTTCGCGGTTTTGCCGTCCGCGCCCACGATCATTGCCAAATCCGGGCCCCCGTTTATCAATTTCTTGTCAGCCAAAAATAGACTTGAAGAAATGACCGATGCCGCCGAAAAAACCTCGGTGCTCTTTCTTCGCGGGTGGTAGGGCCACCGTGGCGGGCAGACTAGGCGGTGTCGCGGGCTGGGCTGCGGGCGATGTTGTGGGCAATGCCGCTACCTCGCGTTCCGGAGCGGCCTGGGCTTGCGACGTGGGGGTGGCGCGGCCCTGAAAAACCAGCGGCGCTTCGACCTGCACATGCACGTCATTTGCTCCGGTCGGTGATGGGGCTGCCGCTTCTGCGGAAGTGGTGGGCTCGTTTGCAGGACGACTTGTCGAATTTGGCGCTCCCGCCACTAAACCTGCGTTGGTTCCTTGCGGGGCCACTTGAACAGCGGACGGCAGCGAGGAGTCATTAACCGGGGGAGTGACTTGCTGTTGGGATTCAGAGGCGCGCAACGTCTGCGGCCGTGGCTCCGAGCAGCCGCAGTTCACCGGGACGTCCGCGTCGTGTCTCGCAAGCTGACCTGAGTGGAAAACCACCTGCTCGTCGGGCCGCACCCGGTAGTTGCCGTCTCCAATAAGTTCGGAGACCGTAAGCGGAGCTGTGTTGCCGGGCATGGTCCGAATGCAGGTATCGCCATGCGCGTTCACGCTCATGGCGTAGTCAAATTCTCCCGGCCCTGCGAGTACCAGCCGGAAGTCAGGCGTCACCACGGAATCCGCGGCGGCACCCAGCGAATAATGACCTTCGATTGCGCCGGTGCTTACGCCGAGCATTAACTCTTCTCCGCTCTTCGATGAAGTCACGGAGATCGTAGTACCGGCGCAGACCTTTACTTCGCCACCGCGCTCGAGGTGCAGAATTGCGATCTCAGAGCCAGCGGTGATTGCGGAACCCGCCGCCAGGCGGGCGGCGTCCATCATGACGCCGCCGGAACTTGCAGAACTTACAGGCACTGCGGCGGGCTGCTCTTCCTTCGCCAACGCTGGGATGGTAGGAGCTGCGTGCTCGTCCGTTAAAAGATGCACCAGTAGCCGGTTGCCCGCGCTTTCCACGCGATAAGTCACAGCCGCGGTGAGGTCGACCACAATGCGCACCACCGGAGGCTTCACGGTGTATTGGCCATAGCGGACGTCGGTGATTTGTTTGACGTTCGAGGCCTCGCGCTTTCCCTGATGCGAAGTGACGGAGTAAGGCAAATCGATCACGAGCCGGTGGGGCAGATCCAGCGGCGTGATCTGCGGAGTAATCGGCTGGTCGGCCTGAATTTCAATGGTCGCGCCATGTTCATCGGGGACCAGTCGCACGGACTGAATGTTGGCGGTGTGACTGGCGGCGAAGCTGACGGGCACGCAAGCGCAGAACAAGAAGCCGCACAACAACACCTGTACTTTTCGATGAATCGAATGGGAGAAGAACTTCATGCTGAGAGGAGATGACCTGAAAACGATATCACTTACAGCAGCGCGAGTGAAGAAGCTAAGGGGCTAACAGGCACCTTCGTGTGTCTCGGGGAGTTTAGGATTCCGAAAGGAATTCGTATTCGTCAATGACCGCGGCGACGGCGACTTTCTGCTCGGACGTTCCATCCTCCACGCGGACTACCTTGCCCTTGCATCGCACCCGAATGCTTTCCGTAAGGGTGATCTCTGGCGGCAGGGTCAACGTGAATTCAATGGGTGAACCGGCGACGACCGAGGAATCCAGATAGAAGCAAACGCCGCGGGCGCTCACATCGCGGGTAGTGGCGGCTTGGCTTCCGTTGTTGGCTTGGTTTACGGCAACCGGAAGCCGCAGGGCAAAGCGGCGAGTATTGCGTTTTTCTTTGTCGTCTTTGGCGTCGGCCATAACCTGTTATAAAGCGATGTAAGCATGGCTTTTCGGCGGTCACATGTCAAGCGAATCTATCAGTAAGCATGCCTGTATAAAAAGACATACCACCAACCTGTCATGCTGAGCGAAGCGGAACAAGCGAAGCGCAGTTCCCGCGAAGTCGAAGCATCCCTATACGACTTTAATTCGACATTCACGCCCGCTTTTACAACCTTAAAAACATGTCATCCCGAGCCGTCTTTGCGAGGGATCTTACGTCGGATCGGACTACCGATGCGGCCATCGGGACCGATATACCCGCCAACGCTGAGAAGTGGTTGATCGTCGTAAGGCCCCTCCGTCTTCGCTTCGGTCAACGTCGGGATGACATGGCGCAAATGCAAACTGCACCACCACGGAAAATTTTCTTGAAAGGTTCTTCTTCTAAGGATGTGGAATGATTAGAAGTTCATCTGAAATGAGATAGGGAACTGTCCCACCCAAGCCTTCCTGAGCTTGAGTGGGACGAATAGACATTAGTTCGTGTGCAAGTCCACCAGCGTAACGTGCTGGGTATCTTTCACCTTGTCGCTGTCGAGCGGCTTCAGGTTCTTGATTTCATAGGAACCCTGTTCTGGCACTGTTAGATACCAGGCGGCCGTGGCCCTTCATAAATCCAGTGGCAATCTCCACGCGAATGTAGTATTTCTCGCCCGGCTTAAGGTCCAATTCGACGCCGGCCTGCTTGTCATTCGAATAGAACAAATGTTTACCCGGGGCAAGTGTGACGACGAAGTATCTGCCGTTTTCCATCCGCGCCAGTTCGTTTTCATCACAAAACACCGACGGAGAGAGGGCCTTGCCGACGAACTGCTTATAACGATAGACGTAAACCGTGGCCGGGGAATTCGCGCTCTGCGGCGCTGAACTCGCCGCGGTTGATGGTGCATCCTGCGCAAAGGCAACTGAAACGAAGAGCGCGGCGCACGCAATAGCATAGCCAAATCGCAATTTCATTCTTTTTCTCCTTAAGTAATGAATGAGGAATAGCAGTCAGGGCCGCTCCAAAGGAAGATTACGGAGGTCATCGTAAGAGTCCTGCCTGTATCTCCTTGACATTGGATGTTCGTGGATATATACTAAGTTAGTCAACTAACTTAAGTAATAAAATGGCGACGATAGAAAAAACAGACAAGCGGGCCCTCCTCATGCAGTCCGCAATGGCGCTGGCCTACGGACAGGGATTCATGCAGACCAGCCTGGCCGATATCGCCAAAGAAGCCAATGTCCCCCTGGGCAACGTGTATTACTACTTCAAAACCAAGGAAGAAATTGGCGAGGCAATCGTTCAGGAACGTCTTGCCCAGATAAAAGCGTTCCACCAGAAACTGAACCAGCTGGACTCGCCCGAGAAACGGCTGTGCGCATTCATCCAGCAGACATTTGAGAACCGCAAAATGCTCAGGCGCGGCGGATGTCCCATAGGAACTTTATGCACGGAATTGCATAAGCAAGACGGGCCGCTTGCAAAGCAATCCACAGTGTTGTTCACGGAACTTTTGACCTGGCTCAGGACGCAGTTTGAGGCGCTCGACAACGGATCTGATTCACAAGGGCTGGCCGTGCATCTTCTGTCGGCGTTGCAGGGCATCGCCGTGCTTGCTCACACTCTGAATGATTCAGAGATTGTTGAAATGGAATCGAAGCGGCTTCAGGGATGGATTGGCACGCTCACAACGAAAACACACAAACGAGGCACGGCATGATGGCACGGTTGGACAAAACGCAATTTGGCCCCTGGGCGCTCATAACGGGCGCTTCGTCGGGCATTGGGAAAGAGTTTGCGCGCCAGATCGCCGCCTCAGGCATCAATGTAGTGCTCGTCGCCCGGCGCGAAGCTCTTCTTCAAGAGGCGGGGGCCGAATTCACGAAAAAGTATGGCGTGGAACACCGCGTTGTTGTGGAGGACCTTTCCAGAGAAGGTTTTATGGACCGGCTCGCCGCCGCAACCAACAGCCTCGACATCGGCCTTGTCGTCTCGAATGCGGGCACCGCCAATCCCGGCGAGTTTCTGAAGCTGGACCGTAGCGAATTGGTACGGCTGATGAAACTTAATTCGCTTTCGCATCTCGATATCACCCATCATTTTGGACAGAGGCTTGTAAAGCGCGGACGTGGAGGCATTGTTCTTTGTGGCGCCATGGGAGCGATGCAGGGCATTCCCTACATGGCCAATGAATCCGGCGCCAAGTCCTATGTGCAAAGCTTCGGAGAAGCGCTCCATGCCGAGTTACATCCATTCGGTGTACACGTCAGCGTATTGGTCATTGGCCCGACCCAAACGGCCATCATCGAAAAAATCGGTTTTGACCCCGCCACTATGCCTATGAAGCCGATGTCAGTTGAACAATGCGTGCTAGAAGGATTGGAGGCGCTCAAGCAGAATCGAGCTACACATCTCTCAGGGCGGATAAACCGGATTATGAACGCTCTCATTCCTGCTTCGCTATCACGCAGCATAATGGGCAAGTTGATCGCGAAAGCGCTCGCCTCACGCCCGCAAACTGCGGCGGCTGCGTAAAACGAAAGAGCGTGTTTATGAATAAATCAGGAACAAAACGCTTTACCGCCTACTGGATATTTACAGCACTGGCAGCCCTCTTGTTTGTTGTGCCGGGCGCGGGGCTTCTCCTGCGAGTTCCGCATTTCACAAAGGACATGGCCGGTCTGGGATACCCTGCTTATTTTCTTATGATTCTTGGAACGTGGAAGTTGCTTGGCGCACTGGCAATCGTGGCGCCTAGTTTGCCTCGCCTCAAA
>Ga0134125_10000722_pt1 | contig 42968 bp, 41 predicted proteins | sample KB31751_FD_96464 | JGI IMG/M metagenome (GOLD analysis project Ga0134125, IMG submission 96464) | Terrestrial soil microbial communities with excess Nitrogen fertilizer from Kellogg Biological Station, Michigan, USA - KB3-175-1 | ecosystem: Environmental > Terrestrial > Soil > Unclassified ...
CGTGCGGCATTGAAGTCGGGTGACTTGAAGCGTCAGTTCGAGAGGGCGTTTCAAGGTCCGGGCATCCTGTCGTTCTTCGTCGTGGACACCGGCTCCAAGCTGATCGTCTATGCAGTCAGCCATTTGGATGATTTCCAGTTTGCCGACATGGCGGCAGACGTGTCCTCATCCAGTCAGGACATGGCAACGGAAAAGGACCTGGACGTGGAGACCATGGCGGAGAACGCCGGCGTCAAGCTGAGCTATCATACGGAGATGTTGCAACGCACCATTCCGCCGCCGGGCGGTGTGGAGGCCGGGCCCTGAGCTTCGGCTGCGCTTGCCTTCGTGACCCGGCGCGTGGTGTACCGACAGGAGACCGCGTCATGAAAACACCGGCGAGTCTGGCATTTCTCATGCTGGCGACGGGGTCTGCGCTTGCCGCTCCGCGGCCGGTTGTCGTGGAGCTCTTCACATCCCTGGGCTGTTCCGATTGCCCGCCGGCCGACTCGATGCTGGCGAACGTGCGCGATCGGGTTCCGGGCGTTCTGGTGCTCGACATGCACGTGACCTACTGGAACAACCTGTCCTGGCGCGATCCGTACTCTTTGTCCGAAGTCGATCAGCGGCAGAAGGACTATGCCGCCCTGCGGGGCGGGCAGCAGGTGTATACCCCTGAGGCGTTCGTCGACGGACAGCAGCCATTCATCGGGTCCGATGCCCGCGCGATGGCGGCCGCGCTCAACAAAGCGAGGGCCAGCGTCGCCGCCGATCCGGGCGTATCGGTCACCATCGGCAGCAGCGCGCACAACATCACGGTTCAGTTGGGGCCCGGCAGCGGCAAGGGTGTCGTGTGGCTGTTCGGCTTCGATCCTGAGCACTCGACGCCCGTGCATGGAGGTGAGAACGCCGGTGCGACCATCAAGGAAGTGAACGTGGTACGCAGCATCACTCGGCTGGGAAAATGGCGGGGCCAGCCTCTGCAACTCGGCACGCGCGCGCCGCCTGGAAGCGATTTCGCAGTGATCCTGCAAGGGCCCGACGGGACGGTGTTGGGCGCCGCTTCGAGCCGGACGCCCGCGGCTTGAGGGACTTGTCATGACATTGCCTGAATTGTTGGATATCGATCTTCCGATCATTCAGGCACCGATGGCGGGTGTCTCTACCCCTGAGCTGGCCGCCGCGGTCTCCAATGCGGGCGCCCTGGGCTCCATCGGTGTCGGTGCGTCCGATGCCGCCGCGGCGCGCAGGATGGTCGCCGCGTTTCGCGAGCGCTCGCGCCGCTCGCTGAATGTGAACGTCTTCTGTCACGAGCCGGCGAAAGCGGATCCGTCACGGGAGGCGGCCTGGCTGGAGCTGCTTCGCCCTCACTTCGAGCGCTACGGTGCGCAGCCGCCCCGGGAGCTCAGGGAGATCTACCGGAGCTTCGTCGCGGATGATGCGATGCTGGCCGCGCTGCTTGCGGACAGGCCGCGCGTGGTCAGTTTCCATTTTGGGGTGCCTGCCGCCGAGCGGATCACGGCTCTGCGGGAGGCTGACATCGTGCTGCTCGCGTGCGCAACGAATCTGAGAGAAGCACGTGCCGCGGAGAAAGCGGGTGTGCACGCGGTCGTGGCGCAAGGATATGAGGCCGGCGGGCACCGTGGAATCTTCGATCCCGACGCCGACGATGACTGCCTGGGAACCTTTGCCCTGACTCGTCTCCTCGCCCGGGAGCTCAGCGTGCCGGTGATCGCCGCCGGAGGCATCATGGATGGGGCCGGGATCGCGGCCGTATTGCGTCTGGGAGCGCAGGCCGCGCAACTCGGCACCGCGTTCATCGCCTGCCCGGAATCGGCGGCGGATGCCGGCTTCAGGCAGGCACTTGCGAGCGCCTCGGCGAGCCACACCGTGATGACCCGGGCGATCTCCGGCCGGCCTGCACGTTGCCTGCGGAATCGCTTCACGGCGCTGGGCGCGGCCGTCGCCGTGAGCCAGATCCCTGCGTATCCAATCACCTACGACGCAGGCAAGGCACTCAATGCTGCCGCGAAAGCCGCTCGCGAGTTTGGGTATGGAGCGCAGTGGGCCGGGCAGGGAGCCCCGCTCGCGCGAGCGATGCCGGCGGCAGAGCTGGTACGTGTGTTGGCGGAGGAATTGGGCTGACGGGACGATCAGCGTCGCGGGCATGCTGCAGTAGGCCTCCTGAGCGTCTCTTTGGCCGGGACCGCCGCGCTCAACGCGCGTCGGGCCGTCTCCTCTGGTTCCGCTTGGCGTTCGGGTGCTTTCGCCCCTGCACTTTCGCGGCCGGCCTCCGCCCGCCGCGGCCCGCGTAAGCGGGATGTCGTGGATTCGTGTTCCGGCGCATATTCGCCTGACGACCGTTCGTACGCTCGCCGGCCTCGCGGGCACGGACCACGCCGCGCCCATTGAATGCGCCGGGGCGCCGGGTGGCCGCGATCGCCGGATGGCCATGGTTGGCACTGGCCCGCAGCTCCGGGTTCCGCTGCGCCTGCTGGATGTGCTGCCGTTGCAGCACGGTCGGTTGGAGATGCGGCTCGCGCTCGGCGAACCGCTCCCGCGCCGTTGGCGTCGCCCTGATTCCGCCGGCACCGCCGTTGTAGCTGACTCTCGTCACATTGACATTGTTGACGACCGTCTCGTTGTAGGTGTTATGGACGATATTCACGTTGACGTTCGTGACACTGCGATTGTAGGCAAACACTCCGCCTGCCCAGCGTCCGCCGAAGTAACCGACGCCGGTATACCCGAAGCCGTAGTGCACCCCGCCGTAGAATCCGACGTGCGGGCCCCAATACCCGGCGTGCCAGATGTATGCGCCGCGGACGAAGCCCCAGTATCCAGGCGTCCAAAGAACACCGATCCGCGGCGGCGCCACCCAGGTGCCCGGCACCCAGAAATAGCCGCCTGTCCCCCAAGCCCAGTAGCCCGGGGTCCACATCCATCCCACCACCGGGCAGGGCGGCTGGACATACACCGGCAGCGGGGGCGGCGCGACTTGAACATCCACTACGGCCGCCGGCGGGACCGGTGCCGCGACGCGGACCTGTGCGGCGCAAGCGCCGAGGAGGACGGTGACAGCCGCAAGCGCGGCCACTTTGACTGACACGAGACGTGGCCAGCTCGGACGAGACATCGGTGGGCTCCCCTTCGGCGGTGATTCGCTGGCCAATGTAACGGCGGCGGACAGGGAGCGATGACGAGATTACGAAATGTTAACCCATGCTACAGTGGCAGCCCTGATGAGGTGCGGTGAATACCGGAGAGCGTGAATGAAGACCCTCGCGGGACTCGCTCGCGATCTGGGAGCCGGCGCGACCACGAGCCGCCGGCTGGTCGAGGAGTGTCTGGGCAGGATTGCCGATCCGAAGGGAGAGGGGCCGCGCACTTTTCTCAAGGTGCATGCCGAAACGGCGCGAGCCGCAGCGGACTATTACGACCAGCTTCGAAAGCGCGGCGTGACGCTCAGCCCCTGGGCGGGCATTCCCCTATCGATCAAGGATCTGTTCGATATGGCAGGGGACGTGACCACCGCGGGCTCGATCGTCTTGCTCGGGCAGCCGCCGGCCAGTGCGGACTGCGCCGCCGTGGCGCGTTTGCGCGCGGCCGGCCTCATCCCCATCGGCCGCACGAATATGACGGAGTTTGCCTACTCGGGGCTCGGTCTGAACCCGCATTACGGCACACCGCTCAGTCCGTTCGAAAGGTCGCGGCGTCGCGCTCCGGGCGGTTCGTCATCCGGCGCGGCGGTTTCTATCGTGGAGGAGATGTCGTATGGGGCATTGGGAACGGACACTGGCGGCTCCTGCAGAATACCTGCGGCGTTTTGCGGCATCGTGGGGTTCAAGCCCACCGCGCGCAGAGTGCCTGTAACCGGGGCATTCCCGCTTTCCCGGACTCTGGACTCCGTGGGTCCGCTGGCTGCGAGCGTCGCCTGCTGCGCTGCGCTCGATGCAATTCTTGCGGATGAGCCGCGGGCGGCACTCGAAGTGATGGGATTGCGTGGACGGCGATTCGTCGTTCCGACCCACTATGCGCTCGACTCTCTCGAGTCGCACGTCGCGAGCAGTTTCGAGCGCGCGATTCGTCAGTTGCGCACTGCCGGAGCGGACCTCGACGAAATTCCGTTGGCGGAGCTCGATGAGCTGCCGGGCATCAACCGCAAGGGCAGCTTTTCGGGCCCCGAGGCATTTGCCTTGCATCGTGAGCGCCTCGAAACTCACGGCGCACAATACGATCCGCGGGTGTTGGTCCGGCTGCAGCGCGGCCGGGAGCAGAGCGCCGCAGACTATCTCGATCTGATCCGCGCGCGGGCGGACTTGCAGCGCCGCATCGACAAGCCGCTTGCGGAATACGACGCCGTCCTGATGCCGACGACTCCGATCATTGCTCCGCTGCTGCAAGACCTGGAGTCGGACGACGCCTATTTACGGACCAATCAGCTCGCGCTGCGCAATACGTCGGTCGTGAACTTCCTGGACCGTTGTGCCATCTCGGTGCCCTGTCACGAGGCCGGAACGGCGCCCGTCGGGATGATGCTCATGGGCGCCCACGGCGGCGATCGTCGTCTGTTGGGAGTGGCCGCCGCCGTCGAGGCGCTGGTCTCTCCGCGGTCGGCTTGATGAATGATTGGACGAATGAGCACGTCGCCGGCTATCGGCCTCGAAGCGCGAACGGCTTCGGCAGTGCGCCGACCGGCCCCGGCCTTGGCATCGAGGTCGACGTGTCCAAGCTCGGTGAGGCTCTCTTCACCCTACCTCGACGGTAGGCGGTCCCAATCGATGTTGACGCCCGGCACGGCTGCGATAGCCGTCTGGCCCTCGAGGTCGAGGACGGTTGGTTGAGGGTAGCGGCCCGCTGTCATGCGGTAGATCGCGACCGTACGACGAATGGGGTCTATCAGCCAGACTTCCGTGACCCCTGCGCGCTCATAGGCGCGCAGCTTGGTGGTTCTGTCATAGCAGGCTGTAGAGGGCGAGAGGACTTCTGCGATCCAGCCAGGGGCGCCGCGCATCCCACGGCCATCAAGCTTCTGCAGGTCGCAGGCGATGAAGACGTCCGGTTGCACGACGGTGTCAATTTTGTCGTCGGCGTCACTGCCCTTCGGTAGGCGCACATCAAGAGGCGCGACGTATGCGCGGCCAGTTCTATTCTCGAGTGAGCTGCTGACTTGTCGCCAGAGTTCGAGGATGACCTCCTGGTGGAGTGGCGAAGGTGAAGGCGGTTCCCTGACATAGGCGACGCCGTCTATTACTTCATTGCCAAAGCTCGCGGACCAGATGAGGTAGTCGGCGTAGGTGTGGTATTTCGCATCGCGCTGTCGCATGGGACATATTTTACGAGGTCACAAAGAGTTTGTGAGACAAGGAATGAAATAACGACGACCTGGTCAGACGTGCGCGACGCGTCGTGCTTCGACGGCAGCTTGCACACGCCCCAACAGTTTCGGCGCTCCCATGCGCTCAGTCCAACCCGCAAAGCGGTCCGTGGGGCCACGCCACCGAATCTCGTCGACTTCCGCGGGGATGGAGGCATGGGTGCGGAGTGTCGCAAGGTCCTTGAAAAGGAGCGCGAGATTTTGCCGCTCGCCGAGCGCGTCCTGTGGAAAATCCTCGATCGGCCCATATTTGGCAATCAACGCCGCTGCACCCCTGGGGCCGATGCCCTCGATCCCCGGGTAGCCGTCGGCGCTGTCGCCCACCAGTGCGAGATAATCGGGAATGCGTTGCGGAGCCACTCCGAATTTGGCCCGCACGCCATCCTCGCCGCGAACTGCCTTGGCCTTTCTATCTACCTGCACGATCCGATCGCCTCGCACGCATTGCGCGAGATCTTTGTCCGGCGTCCAGATACGTACTTGCCGAACCCGTGGATCGTCGCCCGCAACACGAGCCGCGGTCGCGAGCGCATCGTCCGCCTCCAACTCTTCCATTGCCCACACGGTAACCCCAAGAGCGCGCAGCGCATCCTCCAGAGGCTCGAATTGCGCCCGCAGCACGGGCTCGATCCCATCGCCGGTCTTGTAGCCGCTCCACAGGTCGTTGCGGAAGGACTCGATCACATGATCGGTCGCGACTCCGAGGTGAGTGGCGCCCTCATCCAGCATCTGCAGGACGGTCGTCAGCACGCCCGCTACTGCGCCCAGAGGCTTATCCGCCCCTTTGTTGAACCGGCGAAGCCCGTAGAAGTGCCGGAACAGCTCATAGGTGCCATCGACAAGGTCAACGATCACGATCGCGGGTCCTCGGGCTGACAGGGACGGCGGAGTGTAGGCGCACTATTTGCGCGCCCGCCAGAAGGAACGCGCCCATACCATAGTTGTGGCTCGATGATGGCGGATAATGCCCGGGCAGTGAGCCGGACCGGCCGCCGCCTCTCACCGCGGGCGGCGGCCGGGCCAGCATACGGGCATGATCTGTAACGATGCAATGGATGACCGCGCGGTGCCGTCCGGGTCGCCGTCGAAGCTCGCTCTCGGTGCCGACTCCGGTCGGTAAGTCCCCTGGAGCACGCCAAAGGCGAGCACCAGGTGCCACGAGGCAACCAGGAATAGGCTGGCCAGGAGGGCATGATCCAGCAATCCAGGCGCGACCGTAGACATCATGATGCCAATGAGCCCGCCAATCACGCAGCTGGCCGCGCCGGCGATGCGGTACCGGCCGTGCGAGCGCAGCAGCGGCACGCACCAGACCAGCGCCGATACCGCAAACGACAGCAGTGCCAGCGGCATCAGTATGCCTATGCCGGTCGCACAGAAGCCCACGAGCCCTTCGATGGATTGCTGCGCCGTCAGCTCCTGAGCTGCGCGATAGTGCAGGGCATGTGCGGGGGTTACGAAGCCGTCCAGTACGAGCGATGCCGTCATGAGGACGCAGCCGCCGCCGAACGCAGTAACAGCTACCGTTACCGGTACGGTTGCACTACGCAGAAGGCTTCGGAGTACGACATGCCCCGCCAGGAGCAGGACGAGCAGCGCGATGACGCCGCCGTGCACGATTTCGTTGATGACGCGATGGCTGATTTCGAACTCGAAGCAGGAGGTTGGTCAAGGTCCCCGGCTGGCTTTCAGGCAGTGTGAGCCTGGGCCACCGCACCCATGTCTGGATGACAGCCTGCTCGGGCGCCATCCGCGAATCGGCCTCGATCGTCCGAAAGCGTTGTGCGGCCGTCTCGGTCCAGATCCAGCAACGCTCTGACATATGCAGGAGTCAGCGGAATCCTGCGAGCCTTTACACCGGTTGCGTCGAAGAACGCGGCAGCCACCGCTCCCGGACAAACCGCGTTCGCAGCTTCCGAGCCTCCGCCGAACCCACTGTCGTCGCGTGAAATCTGTACCACCTCGATCTCGGGCGTTTCCTCCATCGTCAGGATCTTATAGCGACTCCAATCCGTGCTGGTGACTTTGCGGGTGTCAAAAGTCACTTCCTCCTTGAGCGCTTCACTCAGGCCCATGACCACTCCACTCTTCATACACAGGCCCAACTGCCGGGGGTTGATGACCTTGCCGCAGTCCGCGCCGATCGTGAAATGGGTGACCTTGACGACTCCGGTCGTCGGTGCCACCGCCACTTTGGCGATTCCAACCCAGTAGGCGTTCTGGCGAGCCACAACGCACACACCCTGACCTGCCACCGTGCCATTTCCATCCCTGCGTGCGCCCGAGTGTGGCGCTGGCCGCGACTCCCATCCGGCAGCCTTGGCCGTCGCATTCAATACGTCAATCAGCCGCTGCTGGGTTGTATGGCGAATACGGAGCAGAACCGGATCGGCCTTCGAGGCCGCGGCCGCTTCATTGAGCATCGCTTCGAGAACGAAGTTCTGTTGACGTTGCCCCGGCGTGCGCATGATGTGGCCCCGCAATCCGGCGGATACTGCCCCGGCGCCCAGGTTCGGCATTCCATAAGCATGTTCCAACCTATTGCGAATTTTGTCGTACGGCCACTGCGTGGCGATCCAGGCTCCCGGCCTGGACGAGCTGCAGGGCATATCCGCAAGCAGGGCACCCAGCGGCCGAGGATCAAACATGTGCGGTGCGTAAAATGCAGCTCGCACCGCCGTTATATTGCCGGCCGTATCAAGAGCGGCGTCGATATCGGATACCCATCCCGGCGATACGGTCGACCACGCGAGGTCCTCCTGTAGGGTCCATTGGACCTGCACCGGTTTGCCGGTCAATTGCGAAAGGATCACCGCATCGGCTTCAGCGCCATCGCCACCGAGTGTCGTTCGCCCGTACTGGCCCGAGTGCTCCAGCCATCGAACAACGACTTTCTCCACCGAGATACCTAACATACTCGCAAGGCGCGCGCGCAGGCCCTGCGACTGTGCTGAATGCGTCCAGACCGTCACGCTGCCATCGGTGCGCACGTCCGCGAGCGCCACGAATGGGCCGATTGGGGCGTGCCTCACGTAAGGTTGCTCATAGCTCGCGGAGAGTCTTTCCGCGGCCGTCGCAAACGCCGCCGCCACCTCCTGTGAATTACCCCTGCTCTCAGCCGGGGCGCCCCACTTGTGCTCACGGAGCGCTCGCGTCAGGTTGTCGCTGCCCGGAAGCCCGGACCAATCCGTCCAGCGAGTATCGGCAGCGACCGACTGAGCCGCGCCGATGGCCTCCCATTCGTTCGCAGCGACCACGGCGGCCAGATTGCCTTTCCTCATTACCGCAGCTGTCGGGAACCGCTTCTTGTCGATCGCGCCAGCGCGGATCATTTTCGAACCCAGGGTAGCCGGCCGCAGCATCCGTGCATACAGCATTCCCGGCAGCCTGACATCGCAACTCCAACGCGTCTTGCCGGTGACCTTGTCCGGGATTCCGGGCATGGGATGGGACGTCCCGATGACCTTGAATTGGCTCATCGGTTTCAGCGGCGGATCGCCGGCCACGGTGAAGCCGTCGAGCGATGCGATACCGGTCCACTTGGTCGGATCCGGTTGCGCGGGCTGGCCCGTCACTGGGATCTTCAATTCCAGATGCTGGCCTCGAACGAGCTGGCCGTAGGTGATGCTCTTTCCACCGCCGCATACGACACCGTCGGTAACGGTCAGCGCAGAGATGGGGACGCCCAATTGAGTCGCGCCCAGCCTGAGCAACGCCTGATAGGTGTAAGCCGCCACTTTGCGAAGATTGTTCATGCCGGTGAGGAAACCCGCGGAATAACCTCCATCGGGTGTTCTGTCGGTGTCGCCCATGAGGAGGGAAATCGCCTCCGGCCTCATGTTCAATTCCTCGGCAATCGCCTGCGCGTAGTAGGCGCTCATCCCGGTGCCGACCTCTGCCCGCCCCGTGCGCGCCAGGATGGTATTGTCGTCGCGGAGCTGCAGCCACGAGGCGAGCCGGCCCGGGTCGAGCGAAGTGTGTATTACGGCACCCGCCGCGGGAATCGGTCTCGGCAGATATAGCGAGACAAGCAGCGCGCCTCCACTTCGCACGAAGCCTCGCCTCGTGAGGGCTGCGTTCATCCGCTCAGGCCCGCATGGCCGCGGCGGCGCGGCGCACTGCATCGATGATGGCGGCGTACGTACCGCAGCGGCACAGATGGGGCGACGGCGGCGTGTTGGTGAAGGCATCCTTGATCTGTGCCACGGTAGGACTCGAATTCCTTTCCAGCAAATGCACGGCGGCAATCATCATCCCACTCTGGCAATAGCCGCACTGCGGCACTTGCTCATCGATCCACGCCTGCTGCACCGGATGCAGCGTCGTTGGCGCATCCTCCGGTCTCGAGCCCTTCCTGGCAGCCCAGAGCGCCGGCAGCCCTTCAATCGTCGTTATTTGCTTACCCAACGCGAATGCCACCGGAGTGACGCACGTCCGGATTTCCTCGCCGTCGAGCAGCGCCGCGCATGCGCCACACTGAGCCATTCCGCAGCCGAGGCGCGGACCCCTCAACTTCAATTGATTGCGCAGCACGAACAACAATGGCGTTTCCGGCGCGACGGACACACTTTGCTCGTTTCCGTTCACGAACAGCTTCATGCGCTGCGTCCTGCAACCTGTCCGGCAGGGCGCCATGCCAGCAGGACCACGTACCCGACCGGCGCCATGAGCGCCCAAGTGAGGACCCACAACGCCCCGATTCTCCAGGCGAGGAACATCGACACCGTCATAGCCGCAGCCAGGGCGAGCGCCGCATGCGGCTTGATCGGAGTGATGCGCAGGCTGCGCCGGACCCCGAGGATGGCTGGTGGAAGGAACAGCAAAAGGCACAGCCTCGACAGGGACGTCTCGTGAAACCGCGACAGACAATAGACACAGGGAAGCAAGCACGATATGCCGCTCACCCAAAGGGTCCGCCGTGAAATGGACCCGACGACGAAACCAACGATCCACGACCAGACGATCAGCAGTACGACATGACACGACAGAAATAGGGAGTCTGGCTGCCCTGTCGGCGAGCAGTTGACACACGCAGTGGGGCCGGCGAGGCGCTGATAAGTGCGGCCGATGGAGAAGGACACGCCCAGGAGCAACAGCGTGCAGGGCCATGCCATTCCGAACGCCGCGAGCCATGGCCGCCAGTTATTCCAGAGCGCCGTCTCCCGCCGAATAACCAGACCGAGTATCTCAACCAGACCCCGCCAGGGGCCTTGACCAGCTTGCGCCCAATCGCCCAGGACAGCCTCGCGGTCATTTGGCCCTAGCAGTCGAGCAGCGAGCTCCACCAAAGAACGGGCCGGCACCGTCATGACATGCTCCCGGTTAGTTGGCCACCCATGATGCGCCACGGCTCACGCTCAGTATCACAGCGTAGAAGTCCCTCGCCGCTTGCAGTCCCTTGGGCGTCACACGAGCCATCCGCTTGGCGCGACCACCTCGCTCCGGCGTGGCCTCACCCATCCATGTTTTGAGGAGGCCTTTTTTCTCCAGCCGATCCATCGTCGTGTACAGCGCCCCGACGGAGCACTTCCGCCCGGTCGCTGCCTCGATTTCGTCGCGGATCGAGGCGCCATATGCGTCGTCGCCGAGTCCGGCGGCGGCAGTTATCAACAGGTATTCAAATTCGCCAAGCATGATTACACACACATTGTGATAGTAATCGCCGGATCGCGCAAGTAGGCGTCGGTCAGCTCGTGTTCCAAAGCACGAACACGAGCTCGGCGGATAGGAATTTCAAACCGCGCGCGCTGCCGCAGCTTGCCCGGCCTGGTGCATTGCTTTTGACAGCGCCCGCCATTCTGCTCACCCGAGCGATCGCCCGCGGACGGGGCCTGATCAAAGGTGTTCAGCAGCCGGTCGATGGTCACCAACTGGCGCATTTGCCGTTCCATCGTGGGCGGGATGGTGTCGAGAAGCGAAGGCTGCTCGCGAACCTTCTTCAGCAATTCGACGCCGGTGCGTAGCGGGGCGAGCGGGTTACGCAACTCGTGCGCCGGGGTGGCAACCAGCCGCTGCCGTCATAAACAGGGGCCGAGCTGACTGCCGATGGCGGAGCTGTCCCGTACGAGGTATGCGGACGATCTGCTCCTCGTCCCGTACCACCTCGCCGGACCTTGCGCGGAAGGGTGGGGCATCAGCGATGCGGTCGCGGCGTTCCGTCGGGCGAGGACATATCTGGCGCTCCCTACGGGATTCGAACCCGTGTTACAGCCTTGAGAGGGCTATGTCCTGGGCCTCTAGACGAAGGGAGCGTATTTCGGGGCCGGATTCAGGAGCGCGGTATTATAGGGGGCTGTGTCCAATGCTCAAGCCGAAAGAAACGAATTGAACCCTTCCCAAGAGACCCCGGTGGCGCCTGCGGCCAAGCCTCGGGTGATTCCCCGGGCTGAGCACACCATTTCCAGGTCCCATATCTCTCCCAATGCATTGCGGGTGCTCTACCGCCTGAAGGACGCCGGATTCCACGGGTTTTTGGTCGGAGGCTGCGTGCGGGACCTGCTGCTGGGAATGGAGCCAAAAGACTTCGACGTGGCGACGGACGCGCTCCCGGACCAAGTGAAGCGCCTTTTCCGTAACTGCCGCCTGGTGGGGCGGCGCTTCAGGCTGGCGCACGTTTTCTTTGGCCAGGACATCATCGAGGTCGCCACCTTCCGGGCGGCGAGCGCGCCGTCTCAGGGGGAGGAGCCGCTGGCGGATGCCGATCCCGAGGATGGCGAGGCGCCGGAGATCGACGATCCGGAGCTGACGGTGGACCCCGCGGATGAGGACACCGTGGAGCTCACGGCTGCCGATGTCCGCGAGGTGGTACGTCATTCAAGCACGGGGCGGGGCGAGCCTGCAGGGCAGGTGATGGTGGCGGGAGAGGAGGCGGCAGCCGCGGGGGAGGAGGCAGCCGCGGCCAGCGTGCCACCCCCGGCCGGCGTGGCTGCTCCCGCCCGGACGTTCGGGCGGGACGCGCGTCCATCTCTCGACGACGATTCGGAGCGCATGTTCGACTCGACCGGGCGCATCCTTCGGGACAACGTCTACGGCACCATCGATGAGGACGTCTGGCGCCGCGATTTCACGGCCAACTCGCTCTATTACAACATCGCCGACTTCTCCATTTGGGACTATGTCGCCGGCGTGGAAGATATCGCCGCCAGGCGCCTGCGGCTGATAGGCGATCCGGAGACGCGCTTTCGCGAGGATCCGGTGCGGATGCTGCGCGCGGCGCGCTTCGAGGCGAAGCTGGGCTTCCAGATAGACCCGGCAACCGCCGAGCCCATGGGACGGCTACGGGAGCTTCTGGGCGGCGTACCGCCGGCGCGGCTCTTCGATGAGATGCTGAAGCTCTTTCTGAGCGGCCACGGCGCCAAGAGTATCGAAGTATTGCGCCGGCGCGGGCTCCTGGGGCAGCTCCTGCCCAACGTGGATGCGTATCTCACCGCGCACTCAGGCGGGCTCGTCGAGCGGCTGCTGATGAAGGGGCTGGTCAACACGGATGAGCGCGTCATCGCGGGCCGCCCGGTCACGCCCACATTTCTGCTGGCGCTGCTCCTTTACGGCCCCATCGCCCAGATCATCGAGTCGATGCCGCCGGAGAAGTGGCACGAGCTCTCGGCCATCGGGGACGCTTGCGATCGCGCGGTGCGGCAGGCGCAGGCGCATCTCACCATTCCCAGGCGCTTCTCGCTCGGGGTGGGCGAGATGTTCTCGCTGCAGCCGCGTCTCGAGCATCCCAACGGGCGGCGTGCACTGCGCCTCCTCACCCACCCGCGGTTCCGGGCGGGGTACGACCTGCTGCTGCTAAGGGCGGAGTTCGGCCTGGCTTCTCCGGAGATGGCGCGATGGTGGACCCAGGTGCAGACCGTCCCCCATGAGGAGCAAGGGCGCATGGCGGATGCGCTGGCGCAGTCTGCGGGACCGCGCCCGGGACGCCCCAGGTCGGGCCGCCGACGGCGCAGGGGCGGGCGACGGGGACCTCGGGCCTCGTGAACAGCCGGACCGCGGCGATCTGGCAGCCTGCGTACATCGGCCTCGGCAGCAATCTCCAGGACCCCAAGGCGCAGATACTGCGCGCCTGCCAGGCATTGCAGGCCATTGCTTCAACGCGGTTCGTGCGCCTCTCCCCGCGCTACCGCTCCAAGCCCTTTGGCCCCGTGCCGCAGCCGGATTTCGTCAATGCCGTGGCGGGGATGCTGACCCAGCTCGATTCCCGGACCCTGCTCGGCGAGCTGCTGGCCCTGGAGAGGGCGCTCGGGCGGCCGGCGGAGCGCGAGCGCTGGGGCCCGCGCATCATCGACCTCGACCTCCTGGTCTATGGCCGGGAGCGGCGGGAGGAGCCGGACCTGACCCTCCCCCATCGCGGGATAGTGGAGCGGAACTTCGTTCTGTATCCTCTTTGCGACCTCGCCCCGGACCTCGACGTGCCCGGGCTCGGCCGGGTGGCCGAGCTCAAAGGGCGCCTTGCGTCCGAAGGCCTCGAGCGCCTGGGCGAGCCCTGAATCCGATTGGATGACGTATAACTGTATGAGCGGGGCGGATCACCGGTTCATCGTGGTGGAAGGGCCGATCGGCGTCGGCAAGAGCAGCCTCGCCCGGCGCCTTGCCGAGAGCCTTTCGGCGCAGCCGGTGTTGGAGGATGCGGCGCAAAACCCGTTCCTCGAGCGCTTCTACAGGAATCCGCGCGCCGGCGCGCTGCCGGCACAGCTCTACTTCCTGTTCCAGCGCTGCCAGCAGCTCGGCGCGCTGAACCAGCAGGATCTCTTCGCGCAGGTACGCGTGTCGGACTACCTGTTGGAGAAGGACCGGCTCTTTGCGCGGGTAACGCTCGACGATGCCGAGTTCGGCCTTTACGAGCAGATCTACGCCAAGCTCGACGTGCAGGCGCCGAAGCCCGATCTCGTGATCTACCTGCAGGCGCCGGTCGATGTGCTCCTCGAGCGCATTGCCGGGCGCGGCATCGGCTACGAGCAGTACATCGAGCGCGATTACCTGGTGCGTCTCAACGAAGCGTATGCGCGCTTCTTCCACGAGTTCGAGGGCGCGCCGCTCCTCATCGTCAACGCCGCCGCCATCGATCCCATCAACAACCCGGCGGATTATGACGAGTTGCTGGCGGCGATCCGGCGCATGAAGCGGGGGCGCCTGTACTACAACCCGCTGCGCAGCAAGGACCCTTTCAGCAAACGATAGTAGGGTGCCGTCATATGTACACACACCTGCAACTCCGCGATTCCGACCGGCAGCCCGTGACGCTGAGCACGCTCGCGCGCATGAAGGCCGACGGGCACAAGATCGCGAGTCTGACCTGCTACGACGCGAGTTTCGCCGTGTTGCTGGATGAGGCGGACGTGGACGTAGTGCTGGTCGGCGACTCGATGGGCATGGTGATTCAGGGCCATGACACCACCGTACCGGTCACGATGGACGACATCGTCTATCACACACGGGCCGTGGCGCGCGGCCTGCACCGGCCGTTCCTCATCGGCGACCTGCCGTTCATGAGCTATCCGTCGAAGGAGAAGGCGCTCGAGAACTCGGTGCGCCTCATGCAGGATGGCGGCGCCAAGATGGTGAAGCTCGAAAGCGGCGGCAGCCAGGCCGAGATCGTCGAGTTCCTCGCCGGCCACGATATCGCGGTTTGCGCACATCTCGGACTGCGGCCGCAGTCCGTGCACAAGACCGGCGGCTTTCGGGTCCAAGGCCGGGAGCGGGACGCGGCCACGCAAATGATCGAGAACGCCAAACGGTTGGAGTCCGCGGGCGCGGACATCGTGCTCCTCGAATGCATCCCGTCGGATCTCGGGAAAGCCATCACGGAGGCACTGCACGTGCCCGTCATCGGCATCGGCGCCGGCCCTGGCACGGACGGGCAGATCCTCGTGGTCTACGACATTCTCGACATCACGACCGGGCGCAAGCCGCGCTTCGTACAGAATTTCATGAAGGGCGCCGGCGACAACCGTGAGGCGCTGAAGCGTTACGTCGACGCCGTCCGCACGGGCGCCTATCCCGCGCCGGAGCACTGCTTCTGACGAATATGGAAACCGTGACCACCGTTGCGGCAGTGCGCGAGCACGCACGCCGCTGGCGCGGTGAGGGACGCCGCATCGCGTTCGTCCCCACCATGGGGAACCTTCACGCCGGACATGTAAGCCTCATCGAGATGGCGCGCCGCCACGGCGACCGCTTCGTGGCGAGCATCTTCGTCAATCCGATGCAGTTCGGGCCCAACGAGGACTTCGCACACTATCCGCGCACGCCGGCGCAGGATGCCCGCATGCTGGCCGAGGCCGGCTGCGACCTGATGTTCACGCCCGACGTCGCCGAGATCTATCCCAACGGGTCGGACCGGGCGACGCGCGTCGAGGTCCCCGACCTCTCCAACATCCTCGACGGTGAGTTCCGTCCTGGGCACTTCGAAGGCGTCGCGACCGTCGTCGCAAAGCTTTTCCACATCGTGGAGCCGGACGTCGCCGTCTTCGGGGAAAAGGACTTCCAACAGCTCACCATCATCCGGCGCATGGTGGCCGACCTCTGCATGCCGGTCACCATCATCCCGGCACCGACCGTACGCGAGCCGGACGGCCTCGCCATGAGCTCGCGCAACCAGTACCTGACCGACGAGGAGCGCCGCAAAGCGCCCGTCATCCATCAGCTCCTGCTCGCCGCAGTGGCGCGGTTACGCGCCGGCGACCGCGATTTTGCCGCCATCGAGCGCACTGGGCTCGAGGCGCTCGAGCAGTCTGGCTTCAGACCGGACTACTTCGCTGTCCGGCGCGCGGACGATCTCAGCAGTCCCGATGCCAACACGGCCGATACGGGGCACCTGGTCGTACTGGTGGCAGCGCGCCTGGGCCGCGCCCGGCTGATAGATAATCTCCAGGCCGGAACGTAATCGAAGAGCGCATCGCAAAATTGATCCTGGCCAGAAGCGGATCGCCAGGACGGCGATCCGCTAGCCTACAGGGGTGAGCGCGGTGCCTTTCATCTTAACGTGTGCTCGATCCGCGCGAACGCCCGCGCGGGACAGCGCGGGCCGGGTGCCCTGCCGCCATGGATGGCCACAGCGGCGCGTCAGACGGCGTTCTGGCCAGGGTCAATTTTGCGAGGCGCTCTGGAGGTCGACAGCGCCGTTCCGGTGCCGGGAAAGCGCCCATTCGATATGCTCCCGCACCAGTTCCGACGCTCCCTCTCGCCGCCTCTCCAACGCAGCAATCACACCCTGCGAAGTAGGCGCATTCCCAAGCGCCACCGCAATATTGCGCGACCACTTCTCATACCCGATGCGATAAATCGCCGACCCCCGCAGCCGCTCCCCGAACTGCGCCTCCGTCCAGTCGAAGAGCTCCGTCAGCCGTGCCGCATCCAGTCCATGGCGGACCTTGAAGTCCGGATGTGAGGCGGCGTGCGCAAACTTGTTCCAAGGGCAGACGAGCTGGCAGTCGTCGCAACCGTAGATGCGGTTGCCGATCGCCGGCCGCAGCTCCACCGGAATCGCACTGTGATGCTCGATGGTGAGATATGAGATGCAACGGCGCGCATCCAACCGATACGGCGCCACGATCGCCGCCGTCGGGCAGGCCGGGATGCAGGCCGTGCAGGTGCCGCAATGCGCGCTGGCCGGCTCGTCCTCCGGCAGCGGCAGGTCGGTCAGGATCTCTCCGAGGAAGAACCAGGAGCCCGCATCGCGCGCGATCAGGTTGGTGTGCTTGCCGATCCAGCCGAGACCGGCATTGCGGGCGTGCGCCTTCTCGAGCACCGGAGCACTGTCGACGCAAACACGATAGCCGAATGGGCCGATGTCCTCGACCATCTCCTTCGCGAGCCGCGCCAGCGCCCTGCGCATGATCTTGTGGTAGTCACGACCGAGCGCGTAGCGGGAGATGTAGCCGCGCTCCGCATCACTCAATACCGTGTCGGCATCCCGCGCCGCGGCAGGCCAATAGTCCATGCGGACGCTCACCACACGGGCGGTGCCCGGGGCCAGCTCCTGCGGACGGCTGCGCATCGTGCCGTGGCGGCGCATGTAGTCCATTTCCCCGTGAAAGCCCGCGTCCAGCCAGCGCAGGAGGTATTGCTCGTCTTCCGGAATGTCGATGCGGGCGATGCCGATGCGGTCGAAGCCGAGCGCCCGGGCGCGTGCCGCGAGCTGGCGCTTGGCCGCTGCGGCATCGAGCCGCGGCGGTTGAGTCATGGCTTCGTTCACTCCGCCAGTATAATGGTGCGATGGCGTTGCCGGTCTGCCTCTACTCCACCGCTCAGGTACGCGCGCTCGATGCCTATGCCATCGAGACGCTCCGCATTCCCGGCTATACGCTCATGAAGCGGGCCGGCGAGGCCGCGTTGCGCTATCTGCGCACGCGCTTCCCCGTTGCCCACCGGATCGTCGTCGTCTGCGGGGCCGGCAACAACGGCGGTGATGGGTATGTCCTTGCCCGTTTCGCACAGGCGGCGGGTCTCACGGTCACCGTCCTTGCCGCGACTTCACCCGATGCGCTTCGCGGCGATGCGCGTCAGGCTCTCGAAGATCTGCGCGCGAGCGGCGCTCAAGTCCACCCGTACGCGCCGGCGCGGCTGGTCGAGGGGGAGGTGATCGTCGATGCGTTGCTGGGCACGGGGCTTCATGGACCCGCGCGCGAGGAGGCCGCGCGTGTAATCCGTGATATCAACAATTCCGGACGCCCGGTGCTCGCGGTGGACGTTCCGTCCGGCCTGGACAGCGACACAGGCATGCCGGTCGGCGAGACCGTGCGGGCGGATTGCACCGTCACCTTCGTCGGCTTGAAGACGGGCCTTTTCATCGGCGACGGGCCGGAGTTTGCCGGCACCGTATTCTTCGACGACCTGGAGATCGTCGCGGCCGAGGCGGGGGCGCCGGCGCCGCGCATAGAGCGCATCCTGGAATCCGCCATTCAACAGGCGCTGCCGCGCCGTGCGCGCTCGTCGCACAAAGGCGATTTCGGCCGCGTGTTGATCGTGGGCGGCGGGGTCGGAATGCCGGGCGCCGTACGCCTCGCGGGCGAGGCCTGCATGCGCGTCGGCGCGGGGCTCGTGACCGTCGCCGTCGCGCCGGAAAACGTGCCGGCGATCTCCGCCGGACGGCCGGAGCTCATCTGTCTGCCACTGACGGACGCGCAGGCGCTGCGCGAGCCCGCCGGGAAGGCCGAGGTCGTTGCCATTGGTCCCGGGCTGGGCCGCACGCCTTGGGCGCACGCTGTGCTCGATGCGGTGCTGCGCTCGGGCAAACCCCTGGTAGTCGATGCGGATGCTCTCAACATCATTGCGGAATCCGGCGTGCCGGCGCGCGAGGACTGGATCCTGACACCTCATCCCGGCGAGGCGGCGCGCCTGCTCGGAGCGCAGACCGGTGATATTCAACGCGACCGGCTCGCCGCGCTCGAGCATCTCGTGGCGCGTTATCGCGGGACGGTCGTGCTCAAGGGCGCGGGCACGCTCGTCGGTGCTCCGGGGCGCACACCGGCGCTGTGCGAGCGCGGCAATCCGGGCATGGCGACGGCGGGCATGGGCGATGTGCTCACCGGCACCATTGCCGGCGTCTTTGCGCAGTGCCGCGACGCGTGGCTCGCCGCCAGAGTGGGCGTGCTGGTACACGCCATGGCCGGCGATGCGGCGGCGCGCACGGGGGAGCGGGGGCTCCTTGCCGGCGATGTTGCCCGGGAGCTGCGCAACTGCGTCAATCTTTGACGACCCCCGAGGAGACTGAGGCGCTCGGCGCGAGGCTCGCGGCGGCACGGCCGCCGGATCCCGAGCAGCCGCTCTTCGTCTATCTGACAGGCGATCTCGGTGCGGGCAAGACCACCCTCGTGAGGGGATTTGCGCGCGGCTGCGGCGTCGCGGTCCCGGTGCGCAGCCCGACGTACACGCTGGTCAACGTGCATGAGGCCGGCACGCTCACGCTGGTGCACCTCGATCTTTACCGGCTGCGCGATCCGGGCGAGCTCGAGCACCTGGGGCTGCGCGAGTGGGCGCGGCCCGGCTGTCTCTGGCTGATCGAGTGGCCGGAGCGGGCAGGGGCGCTGCTTCCAGCCGCGGATCTGACGGTCAGGCTGGCGGCGGCCGCCGATGCGCATCACGCGGACCTCCTCGCGGGAAGCGCCACCGGTGCGGCCTGGCTCGAGCGCATCCGAAGTAGTTGAAAACTTGCGGCGCGGCCCGTAGATTACGGGTCAAGTAGCGCTGCAAAGTTGATGATAAGAAAGGTCTTTCAGCTAGGGGTGATTGTCGTGCTGAGCGTCGGCTCGGCGGTGCTGCCCGCGGGGTTGGTCCGGGCGGCGGGCGCGCGGCTGAGCGCCGTGCACGTCTCCGACTCGACGGCGGGAACGCGCGTGACTCTCGACCTGTCGCGCGTCACGGGCGAGAAGGTCTTCACCCTCGATCATCCCTTCCGCGCGGTCATCGATCTGCCGCACACCCGTGCGCGGCACGGCCTGCGGATTCCCGGCGCGCGCGGGCTCATTGCCGGCATCCGGCTGGGTACCCGTCCCCACGGCGCGTTGCGGCTGGTGCTCGTGCTGAATGCCACCACGGGAGTGCACGCAGACTGGGCCTATTCGCGGGCCCATGGCTCACAGCTCGTTCTGACGCTCGGCGATGCATCGCAACCCGTCGCGTCGTCTGCAGCTCCCGACGCGATTCCAACACCGATCCACGCGCCGCATGCGCCCGTGGACAGTGGACGCGACATCGTCATCGCGGTCGATCCCGGACATGGCGGCCAGGACCCCGGCGCCATCGGTCATCGCGGCACCGAAGAGAAGAACGTGACTCTGGCGATCGCGCGTCAGCTGGCGCAGCTGATCGACGAGCAGCGCGGCATGCGCGCTGTCCTGACACGCAACAGCGACATCTTCATCCCGCTGCGTGAGCGCATGGTGATCGCACGCCGCGCCAAGGCCGACCTCTTCGTCTCCATCCACGCCGACTGCATCACCGACCGGCAGATCTCGGGCGCCTCGGTGTACATCCTGTCCCTGCGCGGCGCCTCGAGCGAGGCCGCCCGATGGCTTGCCGAGCGTGAGAACGACGCGGACCTCAAGGGCGGCGTGCAGCTCGACGATAAATCGAGCACGCTGGCCTCGGTTCTCCTCAATCTCTCCCAGTCCGCCACGATCAGCGACAGCATGACCGCTGCCCGCCAGGTGCTCGCCTCGCTCGACCACTCCGTCCCCGTGCGCAAGTCCGAGGTGCAGCAGGCCGCTTTCGTCGTCCTGAAGTCCCCCGACATCCCCTCGATGCTGGTCGAGACGGATTACATTTCCGATCCGGCCGAGGAGCGCAAGCTCCGCAGCCCCGCCCGCCAGCTGAAAATCGCCGGCGCCATCTTCCACGGCGTCCGCGGCTACTTCCGCCAGCACCCCCCTCCTGGCACCCTCTTCGCAGAAGAGCGGAAGCCCCTGGACCGCCTGGTCGCGGGCAATTAAGCAGCCAGCACTTAGTCGCCGGCTCCTGGCTCCTGGCACCTGGCACTCAGCTACGTCCGAACGCTCGAGAGGAGCGGGGCGTAAAAATGTTCCTGGCCAGAAGCTGATCGCCAGGACGGCGATCCGCTAGCCTACAGGGGTGAGCGCGGTGCCTTTCATCGAGCACACTTAACGTGTGCTCGATCCGCGCGAACGCCCGCGCGGGAAAGCGCGGGCCGGGTGCCCTGCCGCCATGGATGGCCACAGCGGCGCGTCGGACGGCGTTCTGGCCAGGAACATTTTTACGGCGCGCTCCGGAGCTATAGACTGCCGCTCCCATGCCCATCCGAATCCTCCCGAACGAGCTCATCGACCAGATTGCCGCTGGCGAAGTGATCGAGCGCCCCGCCTCAGTGATCAAAGAGCTGGTCGAGAACAGCCTCGATGCCGGCGCCCACCGCATCGAGGTAGACGTCGAGCGCGGCGGCGTCGGCCTCATGCGCGTGCGCGATGACGGCTGCGGCATCTCCGCTGAAGAACTGCCCGTCGCGATCTGCCGTCATGCGACGAGCAAGATCGCTGCTCTCGATGATCTGGCTGCCATCACGACGCTCGGTTTTCGCGGCGAGGCGTTGCCGTCCATCGGGTCGGTCTCGCGCCTGCGCGTCATCTCACACCCAACGGATGCGGAACACGCTGCCGAGATCAGCGTCGACGGTGGCGCGGTAGCTTCCGTGCGCCCGGCCGCTCATCCTCCCGGTACAACCGTCGAAGTGCGCGATCTCTTTTTCAACGTACCCGCACGGCGCAAATTCGTGCGCAGTCCGCCGACGGAGACGGGACACGTCGCGCGCCTGCTGGAGCGCCTCGCCCTGTCCCGTCCGGATGTCTCGTTCCGCCTGCGAAGCGCCGAGCGCGTGCTGCTCGATGCGCCGCTGCCGGCTCGCGATCCGCCGGGCGAGGAGCGCCTCGCCCAGGTGTTGGGAAAGGACTTCGTCGCCAGCCTCATTCCCGTACGGCACTCTTCGGGGCCGGTCGAGCTGACGGGTTGGATCGGGCTGCCGACGGCCGCGCGCGCGCAGCCCGACCAGCAGTTCTGGTTCGTCAACGGCAGGAGCGTGCGCGACAAGCTGCTCGGGAGCGCCGTACGGCTCGGCTACCGGGACGTGCTCTATCACGGCCGGCATGCCGCGTACGTACTGCATCTGTCACTCGATCCGCAGCTCGTCGACGTCAATGCGCATCCGGCCAAGCTCGAAGTGCGCTTTCGCGACGGCCATCAAATCCACGAATTCATCTTTCGCGCCATCGAGCGCGCGCTCGCCGGCACCCGCCCCGAAGCCGGTGCGACACCGGCCGCCAGCGCGCAATCCGTGTTGGCCGGCACCGGCGTGCGGGCCGCATCACCGGCGCAGGTCGGCGGGCAGGCACGGGCCGGGTTCGGCGCCGGAGCCAGGTTGGATCAAGGTCGTGGTTCCGACGCGTTGCCATTTCACGCGCCGGCCGTTCACGACTCATCGCGCGATCCCTGGATGTTGGCGCGAGCTGTCACCGAGGCGCCGCCACCGGCGATGCTGTTTGCGGGACAGGCCGGCGAGACCGGCGAGTCGAGCGCCAGCCTCCTGGGCTTCGCGCATGAGGATGGGGCGGCGTATCCGCCCCTCGGCGTCCCGCTGGCGCAGCTCCATGGGATCTACATCCTCGCTCAGAGTCGGGAGGGCCTCATCCTCGTCGACATGCATGCTGCACACGAGCGCGTGCTCTACGAAAAGCTCAAGGCCGACCGCGGCGCCGGTCCGCCGGCATCGCAGCTCCTGCTCGAGCCGCTGATCGTCACGGTGAAGCCCCATGAGCTCGATGCCGTCCTCGAGGATCCGGCGCCTTGGGAGCGGGCCGGTTTCGAGATCGACTCGGTCGGGCCGACCTCGCTCGCGCTGCGGCGGATACCGGCGCTCCTCGCCAACGCGCGCGTGACGGAGATCGTCAAGTCCGTCATCGAGGATCTCGTGCGCGAGGATGGGCTGCACCATCTCGAGGCGGCCGCGGACCGGTTTCTCGGCACGCTCGCCTGCCGTACGTCCATCCATGCCCGCCGCCGCCTGACCCTGCCGGAGATGGATGCGCTGCTGCGGCAGATGGAAGCCACCGACCGCGCCAACCAGTGCAACCATGGCCGCCCCACTTGGACGCGCCTCACCTTGGGGGAGCTCGACCAGCTCTTCCTGCGGGGACGCTAGTGTCCTCACCGGCGATCGCCCGCTCGGCTGCTGCGGTGCAGCTTCCGGTCTATCTGCTCACCGGTCCCACCGGTACCGGCAAGAGCGACTGGGCCATTCATCTGGCGGAGGCCGCGCCGGTCGAGATCGTGAGCGTCGATTCGGCCTTGGTGTACAAGGGCCTCGACATCGGCACCGCCAAGCCCCCCCGCGAGTTGCGCGCGCGCCTGCCGCATCATCTCGTCGATATCTGTGACCCGGCGGAAAGCTACTCCGCGGGCCGTTTCGTGACGGATGCCATGGCCGCGATCGCTGCCGCGCATGCGCGCCGCCGCGTGCCTCTGCTCGTCGGTGGCACCATGCTCTACCTGCGCGCGCTGCTCAAAGGCTTGGCGCCGCTGCCACAGGCGTCCGCGGAGCTGCGCCGAGAGATCGATGAACGCGCCGCGCTTGCCGGCTGGCCTGCGCTTCACACCGAGCTCGGGCGTCTGGATCCCGAGGCGGCGTCGCGCATCAGCGCCAACGACAGCCAACGAATTCAACGGGCTCTGGAGGTTTGTCTCGCGACCGGCCGACGGCTGTCGGAACTGCAGCGCGCTACTGTGAGCCCGCTCGCGGGCGTGCCGCTCAAAGCCTGGGCACTCGCCCCGCGCAGCCGCCCGCTGTTGCATCAGCGCCTCGCCGGCCGCTTCCACACGATGATGGCCGCCGGATTCCTCGATGAGGTGCGGGCGCTCTACAGCCGGGACGACCTCACCGCTCGCCATTCCTCGATGCGCGCCGTCGGTTACCGCCAGCTCTGGGCGCATCTCGAGGGTGAATGCGGCCTTGCCGAGGCCATCGAGCGGGGCATCGCCGCCACCCGCCAGCTGGCGAAGCGCCAGCTCACCTGGATGCGCGCGGAGACAGTCCCGCAATGGCTCGATCCGGAAGCCGACGAACTGTCGTGGAATCGCGACGTGCGCCACGAGTTGTTACAGCTTGGGCTTTGATTCCGCCCGCATGTTAAGATTGCTGCGGTCGGTCCCTTTCGTCCACGAGGCACATACCTTGCTGGACGGTCCCAGGGAAGCTCGCTTGCTATTCCAATCGATTACGAACAATTAGAAGCCGTGAAAACAAGGAGAACCCGATGGCCAAAGGCCAATCGCTCCAAGATCCTTTCCTGAACGCGCTGCGCAAGGAACGGGTGCCCGTATCCATCTACCTCGTCAACGGCATCAAGTTGCAGGGTCAGATCGATTCGTTCGACCAATTCGTCGTGCTGTTGAAGAACAGCGTGAGCCAGATGGTCTACAAGCATGCCATCTCCACCGTCGTGCCGGCGCGCAATGTGCGCCTGACGGCCGAAGAAGGCGCTGCTCAAGTGGAGTCCCCCGTCGAGTGATGCGCTGCCGCACGGAGGTGCCGAGTGTTCGAGCGCCCGCGTTCAGGTGAGCGCGCGCTGCTGGTGCGCATCGGTCTCGGCGCCCAGGTCGATCCGGAGGATCTCGAAGAGTTCACTCAGCTTGCGGTCTCGGCCGGCGCGCAGCCCGTTGCCACGGTGACGGGCCGCCGCGAGCGGCCCGACCCGCGGTTCTTCGTGGGCAGCGGCAAGGCGGAGGAGCTGAAGCACGCGGCCGAGGCCGGCGAGGCCGACGTGATTCTGGTGGATCACGCGCTTTCTCCCAGCCAGGAGCGCAACCTCGAGAAGCTCACGGGCAGGAGAGTGCTCGACCGCAACGGCCTGATCCTCGACATCTTCGCCCAGCGTGCCCGCAGCTTCGAGGGCAAGCTCGAAGTCGAGCTGGCGCAGCTGCGCCACATCGGCAGCCGCCTGGTGCGCGGCTGGAGCCATCTCGAACGGCAGAAGGGCGGTATCGGCATGCGCGGGCCGGGCGAAACGCAGCTCGAGACCGACAGGCGCCTCATCGCGCAGCGTGTGCGCGTGCTTACGCGCCGCCTGGAGAAGATCAAACAGCAGCGCGAGACCGGACGGCAGATGCGCGCCGAGATCCCGGTGCCCTCGCTCGCCCTCGTGGGCTACACCAACGCGGGCAAGTCGACATTGTTTCGGGCGTTGACGGGTACAGACGCTTACGTCGCGAATCAACTTTTCGCGACACTGGATCCCACGGTGCGCCGCATCACATTGCCGGGAGGCACTCCCGTCGTCGCCGCCGATACCGTCGGCTTCATTCGCGAGTTGCCGCACGAGTTGGTGGCGGCGTTCCAATCGACTCTGACGGAAGCGCGCGAGGCGACGCTGCTGCTGCACGTCATCGATGCCAGCGATCCGAGGCGGGACGAGCATATCGCGCAGGTGAATGAGGTGCTGGCGGAGATCGGCGCCGACTCGATTCCGCAGATCATCGTCTACAACAAGATCGACCGCCTGCAGCGCCCGGCAGCCATCGAGCGCGACGAGGCCGGCATGCCGTCCGCCGTGTGGATCTCCGCCGAGAAGCGCCTCGGCCTCGACCTGCTGACGAGTGCCATCGCACAGCGGCTGTCGCGGTTCGCCCGCCGCGCGCGCATCCGCTTGCCCGCGGACGCCGGGGCGTTACGCTCGCGGCTCTATGCCGCCAAGGCCGTCCGCGAGGAGCGCACGGCCGAGGACGGCTCCATCGAGCTCGCCGTGGAGCTCCCCGACGTCGAGATCGATGCCCTGGCGCGCACCGCCGGGGTGCAGATCCTCGAGGCGCCGCGACCCGATACTTCTTGTACCCCCCTCCAGGCGTACCTAGAATCACGCACGGTCGTTGAACAGCAAGTCATCGAGCGGCCCAGGGCCGCTCCCTGGGCCGCGGGATCGAAATAGTCAAAGGGCTGGCCGCACAAAGCGCCGAAGGCGACTTTGGGCCAATGAAAGCATATGGGTAAATTCATAGTCGTCATCGGCACCCAGTGGGGCGATGAGGGCAAAGGCAAGGTCGTCGATCTGCTCACGGAGCGAGCCACGGCGGTGGCGCGCTTCCAGGGCGGGCACAATGCCGGGCACACGCTGGTCATCGGTGGCCGCAAGACCATCCTCTCCCTGATTCCCTCCGGGATCCTCCGCCAGGACGTCCGCTGCTTCATCGGCAACGGCGTCGTGCTCTCGTTGCAGGCGCTGCTTGCAGAGAGCCGCACCCTCATGGAGCAGGGCGTGCCGGTGTTCGAGCGGCTGCACATCTCACCGTACTGTCCGCTGATCCTGCCCTCGCACATCCTCCTGGACAAGGCACGCGAGCAGGCGCGCGGCCCCAATGCGATCGGCACCACCGGCCGCGGCATCGGCCCCGCCTATGAGGACAAGGTGGCGCGGCGCGCGGTGCGCGTGGCGGATCTCTTCCAGCGCGACCGCTTCGCGGCGAAGCTGGGAGAGGTGCTGGATTTCCACAATTTCGTGCTGCAGCAGTATTTCCGCCAGCAGGCGGTCGATTTCCAGAAGACCCTCGATGAGCTGCTCGCCCTCAGCGAGACGATCGCGCCCCTGGTCACCGATGTAACCCTGGCGCTGCACAATCTGCGCCGGTCCGGCGCCAACGTGCTCTTCGAGGGCGCGCAGGGCGCGATGCTCGACGTCGACCTCGGCACTTATCCGTTCGTCACCTCATCCAACACCACCGCGGGGTTTGCGGGCACCGGTACGGGACTTGGGCCGCGCGTCTTCGATTACGTGCTCGGCATCGTGAAGGCGTACACGACACGCGTCGGAGCGGGCCCCTTCCCGACGGAACTTTTCGACGGGTACGGCGAGCACCTCTCGCGCGTCGGGCACGAGTTCGGCTCGGTCACCGGCAGACGGCGGCGCTGCGGCTGGTTCGACGCCGTGGCGCTAAAGCGCTCCATCGTACATTCGAGCGTCTCGGGCCTCTGCATCACCAAGCTCGATGTGCTCGACGGTCTCGACACGATCAGGGTAGCGGTCGGTTATCGGGTCGACGGTCAAGTCGTCGCGGAGCCCCCGCTCAGCATCGAGGGCTACGCGGGCCTCGAGCCGGTGTACGAGGAGCTCCCGGGCTGGCGGGAGTCGACCATCGGTATCACTGACTACGCGGCCCTGCCGGTGAATGCCCGCAAATACCTCGAGCGCCTGCAGGTGCTGGCGGAAGTACCGATCGATGTCATCTCCACCGGGCCCGACCGCGAGCAGACGATCGTCCTGCGTCATCCGTTCGAAGTCCAGTAACGCTCAGTTGGTCTGACGCCCGAGCCGGCCTGTTACCGCCTGCGGTTGCGCCGCCACGAAAGACTTCTTCTGGTCCCGCGGCGGCGGACGCCGGCGCGTCTTGCGCCAGAGGTCGTACACCGTGAGCAAACTGGTGAGCCCGGCGAGCGCCGCGAAGTAGGCGGGCGGACCGAAGCCTGCAATGAGACTGCCGACCAGCACCGGGCTGACGGCGGCGCCAAAGCCGTTGAGCCGAAGAAGCGCGCTGCTCGCAGCGACCATCTGCGCCGGCTCCAGATGATCGTTCACATGCGAGACGGCAAGCGAGTAGAGAGTGAGCGCCACTCCGCTGAACACTGCGGTGAGAGCGAGAAAGAGGGCATGAGGCAGACCGCGAAACGCAGCCAGCACCGCAGCGCACAGCGTCGCAAGAACGCAGACCCCCGCGATCACCGTACGCCGGTCGATCCGATCCGACAGACGGCCTATGGGGTACTGCGTCACCACAGCGGAGAGGATGCTGACGCCCATGAACGCCGCCACCCCGGAAGTGTCCAGTCCACTCAGCCGTGCGTACACCGGTCCCATCGAGTACACGCTGGACGTCACCATGCCCGAGACGGTCACCGCCACCACGCCGAGCGGTGAGTTGCGGTAGAGCTCTCGATAACGCACCTTGCGCGGCAGCTCGATCTCGGGTGCCCGCTGCGCGGCGATCACGATGGGCACGATGGCGAGGGAGATCAGCACCGCGACCAGCATGAACGGCGTGGCGGTCGCAGGCCCGGTCGGGATCAACAGGAACTGTGCGCTGCCGAGTCCGATGTAGAGCACGGCCATGTACACCGCCAGCAGGCCGCCGCGGGTCCTGCGGCTCGCGCGGTCGTTCAGCCAGCTCTCCGCGACGACGTAGATTCCCGCGAAACAGAACCCGGAGACCAGCCGCAGCAAGGACCAGGTCAGCGGGTGGACGAACATGCCCTGCACGAGGATCGTCGCCGAGGCGACCGCCGCCATCGCGGCGAACACGCGAATGTGGCCGACGCGACGGACCAGCCGCGGCGCGCCAGCGGTGCCTGCCATGTAGCCGACGTAGTAGCACGACATGACCACGCCCGTGACTGGCGCGGGAAATCCCTCGAGGGTCGCGCGCAGGCTGATCTCCGTGCCCTGCAGGCCCGCGCCCAGCATGAGTATCCCCATGCCGAGCAGGAGCTGCCAGGTGGCGGCCAGCCCGCCCGGGCTGACTGCAGTGTTGGCCGGGGCCGCGGCTATATCACACGCTCGCGGGGATCAGCCGGAAAAGGACCCGGGCGATGCCCGGAACGAGACGCGGGCGCTTGAGGCGCGCGTCGTACTCGGCCATGCGCCGCTCGTTCTCGGTGAGGCAGAGGTCGAGCAACCGGTGCAGCGTCACTTCAGCCCCGAGATCCTGGTGTGCGGTCAGCGTGAAATTCTCGCCGGAGCCGGCGTCGTCCGGCTGCGGCTTGCCCATGCTGCGCGCCGTCTTCACCCGTGAGGCCACCTGCTTCAGGATGATCCAGGCGCAGCGCAGTCGAAACGCCGGACGGCGCCACCAGGCAAGCTGCGTGCGGCGGTACTTCACCCAATTGACGAAGAAAAGGATGTGGCGCGCCTCCTCCTGCATCACCGGCTCGAAAAGCTTCACCAGTGCCGGCGGGAAGTACCCGGATTGGCGGGCGAGGGCGAACAGGCCGAAGGCGAAGAAGGAGTCGAAGCATTCGCCGAAGCCGGCGAAGAGAAAGTCGCTCTCGAGTGAGCGGGGCGTGAAGCGCGGCGGCGACTCGATCGGGATCTGGTAGTGGGAGGTGAGCGCCACGAGCAGCCGCGCATGGCGCATCTCTTCGAAACCCTGCAGCTCGATCGCCTTGCGCACCAGCGGGTCGGACTCGAGCGCCGCGGCGGCGGCCACCGTGTTGGAAGTCACGTTCTCGGTCGACACCGCCTCCTGCCAGAAAGGGAGGCTGCGCAGGCGGGCCAGCTCCTCCTCCGCGAGCGCCGGCCACTGCATCTGCTCGGGATCGTATTCGACGTATGTGTCGAGAAAGAACTGACCGAGAAGGCCCCGATGCTCGACCGACCCGACCGCGAGGCTCTCCGTCTCAATATTTGCCGGAACCACGGACATGTTGTAGCTCTCTCCGTCCTTCGACCCAATACCAGGACAGCAGCGCGGGCACTCCGAAGAGGATTTCCCGCATCCGCTTGGCCAGCGACAGCGCCAAGGCGAGATCGCCGTTGATGCCGAGCAGGGCCCCGAATCCCACCAGGCTCGCTTCCTGCACACCGAGTCCCGCCGGCACCAGGAAGACGAAATTTCGCACGGTCATCGTCAGGCTCTCGAGCGCGATGGCCGCGCCGAAGGGCACCGGGTGCCCGAGCCAGCGCAGCGCGAACCACGTCTCCAACGAGCCGGTCACCATGCCGGTCACCTGCCACGCCATGGCCGTGAGGACGCGCGGCGCATCGGAGCAGAGCTCACGGATGGCGGCATCGAGGCCGGCGGACTGGCCGGCGAGAAAGCTCAGCTTCTCCTCACCGATCATCCGCACCGCGAGGCGTTCCATGCGCTCGAAGATCGACCCGTATCGCAGCAGCGCCGCGAGCACCACGACGATCGGCAAGCTGACCGCGAGACCGATGAGCACGTCGTCCGCGAATTGTACCGTGTCCGTCAGCCTTAGCAGGCATACCACCCCCAGCGCGACGAATATGTACTGGCTGATGATGGTGAGCACGACTTCGGTGGTGACGCTCGCGGCTGCGACCACCCCCTCGACGCCGCTTTCCGCGAGCAGGCGGATTCCTGCCAGCTCGCCGCCGATGTTGGCTGCAGGTAACAGGCGGTTGATGCCTTCCCGGACCGAGGCAATCCAGAAGAGAGTTCCCTGCCGGCTCTCGCGCCAGCGCGCGATGAGCACACGCCACCCGAGCGAGTCGAGAAGCAGCGGCAGCACGTGCAGCGGCACCAGCCAGAGCAGCACCCGTCCGGCACGCGCGAGCGGGATGAGAATGGCGCTGCCCTCGCGCATGATGAGCGCGATCAGCAGGGCGAGGCCCGCCGCCAGGGCGATGCGGACCGCTATTCTCATGCGGCACACCGCTGCGCCGTCGTGGCCGTCGCAAGCTGCCTGAAGCAGCCGGTCGGCGCGCCGCACGCAGCGACCGCAGCCAGCACCTTGGGACTGAGGAGAGCGGCCAGCTCGTCCGCGTGGCGGTAACCGCTCATACTGGGGGCGATCGCAACCCCCGACTCGAGTGCCGGATGCAGATAAATCTCGGTCACGCCATCGGGCAGCTTGCCGAGAATCTCGAGCAGCCGTGCCTCATCCATTGCGCCGCTGTCCGACATGCCGAAGACATAGTCGTTGTGCGCGATACGCCCGGCGCGCAGCCGCCGCCGCATGATCGCCAGCCACGGGGAGAGGAGGCCCGCAATGGCGGGCCCCGCGATCGCACCACCTGCGCGGCGCGCGACCCAGGCCGGTTCGCGCGGCAGCCTCACGGCCGGCACGCCGAACTCGCCCCCGATCCGCAGCAACATCTCGAGCAGTGTCGGATGGAGATGGAAGTGCTTGTGGGCATTGACGTGATCCAGCGGCAGCCCGGTGCCGGCGAACGCCTGGAACTGGGCGCGGATCTCAGTCTCGAGCTGACGGCGCACGGCCGGCAAGGCGAAGAAGCGCACGCCGTCGCGCACCATGTTGTTGCCGAATCGCCCCTGCGCGTCGACGAGTGCGGGGATGCTGCGCTGCGGCAGCACCGACCAGCCATCCGCCAGTACGAGGTGCAGACCGACCGCCAGACCCGGCAGTTCGCGAGCACGGCGGACGGCATCCGCCGCCTCGGGGGCTCCGACCATCAGGCTGGCGGTGGTCAGAACGCCGGCGCGGGCAGCCTGCTCCACTGCACGATTGACCGCCTCGTGCAGCCCGAAGTCATCCGCTGTGACGATGAGGAACTTCAACGACTCGACCCGCGCTCGTCAGGCCTCGTGCGCGTGCAGGAAGCGGAAGAACTCCACGCCTTCGCGCAGCCGCCGCTTGGTCATCTCCCAGCTGCGCAGCATCTCGCCGGTGAGCTCGGCGATCTTGCGCGGACGGAAGTAGAACTTCTTGTAGAAGGTCTCCACCGCGTGATAGATGTCCTTCGCGGGCAGGTGCGGGTAGCTGATGGGCGAGAGCTGCACGCCACGGTCGTTCACCAGGTTCAGATTGTCGTGGGCGGTGATCCAGCCGTTGTCGACCGCCTGTTGGTAGAGCTGGGTGCCCGGGTACGGGGCGGCGAGGGACACCTGGATGGTGTGCGGGTTGATGTCGACCGCGAACTGAATGGTCTCGCGGATCGTCTCGGCCGTCTCGCCCGGAAGGCCCAGGATGAACGTGCCATGGATGGTGACGCCGAGCTTGCGGCAGTCGCTGGTGAAGCGGCGCGCGATGTCGGTCCGCAGACCCTTCCTGATGTTGTGCAGGATCTGGTCGTTCCCCGACTCATAGCCGACGAGAAGCAGTCGCAGGCCATTGTCCTTCATGACCTTCAGGGTCTCGTAAGGCACGTTGGCCTTGGCGTTGCACGACCAGGTGACGCCGAGCTTGCCGAGGCCGCGGGCGATCTCCTCCGCCCGCGGACGGAAGTCGGTGAAGGTGTCGTCGTCGAAGAAAATCTCCTTCACCTCCGGCATGTTCTCCTTGATCCAGCGCACTTCCTCGACGACGCTCTCGGCGCTGCGCACGCGGTAGCGATGGCCGCCCACGGTCTGCGGCCAGAGGCAGAACGTGCATTTGGAGCGGCAGCCGCGTCCCGTGTAGAACGACACGTATGGGTGCTGCAGATAGCCGATGAAGTAGTTCGGGATCGTGAGATCGCGCTTGTAAACCGGCGTCACCCACGGCAGCTCGTCCATGTTCTCGATCATAGGGCGGGCCGGATTGTGCTCGATCCCGCCGTCCGGCCGGCGGAAAGAGAGGCCGGCAATGGTAGCGAGATCGCGTCCCTCGGCCACCTCCTTGCAGGTGTAGTCGAATTCCTCCCGCGCCACGAAGTCGATGGCCGCGGACGCGCCGAGGGAGCCGGCGGGGTCGACCGCCACCTTCGCGCCGACCAGGCCGACCTTCAGATGCGGATTCTCCTCCTTCAGCAGCTCCGCGACCTTGGCGTCGGTCGGGAAGGAGGGCGAGCTGGTGTGCATGATGACGAGGTCGTATTGCTTCGCGAGCGGCAGCACCTGCGACATCGTGGTGCCGTCTGCGGGCGCATCCAGCAGCCGGCTGCCGGGCACCATCGCCGCGGGCTGCGCCAGCCACGTCGGGTACCAGAAGGAGCGGATCTCGCGCTTCGCCTGATAGCGCGCACCGGCGCCGCCGTCGAAGCCGTCGAATGAGGGAGCTTGCAGGAACAGCGTTTTCATCATGATGGAAATCCTCAGGAAATCGGCTGCACGGAGCCATCCCGCGCCACCCGGTAGCGGCCATGCCGCCACTGCACCTCGCGCGTGACGAAGGCGCCGCACCAGAGAGCAAACCCGAGCGCGTCAGCAAGCGGGATCGCCCAGAGCCGGGACCAGGGCCGCGCAGGGACAGACCCGGGGGGGACCGGGGCATGCACGGCCAGATGCAATACCAACCGCAGCACCGCCGTTGCGGCAAGCAGCAGGAGCGTAAGGCGCGTCCCGCCGGCAATCAGGCAGCCGAGCACGGCCACCGGCAGGCTGAAGGTAACTGCGGAAAAAGCGTATCCCCCGGGACGCACGACCCGGATGGTACGCAGCCATCTCAGCCCGTGCTGTGCCAGGTGGCGGAACGTGCGCTCATAGACGGAGGTATCGACCTCAACGTCTGACAACACCGTCCGTTGACCGCGGCGGCGCGTCAGCTCGCCGAGCCGGTAATCGTCCGCCAGCTGATCGGCTATCGCGTGGAAGCCGCCGATCGCATCGAGCGTATCGCGCCGCAGCGCGATCGTGGCGCCGAAGGCGAAAGCGCGCGAGCCGAAGAGCGCTGCCACACGCACCGAAGGGATGAACCAGTCGTTGATGAAGAGCGCCCCGAGCAGGGACCAAAGCCCGGGACGCGGCACCCCGCGGTAGGGGCAGGTGACGATGCCAACCGTCGGATCGGCGAGCGGTGCGGCGACAGCCGTGAGGTATCCGGGCGGCACGCGCACATCGCTGTCGGCCAGCACGAGCCAGTCATGTCGGGCAGCACGCATCATGTTGATGAGATTGCTGACTTTCGCGCTCGCCCCGTGCCGGGTCGGATCGACCACCACGGTGAGATCGAGCCGCGGGTAGTCGCGCTTCAGGCCCTCGAGCACGGCGAGGGCCGGGTCGGCCGGATGCTGCACGCCGAAGACGATCTGAACTTCGCCGGCATAGTTCTGCTCACAGAAGGAGCGCAGCGAATGGTCAAGGCCCGGCTCCGCCCCGCACAGGGGTTTGAGCACCGTTACCGGATGCGGTTGCAGTGCGGGCGCGGTGCTGCCGCCGAGCCGCCCGCCACTGTTGCGCCAAAGCCGCACGGACACCCAGGCGGTCGCGGCATAGCCGAGCGCGGCCGCGGCCATCAGGGTGCCGAGCGAGGTCATGACTGCCTGGGCAGTTACAGCGACCGTGGAGCCGGTTATCATGGGCGGAGGAATGCCTACACCGCGGATTGCAATGAACGAAGAAGTCGGATGGTTTCAAGTCCATGAATTCCGCACATGGTACACGTTTGCTCGCTGGCCGGGGGTGCCCGCGTGAGCGACGCAAGCGGCGCTCAGGCGCGACTGTGGGCCGGCAGCGACAGTTCGGCAGAGGCCGAGTCGCTGATCCTGGTGGACGAGGCGGACCGGGAGGTCGGCTATATGAGCAAGGCGCGCTGCCATGAAGGACGGGGTGTGCTGCACCGCGCGTTCTCGCTGCTCATTTTCAACGACCGCGGCGAGCTGCTGCTGCAGCGTCGCTCGGCCGCGAAGCCGCTCTGGCCGCAGTACTGGTCGAACAGTTGCTGCAGCCACCCGCGGCGGGCCGAGACGATGGAGGAGGCCATCCACCGGAGGCTGTACGAGGAGCTCGGGCTGGCCTGCCCGTTGCATTTCCTGTTCAAGTTCCAGTATCACGCCCAGTTCGACGCTGTCGGGGCGGAGCACGAGCTGTGCTCGGTGTTCATCGGCCGCAGCAGCGACCGGGTCCGCATCGATCAGCAGGAGATCTCGGACTGGCGTTGGGTGAGCCCGGAGGGCCTCGCCGAAGAGATGCGGGGTGCGGGCGCGGGGCGCTTCACTCCCTGGTTCACGATGGAGTGGGAACGGATTTGGCGGGATCACCGCCCTGCGCTGCATGCGCTATAGCTATTAGGAGCTGATTTTGGGTATTCCACTGATTCAAAAGTACCGCGTGGCGAGCTACATCCTCGGCAGGAAGCTGCGCGGCGACAAGCGCTATCCGCTGGTGCTCATGCTGGAGCCTCTGTTCCAGTGCAATCTCGCCTGCGCCGGCTGCGGCAAGATCGACTATCCGAAGGAGATCCTGCAGAAGAGAGTCTCGGTCGAGGATGCGCTGCGCGCGGTCGACGAGTGCGGGGCGCCGATGGTCTCGATCCCCGGAGGCGAGCCGCTCATCCACAAGGAGATGCCGCAGATCGTGGCCGGGATCGTCGCGCGCAAGCGCTTCGTCTATCTCTGCACCAATGCCATCCTGCTCGCCAGGCATATCGACGACTACGAGCCTTCACCTTACCTCACCTTCTCCGTGCACCTCGACGGCAACCGCGAGCGGCACGACGAGTCGGTATGTCAGGAAGGGGTGTTTGACAAGGCGGTCGCGGCCATCAAGCTGGCGCGCTCCAAGGGCTTCCGCTGCACCGTCAACTGCACGCTCTTCCAGAACGAGAAGCCGGAGGAAGTGGCGGCTTTCTTCGACATGGCTCAGTCGCTCGGGGTGGAGGGGATTACGGTCTCCCCCGGATACAGCTATCAGCACGCTCCGCGGCAGGACGTCTTCCTCGGACGCAGCGCCAGCAAGCAGCTCTTCCGCGAAATCTTCAAGATCGGCCGCGAGCGTGGCGCCCGCTGGCCCTTCAATCAGTCCTCGCTGTTCCTCGATTTCCTGGCCGGCAACCAGACTTATCAGTGCACACCGTGGAGCAACCCGACTTACAACCTCTTCGGCTGGCAGCGGCCGTGCTACCTGCTCACGGACGAGGGCTATGCCCCATCCTTCCGCGCCCTCATGGAAGAGACCGACTGGGAACGCTACGGCGTCGGCCGCAACCGAAAGTGCGACAACTGCATGGCCCATTGCGGCTTCGAAGGCACGGCCGTGGATGACACCTTCGCCCATCCGCTGAAGGCGCTGAAGGTGTTCCTGCGCGGTCCGAGAGTCGAGGGCCCGATGGCGCCCGAGCTGCCGTTCCTCTACGACGATCAGCCGCCGCCGCTGGCCACGATCCCGGTCGGCCAGATCAAGCGCGCAAGCCGCCGGGAGGATAGTGAGCGTGCCAGCCGTGCCTGACTCGTTCGCAAGTCAGCTGGAAGCCTGGCGCGCCCGCATGGAGACGGCGCTGACGGCACGATTGCCGCGCGCCGACCAGACGCCGGAGCGACTTCACGCTGCGATGCGTTACAGCGTGCTTGGCGGCGGCAAGCGGGTACGTCCGATCCTGCTTCTTGCCACGGCGCGTGCGCTGGGGCTCGCTGAGGAGCAGGTAGAGGCCGCCGCCTGCGCGCTCGAGCTGGTGCATGTTTATTCCCTCGTACACGATGACCTGCCCTCGATGGACGATGACGATCTGCGGCGGGGCCGACCGACGTGTCATAGGGCGTACGATGAGGCGACCGCGCTGCTCGTCGGAGATGCGCTTCAATCCCTGGCGTTCGAGCTGCTTGCCCGCGACGCGTCGTTGCCGGGCGATCCCGCCGTCCGCGTGCGCCTGGTCGAACTGCTTGCGCGCGCGATCGGCAGTCTCGGGATGGCGGGCGGACAGGCGATCGACCTCGAGGCCGAGGGCCGCAAGCTCGCCATCGGTCAGGTCGAGGAGATGCATTCGCTGAAGACCGGCGCTCTCATCCGCGCCAGTGTCATGATGGGGGCGGCCTGCGTGCCGGCGCTCGAGCCACGGCTCGAGCAGGCGCTCGCCGGTTTCGCCGCCCCGATCGGGCTCGCGTTCCAGATCCAGGATGACCTGCTCGATGTACTCTCGGATACGGCAACGCTCGGCAAGGCGGCCGGTGCCGACCGCGAGCGCGGCAAGCCCACCTACCCGGCGATCATCGGGGTGGCGGCTTCGCAGGAGCAGGTACGTCGCCTGCACAGCGAGGCCATGGGATCGCTTGCCCCGTTCGGCAGCCGCGCGGATGCGCTGCGTGGCGTGACGGACTGGCTGCTCGCCAGGCGCAATTGACCGGAGGTCCGAGCTAGTGGAACCCGTTTCCGGCATGTCCGACGAGGCTTACCAGGACGAGATCCTGCCGCACGTCTCACGCACCTTTGCGTTGACGATCCCGCAGCTTCCGGCTGCGCTTCGCACCGCGGTGACGAGCGCATATCTTCTCTGCCGCATCGCCGACACCATCGAGGACGAGCCGGCGCTCTGCGCTGCCGATACGTACGTCTTTCTCGAGCGCTTCACCGCAGTAGTGAAGGGCACGGAGGAGGCGGCGCGCCTCGCGCACGATCTGGTGCCGCGGCTCTCCGAGCGCACCCTGGCGGCGGAGCGCGATCTCGTTGCCAACATGGACAGGGTGATCCGGGTGGTGGGCCGGTTCGACGAGCGTCAGCGCGGCGCGATCCGCCGCTGCATCGAAGTGATGAGCCGCGGCATGCATCAGTTCCAACGCACCGCGAGCGTCAAAGGGCTGGCACGCTCCACCGACATGGATTCCTACTGCTACTACGTGGCGGGGATCGTCGGGGAGACGCTGACCGAGCTTTTCTGCGCCTACTCGCCCGCGATCATGCGTCACTACGCGACGCTCTACGAGCTTGCGCCATCGTTCGGCCAGGGCCTGCAGATGACCAACATCCTGAAGGATGTCTGGGAGGATCGCAGCCGCGGTGCCTGCTGGCTGCCGCAAGAGGTCTTCAGCCGCTACGGGGTCGACCTCGCCCAGCTCTCTCCGGAGCACAGCGATGCGCGCTTCCACGCCGGCATGCTGGAGCTCATCGGCGTCGCGCACCGGCACCTGCGCAACGCACTCACTTTCACGCTCCTCATTCCAGGAGACGAAACGGGCATCCGACTCTTCTGCCTGTGGGCGCTCGGCCTCGCCGCGCTGACGCTGCGCAAGATCCAGACGACGCCCGGCTTCACCGCCGGCGCCCAGGTCAAAGTCTCGCGATCGGCCGTGATGATGACCCGCACCCTCACCGGCCTTTCGGTGCGCAACGACCGGGTGCTGCAGCAGCTCTTCGAGCGCGCCGCGCGCGGTCTGCCCCTCGCGGAAGGGCAGGTGCCGCGCAAGCCGGCGGTGGCGCACGCCCCCGCCCTCGACGACATCGGCGCTTCGACGCGGTTCGGAGGTTCCCTGCAATGAATGCGGCCGCGGCGCAAAGCGCACGCTTTCCGAGCAATCTCGACCAGGCGATCGGGGCGGCGCGCGATGCGCTGATCGCGCGGCAGCAGGCCGACGGACACTGGCTCTTCGAGCTCGAGGCCGACTGCACGATCCCGGCCGAATACATCATGATGATGCACTATCTCGACGAGATAGAGCCGGAGCTCGAGCGCAAGCTCGCGGTCTACCTGCGCGAGCATCAGGCCGCACACGGCGGCTGGCCCCTCTACCAGGGCGGGCGGCTCGATCTGAGCTGCACCGTCAAGGTCTATTACGCGCTGAAGCTGGCCGGCGACGACCCGGATGCGCCACACATGCGCAGGGCCCGCGAGGCGATCCTGGAGCGGGGCGGCGCCGCGCACGTCAACGTCTTCACGCGGATCGCGCTCGCTCTTTTCGGCGAGATCCCGTGGCGGGCGGTGCCTTACATTCCCGTCGAGATCATGTTGATGCCGAAGTGGTTCCCCTTCCACATCGACAGGGTCTCGTACTGGTCGCGCACGGTCATGGTGCCGCTCTTCGTGCTCTGCACGCTGAAGCCGGTCGCGCGCAACCCGCGGAACGTCCATGTGCGGGAGCTTTTCACCAAGCCCCCCGACGAGGAACATCACTACTTCCAACTGCCGGGGAAGGGACGGCTCCTCGCCCGGGTCTTCTTCGCCCTGGACCGGGTGGCGCGATACATCGATCCCCTGATCCCTGCCGTGATGCGCAAAGCCGCGCTGCGGCGCGCCGAAGCCTGGGTGCTCGAACGGCTGAACGGCGAGGACGGTCTTGGCGCGATTTTCCCCGCCATGGTGAACGCGCTCGAGATGATGGTGCTGTTCGGCTATCCCGCGGACGATCCGCGCCGGGTCACCGCCAAGCGGGCGATCGAGAAGCTCCTCGTGGTGCGCGGTGAGAGCGCATATTGTCAGCCCTGTGTCTCCCCCGTGTGGGATACGGCCCTGGCGGCGCTCGCGATGCAGGAGGCGGACCACAGTCAGTCGATTCGCGCCGCAGTGCGCGCCCTCGACTGGCTCCTTCCGCGTCAGGTGTTGGAGGAAGTCGGCGACTGGCGTGCAAGCCGGCCCCGGGTGCCGAGCGGCGGCTGGGCCTTCCAGTTCGGCAACGCCCACTACCCCGACCTGGACGACACGGCCGTCGTAGCCTGGGCCATGCACCAGGCGCATCTGCCGGAGCGCTATGGCGCCTCGATCGACCGGGCGCTCGACTGGCTGGTCGGCATGCAGAGCGAGAACGGCGGCTTCGCCGCATTCGATGCCGACAACACTCATTACAACCTCAACTACATCCCGTTCGCTGACCACGGCGCACTGCTCGATCCTCCGACGAGCGACGTGACTGCGCGGGTGGTAGCGGCGCTGTCGCGCGTGCGCCGGCCGCAGGATCGCGACGCGGTGCAGCGTGCCATCGCCTACCTGCGGGAGGAGCAGGAGGCAGACGGCTCCTGGTTCGGCCGCTGGGGCAGCAACTACATCTACGGCACGTGGTCGGTGCTCGTGGCGCTGGAGCTTGCCGGTGTTTCCGGCGAGGATCCGGCAGTGCGTCGCGCCGTGGCCTGGTTCCTGTCGCGTCAGAACGAGGACGGCGGTTGGGGCGAGAGCAACGACAGCTACGACCTCGAGACGTATCGAGACGCGACTTTCGGCAGCACGCCGTACCAGACGGCGTGGGCGGTGCTTGCTCTCATCGCGGCAGGCGAGAGCGCCTCGCCCGCAGTTGCGCGAGGTATCGAGTACCTGCTGCGCACGCAGGAGAGCGGCGGGTTGTGGTCGCATCCGAGCTTCACCGCTCCCGGCTTCCCGCGAGTGTTCTATCTCAAGTACCACGGTTACTGCGCCTTCTTCCCACTCTGGGCGCTGGCCGCCTACCGCCGCAGCGGGTCCCATCCGCCTTGAAGCCCATCGGCATCGTCTCGGCGCTCGCGGCCGAGGCGCGTACCCTCGGGCCCGCGACTCGTCATGGAGCCGAGCTCCGCAGGCTTGCAGACGGCGCCCTCCTGGCGGTGAGCGGTATTGGCGAAGGCGCCGCGGCAGCCGCCGCGCGCCGGCTCGTGCTCGCGGGCGCCGGCGGGCTCGTGAGCTTCGGGATGGCGGGCGGTCTCGACCCGACGCTGATCTGCGGAGCCGTGCTGCTGCCGGAGGAAATCGCCACAATCGGTGGCGTCGGCGCGTCAGCTGGGGCCGCGACCGCGGCAACATCTGCAGAGTGGCGACGGCGGCTGCGCGGGGCTCTTCCTGCCTCCTGCATCGTGTGCGGAGGCAAGCTCCTCACGAGCGCGCGGCCGATAGGCCGCCCCGAGGCCAAGGCCGCTGCCTGGCGCAGCTCGCGGGCCGCCGCGGTCGATATGGAGAGTGCCGCAATCGCCCAGGTCGCGGGACAGGCCGGGCTCCCCTTCATCGCGCTGCGTGTCATCGTCGATACGGCCGCCGATGAGTTGCCTGCCGCAGTGGTCGCGGCGAGCGGCCGCGGGCAGCTGCGGATCGGGGTGTTGCTCGCAGGCCTGCTGCGTGCGCCGGGGGATGTCGGAGCGCTGATCCGCCTCTCGGCACGGTATCGCATCGCGCGCCGAGTGCTCGCCACCATTTCCGGACCGGATTCGGCTGCACGGAGCGCTCTGGTCGGGGGTCCCGGGGCGCAGACGTCATGAGAGCGCTGGTGACGGGCGCAACGGGATTCGTCGGCGCGGCGGTGACCCGGGCGCTCCTCGCAGAGGGCTGGGAGGTCCGTGTGCTGGTGCGCGGCGGCTCGAACCGCCGGAACCTCGCGGCGCTTGCCGTGGAGCAAGCCGTGGGCGACCTGACGGACGCTCAATCCCTCGTGCGGGCGCTCGACGGCTGCGAGGCGGCTTTTCACGTAGCCGCCGATTACCGGCTGTGGGCGCCGCGCCCGGAGGAGCTCTACCGCACGAATGTCGATGGCACGAGTCACTTCCTCGAGGCGGCACAGCGCGCGGGAGTGCGGCGCATCGTGTACACCAGCAGCGTCGCAACCATCGGACTGCCAGCGGATGGCCGGCCAGGCACCGAGGACACCGCCGTCGGCCTCGCCGACATGATCGGCCACTACAAGCGCTCGAAGTTCCTCGCCGAAGAGCGGGCAAAAGATGCGGCGGCCCGGGGAGTCCCGGTCGTGATCGTCAACCCCTCGACGCCCATCGGGCCAGGCGATGTCAAGCCGACGCCCACAGGCCAGATCGTGCTCGATGCCGCCCGCGGCCGCACCCCCGCCTACGTCGACACTGGACTCAACATCGCGCACGTGGACGATGTCGCCTCCGGCCACCTCCTGGCGTTCCACCGCGGGCGCATCGGCGAGCGCTATATCCTCGGCGGCCTGGACATGACGCTGCAGCAGATCCTCACACTCATCGCGCAACTCGTGGGCCGAAGCCCGCCGCGCATCCGGCTGCCTCACGGCGCGGTGCTTCCCGTGGCGTACGTCGCTGAGCTCTATGCCAGGCTGACGGGCCGCCCGACGCGCGTGACCGTCGAGGGTGTGCGCATGGCGCGCAAGCGCATGTTTTTCACCAGCGACAAAGCCGTCCGTGAGCTCGGTTATCGCTGGCGCCCGCCCTCGGAGGCGTTCTCCGATGCGCTACGTTGGTTTAGAGAGCAGGGGTATCTGCAAGGCTAGAATGGATAGCCTATGCCGGTGAATACGGCAATGCCTTCGTGGCCTTTTCCGATGTCGACGTAGCCCACGACTGAAGGCGGCGCGATCCCGCGAAATCCCACGCCGAACACGTTGTGCAGGTGCCTGATGGGCCAGGTCGAAGCACTGCGGAAGACCCGGCCGGTGTCGATGAATGGGGCGACCTGGATATCGATGTGCGTCGAGAATGCATCGAGTGAGAGCACGGTCTGCCGCAGCTCGAGGTTGGCGGAAAAGGAATTGCGGTCGTAGAAGCGCGAGGTCCCGTAGCCCCGCAAAGTCTGCGAGCCACCGACGACGCTCGTGTCGCCGCCCAGGCTGCTCAGGCCCCAGAACGGGACCTCGTGCGTAGTCGGCTCGTAACGCAGGTCAACATGAGCCGCCACGACGAGCGACGGGTACGGGGACCAGTAGAACCGGCCATCGCCGCCGACCTCGGTGAACAGCGAAGCGTCCCAGTCCACGTTGCGGCTGGCGACACCGCCGTAGACGACCGCTTGCATCCCCCTCGTGGGAATGGTGATGTCATCACGCGTGTCGTAGACGAGGGAGACGCGGTGCAACAGCTCATGAGTCGTGCCGATGCCATTCGTTCCCTCGAATCGGGAGGTGATCGGCGGAATGCCCGGAAGAGTCGTGCCGATGACCTTGACCTTCCTCGCGACGAAGGTGTAGGAGAGCTGCCAGGCGTGAGTGATGTTCCACCCGAGCGTCGCATCGACACCGATCTGCTGATCGATATAAACCGTCTGGTTGATCTTGAAGGAGTTGTTGCCGAAGCCATAGAAGCGTGCGGTGCCGCTGCGGTCGTACAGCCCCTCGAGGCTCAGGGTGAACGGCGTATCGCGCAGCAGGCCCGTCTGATAGATCGCATCGAACGTGCTCTCGATGCGTTCCTCCCCGCCGGCGACGATCGACCATTGGGTATCCTGCGACGGAAAGGCGAGTATCCGCCCGTGCGCTCCCCAGCCGAAGTACGGGTTGTGCATGATGTCGGGCGCGATGATGTCCGTGATTTCGTTGCGGGGATTGGTGACCAGCATGGTCGGGATCACGCCGAGCGTGGTGCCGTTGTTGGGATCGACCGCCGTGAGCGGCACCGGCAGCACCGGCCAGGTGGTGGGGTTGAGCCAGTTGGTCTCGTGGCGAGCCTTCTTCGGCCGCGGTTGCGGCTTGCGAATGGGGCCGGTGACCTGTGGCGCCGGGGTGGACGGCGCCGTCGCAGGGGGAGCTCCTTGCGGGACCGCGCCATGGGCCGCGAGACAAAGCGGAGCCGATGCGGTCAGCGCGAGCGCTGCACGCGTGAGGCGCCTTGGGCTATGCTTGAGGAACGCCGGCCCGCTCGTTTGTCTCGAGGCAATCAGAACGCTTCCCGCGGCGTTGGGCCGCGGCCTCACTGGAAAGAAGGAAGCCAGCATGGCGAAACTGGTCCGCCGATTATATCGGCCTCGCGCGTCCCGGCACACATCCACGCACGGTCGTGCCGCAGTCGGCCGTTGACATCATGACCTTTGCTCATGCCGCCGCGGCGGTACCGCTCGCAATCTGGCTGTATCTTCTGCTCGCGCGCGGCGGATTCTGGCGCGTCTCGCGCCTGCTCGGGCCGCAGGTCTCAGCCGCCGAGGCCACGGTCGGCGCGGCCCGCA
>Ga0134125_10000724_pt1 | contig 42933 bp, 39 predicted proteins | sample KB31751_FD_96464 | JGI IMG/M metagenome (GOLD analysis project Ga0134125, IMG submission 96464) | Terrestrial soil microbial communities with excess Nitrogen fertilizer from Kellogg Biological Station, Michigan, USA - KB3-175-1 | ecosystem: Environmental > Terrestrial > Soil > Unclassified ...
CGATGCCACGCGAGTGTGGCACGGGCGTCCCGCCCGTGAACGCACCAGACATCCAAGATAATGTTGTAGAGGCGTGTAGCCGCTTGAAGAACGAACACATCGGCAGGATGCCGATGCCACGCGCGATTTACTAATCTTCGGTTACCCTTTACCATCCTTTTGCCATTAATGATTTTCACATTACGTTAGGACAGGAGCATCTGAATGCAAGAAGCACTCGGAATGGTTGAAACCAAAGGTCTCGTTGCGATGATTGAAGCTGCCGACGCCATGGTGAAGGCGGCGAATGTAACCCTCGTCGGCTACGAAAAGATTGGCGCGGGCTTTGTTACCGCAATCGTGCGCGGCGATGTAGCTGCAGTGAAAGCAGCGACTGATGCGGGCGCGGCTGCCGCGCGACGAGTTGGTGAGCTCGTCAGCGTGCACGTCATTCCACGGCCCCATGGCAGTGTTGATGAGACGCTCCCCATCGGTTTGCGCTCGTAATCATGATCATCGCGCGCATCCTTGGAACTGTCGTCTCAACTCAAAAAGATGAGCGGCTTTTGGGAAAGAAATTGCTGATCGTCCGACCTGTAAATGTCGACGGCAGCGATACGTCTGGCTATGTCGTCGCGGTAGACACCGTTGGCGCGGGATATCACGAACGAGTGCTGGTGGTAGCCGGGTCGAGCGCGCGACTTGCCCAGGGAATGAAGGATACACCGGTTGACGCTGCGATTGTCGGGGTAATTGATGAGGTCGATGTCACCGAATGAAACCAACGGATTCGTCGAGCGTTTGATCAGCCGAGAAGTGTCATGAGTAACGAAGAATTCGACAGAAAGATGGAATTCATCGTCGAGCAGCAGGCTCAGTTTGCTGCTGACATTCAGGTCATGCGCGAAGTGCACGACGCGGACACGAAGTCGCTTCGTGAGCAGGATCGAAAGCTATCTGTAGCTTTGACGGCTCTCGCTGAACGCGTCGATGACCTCGTACAAGCCCAACAAACAACTACCGCACAAATATCGGGCTTAGGTGGGAAAGTATCGGACTTAGGGGAAAAAGTCGCCGAATTAACTGAAGCCGGCCTCCGAACTGACGATCGATTGAATGTTCTAATCAATACGGTTGAAAGATACATAAGCGGTAATGGAAAGAAGCCTTCCGGCGACGGCGTCTAAACTCAATGCAACTCGCTCGCGTAATCGGCACGGTGGTCGCCACCATCAAGAATGAATCCCTCAAAGGACGGAAGCTGCTCGTCGTCCAGACTCTAAACAAAGATTTGCAGCCGCACGGCAAACCGTTAGTTGCAGTCGATTCAGTCGGTGCGGGTATTGGTGAGTTAGTCTTTTGGTGCCGCGGTAAGGAAGCCAGCTTTCCCTTCAAGCGAGATGACACGCCGACAGATTGCACGATCGTCGGTATCGTCGACTCGGAGGCGCACGTCACACGGTCATAGCAAATGATTCTTGCGCGAGTGTTGGGTAACGTCGTAGCTACGCAGAAAAATCAGCGCTATGAAGGCGCGCGAGTGATGCTGTGTGAACAGGTAAACCTGCAAGGCAAGGGCATCGGGACTACCCTAATAGCTCTTGATTCCGTCGATGCCGGAGCCGGAGATATGGTTTTGATTGTGCAGGAAGGTTGGGGAGCTTCGACAGCCGCAACCGGTAAGCCTGGCGCTGCTATTGACTCCGCAATTGTAGGAGTAGTTGATCGTATCGACTTGTTAGCTGACGAGAGCAGTAACTAAGAATACGAGTCGTATTAGTGAAGCTAAACGCAGACTGAAGTCTACGCTACCAATGAGCATGGAATTAGATCCAGCAAGGTCAATGGCCGAGCGCATCGCTCGCAAAGTATCTTCCGGAAGCCCGGCCTCCACACGCCCGAATCCATTGAACGCGGAAATTGCCGCGGTGCGCGCCAGCATAAGCGAGCTTCAGAAAAAGCTGTCGGAGCTCGAATCTCGAGCTCGAGACGAATCTGCATATGCTCCTGCCTTTGTGCCGCCGACGCATTCTCCGTGGTTGGCAGGAGTTAACGCAGCTCCGGCCCACGCGAGCGAGGAGCGATTTGGTGTCGAGGAAGCAGTGATTAACGAGTTGGTCGATTACTTTCAGAGCGAAAAAGCCTGTTCATTGGATCCGAGCGGCAAGCCCTGCGATCACTGCTCCATGTGCAGCGCGCGCGGGTTTTGACAAATTAGCTCACCTTGAAAAGCGAGGTCGCCATTCATCGGGAATGGCGACCTCGTTTGATTTGGGATACCGACCGCTGGCGGACACGCTACTTAGTTGGAGTCGCAGCCGGAGCTTGCTTAACTTCGTTAGCGTTGATTCTCGGTACTTGCCTCGCGCCTTCCTCAGCTTTGAAGAAAGGCTCTTCTTTGAAGCCAAATAACTTCGCAGAAATTACCGTCGGGAACTTTGCCCTGGTCGTGTTGTATTCCTGCACAGCGTCGTTGTAGTCCTTGCGCGAGACCGCAATGCGATTCTCAGTCCCAGCCAACTCATCCTGAAACTTCCTGAAGTTCTCAGAAGATTGCAGCGTCGGGTAGTTCTCAACCAAAGACAACAACCGGCCGATGGTGCCGCCGAAACTATTGTTGGCATCAATGACCGCTTGCTTCTGCTCGGGAGTCTTATCGCCATTCTCGCCCTGCGGCTGCGCGGCCGTAGCATTCAGTAAACGCGATCGGGCGGCAGAAATGTCTCCGAAGACCTGCTGCTCCTGGAATCCAGCCGCCTTGGCTGCTTCAAACAAGTTTGGAATCAAATCGGCGCGACGTTGTAGCTGGACTTCAACGTTCGCCCATTTTCCTTTGACGTTCTGTTGGCCCGTAGTAAGCGTGTTATACCCGCAACCACTCGCTGATAAAGCCACCAGGCCAACAATAGAAAGCAAAAAAGCTCGTCGTTTGATCATTTGTTCTCCCCCTGCATCAAGCGTGGCATCGGCATCCTGCCGATGTGACTTCATCACGGGCGAGACGCCCGTGCCACATCCATTTCATCAATCGCGCTGCCGATGTGACTTCATCACGGGCGGGACGCCCGTGCCACATCCATTTCATCCACTGCCTCGATCACGTGTTCGATCTGGTCCATGTAAGCGGCGAAGACTGCATTCGCTTCTTCGTCAGTCGTGGGCAAGTTGTCCGAGGCCCGAAACTCAAAGATCCTCTCGAAGGGACTTCGATCCAATTTCAATAAGTCTGCCGTGGCTCGCACGCAATCAGGCTTCGCCACCGGGGCCGGTTTGTGGTGCAAAATCAGCACCGCTCGAAATATCGCAGCAAAGCTGGCCAGGCTGTCGCTCATCAAGTCGCACAACGCCTCAATCGAGGTCGACGCCGGAATGTAAAGCCGGCGTAATTGGATCAGCTTGCTTCTAAGCTCGTACTCGGCTTGATGGCGAATGTTTGCGTCCGAGAGTTGGACGAATTCGAAAGGGTCTCTGCCGTAAAGAACAATGCGGGCGTTTTCCATCTGATGAAACTCAATCGGAAATACGTCTGCTGCATCGGATAGTTCCTCGACAGTGAAATACACGGGTAGAGGATGGCCCAGTCGCTGCCATTCTCGCATCGGCGCCTGGGCCTGCCGCAAATCTTCCGGGCCGATGCGATGCAGCGTGATTAGGAGGTTGTAGTCGGAACGAAGCTCGATGTGATCGCCGGCGGCTGCAGAACCATACAAAACGACTGAAGCGAGATTCTCGCCGTGCGTTGCTTGCAGATCTCCAACCAGATGACGTAGCGCTTCCTGAACTATTACCTTGCTCATTGGATTTTCACCGATACTAACAGAGTTTCGATATCAGCGCAGAGCGCAGAAGGGCAGAGCTCAGAGGGCAAAGCTGCAAAGGCAAAAGATCGAGAGAATAACTCAACGCCGGCCAGGCGCTCTTTCTCTTTGCCCTTTTCCGCATAGCCCTTGGTCGCCTACCAACTTCCACCTGAGCCTCCACCGCCGAAACTTCCACCACCGCCAAAGCCTCCAAAGCCTCCTCCTCCGCCGCCAAATCCTCCTCCGCCGCCACCGAACCCGCCGCCGCTGCTCCAGCCACTACTTGATCGGCCACCACTCAAAAGAGCATTGAGAAGAGAACCTACTACAAATCCGGTCATGACGCGATTACCACCGCCGCCGCCTCCTCGACCGCCTCGATTGTGGGAAAGAATTAGGAGTAGGACAAAGCCGATAACAATGATTGTGCAGCAAAATGCGCCCGAATTGCTTCGCTTACGAACTGGAGAGGTAGCCTGGGAGGACCGGCCTCCGTAGGCATAGCTTTGATCGATGCCCTCGATACTGAAGTTACGTTTCTGTGCGAGTGTGGCTATGTACGACTGAATTGTGTCGTAGATTCCAGCGCTGTAATCACCGCGCTTGAATGCCGGCACCAGCCGCTCGCGCTGGATTTGGCCCGCCAGGCCATCAGGCAAATCTCCTTCAAGATGATCGCTGATTTGTGTGTAGTACTTCCGATCATTAATCGCCACCAGTAACAAAAGCCCAGCCTTGTCGCCTCCTTTGGATCCGATGCCCCAACCGCGCGCGACTTTCAGCGAATAATCGAAGATGTCCTCACCATCAGTGGTCGTGACTGTGACTACCGCGATTTCAATGTCAGCGCGCTGCTTGAGGTTTGTCATCACAGTTTCAAGCCGAGACTTGGTGGCTGAGTCGATCACCTGGGCGTAATCGTTGACAAAACCGGTCGGCGGCGGCAGCGGAGAAACAGCGGTTTGAGCCGCGACTGCAGCTCCGCATAGAGTGATGACGAGTAGGGAATAGACTACTGATCGACTGGCGCGAGTGAGCTTGCTAAGAACCCTGTTCATTTTTCGCCCGCGTTATCCTTCCATCAGCCGGTGCAGCAAATAAAACAAAGCTACACCTGCAAAGACGACAATTGAAACTGTAGGGTTTCGCTCTTCCTTTTGATTGACTTCGGGAATTAAGTCGCTGGCAGCTACATAGAGGGTCACGCCGGCGGAGAATGGCAAGGCGTAGGCTACAACGGAACTTACTCGCTCTTGCATTAACGCGATGGCTATTACGCCGGCCAGCGTGGCTGCACCGATGGCCAGGGTGGCGACCAAAGCTTTCTGAGTTGACCGGCCTGAGGCCAACATTATCGACGCGACAGTGAAACCTTCGGGCATCTTATGCAACAGGATCGCTATGAATACGAGTAAGCCTACTCGAAAGTTGACCAGGAATGCTGCCGCGATGGAAACGCCATCAAAAAAGGTATGAATCCACAAACCTCCAACCGCAGTGTACGCAGCGGAAGGTCTCATAAAAGATTCGGGATGGGTTTCAGCCCCGAAGTGAAAGTGCGGGGCGATAGTGTGTTCGAATAGCTGAATCAGAAGATAGCCGCCCAAAAGCAGCGTCATCGAGCCGGCTACAGCTTTTGCGCCACTTTGAGTGGGATAGATCGCCGTCCAGATGTTGACAGTCTCGGGCAGCATCTCAATGAAGATAGCTGCGAGCATGAAGCCCGCGCCCAGCGCGACGAGATACTTCAAGAATCTCTCGCCAAATCGATGCGCTCCGGACTTTATGAGCAAGAGGCCGCCGACGAAATTTGCCAGCGCCGCAAGGGTGCCAAACAAAAGCAGACCCCAAAAACCTCCGAAGATTCCTTCCATCAGCTAAAGACCGACAACCTCTAAATGATGACAAATTGGCGCGCCACTATACATCATGGCCCGCGCCTTGGCTATCGGGGCTAAAGCTTCAAGTGGCGGACAAGAGGCGAACAGTTCTCCTCGCGATCAGATCGAAGTCCGGAGAAAAGTTAAATTTCGCTCGGAATTTTACTTGACAGGCTAGGAAGGCGAAGCGTACTATCCGGCGTCGGGTGGTCAAAAGTGGTCGGGAGTGGTCCAACCTCGTAGCAAAGACCGATCAATTAGAGTGCTTTTCCTGAATTGGCCACCCGCCAAATTTTTCTTTCCGTAGGTGCTTATGCTGCGGGGCAATTACACGGCTCGCATAGATCCGAAAGGTCGGTTGAAAGTCCCGACTCCTTTTCGCCGGTTAATCGACGAGCGCTACGGAACTGAATTCTACGTCACGAGCATCACCGGAGACAACGTCCAGCTTTACCCCTTACCCGAATGGGAGTCGATTGAAAAACGTCTTTTGCTCTTGCCGTCGCGCGATCCGTCGCGCATTAAGTTCCTTGACAGAACCAACTACTACGGCCAGCAGCAGACTATGGATGCTCAAGGACGCGTCCTGATTCATCCGCTGCTGCGACGGAGTTCGGGTGTCATTGGCGACGTAGTGGTACTAGGCTACTTGTCATATTTGGAAGTCTGGGAATTGGATAAGTTCCAGCAGCGTCTCGTAGACAACCCTTACACCGAAGACGACGAAGTGGCCATAGCCAAGCTGGGAATTTAGCGATGAGTTTAGGTAGTAGCTCTTTGAACGAGATCACGGGGCGGTGGTGATGGTTGCATCCTTGGGGGGCAGGGACGCGCCCCACCGCCCCGTGCTACTTCGAGAGTCAATCGAACTACTCGATGTAGCGGAAGGTCTCTTCGTTGATGGAACACTGGGACTCGGCGGGCACAGCGAAGCGATTCTCGAAGCTGCGCCGTCTTCGCGGGTTATCGGTATCGACCTTGACACCGATGCGCTCGAGTTTGCGACCAGCCGGCTCGCGCGGTTCGGCGATCGTTTTCGTGGATTCCACGCGAACTTTCGCGACATCGCCCGAGTGCTGGCTGAGGCGAACGAAAAAGATCCTCGAGGCATTCTGGTGGATTTGGGTGTTTCGTCGCTTCAGTTCGATTCTCCTGAGCGGGGATTCAGTTTCAGGTTTGAGGCGCCGCTGGATATGAGGTTGAACGCTGCCAGCGGCGAAACCGCCGCAGACTTGTTGCGGACTCTCTCCGAAGAAGAAATCGCGAAAGTGATCTTTGAATATGGAGAAGAGCGTCGCTCGAGACGGATAGCGAGACGGATAGTTGAAAGGCGTGAACAAGGGGAACCCGTCAAGACAACTTTTGAACTGGCCGAGTTAGTTGCCAGGGCAGTTGGCTACAGCAAAGCCCAAAAGATCCATCCGGCCACTCGCACCTTTCAGGCTCTGCGCATAGCAGTGAACGGGGAACTCGAAGGCCTGGATAGATTCGTTGAAACGGCAATCGATCTTTTACAACCCAATGGCCGGTTCCTGGCAATCAGCTTCCACTCGCTCGAGGATCGAATCATCAAGCGAGAGTTGAGACGCTTATCTGGTCAGTGCCAGTGTCCACCGAGGTTGCCCGTTTGCTCATGCGGCGCGCGGCGCGTAGTTGAAATTCTTACTCGTCGTCCGGTTATTGCCGGCGACAGTGAGTTGAACGAGAACCCGCGAGCCCGCAGCGCCAAGCTGAGGGCGGCAAGGAAACTTTAGATCTTAGATTTCAGACGATCTCAGATCTCAAACACCAGATCTCAGATTAGATAAATTCAAGAGATTTAGAATCAAGAGATTTAGAATTATGAAAAGACTTCCCGCAGGCCACAGTAACACCCGAATTTACCGGGAACGAGATCTCAGCGCCCTCTCTCGCCTCGTGCTGTTGTTGTTTTGTGGTCTGGCATTGACCTCCGGCTTTTTGTTTGCCGCGAAGCAGCATTTTGCCGCGATCCAATACGGGTACAAGAACCAGGATCTGCGACGGGAGCATGAGAAGTTATTACAGGAGCAGCGACGTTTGTTACTGATGAAAGAAGAAGCTACCTCCCCGGTCCGCCTTGAGCCGGCTGCTCGAGGAATCGGATTGCAACCAGTTCAGCCGGGCCAGATCGCAGTCCGTAATGAAAACAAGCGGAACGAAACGCGTCCCGTTGCAGCCGTAAAGCCGGCTGCCTCGTCCCCTCGTTGAACCAGCCACTGAGACCGACTCCTTCCAAGGTCGGCGGGACAGCGGGAAAGTCCCAACTACAGACGGCGCGAAGACAACCGCTGTTCATTGCGCGACCGGTCGAATGTAAAAGTACGATCGGTTATTAATCGGAGAGAGCGAGTTATGATCGCGCGTCCTCAAGTTCAATCCAGTTCCAGACCAGATGTCTCTCTTCGCCGCGCGCTGTTTGTCGCGGCCTTTATCGTCTTATGGATGTTCGCTATAGGAGTTCGGCTCGTTCATCTGCAGGTCTCGATGCACGATCAGCTGAGCGACCGGGCGCTGAACCAGCAGCAGGGAATGATCGAAACTGGATTTGAGCGCGGACAGCTTTCGGATCGTGAAGGTCGCCAGCTCGCGCGCAGCATCGAAACCGAGTCTATCTTCGTTGCTCCCGACGAAGTCAAAGATGTTGCCATTGCCAGCCAGCTCATCGCCGACTCTCTTGGCGCTGATAAAGCCACCTTGGCCAAACAGATTTCCGAAGCGCAGGTCGCCAAAAAACGTTTCCTCTGGATCGCGCGAAGAGTTCCCCACGAACAGGCTCAAAAGATAGCTGACTGCAACGTTGACGGCGTGCACTTGCAGAAGGAAGCCAAGCGTTATTACCCGAACGGTTCACTGGCTGCTCATGTGCTCGGTTTTGTGGGCCTGGATAACAATGGTCAGGCGGGCATCGAGCAATTCTACAACCAAAAAATCAGTGGCGAGCCCGGCAAGCTTTTCCTGCAACGAGATTCACACGGCCGTGTCTACCACAGCTTCGCGTTCGAATCGAAGCCTGGTCAGAACATAGTCCTGACGATAGACCAGATGATTCAGTACCGCGCGGAACAGGCACTCGCTGAGGCGGTGCAGAGCTCACACGCGAAATCAGGAACCGCAATCGTACTCGACCCAAAATCCGGCGAGATTCTGGCGCTGGCAAATGCTCCTTCGTTTGACCCCAATACGCCCGGGACAGCTAAGTCGGAAACACGCATCAATCAAGCTCTGGAATACGTATACGAACCAGGCTCGACTTTTAAAATCGTCGCCTTTTCAGCGGCGCTGGAGAAGGGTCTGATCAAACCCGACGACAGAATTGATTGTCAGATGGGGGCGATCACGGTTGCCAAGCGAGTGATTCACGACCATCACCCGTTCGGAGTTTTGACAGCCACTGAAGCTTTGGAGAAATCAAGCAACGTGGCGGCGATAAAGCTTGGCGTCAAGGTCGGCGATCCTGCCATGTTCGAATACATTAAGTTGTACGGATTCGGCTCGCGTACCGGAGTGGAACTGCCCGGCGAAACGCCCGGACTATTGAGATCGCTGAATCGCTGGCAGCCTTCGTCAATCGGCTCGATAGCTATTGGTCAGGAGATCGCAGTCACACCACTCCAGGTGGCCGCAGCTTTTGCCACAGTCGCAAATAACGGTGTCCGTGTAGCGCCTCATCTGGTTCGCGAAATCCGCGCCGCCAATGGAGCCACAGTCTATCGTCCCAACCCCGAACAGCATCGCGTCATCAGTCCCGAAACAGCCACAGCTCTCAAAGGAATGCTGGAAGGCGTGACGCTGAATGGAACTGCCAAGAAAGCGCAGCTCAACGGCTACACAGCTGCAGGCAAGACCGGCACGGCTCAGAAGATCGATCCAAAAACGCGCACCTACTCGGCGACGAAGCACGTGGCCTCGTTCGTGGGTTTCGCTCCAGTTTCCAATCCAGCGGTGGTGATCATCGTCGTAATAGATGAGCCAGCCGGTGCGTATCACGGTGGAGACGTTGCGGCTCCAGTGTTCCGTCAAATTGCGGAGCAGATTCTTCCCGACATGAACGTCGCGCCGGATACTGAAATCAAAGAGACGTTGCAACTCATCGCACAAGTCAATGAGACGCCGGCAACCGTTACCAAACGGCGTGAGCTGGCTCAGGCTGAGACCCAAACTCGCATGGCGACCTTGCCCGAAGTTAAGCGCGGTGACCGCGATGGCGAAGTTGTTTACGCAGCCGCAACGCGAAACGCGATTGTGATGCCCGACTTGCGTGGACGTAGCGTTCGTGACGTGGCGCGGACTTGCGCGCAGCTGGGATTACAAATGGAAGCGCGAGGCGATGGGCGCGTTCTGAAACAAGCCCCAGCTCCTGGAGTTGAGGTTACCAATGGCCAGACGGTTTACTTCGACTTTGGTCGCGATCAGTAGCTCTTTTGTATGACAGGCTGCCAGCCTGTCGCGGTGATCGGAAGCAGCACGGCTGCAGGCTGGCAGCCCGCAGTACATCACATTTGGGAGCGCCCGAGAATGATCCACCCTCGCACCCTTAATGGAGCCGGTCTTGGCATCGGTGTTAGGTATCGAGTAAGCGCTTGTCGAAAGCGACTACGCATTAGCCGGACCTACAGAGCCAACAGAAAGATTGAACGGGACGAAGAATGCACTGAATTTGATAACGGCGTGACACTCGGGCGGGACAATCCCGGGGTAGTCATAGCTTCGTCCCCAAGCGAGGGAGAGGCGGAAAAGAAGTGAGATTAAGAGAGGTGGCGAACTTGATGGGCGCCAGCGCCGACGAGCTAGCCGCAGAGTTGTTTGATAAGGAAATAGTTGATTATTCGATCGATTCGCGCTCGGTGAAACAGGGCGAAGTGTTCTTTGCCCTGTCTCAGAAAGACTATGACCGTGCCGGGTTCAACGGCAGCTTTGCTGATGGACATCAGTACGTTCCCGGCGCCTTTGCAGCCGGAGCTTTGGCAGCCGTGGTTCGGGTCGATCATCTGGCGACCGAAGAACTGCAACCGTTCAGGAAAAAACTACTGGCGGTTGATGACGCGATTCTCGCGTTACAAGTGTTCGCGCATCGCGTTTACGAAGCCTGGGGGAGGCCGGTCGTAGGCATAACCGGAAGCGCCGGCAAGACTACGGCTAAAGAGTTGACCGCTCACTTGCTGCAAAGCGCAGGGCACCGAGTCCTGAAGAGCGAGCGGAATTACAACAATGGTTTGGGTCTGCCGTTAACGGTCCTCCGTATGGTAAGCGCGGGTCACTCGCCTTCGGATTACGAAGTGGCTGTGCTGGAGATGGGGATGTCGTCGCCGACGCATGAGATTCGACGCCTCGTGCAAATCACACCGCCGGATATCGGTGTGGAGTTGATGGTAGCGCCGGTTCATCTCGAGCATCTCGGCACGATAGAGAACATTGCGGCTGCGAAGGCTGAATTGATCGAGGGCTTGAAGCCCGACGGCGTCGCTGTTCTGAATGCTGACGATCCTCTGGTGATGGGGATGCGTTCAAAGCACGCGGGCCGTACCTTAACTTTTGGAATTGAAAACGAGGCCGACGTCAGCGCCGCTGATATCGAGGCCCATCGGCTGGGGCGAATTAGATTCCGATTGCAGACACCGCTGGGTGAAGCGCCGGCGGAGTTGCCGATGAGTGGCCGTCACAATTTGATGAATGCGTTAGCTGCCGCGGCGGTCGCAACCACGTTCGACATTTTGCCCCAGGCGATCGCTGATTATTTGCGCACAGTGACGCCGCCCAAAATGCGAGGGGAAGTACTGAACTTCGCTGGCGGATTTACGGTTGTGGATGATTCGTACAATTCGAATCCGCGCTCGCTTATCAGCATGGTCCGGACAATCGCGGAAGTTAAGAGCGAGAAGACCCGACGTTTTGTGATTGCGGGTGAAATGCTCGAGCTTGGGGCCGACGAGCAGGATCTTCATCGCCAGGTTGGAAGGGAAATTGCCGCAGCTGGAATCGAAGTCTTGTGGGGTGTGCGCGGACTTGCGCAAGAGATTCTCGCTGGAGCCGCCGAAGCGGGACTGGCTAATACGAGATTCTTTGATTCTTCGGAAGAGGCTGCAAGCGCGGCTCTTCAGGAAGTAACGACCGGCGATCTTGTCCTGATCAAAGGATCGCGCGGAGTTGAAACTGACAAGGTAGTAAAGGCGTTGCGGCAGCAGTTCCCATTGATCGCGGAAGAAAAGCCGTAAGGAGCAGACGTGTTGCGGAGCGCAGGCTTTTAAGGCGTTCCAACTTGAATACAACAGATGATCTATTACCTGCTGTACGAGTTGCTCTACAACCACTTCAAAGACAAGGAGTGGTATCTAGTCAAGGCCCTCAACGTCTTCCAGTACGTAACGTTTCGAACTGCCTATGCTTCGATCACGGGACTCTTAATTGTCCTGATCTTTGGTGGGCGCGCGATTCAGATGCTGCGCGATTGGAATGTGGGCCAGCAGATTCGGGAAGAAGGGCCGAAGGATCATCAGGTCAAGCGAGGCACGCCCACGATGGGTGGAGTCCTCATCGTTGGCTCGGTCGTCATCTCGACGTTGTTGTGGGCTCGCTTGTCGAGCTTGTATGTGTGGACGGTGTTGGTTGCGACTTTGCTGTTTGCGGCCATCGGGTTCATGGACGATTACGCAAAGATGGCGAAGCAGAGGAGCCTTGGTCTAACGGGTAAACAGAAGCTGCTCGCGCAGTTCATGATCGCGGTAGGAGTTTGGGCCGTTCTTTACATTTCGACGAAGTATTTTGGCAACCACTATTCGTGGAACGTTGCCATTCCGTTTCTTAAAGGCACGGCGAAGCCCGAGGGCGTCAGCTACATTGGGCCATACGTGTACTTCGTGCTGATTGCCATCGTGCTGATGGGATGGTCGAACGCAGTTAATCTGACCGACGGTCTTGACGGTTTAGCGATCAGCGTAACGTTTATCGCCATGACGGCGTTGACCGCATTCACGTATCTGAGTAGTCACGCGCGCTGGGCGGACTATCTCGACTTAACTCATCGTCCCGAGGCCGCTGAGTTGACAGTCTTTTGTGGAGCGATGGCAGGCGCCAGCCTCGGCTTTCTTTGGTACAACGCGCCACCTGCGGAAGTTTTTATGGGTGACGTCGGCAGCCTGGCAATCGGAGGCGCGATCGGAACCATTTCTGTTTTGACCAAGCAGGAGTTCATGGTGGTCATGGTCGGTGGGGTCTTTGTGATGGAAGCGCTTTCGGTGATGTTCCAGGTCAGCTTCTTCAAGATGACGAAGCGGACGACAGGAACCGGGCGACGCTTGTTTCGCATGACGCCTTTGCACCATCACTTTGAAATGGGCGGCTGGAAAGAGCCGAAGATCGTGTTTCGCTTTTTGATTCTCGCGATCTTGTTCGCGCTTTTGAGTCTCTCGACACTGAAGTTGAGATAGCGGCGCGGCTTTGCCGCCTGACAGTGCGGAAAGGCTCTGCCTTTCCGACGAGGCCACTCTTTTCTCAGTAGCGAGGCTGCGCCTCGCTTGTCCGAGGCACAGCCTCGGAAGTTTCATTTCGATTCAAGCGGAAAGGCGGAGCCTTTCCGCAGTGTGCGGCGGCAAAGTTGCGGGCGAGCTAAATGGAGGTCAAGGGCAAGAAGGTATTGATAATGGGCGCGGCGCGCAGTGGGATCGCAAGCGCAGCCTTCCTCGCTGATAAAGGCGCAGTCGTGGCTCTGAATGATCAGAAGCCGATTGAAAAATGGAATGAAACAGCTTTAGCGCTGCGCGAGAAAGGCGTTGGATTGATTGCCGGCGAGCTGCCCGGCTGGCTCCTCGACCAGATCGAGCTGGTTGTCGTCAGTCCGGGTGTTCCGACGAAGAACATTCCGCTTCGTTACGCGGAACGAGCGGGAGCGGAGGTAATCGGCGAAGTCGAGTTGGCATCGCGCTACTTACGCGGACGGGTGGTTGCCATCACCGGTTCGAACGGCAAGACCACGACCACTACGTTGATCGGGGACTTGCTGAGAAACGCGGGGCTCAAAGTTCAAGTCGGCGGCAACATCGGCAACGCTCTGATCGGTTTGATTGATAGTTCGGCAGAAGATGGGTGGACGGTGGTTGAGCTTTCCAGTTTTCAGTTGGAAACAATCAGGGATTTCCATCCGGCGGTGGCCCTGGTTTTGAACGTAACGCCCAATCACATGGATCGGTACGAGAGTTTTATGGATTACGCGGCAGCAAAGCATCGAGTGTTTATGAATCAAAACTCTGCTGACGTCGCGGTGCTTAATGCTGATGACGCAATTGTTTCGTCCTGGGCGCGCGGGCTGCGCGCAAAAGTCGTTCAATTCAGCGTGAAGCAGGAGTTGGATGAAGGCCTGTTCTTGCGTGGCGGACAGGAACTCGTGTGGCGCACGTCCAGCGGAGAACAAACTTTGGTTAGGCGCGAACAGATGAAGCTGCGGGGATTGCACAACGTTGAGAACGCGCTCGCGGCGTGTGCTGCGGCGCTGGCCTGTGGGGCTGAGCCGGAAACGTTGGGCGCTACAGTGAAGAATTTCCAACCAGTCGAGCATCGGCTGGAATTTGTAGCCGAGATTAAAGGCGTGAAGTTCTACAACGATTCGAAGGCGACCAGCGTAGACGCCACTCTGAAAGCCCTGGAGGCTTTTCGAGATGACGCCGGCAAGATTGTTTTGATTCTTGGCGGCCGTGGCAAGCAGGCTCCGTATGCTCCGCTGGCTTCCCCGATTAGGGAGAAAGTACGTCACCTGATTTTGATTGGCGAAGATGCTGACGCGATTGAGAAGGAGCTGGGAGAGATTGTGGCTCATTCGCGAGCGACCGACATGCATGATGCGGTGAGCAAGGGGTTTCGCGCGGCTGAATCAGGGGACACGGTTTTGTTGGCGCCCGCGTGCGCGAGCTTTGACATGTTCGACAGTTTCGAGCACCGAGGAACCGTGTTTAAGGAGCAAGTATTGAGTCTGAGAGCTCAGATCTGAAATCTGAGATCTCAGATCTCAGATCTCAGATTTCAAATCAGCAGTCAGCAATCAGCAATCCGCAATCGACTATGGCACGCAAGCTTTATCCGGACAAATGGCTCTTCCTGGCGACCGTTGGCCTCGCGCTCTTCGGCCTCGTCATGGTCTACAGCGCTTCCGCCATCACTGCCGACAAAGAGAACGGCACGCAGTACTACTACGTCGCCAAGCAGGCAATGTGGACCATCGCCGGTCTCGTAGTCATGTTCATCACCATGCAGCTCGACTACAGTTGGCTGCGCAACCAGCGCGTCGTGTACGCGCTGCTGTTCCTGACCGTGCTGATGCTGCTATCAGTTTTCGGCTTCTCTCCGATCAATGGCGCGCGCCGCTGGATCAAGCTAAGGGTCTTTTCAATTCAGCCTTCGGAAATAGCCAAACTTTCGCTGACTATTTTCCTGGCCTACTTTCTCGAGAAGCGAGCCGGCGAGGAAGGCTTGTTTTGGAGGACCTTCGTACCTGCCGCATCAGTCACTGGCGTGTTGGCCATCCTCGTGGTTGCTGAGCCGGATCTCGGCACCGCGCTAATGCTGGCAGTGATATTTGTCGTGATCGTCTTCACCGCGGGAGCGCGACTGTGGCATCTGGGGCTCGCGGCGGCGCCGGCGTTAGTTGGCTTGGCGGCCCTGCTGCTCTTTGTTCCCTGGCGCATTCGCCGGTTAACGGCGTTCCTCGATCCATGGGCCGACCCGCAAGGCAGCAGTTACCAGGTTGTGCAGTCATTGATAGCAGTCGGCTCAGGTGGAGTGCATGGCGCAGGCTTCGCGCAGGGAAAACAAAAGTTGTTCTTTCTTCCTTTCGCCCACTCGGATTTTATTTTTGCAGTTGTGGGTGAAGAGCTGGGCCTCGCCGGCGCGCTGGGCGTAGTGCTCGTGTTTGGTTTGTTTCTATGGCGTGGAATTCGAACGGCCTTGCGAGCGCCGGATCGATTCGGAATGTTGCTGTCGCTGGGCTTAGTAACTGGAATCGTGGCCCAGGCAATGTTCAATATCAGCGTGGTACTGGCCATCGTGCCGACCAAGGGGATTCCGTTGCCATTCATTTCGTACGGCGGCTCATCGATGGTGCCGACACTCGCTGCAGTCGGCATACTGCTGAACATTTCACAGTATGCGGGCCGCACTCTTGACCTCGAGTTGCTCCGCTCGCTGGCTGCCAGCCGAAAGAAAGCGATGGCTAGAGTCGGAGCGGGCGGGTCGACTCCGGCGATCTCAACGCGCTATTGATCGCGATGCGCGCACTGATCGCGGCCGGCGGCACCGGCGGGCATATTTACCCGGCCTTGGCGGTGGCCCAGGAGATCAAGCGTCGCGCGCCGCAGTCGGAAGTCAGATTTGTTGGCACTGCGCGTGGTCTGGAGACGCGGCTGGTGCCGCAGGCAGGTTTTGAACTTTTGCTCATTGAGTCTGCGGGACTGGTGAACATGGGTCTCGCGGCGCGAGCTCGAGGAGTTGCGCTGTTACCACGAAGTTTTTTTGCCGCGCGAAGATTGATTCGAAGTTTTGGCCCGGACATCGTGGTGGGAGCCGGCGGTTACGTCACCGGACCAGTGCTGTTGACCGCGGCGATACTAAGACGGCCGACACTGGTGATGGAGTCGAATGCGATTCCGGGCTTCACTAACCGTCGTCTGGCGCCATTTGTTAGGGCGGCTGCAGTCTCGTTCGATGTCACCGTGCCCTACTTTCGAGGCAAGGCGATTGTTACCGGCAATCCGGTTCGGCCTGACTTCTTTGAAATTCCGGTGAAGCAACGAGACAGCGCAAATGTATCGCTGCTTTTGTTTGGAGGCTCGCAGGGCTCACGGGCTTTGAATGACGCGATGATTGCTGCGTTGCCGTTGTTGATGACTGAACGAGATCGGCTGCACATCACTCATCAAACTGGTCCGAGTGATTTTGAACGTGTCCGCGCAGCGTATGACCAGGCGGGCTGGTTACCTGAGGCCAACGTTCGCGAGTACATTGACGACATGGTCAAGGCATTTACGAATGCTGATTTGATTATCTCGCGCGCAGGAGCGACTACGAGTGCAGAGCTGGCAGCGGCAGGTCGAGCAGCCATCATGGTGCCGCTGCCCGGTCAACTCGAGCAGCAACGCAATGCGGAGGTTCTCCAAACTGCCGGTGGAGCGCGCATGATTTTGCAGAATGATTTGACGGGTAATCGCCTCGCGCAGGAAATCAAAACGTTGGTTGAGGCGCCTCAGCGCATCCGCGAAATGGAGCAGGCAGTACGGACGTTAGCTCGACCCGGCGCCGCCGCCGCAACTGTGGACCTGATTGAGAGGCTGATTGAAGGCAGGGTGTAGGGGGTGGGGTATTGGGTGTAGTAAAGGCAGCGGCGGGAGCGGGAGGCAGGAGGCGGGAGGCAGAGGCAGGAGGGCGGGAGGCAGAGGCAGGAGGTAGGAGACGGAAGGCAGGAGGCAGAGGCAGGAGGCAGGAGGCAGAGGCAGGAGGCAGGGGGCAGGAGGCAGGGGGCAGGAGGCAGGAGGCAGGGGGCAGGAGGCAGGGGGCGGGTGCAAGTCGGAAGGAATCACTTAGCTGACACTGATTCAACTACAAAGAACCAGGAACCAAGAACAAAGTACAAAGAACAAAGAACAGAAAACTAAGAACAAAACCGAAGACCAAAAACCAAAGACCTAAGACCAAAGATTTATGTTTCGTCGCATTCAACACGTTCATTTTGTCGGCATCGGCGGCATCGGCATGTCCGGAATTGCCGAAGTGCTCGCCAACCTCGGATTCCGAGTGTCGGGCTCCGATATGAAGCACTCCACCGTCACTGATCGCTTGCAGCAAATGGGTGTTGAGTTCAACGAAGGTCACGACGCCGCCAATGTTGGAGATGCGCACGTCGTTGTTCGATCAACTGCGGTGCGCGATGACAATCCTGAGATTACCGAAGCCCAGCGACGCTCGATTCCAGTAATCCCGCGCGCCGAGATGCTCGCTGAGCTGATGCGTCTCAAGCCGCACACAGTAGCGGTCGCGGGTTCGCACGGAAAAACCACCACCACGTCGATGGTAGCCACCGTGTTGGGCCATGCCGGTCTGGACCCGACGATCGTCGTGGGTGGCGTCGTGGGCGCCTTCGGATCGAATGCGCATCTTGGCCAAAGCGACTTGATGGTGGTCGAGGCTGACGAAAGTGATCGATCGTTCCTGATGCTGACTGCCACCATAGCCGTCGTAACCAACATCGATCGCGAGCACATGGACTATTACCACGACATGGAAGATGTGCGCGCGTGCTTCAAAAACTTTGTGAACAAAGTGCCGTTTTATGGAACGTCGGTCCTCTGTCTCGACGATCCAAATGTGCAAGCCATCATTCCTTTAGTGGAGAGGCGTCGCATTACCTACGGCCTCAGCGCGCAGGCAGATGTGTCGGCGCATAACGTTCGTCACGATCGAGAGTTTGGCTCCAGCTTCACCGTGTGGCGAGGCAGTGAAGTTGTTGGTGAAGTCACTCTGCACGTTCCCGGAATGCACAACGTGTACAACTCGCTTGCAGCCATTGCGGTTGGCTTCGAGCTCGAGGTGCCTTTCGATCAAATCGCCGAGGCGTTGCGCAATTTCACTGGAGCTCACCGTCGCTTCCAACTCAAAGGCGAAGTTGACGGAGTCATGATTATTGATGATTACGGTCATCATCCGACCGAGGTTCGCGCCACCCTCGCAGCCGCGAAGATTGGCTCGGGAGGCCGCCGCACGCTCGTGTTGTTTCAGCCGCACCGGTACTCGCGCACTCACGATTTGATGGGCGAGTTCGCGCGTTCATTCAATAACGCGGACACGCTGCTCGTCAGCGACATTTACGCGGCGAGTGAAGAGCCGATTGAGGGTGTGACTGCCGAAGCTTTGACCGAAGCGATTACTCGCTATGGACACAAGGATGCGCATTACATCGGCGGCCTGGACCACGCGGCGGAGCTCATTCGCGAACGAGTACAAGCCGGTGACATGGTGATCACGCTGGGAGCCGGAACCGTGAACCGAGTCGGCGATCAGATTCTTGATTTGCTGCGAGGCAAGAGCGACGCGAAATCTGTGTAGGGGCGGACCTGTGTGTCCGCCCTGATTGGAAATTAATGTGAGCAAGGACGGACACAAGGTCCGCCCCGACAAAACCTTTGGGGCATTATGAACTCGGGGTTAGAAAAACGTGATGCAGCAATCGAGCGCATGGCAGCTGAACTTGGCGTACCAGCTGAACGAGGACGTCGCTTTGCTGAATTAACCAGCCTGCGCGTTGGTGGAGCGGTTGATTGGGTGATCTCGCCGCGGACGGAGGAACAGGCTGCCGCAGTTGTCTTTGAAATGGATCGAGCCGGAGTCGCCTGGCGACCACTTGGTTCCGGAAGCAACGTCCTCGCCGATGACGGTGAACATCACTACGTCATCTTGAGTTTGAAGGATTTGAAAAGCGAGCCCAAATTTGACGGCAATCGAGTGTCGGTGAGCGCAGGCTATTCACTGCCTCGGCTTTGCATTGACGCCGCGCGGCAGGGATTAGCAGGCATTGAAGGACTCGGCGGAATTCCCGGAACCGTTGGGGGCGCTCTCTGGATGAACGCCGGAGCTTATGGCCACGAGATTGGGACCGTGACTGAGACGGTTCGCGTCGCGCGCGATGGACGCGTCGAAGAAATTTCTGGTGCAAGCGTGCAATGGAATTACCGGCATACGTCCTTTCGGGAAGGCGAGTTGTTGCTGGGAGCGACGCTGCAGTTGCAGCCGGACGATCCTGAACAGATTCGAGCTCGCATGGATGAGGCAAAGGAGAAACGTTTGGCTTCACAGCCACACGGCGCGCGCTCGGCCGGCTGCTTTTTCAAGAATCCTCCGGCAGGAAAAGTCGGGACCGGCAAGATCATTGACGACATGGGCATGAAAGGTGCGCGTCGCGGGAGCGCGGTGGTCTCTCCGGTCCACGCGAACTTCATCGTCACTGAAGGCGAAGATGCGAAGGGGGATGACGCCATTGCCCTGGCAGAGGAGATCAGGGAACGCGTCAAGCGAGAGCAAGGCATCGATCTCGAATACGAAGTGGAAGTTTGGCGAGCCAACGATCCGGCAAAGACAGCTGACGACAAGGCCGCAAAGGAGTAAGAGCTATGCGAGAACAAGTAATTGCGCCGAAGGTCGGCAGTCGCGGTGGCATGAGTAACAAACGAGCCGCGGTGATGCAGCAGCGTCCGGCTCGCCGCAGTGGTCGTGAATCGAACGCAACTCTAACCGAACGGTTGCGCTCTGCCGCTCGATTTCTCCCTTTCTTTGGAAAGATTGCCGTCGTCATCATTCTTGGAGTGCTGGTATTTGCCGGTTATCGCGCGGCAGCATCGGCGACGTTTTTCCAGGTGCGCCAGATTGAAGTCAAAGGCACGTCGCGTTCGTCCGCCGACCAGGTGCAGCAAGTGATCAGAAGAGAATTAACAAACCGGGGTGTGTGGCGAGCCGACCTTTCTGCAGTCAGCGCTCAATTGGAACATTTGCCCTGGGTGCGAACTGCCGTGGTGAGCCGGTTGCTGCCTGACGGCATCAGGGTCCGGATAACCGAACGAGTTCAACGAGCGGTGGTGAGAACGAATGCCGGCCGGCTGGTCTGGGTTGATGATGACGCTGTCGTGCTCGGAGAAATGACATCAGCAGACCAGATGCCGACGTTCTTTTTGCGTGGCTTGAGTGAAGAAAATAGCGACGCGGCGAGGCTCGATAACCAGGAGCGAGTGCAGAAGTTTCTCGAGCTGCAAAAAGAGTGGGACGCAGCGGGACTGTCTGAGCGTGTGAGCGAGGTTAATTTGATCGATGTGCGCGACATACGCGCCCAGCTTGCCGGTAACGATTCGCAAATTGAGGTTCGTCTCGGCTCAAAAGATGCAGGCGTGCGATTGAAGAAGGCGCTCAATGTGCTGGATGAACAACGAGAGTCTCCACGAGGCGGCTTGATAAGTTACGTAGATCTCTCGCAGGGCAAGCGCGCAGTCGTTGGCTTCACTTCGGGAAGACAATTAAGCGATGCGGATCAGTCGAACGGCGAGGCTGAGCCAGTGCCAGCTGCGGCGGCTCAGTCGAGTCCTGTGAAGCCCGCACCGAAGCCTCCGGCGAGAGATGCTCGCGCGGCTAAACCGACTATTGAAGCGGGTAATGTAAACAAGAAGCGTAATTAGTGGCATCGGCGCCTTGCCGATGTTGATTGAGTGAAGGGAATGGCCCACGGGCGAGACGCCCGTGCCACGTTCCAGGAGCAACGTCAGATGCCTAAGCGAACACAACACACGGTCGGGCTCGACATTGGCACGAGCAGGGTGACGTGTATCGTGGGCGAACCCGGCGAAGGTGGCATGCTTGAGATCATCGGAGTTGGTGAAGCCGAAGCGCGCGGTTTGCGCAAAGGTGTAATTGTCAACCCCGATGCCGCTGTGGATGCCATTAAGAAAGCAGTAGAAGAGACCGAGCGCATGAGTGGCGTGGAAGCCGAGGAAGTTACCATCAATCTTGCGGGCTCTCACATCCTCGGCTTTAACGGTCAGGCAATCGTCGCTGTGTCGGGTCGCGATCGCGAGATCACTCATGAAGACGTGCGGCGAGCCATCGATTCCGCCTGCGCGATTCAGTTGCCGGCCGGGCGCGAGATCGTCGATCGATTGCCACAAGAATTCATCGTCGACGATCAGGACGGCATCAATGATCCCGTCGGCATGATTGGGGCCAGGCTCGCCGTTAAAGTTCACATCGTTACCAGCCCCGTGACAGCTCGACAGAATGCCATCAACGCTGTGAATCGAGCTGGTTTAGTCGTGGCGGACATGGTGCTCGAGCAATTGGCGGCTGCTGAAGCGTCATTGACTGAAGATGACAAGGAATTCGGCGCTGCACTCGTGGATATTGGATCTGAAACCACTGGCTTAATCATTTATCAGCGCGGCGCGGTTCAGCACACTGCGGTCTTTCCCTTGGGCGGCTCGCATTTCACCAACGACATTGCTTTCGGACTGCGCACTCCCATACCTGAGGCTGAGCGGATCAAGCGCACTGTTGGCTGTGCTTGCAGCACTGCTTTGAATGATATGGAGCGCAGTGAACTGGTTGAAGTCCCTTCGGTTGGCGGCCGAGCGCCGCGGCAGCTATCGCGGCAGATACTGTGCGACATTCTGCAGCCGCGCGCTGAAGAAGTCTTGATGCATGTCGCCGACGAGATCAAAGACGCCGGGTGGGAACGACAACTGTCGAGCGGCGTGGTGCTGACCGGCGGCGGAGCACTTCTTCACGGTATGACTGAGATCGCTGAACAGGTTTTTGACGCGCCGGTGCGTCCTGGTTTTCCTGAGCGAGATCGTTTTGGCGGGCTCGTTAAAGACATTCAAAGTCCGGCTTGGGCTGCTGCTGCGGGGCTCGCTTTGGTGGCATATCGCGCCCAGGCATCTGAGGCGCGAGCAGGCGCAAATCGCCGCGCCCAAACCGGCAAGCTGACGCACTTTGTTTCAAGATTTCGTAATCGTTTTAGTGGCATTTTATGACCAGTTGTTGTATGCTGTCGCGCCGGTTGCACAAGATATAGTCCGCTATATATCGATGCCCATGGCACGAGCAGCACAATATAGAAGAAAAGGACCGTGGGAACCATCTCGATTTGGGAGAAAGGGAGTAACTATGACGCCAGAAGCTCGTGAGCCGGGAAAAGGACTCAGCATGTTCATCGACGATGAGCCACCGATTACAGGTGCGCGCATCAAGGTGATTGGTATCGGTGGCGGAGGCGGCAATGCCGTGAATCGCATGATGGAAGCCGGTATCGAGGGCATCGAGTTTCTTGTCGCGAATACAGATTTGCAGGCTTTGAAACGATCGCAGGCGCCGATCAAAATTCAATTGGGTAGCCGTCTTACGAAAGGACTCGGAGCCGGCGCAGATCCTGGCATGGGACGCAATGCCGCGCTCGAGGATACCGACAAGATCATTGAAGTGCTCGAGGGTGCTGACATGGTGTTCGTTACCACTGGCCTTGGCGGCGGCACCGGCACGGGAGCAGCGCCGATCATAGCTTCCCTAGCGACCGAGTTGAATGCTTTGACAGTGGCGGTGGTGACCAAACCGTTTCACTTTGAAGGGCGTCGTCGCATGCAGCAAGCGGAACAAGGCTTGAGAGAGCTGCAGGAGTGTGTAGATACCGTCATCACTATTCCGAATGAGCGTTTGCTGCACACCGTAGATCGCGGCAGCTCGCTTTCAGATTCATTCAGGGTGGCCGACGATGTCCTGCGCCAGGCTGTTCAAGGCATCAGCGATTTGATAACTGTTCCTGGCCTTATCAACCTCGACTTTGCAGATGTAAAGACCATCATGTCCGGCATGGGCATGGCTCTCATGGGAGCTGGTCGCGCCAGCGGAGAGAATCGCGCCATCGACGCGACGCAGCAGGCGATCTCATCACCGTTACTCGAGGAAGCCACCATTCAAGGTGCGCGCGGAGTGCTGATCAATATTACCGGCGGTCCGGATCTGACTCTCTTTGAAGTGAATACAGCATCGACAATTATTCGAGAGGCTGCGGATGAAGATGCCAACATCATCTTTGGCGCAGTGATCGACGAATCTATGCACGGAGAAATGCGCATCACTGTGATCGCCACCGGCTTTGCAGAAAAGGGTGCAGCGGTTGCCTCAGCGGCAACCAGTAATGCGATGCCAGTTGTGCAGCCACGTTACGTTCAACGCCCAGTTGACGATACCCCCCGACCAATGATGAATCAGCGCGGCGACGATCTCGATGTGCCGACATTCATTCGCAAGAAGGCCGACTAATTATCTGAAAGAACAACAGAGTGTGGGACCGGCGGATCCTGTTTTGACCCGCCGGCTTTGTATTTTCTTTCGATGATTCGGGCTCTAAGAATTCCCCTTTTGACCTTTGCAATTTTTCCCCTTGTTGTGTAGCATGTCGCCAATCCCTTGCAGGATATCCATTACGGGCAAAACTTGGATTTCTCTCCTCGGATGGCCGCAGCCTGCGAGAGTATTGTCTGCTGATTTGCGTCACGTTCGTCCCCGTTACCAATAACGTCTGGCGTTTTCAGCTTAAAATTTCAAACCCAATCAGTCTTTTTTGGAGGATTACTAAAGTGAATCGCAAGCTTATTAGAACGACGCTCGCCGAAGTTAAAGGAAAAGTGCGGGAGACCCCTCCGCCCCGTGAACGTGAGCGTGCTAATGGTCACCAACATCGCGGCGGAAGTTCCGAAGGTGGCGGTGGTGGACGTGAACATCGGGAACATCGTGAACGTGAACATCGCGCCCCCCAGCCTTCTGCGTCCTCAGTTCAGGTTCGCAAACGAGTTCCGCCCCCGATGGAGACGAGTGCTGAGATCTTTTATTACAAGAAACAGATTGATGCGCATACACCAATGGTGATCGTGTTGATGGACGGAGAAGAAATCGAAGGGACAATCGAGTGGTATGATCGCGGCGCCTTGAAGGTAAACCGGATCGATGCACCGAACCTTTTGGTTTTGAAGCGCAATATCAAGTACATGTACAAGGCCGACGAACGAGTAGAGAAGGTCCAAAAAGCTTCTCAGGCCAGTTAATCCCGGCGGCCTGCTAACGATGTTCCTTGACCTCGAGCGGCTTCCAGGTAATGACACAGTTAGGGAATAGCTCATCTCACATCGGGCGTCGCCCTCTGCCGCGCATCGGCATAACCATGGGCGACCCCGCCGGAATCGGACCGGAAGTCGTACTCAAAGCTGTCGCTGAGCCTGAGATTCGGAGCATTTGTGTCCCAGTAATAATCGGCGATGCGCAATTACTCGCCCACACAGCGCGCACGCTCGACTTACAATCCGGATATGACATCGTTCGACATGATGAACCTCTGCCCAAAGATCTCACTGAGCCAATCATTTTTCATTTGGACAATGTAGGCGGGTTTGTTGAGCCTGGCGTTGAATCCGGCGTCGCCGGGAAAGCGGCCGGCGGATACATCGAAGCTGCCGTTCAACTTTGCGCCGCGGGAAGTATCGATGCGATTGCTACGGCGCCGATCAACAAGCGCGCGCTTTTCCTGGGCGGCTATAGCTTCCCCGGTCATACAGAGTTTCTCGCCCATCTGACCGGTACCGAAGAATATGCAATGGCGTTTGTCGCCGAAAACTTGCGCATCGTTTTGTTATCGACGCACGTGCCCCTGGCGCAGGCGATTCGGCTCGTTGAGCGCGACCGCTTGATACGCACGATGAACCTGGCACATCGTGAATTGCAGCGATGGGGAATTGAAAAGCCCCGGCTGGCGTTGGCTGCTCTAAACCCACATGGAGCTGAAGGCGGATTGTTTGGTGTCGAAGAAGCTTCGGAGATGATTCCTGCGATTGAATCCTGTCGCGTGAGGGATAACCTGGATGTTCAGGGTCCGATTTCAGCGGACACTGTTTTCCTCCGGGCTGCCCGCGGCGAGTTCGACGGCGTGATTGCCTGCTATCATGATCAGGCGATGATACCTATCAAATGTCTTTCGTTCGGCGAAGCTGTGAACGTGACTCTCGGCTTGCCCTTTATACGAACTTCTGTAGATCATGGAACTGCGTTCGATATTGCGGGCAAGGGACGCGCTGAACATTCGAGTATGGTTGCCGCAATCAAGCTGGCAGCAGAACTATCAACGAGCGCGGGTGAAAGCAGCCGCGCGGTGGAAGTGTGATTATGACAAACAAAGGTGACAAGGCTGAGAACGGCAAAGGCGGGCGACGGATTTTGGTGGCAGATGACGATCCCGCCATTCTGAGATTGGTGCAAACGATTCTCGAGAAGGACAACTACAGCGTTGTTACTGCTCGCGATGGACGTGAAGCTTACAAAATTCTTCAGCGGGATACTGACTTTATCGCTGCGGTGCTTGACGTGGTGATGCCACAGATTTCGGGACCAGAGCTGGTGCGGCATATGAAGACGGAGAAGCGCCTGATGCGGATTCCAGTCATGATGATGACGGCTGAACAGGATCCAAAATTATCATCCGATAGCTTTGCTGCCGGTGCAGTAGTGTTTTTGCCCAAGCCTTTCACGACAGCTCAACTGCAAACCATGCTACAGATGTTGATTGGTAAGGCCTCGAGCGAATCGTAATGTATTTTGCGATCTGAGATCTGGATAACCGCGCATGCCACTCCTTCGCAAAATCCAATTATTGATGTTGCTGGCATTGGCCTGCGTTCCCCCAGCGTACGCCAAGGGCGAGCTCAGCTCGAAGCAAGCTCGGAAACTGGTGGCGACGATGCCGGGTGTGGCCTTCAAGTCCAGCACCGTGCACGTGGGCGGCATACGATCAATCGACGCCGGCACTGCCCAGGCCAATGTTGAAATCGCGACGGCCTTTCGACTCGAAAAAGACGATAACGGGAAGTGGCGAGTTGCAGACTTTCGCACGGGTCAGGATCGCTGGGAGCGAATCGATTTTATCCACCGCCTTCTGAAGGTTGAAGAAAGTGAAAGTGTTTGCAATAGAGAGAACGGCGACAGGCCGTCAGCTAACTTAAGCAATCGCCGGGCTCGTTGCCTGCTGGCCGAATTGCTTGGCGTCACGCTTCCTTCCGATGCAGTGCGAATCAAAGACATCTCTTCGATCTCGCTGCCTTTTGGTGCGAAGTCATCAGCATTGGTAGATGCAGTTGTAACGGCTGAGGTTCAGTTTACGAGAGCGGATAAAGGAGCCTGGCGAGTGAGTGGTATTCGCACCGGCGCGCGGAACTGGGTCGATCCGCAGACAATCTTTGATGGTCTAAATGGCGAAAAAATTCTCGCCGCTCGAGCTGAATTGAACGCCCTTGCTAAAGCTCTGGAAGAACTGCGAGCTCAACGTGGTTCTTACGTTGACTCAAAGAGCGAGGCGGTGCTGGTGGATGTTCTCAGCCCGCGCTATTTGAAGAACGTGATTCGGCTCGATCCCTGGCATCATCCTTACCTCTACGAAGGAACGCTCACCAACTTCACCTTGCGCTCAATTGGCGCTGACGGTCATGAAAATACCGCTGACGACATAGTCATTGGCGGCCCCACGCGGTCATCAGTCAATTAGTCTGCTCAGAACGTGTCTTCACCTTTGCCTTTTTACTTTTACCTTTTACTTGGCTTGAGCCGCCTTCAGTGTATTCACTCCGCCGAGTTTAGTGGTAAGTCGACAGTGAAGATGCTGCCTTTGCCGGGAGTGCTTTGGACGGTGATCTTTCCTTCGTGAGCGGCGACGATCCACTGCACAATTGATAGCCCGAGACCTGCACCTCCCAGTTCGCGCGAACGGGCCTTGTCCACGCGATAGAAACGATCAAAGACGTACGGTTGATCGGCCTCAGGAATCCCAATACCTGTATCGCGAACGACTATCTGCGCGTTGCCGTTTTGCCGCGCCAGCCCAACGAAAACTTCACCACTCTCAGGTGTGTATTTCACTGCATTGTCCAGCAAGTTCAGAATCATCCGCTTCAGCAACTCATGATCTCCGTTCAAAACGATCGACGCGGAGTCGTTTCCTGTTTTCACTTGCACCTGCTTACGGCTCGCCAGCACCTGCGCCGCGCGCACACAATCCTTGACGGTTTGATCCAAAGACAGCGGCCTTCTGATTAATTTAGCAGGCATGTCGATGGGCTGGCTGGCGAGAATAAACAAATCCTCAACGATGCGCGACAGCCGTTCGGCTTCGTCATTGATCAGCGACAATGACTCGTGATACTCGTCAGCCGTGCGAGTTTTTGAAAGTGCAACTTCCGTTTCTCCGCGCAAGACTGCCAGCGGTGTTCGCAGCTCATGAGAAGCATCGGCAATGAACCGTTGCTGATCTTTGAAAGAATTCTCAAGTCGGGTAAGCAAATCATTGATCGTAGTCGCCAGATGCCCGAGCTCGTCTCGTGAATTTGTTACATCGAGCCGCGAGGATAAGCTCTCAGCAGAAATGCGTTTGGTCTGCCGATTCATTGACGTGATGGGCAACAGACTCTTTCTCGCGAGAAAGTAGCCGCCTAACGATGCCAGTATCAACACGCCTGGAACAATTACAAAAAACTCTCGGCGCAGACGGCGCAAACCTTCTTCGATCACACTCAATGGTTCCGCTACAGTTGCGAATCCGAGCTCTCGATCCGACGAAAGCGGAACGACGGCTATGCGCAAGCCATTGACGGTCACCAGACTAGAGCTTCTTTCGCGCGCCTGAAGAAGCGCACTGGAAGGAATCGTCACGACCGTCCCGGAGAGATTCCTGGTTGAAGCAATGGCCCGCCCACTCGGGTCAATCACCTGGACGTAGCGGTTGGGAAAGACCAACTCTACCATGACAACTTCGCCGGCGATTGAGGTTGATTTTGTCTCTTCGAGCTCTTCAGCGTAAGCGCTGGCAACTGTCTGCGCCGTTGATCGTAATGACTCATCCTGGCGCTCGTAGAAGATCGCCGCGGCCCCCTGGTAAACGAGGAATGCAAAGACGATGAGTGATACCGCCAGAACCGCAACGTACCAGAGCGTTAGTCTTGTTCGAACCGAATCAAACATAAAGAGTCGCGAGCTCAGCGTCGTACGAAATGATGATCGCGCTTCGCGGTAGCGGCGCAATGTTATTCACGCAGTAGCTTTGCCCGAAAAGTCTTAAATCCCACCTGCGGCAGCAGGTGGATGGTTCAAGTCCTGCCTATTTCCGTTGAAAACTTGCAAGCGAGGCTGCACTTGAAACATCCCTCAGCTGCCGCTGAGGGGATTCAAAGGACCAATCCGAACCTCTCTTGGTAGGTCGAAATTGAACTATCCACCAGCTGCCGCAGGTGGGATTTAAGACTTTTCGGGCAAAGCTCTCGCAAGTCATAATCTCTACTCTAGCGCTGCAAGAGAGCAATGGCTATCGACAGTTAGTAGTGCCCTAATTTGGAGTGCGGTGACCTGTCACCGCTTTCGCCCGCGGCGGCTTGACGCCGCGCTGCTTGGTAATGTGCCGGTTTCGACAACTTGCTGCGACAGGACGCAGCGACCAAAGCGCCGACAGGTCGGCGCACTCCAAATTGCTCCCATGGAAATCACCGGGCGATTCGCAATGGTCACGGGAAAAGTACGACCTTAATAGTACTCCTCAATTACTTTAGAAAGCTCCAGGTCAAGGTGACACCATACTGGTGAGCTTGACGGTTGAGATGGGGCGAGATCGCGGGCCATCGCGATGATCCAGTTTCTCCGTCGTCGGACGAAGCGCCCTTATTCGTTCGATGGCGCACTCGATATACGTACCTGCCAATTCCATATCCAATGGCGCTGCCGACGACCACGTCTGAAATGTAGTGCTTGTGTCCAGTGAATCGTGACAAGCTTACCGCTGTCGCAGCGCCGTAAGCAGCGACTTGCACCAAAGGATGGTCACTGTATTCCTGGGCAATTACCGTAGCCACGGACCAAGCCTGTACGCTGTGGCCAGATGGAAAGGAATTCCCGCCGTCGAAAAACTCACTTCGCTCGATGCCAGCCAAAGGTCTGGTGCGTTGCGTTATTGCTTTAAGCGCACTTCCGACAATTGCGCCGTCGATTAGAGCCTCTGCACTGAGAACTCCGGTCTCCCTCGCTCTTGAATCGTGTTTTGCTCGACCAACTAGATAAAAAGTTGCCGTGACCGCCACCGTGCCAAGGGTCGACCCGCCACGGCTGACAATCCGACTGGCTTTCACCTGGCGAGTAGATTCGGCTATCTCGTCACCGGTGATTCGGTCGGTGGTAATCAGCGCCATCGAACCTATGCCAAACGGAATCATCCATTTCGAGTCCGCGCGCTGCAGGTGAAGTGGCGAGGTCCAGATTGCTTTTTGATCTTGCAAGATATTCTTGAAGAATTCTCTTTCAAGCGATGGTGTCGACGAAGGTGTCGGACTTGGAGATGGCTCGGGAAGTGTTTGCGCTTGCGTTGCGAATCCAGTCAAACCAACGAACGCAAGCGCAACACTAATTAAAAGGCGTTGAGCCGTCTTTATTCGCATATTACTTCCCCTTGCTATTACTGACTTACTTGCCCACGACCAGCACGACAAATGATCCCGGCTTGACGCTGCGCTGTGGTCTTCCACCTGCGGTTGCCGGAGGTGTTTCGATATATTCGGCGGCAGCCAGAAATATCTTCCTGGTTTTTGGATCGAACGCCATCGTGCGAGCGCTTGGCTGTGTCTTGACCGCGCCGGCGTCCTCGTAGTCGTCAGCAGACTTCTCGTGAAAAATGTTCAAGACTCCTTCGCTGCAGGAAAAGAAGATGAGTTTTGCTTGCGGATCGAAAGCGGCGTAGTCAACACCCTTACCAATAGGAAAGCTCGTAACCACTTTTCCGGAGGTGGCATCCATTACGACCATCTTCGGCTCGTTGCGGCAGCCGATAAACAGTCGTTTCGTCTTCGCATCATAGGCCAGTCCGGTTGGAGTCTTTGCCACGTCTATAGGGAAGCGATGTTTGACGTCGAAAGATTTCGGATCGAACACCACGACCTCATTCGTGTCTTCAATATTGACGTAGACGAGTCCGTCGGCAATGACTGCGGATTCTCCATCGCCTTCAACCTTAACCGTACCGACGACCTGTCCTGTCTTTGCATCAATCGCAGTGATGTCATGCGTACCATGGTTGTTGGTAAAGACGCGTTTTGTCCCGGGGTCGTAGTAAATGCCGTCTGGTCCCTTGCCGACATCAATCTTGTTAATGAGCTGTAACGTTCCTGGATCGAACATCGAGACTTTGTTCTCGCGGCCGTTGCTGGTAAACCCGTGTTTGAACTCGGTCGCGATGGCCACTCCGTGAACTCCAGGAGTGTCTCCAATCGTCCCAATTAACTTGCCGTTGTCAGGGTCGACAACGTCTACTTGCGTGCCATGAGAAAGATAGAGCCGCCGGGCAGCGCCATCGATGGTCACGTAGTCAAAGCCGCCATTGCCGGGAACCGGATACCGTGTCTCCACCTTGTATTGCGAACCACCCTGGAACGGCGCCAGGGCAATCACCATCGCGATTAGTGCGCTCTTTAAAGTGATCATGGGTTGTCCTTTCTGAGATTGTTGTTGCGTGGCAACGCGACCCCGCGTGTCTTTACAAACGGGGACTCACGCTGTCAACAGCGTATTAATGCGTGCTAGAGCTTCTCGCCGGTTGGTCCGACCTTAATTTCAGAACGCTTTTTCCCTTTCCTCACCACTGCTTCATAAGCGAAGAGACTCCCGTTCTTAGTCAGTGATTCGATCCCTTCAATTGTTCTTGAACCGGCGGCTTTCTTGAGACTCTCCTGAACCTCCGCCGGTAGCGAATCCATTGACACCTGTTCCTCCATTTCAACGACATTGCCGTCCTTGTCAATGAGGATATCTTTGGTATGGCCATTAACGATTAGTGAGGCTTCATAGAACTTTGTGCCGTTTTCAATTTCTGTAGCGAAGCCTTTGATTGTCGCGCCTGCGCTTTCCTTTGCCACTGTTTTCTCGACAGCAACAGGTAATTGTTTTCGCGAAATCTTTTTCTCCTGAGCTGAGACAACAGCGGCTGTTGCTGCGATCACCAGGGTCGTCGTCAAAAGTTTGATGATTAAGTTCATGATGATTGTCCTTTCGATGGCTGTAGGTTTCGAGCGTTTGGCTTTCTGAGTTCAGTAAAGTGGTGCGATACGAGATCGACTGAAGCAGAGAAGAGTCATTTCTTATTCAGCGTTTTCAGGTTCAGGCGCGGGCTGCCTGTGCAACATCGCGTAGACTGTCGGCGTTACGATTAACGACAAGCCCAACGCCATCGTCAGGCCGCCGATAACGGCGATCGCGAGCGGTTGCAGTAACTCTGAACCAGCCCCTATTGCCAAAGCCAACGGCAACATGCCGAGCATTGCGGCCAACGAAGTCATCAACACGGGTCGAAATCTACGACGCCCCGATCTCAGTAATGCCTGTCTCAAGGTGTCGCCAGCGGCGAGATGTTCCTCGACCGCGTCGAGCATCAGAATTCCATTTTTGGCGACGATACCTACGATCATGATCATGCCCATCAGGGACACGACATTCAGTGTCGATCCTGTAATGAACAACGCGAGTAACACGCCGCTGAGCGCCAGCACTGCACCGGTGACGATTGCTATCGGATGAGCGTACGAGCGAAATTCGACTAACAAGGTGATGAAGACCAGCACCACCGCCAGGATGAGGGCCATGGCGAGCTCGCGAAAACTCGACTGTTGTTCCTGATAAAGCCCGCCATATTCGACCGTCATACCCGGAGGTAACTTAACTTCCTTCACCAATTGATTTTGAATTTGGCGGATGGCGGTTCCCAGATCGCTTCCTTCAAGACGTCCGGTGACGGCCACCATCTGGCGCAGATTCTCGCGCTCAACTTCAGCCTGTCCCTTTTCATATTCGACATCTGCAACTTGATCGAGCCGCAGAAGTTGGCCGGAGGAAGAACGCACCTGTAAAGCTTTTACTTTCTCGAGCGACGCGCGCACGTCTGCCGGGAAAATTACTCGTACTCTAATCAATCGATCTTGTTGCAGGATCGAGGAAGCAGCTTCACCCGACATCGCCGTCGTAATCGTGTTGGCAATATCATTCGCGGTCACGCCAAACTGGGCCGCTCGCAAAGGATCGACTTTGAAGGTCACTGCTGGGCCGCTAATCGTGACGCCGTTGAACGTATCGACAACTCCATGCACCTTTTGGATTGACGCTTCAACCTCCTCGGCTTTTGCCTGCAAGGCTGCCGCGTCCTCACTGAAGAGCTTCACTTCGATGGGCTCGGGATTGCCTTGCAAGTCGCCAATCACGTCCGGCAGGATGCCGACAAATTCGACTTCCAGAGCCGGCTCGGCTTCTTTGATTTTGTCGCGCAGTTCCGCAATGACTTCGCTGGTTGCGCGCTTGTGACCGACTTTGAGCTTGACCGCGAAATCACCGGTGTTGGGTTCAGTTACAAACAGTCCCATTTCCTGCCCGGTGCGGCGCGAGTAACTCTCAATCTCCGGAGTCTTCATCAACATCTCTTCGACATGCTTGAGCATGCGATCAGTTTCAGAAAGGGATGACCCCGGAGGAGCAAGATAGTCGAGCACAAAAGCGCTCTCGTCGAATTCCGGAAGAAATTCCGAGCCCAGCGTCCTGTACAACAGGTACGAACCGGAGAGCACCAGCACGATTACAACCACAACGATCCAACGGTTATCCAGCGCGTGGCTCAGCACCCATTCGTAACGACGAATGATTGCGCCGAGGAACCTGCCGTGTGTCTCTTCGTCAGCGTGAGGCTCACCTGGATCTTCTTTGGCCTTAGTCTTGACGAATCGTTCCGCCAGCACCGGCGTAAAGGCCAGCGCCAGTACAAGCGAAGTCAGCAATGCGACTGACATCGTCAAAGCTAATGAGCGGAAAAAAACTCCGGTTACACCGGTCAGTAACGTAAGCGGCAGGAATACAACCACGGGCGTAATAGTTGAGCCAATAATCGGGACCGTAATTTCCGAAACCGCGCTCTGCACTGCTTCTCGGCGTGACTGCCCGCGTGACATGTGAGTGTAGATATTCTCAACGACGACGATCGCGTCATCGATTACCAGGCCGATGGCTGCTGCCACACCGCCAAGCGTCATCAAGTCAAAACTAAGATGCGCTAATCCCATCGCCAGGAAAGTGATGAGCACAGTAACCGGAATAACCAGAATGGCGACGAAGGTCGTGCCCCAGTTGCGCAGGAAGGCGTAGAGGATTATGACGGAAAGCAACAAACCGATAAGAATGGAATCGCGGACGGAGTTGATCGATTCGCGCACGAGCAGAGACTGATCGTAATAGGCGGCAACGCGAACGTCTTTTGGGATCTGTCCACGCATGGCCGTCAGCGCGGCCTTCACTTCATCGGCAACCGCTACTGTATTCGCATCGGGTTGGCGGTTGATGTTTACCAGCGCCGCGGGATGTCCGTCGGCAGTAACAATCGTGTACTCCGGTTCGACTCCAGCCCCGACTGTTGCCACATCTGCCACCAACACGGGAGCGTTGTTCACGGTAGCGACGACAATGTTATTCAGTTCGTCAGGCCGCTTTGCCTGGCCGCTTACGAGTGCGAGCTCGAGTTGATGGTTCTCTTCGATCAGGCCAGGCGAGACAATGATGTTCGAATTACGAATGGCCTCGACGACCTGTTGAGTTGAAACGTTATGTGACGTCAACTTTTCGGGATCAATGGTGACGTGAAATTCCCGGACCTTGCCTCCTGCGACTCCAACGATCGCGACACCTGGTAAGCGGGCCAGTTGTGGCCGCACAACATAGGTAGCCAGGTCTCTGAGCGTGGCGGCATCTCGTTTGTCCGAAGTGAGGCTGTATCCGGTCACGGGAAAAACCGCAAACGTGAGCCGTTCAATATTTCTAATTTCAGCGCCCGGGGGCAGCGTCGCCAGCAGTTGCGACATCCTGGCCTGGACTAGCTGCAGTTCCTGAATGATGTCGCCGTTCCAGTCAAAGTAGAGGTTGATTTCAGATGAGCCGCGCGCAGTCTTAGACTTGATTCGAGCGATGCCGGGAATGCCGTTCATCGCTTCTTCAATAGGACGTGTAACCGAAACCAGGGTCTGCGAAGCCGGCGCGTCACCGTTGTCAACGATGATCACGATGCGAGGAAAATCTGTTTGCGGAAAAACCGCGATGGGGAGTTGCCAGGCGGCGTAGAGACCAGCAGCGCAGAGCAGCGCTACGACTACCACAATAGCGCGAGACTGATTTGAAACTACGCGAGCAAGAATCATCAGTTATCTTGCCGATCATTCACGAGCGAAACGATCTCACTTTTCCTCGGCTTCATCCTTCTTCTCTTCATCCGTTGCGATTTCGACCTTAGTCCCATCAGGTAAGGAGTAATTGCCTTCGATTACGACCGTTTCGCCGCCCTGAAGTCCTTCAACGATCTCAACCTTGTCCGGCGTGCGAATGCCGACAGTTACTTTGGTTTCATGGGCCACATTCTGCGCGTCGACGATCATTACTATTCCTTCAGAAGCGTTACTTGCTTCCAGTGTTACTGCCTGGATGGGCACAACAATGGCGTCATTCTTAGAGTTGCCGAACACTGTCACTTGAGCGGCTCCATTTGCTCGCAGCTTTCCGGCGTCGTTGCCGAGCGTGACCCAAACTTCAACAGTCCGGTTCGTCGGGTCACTCGACCTGCTTAGTAAAGTGATTTGCCCATGCATCTCTTCGGCTGAGCTGTCGGTTGGCAGAACGGTGGCCGGATCGCCGGTTTTCAGTTGCGCGACGGCTGTATCTGAAAACGGCGCTTTCACAATTACCGTGCTGGTATCGGCGACGGTCACCAGCTTGCCGCCGGCTGAAGCAAATTCACCTTCGTATTGAAATTGATCGGTGACGATGCCGGTGATTGGTGAGCGAATAGTCGCGTAGCTTAGTTGGGCATCAACGTTGGCGACTCGCTGTTGCGCTTGCGCCGTTCGCGCGGCCGCCAAAGCCCGGTCATTTGGGTTAAGTGCTCGAGCTCGCAGCGCAATAGTCTGCTCCTGCAAGCGCAATTCATCCTCTGCCGTGGTCAGCTCGAGCTGTGACGCTTCGAGATCCTTTTTCGAGATGCCCCCCTTTTCATAAAGCACGCGGCGGCGCTCAAAAGTGGCGCGGGAATTATTAACTTTCGCGCGCGCATCGAGCAGGGCTTTCTGATCTTCGGCATTTGTCTTTGGAATGGTTCCCGTGACGAGACTCTGCTCGCTCGCTCGTGCTTCGTTGAGGGCGGCAACGGCTTCCGCTCGTTGAGCTTGAAGATCGCGCGACTCAAGCACGGCGATCACTTCGCCGGCGCGCACGACTTTATTTTTCAGGAGCGCCATTTTCTTGATCTGCGCGCTGATCTTCGCGCCTACGTCTGCTTTTTCGCGTGGCCAGATCGTGCCAACTGCATTGACCTGAGCAGCAATTTCGCCTTTCTCAGCTTTGGCAACCTTGACGCTGACTATCGGCGTAACTTCGGTTTCAGCTTCGGTTACGGATTTCCTCCAACGCCACACGATCAGGGCGATCAGCATTAAGCCGACCAGCGCGACTGCTCCCACCACGAGCACTTGATTTCGCTGACGAACGATGCGAGCGCGCCGATTGACGTCAGTCGCTTCCGGCGTAGCTTTGGTTGATTCCTGTTCGTTTTGCACCAGAACTCCGAATCCGTCTCTGGGACGGTTGACCTTGGACTTATGCCCCGGCTTTATGCTTGCGCCTGTTAGACAGGCTGAAAAAAAGTTCGTCTCGTTACTGCCCGGTCGCCTGACGCAACCTCGCCAGCGCCGTCTGATAATCAAAAAGGGCTTGATACAACGCTGTGGTTTGATCGACTAGCGTCGTTTGTGCGTCAGTCACTTCAACAATTTGTGCTTCCCCGGCGCGGTAACGCGCGATCGAGGCTGCCAAATTGTCCTGCGCTTTGATCACGCCCGCGCGCGCGAGATCGATTCGCCGAGCAGCACTCGCCGCTTGCGCACTGGCGGCATAGAACTGTTGCGTGAATCCGCGCCGCGCAATCGTCTGCTCGTTCTCGGCTAGTTCAGCCTGAAGACGCGCCTGCCGCTCGCGGCTGCGGGTCGCTCCAAAATCAAAGATTGGGATCGACAAACTAATCGCGGCGGAAGCGCCGGTGTGCTCCTTTAATGTTGGGCCTTTAAGGGAATCAGTTTGAAAGCCGCCATTCACCGAGTAGGAAAGCGAAGGCAAGCGATCAGCTCGAGCGATTTTGATTTCTTGTCGAGCAGCTCGCAGTTGTTGCTCTAACTGCGTGAACTCAGGTCGACGAGAAACGTCCTCGGCTTTGAACTGTTGAAATTCATTATTGACGGGAAGCGCGAGAGCGAGATCGCTGGTAATGATCGGCCGCGTGAATTCGTAGCCGACGAGCACACGCAACGCTCCGGCCGCGATCTGCTCGTTCGCTTCTGCCTTGGCTAACTCGTCACGTCGAGTAAGCGTCTGCAATTGGGCGCGGGTCAGATCTACCGGAGCAACCTCTCCGCCACTCAGTAATAGCGAAGTAATGTGCTCGAACTCTTCAGCGGCCTTGAGATTTCCCTCCGCCGCTTGACGCTGCGCTATCGTCAGCGCGAGTCCGTAGTAACCTTCGATCACAGCCTGGGCCAGCGCGCGTTTGGCTACATCAGTGCCTGCATGCGCAGCAGCCAACAGGGCGCGATTCTTCGCGAGTGTCGCGCGCAGTTTCCCGGCAATATCAACATCGCCCGAAACATTTACCAACGCGTCGTAAACGGTAATCGCGTCACTCGCAATAAAGCTGGGCGCGCGCGGCTCTCCCGGTGGTAATCCGAGAGCGGGCGTTGTGTAGATAAAGCTCAGAGGCGCGCTAACCTTCGGCAGGAATGCTGCCTTGGCCTGTTTCAAATCTTCTGCGGCGATCCGCTCGTTTAGGATTGCGCTTTGAAAAGTTGAAGCCTGGGCGTTCGCGAGTCGAATTGCCTCATCGAGCGTGAGCACCTCTAAACCGGGCCCCGCCTGTTTGATTGGCGCCGGATTTTGGGGAGGAGTTGGAACGGGCGAGGGAGTTTGCGAGTGAGCCGAAGCAGAAAGACAGGCTAGTGCGAATAGCATCGCCAGCGGGAATGCCCACGATCTTGTTTGCTTCGGCATGTCGGTTCCAGATCGAGCGGAGTATACCGACGCTTGCCTTAATGGAAGATTAATAGTCCTTTGCGAATCAGTGTCGGGCTTCGAGTATGTAACCCTGGCCGCGCAGAGTGTGGAGCAGTTTTCGCGGGTGATCGCCGTCAATCTTTTTGCGCAGGCGGTTCATGTAGACCTCTATGGTGTTTGAGAACGGATCGAAAGAGTCGTCCCAAACATGGGCTGCAATCTCAGTGCGAGAAACTAATTGGCCAGCTCGCCGCGCGAGGTACTCCAACAGGGCGTATTCCTTAGCGGTTAGCAGCACCTCATGCGCAGCGCGTGAAACACGATGACTGGCTGAGTCTACGATTAGATCTTCGATCTGTAGAAGGTCGGGACGAAGCTGAGAGTCGCGCCTGAGCAACGCTCGAATTCGCGCCATGAGCTCCCGAAATGAAAAAGGCTTGGTGAGATAATCGTCCGCGCCCGCATCAAATCCTGCGAGGCGATCGTCGATGGCGGCGCGCGCGGTCAGCATCAGGATTGGAGTGGTGTTACCTCCTGAACGTAGTTCGCGGCATACTTCATATCCGTTGCGTTTGGGAAGCAACACGTCGAGAACAATCAGGTCGTAATCGTTGATGGAAGTTTGATACAGACCAGCTTCTCCATCCTGTACCACATCAACTGCATAGCTCTGCTCGCGCAGACCCTTCGCGATAACGTTCGCCATGCGCGGCTCATCTTCTACGAGAAGAATTCGCATTTAGTAGTCCTGAGCGTGCCTCACAAAATTCGGATCATGCCGGCGCCTATTTATCTTAACTAAATCAGTGTAATCTGCGTAATCTGCGGCTAAAGTTGGTTCTGATTGCGGCGACCCACAATAACCGAGCCCTACCTGTGGAATTAACCTCTTGACGCGTGCCTTTTCAGGGTGTTAGTTTCAATTAGGCTCCAGATCTGTCGGGGTCGCTTTGAAACTACTTGCCCTGCGCCATCTGAGTTTTTACTGCCCTGGACATGGCGCTCATCTCAGTTAAAGGGTTTGGCTTTGCTAGCAGTTCGCAAACTTCTTCTCGCCGACGACTCAATAACAATTCAGAAGATAGTCGCCCTCACGTTTGCGGACGCAGGCATTGAAGTCATTGCGGTTAGCAATGGCACTGAAGCCATCGAACAACTGCGGGAAAATCGACCGGATATTGTTCTTGCTGACGTTTTTATGCCCGGCGAGAACGGTTATCAAGTTTGTGAATACGTCAAACGAACCGAGAAACTTAAGCATATTCCCGTAATGCTTCTGGTGGGCTCGTTTGAACCCTTTGATGAAGCGGAGGCGCGCAGAGTCGGCGCGGATGACACTTTGACGAAGCCATTTCAATCAATTCGCACCTTGATGGATAAAGTCGGCGCCCTGCTGGGTCGCAATCCGGTTGTGCAGCAATCCGATCCGCTGTGGGGTGCGCGAACGCTGGCCGAGACGATTGAAATCCACCCCGCTGATCTCCAAGCAGCGGATGAAACCTCAAGGGATGTCGTCTCGAAAGAAGCGGATACAAAAGAACTGCCTGAGCTGATCCAGCCGCCAGAGGAACCGATGACCTCTGAAGAGTTGGAAATTACGACGGCGGACACACAGCCTTTATCGCCTGAGGTCAAGGAACGAATCGAACACGACGAAGATCTGAAATCCAAAGCCGCCTTGGAAACGACAATGCAAATTCCTTATGCACACGAAAGCTCTGCCGAAGCTTCAGATTCCTTCGGTGATGCGCTCCTGGATCTTGGACACTGCCAGCCAGTGTCATTTGCCGAAAGTGACGACGTAATTCTTGACGTAGATTTTGATGCTCCTCCCGTGAGTTATGCGGCGCCAATGCAGTCGGAAGTCGAGGGCCATGCTTACGCCCCGAGCTACGCGAGCCATTCGGTAGCGGAAGTTTATTCGCCGGAAGTGGAATCGCGAGAGGTTGAGTTAGTGGAGCCCCTGGCCGAGCCTGAGGTTTTCGAATACGAAAATGTCGCGCCGGAAGCTGCGGCTCACTTCGTAGATTCAGATGTGGTTGCAGGCGTTGTTTCTGCGGATGATTCGCTTGCCGCGGTGGCGCCGGTTGCAGAAGCTCAGCCCGTCACCGCCGCCTCCTCGTCAGCGCCGGTTACTGTCGACCACCTTTCGCCTGAAGTTATCGATGCAATTGCGCGCCGAGTGGTGGAGCAGATGTCCGAGCGCGCGGTGCAGGAAATCGCCTGGGAAGTCGTTCCGCAACTGGCTGATCTAATGATTAAGCGAAAGCTAGAAGAACACGAGACCCAGAATCGCTGAGGGATTAGCCGCGGAATAAGACGGATCTGAATAGAGCTAAGATCGAGCACGACGGTTACAAACCGATCGTGCTCGATTTGTTTTTGATGGCTGCGCGCAGTTTAGATTTGAGTTTCCCGCAAAGGCGCAGGGCTCGCAAAGATGAGCCGGGCATCGCTATTCTGTCGACGCCCAGATGGCATTCAGCTGCCTTTGCCTTACAATGCTCACGATCCAAAACGCTAACCGCTGAGAGCTGATTACTAATTACTGATTACTACTAATGGAAATCTCTAAAACTTACGATCCGAAACAGGCTGAGGAACATCATTACGCCCGCTGGGAAGAGCAGGGCTTTTTTGCTCCGGAAATCAATCAGGATCCGAACGCGCCCACTTACTCAATCGCGATCCCACCACCAAACGTTACCGGCTCATTGCACATGGGCCATGCCTTGCAGCACACCATGATGGATGTGTTGACGAGATATAAACGCATGTGTGGCTTCCGCGCGTTGTGGCTGCCGGGAATGGACCACGCCGGCATTTCGACGCAGGTAATGGTAATTCGCGAGCTGAAGAAGGAAGGCTTGACTCGTCACGATCTGGGACGCCAAAAGTTCATCGAGCGAGTGTGGAAATGGAAGAGCGAGTCAGGCGGCCAGATTACAAAACAAATGCGTCGCGAGGGCGCCTCGGTGGACTGGTCACGTGAAAAATTCACGATGAATGAGGACCTGTCGCGAGCAGTACGCGAGGCCTTCGTTCGACTTTATGACGATGGGATGATTTATCGAGGCGCGAGGATTGTGAACTGGTGCCCGACTGATCAGACGGTGCTTTCTGATCTCGAAGTATTGAAAGAACCGCAACCGGGAAAGCTCTATTACCTCAAATATCCGGTTAAGAACAGCGATCGCTTTGTCACTGTGGCGACCACGCGTCCTGAGACGATGCTCGGCGATACCGCGGTTGCAGTAAGCCCGACAGACGAGCGTTTCCAGGATTTGGTAGGCGCGATCCTGCAGTTGCCGCTGACTACTCGAGAGATTCCGGTCATTGCTGACGATTACGTCGAAGCCGAGTTCGGCACCGGAGCGGTGAAAATTACCCCCGCGCACGATCCAAACGATTACGAGATGGGCTTGCGTCACGACTTGCCGGAAGTCGTTGTTATCGATCAGTACGCGAAGATGACTGCGGAGGCTGGTGAAGAGTTTGCCGGACTCGATCGCTACAAAGCTCGTGAACTAGTCGTAGCCAGGTTTGAAGAGTTGGGCCTGCTCGACAAGATCGTTGATTACGAATTCTCGATCTCGAAGTGCGAGCGCTGCAAGACCGTGCTCGAGCCGCTGATTTCGACGCAGTGGTTCTGCCGCATGGACAAGCTACGCGACCTGGCTCTGGGTCTAATGGCTCGTGATCACAAGCCGCGTTTCTACCCGGAAGTTCCTTACGAAAAAGTCTACACGGACTGGCTCGAAAACCTGCGCGATTGGACCATCTCGCGTCAACTATGGTGGGGGCATCAAATCCCCGCGTGGTACACCCCGTCAGGCGAAGTCATCGTTGCGAGGACTGAAGCAGAAGCTCGAGAAAAAGCCGGGACTGACGAGTTGACCCAGGATCCCGATGTGCTGGACACATGGTTTTCGTCGGGACTTTGGCCGTTCTCAACTTTGGGCTGGCCTGATCAGACCGATGATTTGAAGGCTTTCTATCCCACGTCGGTGCTGATCACCGCGCGAGACATAATCTTCCTTTGGGTTTCACGAATGGTAATGTTGGGACTCAAATTCATCGAAGAGCGACCTTACGACGACGTGTTTGTCACCGGAACCATTATGGACAAGCATGGCCAACGCATGTCGAAAATGAAAGGCAATGGCATCGATCCTCTCGAGGTGTTCGATAAGTTCGGTGTCGACGCCACCCGTCTGACCTTGGCTTCGGTGGGCTCAACCGACTCGCGTTGGAATGAGAAGCAGGTCGAGTCATATCGCAATTTCGCGAACAAGATTTGGAACGCAACTCGATTCAGCTTGCTGAATTCGGACGGCGCGAATGTGGATCCTTCAGCTTTGCTCGCGGCGGATCTGCCTTTGCACGATCGGTGGATAGTCTCGCGCTTGAATCGCGCGGCGCGTGATGTACGCGCGCAGCTCGAGAACTACGACTTTCATGCCTGCGTGCAAACGCTCTATCACTTTTTTTGGGATGATTATTGCGATTGGTACATTGAGCTTGCAAAAGCGGGCATCACTGCGGAAGAAGCGACCGCCGAACGCACTGCGGCACGAACGAGATTGTTGAGTGTGCTCGAGCAAGCGCTGCGACTGCTGCATCCATTCATGCCGTACATCACCGAGGAACTTTGGCAGCAGTTACCGAAAGGCGATTCCCAGTTGCTGCACCCGGCGTACAGTAACGCTGCTCCCACCGTAATGCTCGCGGCTTATCCGGAAGCCAAAGCGGAGTTGATGGACGACCGCGTTGAGACTGAGATGCAGGCCGTGATCGATCTCATTTCGCGCGTTCGCAATATTCGCTCCGAGATGAACATTAAACCAGGTGAACGAGTGCCGCTATTAATTTCGGCGCCGGATGAATCCTTGCGACGAGTTTTCGAAGCGAGTGCTGACCAAATAGCCCGATTAGCGCGTGCTTCAGAGGTGAAAGTTGCTGCGCAACTTGAAGCCCCAGCGGCTTCCGCTCGAGCGGTGCTTGCCGGAGGCGCTGAAGTTGCGGTGCCGCTGGAAGGGCTAATCGACTTTGAACAAGAGCGCACTCGTTTGCGCAAGGAACTCGAAAAACTTTCTGCGGAGGCGGCGAAGCTTAACACGCAATTGGGCAACCCGCAGTTTGTCGAACGTGCTCCGGCTGAAAAAGTTGACGAGCTGCGTGCGCGCCTTGCCGATATTGGCCAGCGCACCACGGCAGTGGACGAGATGATAAAAGCGCTGGCTTAAGAGAGAAGTGTGGTGGATTATCTCGTGCTCATCGCCACTCCAGGTTCTCTCTCTCACTCGGTTTCAACCGGGTGACTAGCGGCAAAATTCAATTCTCAAAACCGTCTCAACGGCATTAACATACTTGACTAATCAACGTCAGTAGTCGAACGCCGAAGGCGTTGGCAAATTCCAGCCTGGGGCAGCGCCCCCGGAAAAGGAACCAAGCTAATAGGGGAACGCTGTAAGCGTTCGCGAGTTGAGCTTTGGGAAGATTCGTGACGCCGCGCCGGACTACTCGCCAACGCTTTCAGCGTTAGCGAAGCAAACCCTTGC
>Ga0134125_10000725_pt1 | contig 42921 bp, 31 predicted proteins | sample KB31751_FD_96464 | JGI IMG/M metagenome (GOLD analysis project Ga0134125, IMG submission 96464) | Terrestrial soil microbial communities with excess Nitrogen fertilizer from Kellogg Biological Station, Michigan, USA - KB3-175-1 | ecosystem: Environmental > Terrestrial > Soil > Unclassified ...
GCAGCTCCGAGGTCCGCATGAGCGAGGACTACTCTAACCTGTTGAGAACCCTGACGGGCTGATGTGTGCAAGCCTGTGGATTTTCTGTGAGCTTCCGAGGGGATAAAGTTACGCACAAGCTTCCCACAGTCACTGAGCAGGTCGTGCCACAAAGCCTTGCACCGCGTAGACACGCCAAGCTGTTGATCCTGTAGGACTGAAAACGTTGTTCCCACTATCCCCAGGCCCAATCACTACTACAATCTAGATCTAAGATTCTCAAAGAAAGAATAGATATGAAGCTGACAGCGACGCGCGAGGATCTTCTCGCTCCCCTGCAAAGCGTGATCGGTGTGGTGGAGCGTCGGCAGACGATGCCGGTGCTCGCGAACGTGCTGCTGTCGGCACGGGACAACCGCCTGGCGATCACGGGGACGGACCTGGAAGTCGAGCTGGTTGCAGCCACGAAGGTGGGCCTCGAGCAGCCGGGCGATATCACCGTACCCGGTCGCAAGCTCGTGGACATCTTCCGCGCGCTGCCGGACGGCGTGAGTATCACGCTGAGTACTGAGGGTGAGCGGATGACCGTCCGTGCGGGCCGCAGCCGCTTCACGCTGTCGACCCTCCCGGCGGCAGAATTTCCCGTCGTCGAGGAGATCAACGCCGCCCAGACGCTCTCTTTGCCGCAGGGAGAGTTCCGGCGACTCATCGACAAGACTCATTTCTCCATGGCGCAGCAGGACGTCCGCTACTACCTGAATGGCTTATTGCTCGAAACGCATGAGAGCGTTTTGCGCGCGGTTGCGACGGATGGCCACCGGCTGGCGCTCTGCGAGATGGCGCTGCCCTCACCGGGAAAGGGTGGACAGGTCATCGTTCCGCGTAAGGGGGTGCTCGAGCTGCAGCGGATCTTGGGCACTGAAGGAAATGTGGAGCTGGCCATCGGAACCAATCACGTTCGCGCCCAGATCGGCGACATTCGCTTCACATCGAAGCTGATCGATGGCAGATTCCCGGAGTACAGTCGCGTCATTCCGAGTAGCCCGGCGCGCGTGATCCAGGCAGACCGCGACCTTCTGCGGCAGGCGCTGCAGCGTACGGCCATTTTATCGAACGAGAAGTACCGTGGTATTCGACTGGCGGTACGGACCGACCTGCTGACAATCCAGGCGCACAACCCGGAGCAGGAGGAGGCGGAGGACCAGGTAGAGGTGGTCTACGCGGGAGAGGAAATCGAGATCGGGTTCAATGTCAACTACTTGCTGGATGCTTTGAGCGCGATCGAAGGAGATAAGGTCGAGATGGGGTTGGGGGATTCCAACAGCAGTTGCCTGATTCATGCGCCTGGATTGACGCAGACCCGGTACGTTGTTATGCCGATGAGGCTCTGATTTAGGAGTTTCACGGAGCGGTTTGGATTACGACTGGGGCATGGAGCGAGACACGCAATGAGGCTTCGCGGGGGACGCCGTGAATACGGGGTCGCGGGCTCGCGCCCGCTCCCCTGATCCCTGTAGGCTCTCTTCCGTCGTCCCTGACTCCAGAAGCCCCCGCGAAGCCTCATTGCGCATCTCGCTCCCTGGACAATCGGAGCGTGTTGATCCGCTTTCAACTTCAGAGTTGCACGTTCCGGTGGCTTCGCGTTCTTCTTCCAGCCGAACACGCAATTCCATCTTCAGTGCGCAACGGGGCCTCGCTTGCAAAGGGACTTGGCGGGGCTTCTGGAGCCATGGATGGCGGAACAGAGCCTCCAGGGATCAGGCGAGCGGGCGCGAGCCCGCAAGCCCGGATTCACGGCGTCCCCGCCAAGTCCCTTTGCAAGTGAGACCCCGCACGTCCGAATATCACCACTGATGAACTCCCCGGACCGAGTGCAAGTCGCCCGATGATCCTCAGCGAGCTCACCGTCCACAATTTCCGTTGTGTAGAGGACGCGGAGCTTTCCCTGCATCCCGGTCGGAATCTGATTTGGGGAGGAAATGGGTCCGGGAAGACCTCCTTACTCGAGGCGATCTTCCTCCTTGGACGCGGCCGGTCTTTTCGGACTCGAAACTCCGAGCGTCTGATTCGCCATGGACAGGATCGCCTGGTGGTGTTTGGCAGGATCGACGCAGCCGATAGAGATGCCGGCGGGCTGGCCCACGCAGTCGGAGTAGAGGTGGATCGCCGGGAAGGGGCTCGAGCACGGGTCGATGCCGCCGCCGTCGGATCACTGGCCGATCTCTCCCGCGTGTTCCCCGTGCAGGTGATCGATCCTGAGATCCACAAGCTCATCGAGGAGGGCGGAAGGCGAAGGAGGCGGTGGCTCGACTGGGCAGTGTTCCACGTGGAACCTCGGTTTGCAGATTGGTGGGTGCGCTACGGGCGGGCGGTGCGGCAGAGGAACGCGGCACTGCGGCACCAAGGTGCGGCCACCCAGCCCTGGGACGTTGAGGTCTCGACGTTGGGCGAGAATATCTCGGAGGCGAGACGGGTGCTCGTGGAGCAGATGCAGCCTCACTGGGATCGGGTTGTCGCTGGGCTGGATTGCCCCAAAGGAGAGTTGCAGTACTTCCGGGGGTGGGGAGCGCAGCATTCCCTGGCGGAAGCTCTGGTCGCTTCGCGGTCACGGGACGAGGCTCGAGGGCTCACCCATGCTGGTCCTCATCGCGCGGATGTTCTGATCCGGACCGGCGGACGGCTCGCACGCGAGGTGCTGTCGCGGGGGCAGCAGAAGCTTATGGCGGCTGCGCTGACGCTGGCGCAGCTACGGCTGCTGAAGGCTGTCACTGGGACGACGCCCGCCTTGCTGTTGGACGATCCCGCTGCCGAGCTCGATCATCAGCACTTGGCCTATTTTGTCCGCGAGATCGCCGGACTTGACTGTCAGTTGGTGATCACGGCTTTGCAGCCAGAAACCGCGGCTTTTGGTGTCCCGGATAGGGTGTTTCACGTGGAACAGGGGAGGGTTAGGCCGGTATAATGTCCTATCCTGAGACTGGACCATTTCATGGCTGCAGAAGACGTCTACGATTCCAGCAAAATCAAAGTTTTAAAGGGCCTCGATGCGGTGCGCAAGCGCCCCGGGATGTACATCGGTGATACGGATGACGGCACCGGTCTACATCACATGGTTTTCGAGGTTGTGGACAACTCTATCGATGAGGCGCTGGCGGGGTACTGCGATAAAGTCGTAGTCACGATTCACGCCGACGAGTCCATAACAGTCTCGGACAACGGGCGCGGAATCCCCGTGGATATACATCCAGAGGAGGGCCGCTCGGCGGCAGAGGTCATCATGACCGTCCTGCACGCCGGTGGAAAGTTCGACGACAGCTCGTACAAGGTTTCAGGAGGGCTTCACGGCGTCGGCGTGTCCGTCGTAAATGCCCTTTCCGACTATCTGCTGCTCACTGTCTACCGCGACGGTAAGGTCTACAGGCAGGAATATCACCTGGGAGATCCCGCTGCGCCGCTCGCGGCGGTGGGCGAGACCGCGGAGCGCGGGACGATCGTGCGCTTCAAACCGAGCTCGCAGGTCTTCACCAACATCCAGTTCGAGTACGAGATCCTGGCCAAGCGTCTGCGGGAGCTCTCCTTCCTCAACTCCGGCGTGCGCATCGAGCTCGTGGACGAGCGCGAGAACAAGTCAGACGTCTTTCAGCACGAGGGCGGCCTCAAGGCCTTCGTGAAATATCTCAACCGCACCCGTACGCCCATTCATGACTCGGTGTTCTGGTTCAGGACCCAGGACGGTCCGGTCTCCGTGGAAGTCGCGATGCAATGGAACGACTCCTACCTGGAGAGCATGTTCTGCTACACCAACAACATTCCGCAGAAAGACGGTGGCACGCATCTGGCCGGCTTCCGCAGCGCGCTCACGCGCACCCTGAATGACTACATCGAGAAGGAGTTGTCTGCAAAGAAGGACAAGTTGCCGATGACCGGTGACGACGCACGCGAGGGACTCACTGCGATTCTTTCGGTGAAGCTGCCCGATCCCAAGTTCTCCTCGCAAACCAAGGACAAGTTGGTCTCCTCGGAGGTCAAGGGTGTCGTGGAGGCAGCCGTCGCCGGCAAGCTGCAGGAATTCCTGCTCGAGCATCCGCAGGAAGCCAAGGGCATAGTCGCGAAAATCATCGAGGCCGCCCGCGCCCGCGAGGCCGCGCGTCGCGCGCGTGAGATGACACGCCGCAAAGGCGCGTTGGATGTCGCCGGTTTGCCCGGCAAACTCGCTGATTGTCAGGAGAAGGATCCGGCGCTATCCGAGATCTTCATCGTCGAGGGCGACTCCGCCGGCGGCTCCGCCAAGCAGGGCCGGGATCGGCGAACGCAGGCGATTCTGCCGCTCAAAGGCAAGATCCTGAATGTGGAGAAGGCCCGCTTCGACAAGATGCTTGCGTCCGTGGAAGTTGGCACGCTGATCACGGCGCTGGGATGCGGCATCGGTAAAGACGACTTCGACCTTACGAAGCTGCGTTATCACCGCGTGGTCCTTCTGACCGACGCCGACGTCGATGGCAGTCACATACGCACGCTGCTTCTGACTTTCTTCTATCGGCAGCTTCCGGATCTCATTGCCAATGGGCATATCTACATTGCGCAGCCGCCACTCTTCAAAGTGAAGCGCGGCAAGCACGAGTTGTATGTCAGGGACGAGCCGGAGCTCGATGCCGCCCTGCTCAATACCGCACTGGAGAATGCCGCCCTGCATGTGAATGGCTCGGCACCGGCGCTGCAGGGTCCCGGCCTGGAGGCGCTGTCACGCAAGTACATGGAGGTGCAGGCCATCATCAAGCGCTGGTCGCGACGCTACGACGACCGGCTGCTCGAGCAGCTGATCTACATGCCTGAGGTCAAGCCCTCCGACTTCGACCGGCCCGACTGGCTGCGCAGTTGGACTCAGGATCTCCATCAGCGGCTCAACTCGCTCGATGATGCAACGCGCGCCTATCGCGTGGAGCTGCGCGATGCCGCAGGCGACCACGCCGCCCGCATCATGGTCCACAAGACCGAGCACGGCACCGCTAGCCACAAGTACCTGCCCCGCGAGTTCTTCGAGTCCGCCGAGTATCAGCGGATCGCCGATCTCGCCCGCACCCTCGCCGGCCTCATCGGCGACGGCGCCTTCGTCAGCCGTGGCGATGACCGTCACGAGATCGGCTCATTCAAGGAGGCCATGCGGTGGCTCTTCGAGCAGGCCCGCAAGGGCCAGACGATCCAGCGCTACAAGGGCCTCGGCGAGATGAATCCGGAGCAGCTCTGGGAGACCACCATCAATCCCCAGACCCGGCGTCTGCTGCAGGTGAAGATCGAGGACGCGGTCGCGGCTGATGACATCTTCACCACCCTGATGGGAGACCAGGTCGAACCCCGCCGCGAGTTCATCGAGAAGAACGCGCTGTCCGTGACGAACCTGGACGTCTGACCTCGGCGGTGCGGTCGAGGGCGATTGCTGTACCATTGAGTCAATCAGCCCGGAGAACCAATCGGCTGGTCTTCTTTATGAGCCAATGACGGCCCCGGTCAGGTCAGGATCTTGTCCGGCGTAATCGGCAGAGCGCGTAGGCGCTTGCCCGTAGCGTGATATACCGCGTTCGCGACCGCGGCCGCAGCGCCGACGATCCCTATCTCTCCTATGCCGCGCGAGCCCATCGGCGTGGACCGGCTGTCGACTTCTTCCAGCCAGACCGCATCGAGATTGACCACGTCCGCGTTGGCGGCGATGTGGTATCCGGCAAAGTCGTGATTCACGATCTGTCCGAGGCGCTCGTCCATCACGCTCTCTTCGTGCAGCGCCATGGAGAGTCCCATGGTCATTCCGCCGATGAACTGCGAGCGAGCGAGGCGCGGATTGATGATCCGGCCAACGGAGAACACTCCTAGCATTCGCAAGAGCCTGACCTCTCCGGTCTCAGGATTCACCCGCACCTCGGCGAACTGCGCGCCGAAGGAATGCTGGGCATAGGTCTCGTCCTCGGCCTCCTTCGGGGTTTCAGCTGAAGCCTCAGCGCCTGGAGGCGGATGCGCCCCATGCAGCCGCCGGAGCTCCCGAGCCGCCGCCACGATGGCCCATCCCCAGGAGGAGATCCCAGATGATCCGCCCGCAACCGTGGCATTCGGCAGGTCGGTATCACCGATCTCCAGACGTATCACAGCGGGAGTGCAGCCCAGGGCGTCAGCAGCGATCTGCGTGAGCGTCGTCCAGGTTCCCGTTCCGAGGTCCGCGGCGCCGATCCGCACCAGATAGCGGCCATCCCCGCCGACGCGAATGCTGGCCCGCGATCCCATCAGTATGTACCGCGGGTACGTGGAGCTGGCGACGCCGCTGCCCACGAGCCAACCGCCCTCGATCCGTCGTCCGGGCTGCGGGTCGCGTCTGCTCCACCCGAAGCGCCGCGCGCCCTCCTGCAGGCAGTCGACCAGGTGACGATTGCCCCATGGCTTGCCCGAGCCGGGCTCGACCTCGGGCTCGTTCCGTATCCGCAGCTCGATGGGATCCAGTCCACAGAGAACCGCGAGCTCGTCCATCGCGACTTCCCCGGCGAACATTCCGGGCGTCTCGCCTGGCGCGCGCATCCAGGAAGGCTTCGGCACATCGAGCGCGGCGAGCCGGTGCCGCGTCCGTCGACTGGGCGCGGCGTACATCAGGCGTGTCGGCACGGCCGTCTGCTCCGCGAACTCCTTGAAGCGGGAGGTCTGCTCGATCACCTCGTGAATGATCGATTTCAAACGGCCGTCGCGGCTGGCGCCAAGCCGGAACCGCTGGATGGTGGGCGTTCGATGCCCCGCGAGCGTGAACATCTGCTGCCGCGTGAGTGCCAGCTTCACTGCTCGTCCCGGAGCCCTCAGGGCTGCGAGCGCTGCCAGGATGTTATGTGCGTGAGGCTCCCCTTTCGAGCCGAAGCCGCCGCCGACGTAGGGAGAGATGACGCGCACCTGTTCGGGACGCAGCCCGAGGGTCGTGGCCACCGCTTTACGCACCGAGTGGGCGCTCTGCGTCGAATCGTACAGGGTCAACTTTTCCGATTCCCACAGCGCGATGGTCGAGTGTGGCTCCATCGGCTGGTTGTGCTCCATGGGCGTCGAGTAGGTCGCATCCATCCTGATCTCGGCGGCACCGAACTCGGACTCGGCCTCGCCTTCGTCCGTGTCCGTCGGATAGCCTGCATTCACCGCTTTCGGTGCGTACAGATCTGCACGGTCGGCCCGAAACCCGACGTCGAGCGGCGCGGCCTCGTATTCCACACGGATCAGGTCTGCAGCGTACCGGGCCGTCTCCAGCGTATCCGCAACCACGGCGGCAATGAACTGCCCGCGAAAGTGGATCTCGTTCGACTGCAGCACCCAGAGCTCCTTGTTGTCGTCGGAGCTCAGACGGGGTGCCGTCCAGTGTGTGAGGACCGCGATGACGCCTTCGATGCGCGAAGCCGCCCCCGTGTCGATCGCTCGGACATGTCCCCGCGCAATCGTAGACTGCACGGGATGCAGGTATGCAGGGCGCTCGACGCTATGCTCGAAGGCATAAGGCGCCGTTCCGGTGACCTTGGCCCTTCCGTCCAGCCGCTCCAGTGCGGCTCCGATCGCGCGGGTCTCGAGCATGTCGAGCGAAATCGTTGCCGGCGGTTGGGTCATGACCGTGCTCCGGCCGCCAGATTGCGCAGCATCATCCGCAACGTGTTGCGCGCCAACGGAATCTTGAAAGCGTTGTGTTTGAGCGGCTTGGCGTCGGCGAGCTCAGCCTCCGCCGCACGGCCAAAGCTCTCATCCGTCGCCGCGGCGCCGCGAAGACTTGCTTCCGCGCGCAGGGCCCGCCAGGGCTTGTGCGCAACGCCGCCGAGCGCAATGCGCACGTCCTCAACGCGCCCATCGGCGACCTGCAGGGCCACCGCCACGGAAATCAACGCGAAGGCGTAAGAGGCGCGATCCCTGACTTTGTAGTAGGCGGAGTGCGCAGCGACGCGCAACGCGGGCAGCTCGACGGCAATGATGAGATCACCGTGTCGCAGCACCGTGTCACGCTCGGGCGCATCGCCCGGCAGCCGATGAAAGTCGGCGATCGGGATCCGTCGCTCGCCTTGCGGGCCGAGAACGACGATGGTCGCATCGAGCGCCGTCAGCGCCACCGCCATGTCCGAGGGGTTGACGGCCACGCACTGCTGCGATGCCCCGAGAATCGCATGATCACGGTTGTGGCCGTCCAATGCGGAGCAGCCAGTGCCTGGGCTGCGCTTGTTGCACGGCACAGTGGTGTCCTGAAAGTAGGCGCAGCGGGTGCGCTGCAGAAGGTTGCCTCCGGTGGTCGCCAGATTGCGCAGCTGACCGGAAGCGCCGGCGAGCAGCGCCTGCGAGAGAACGGGATAACGCTCTCTGATCACGCGGTTCGCGGCGAGGTCGCTATTGCGTACTCCAGCTCCAATACGAACCAGTCCGTCGGACGAGACGTCGATACTCGCCAACGGAAGGCGAGTCACGTCCACCAGCAGGTCGGGATGTGCCACGCCTAATCGCATGTGGTCGACGAGGTTTGTGCCGCCGCCGAGAAAGGCAGCATTGGGGTGCGAAGCCACTCGCGTCACCGCGGAGCTCGCGTCCGTGGCGCGTTCGTAGTCGAACGGAGTCACGAGGTCGCCCCTTTGCTGATGGCTTGGCGGATAGCGGCCACGATGTTCACGTATGCGCCGCACCGGCACAGGTTGCCACTCATGCGCTCGCGAATTTCTTCGTCCGTCAGGTCTGGCGCCGCGGTCAGACCACGGGTGACGAAGCTCGGATGTCCCGCCTTGGCCTCTTCCAGCATCCCTATCGCCGAGCAGATCTGGCCAGGGGTGCAGTAGCCGCACTGCAGCGCATCGTGCTCGAGAAAGGCCTGCTGCACCACGTGCAGCGTGTCGCCGCGGGCGAGTCCCTGTGCGGTGACGATGCTGGCTCCGTCACAGGCGACGGCCAGGGACAGACACGTGGTCACGCGCCTGCCATCGAGCAATACGGTACAGGCCCCGCATTGGCCGTGGTCGCAGCCTTTCTTCGCAGCTGTGACGCCCAGATGCTCCCGCATCGCATCGAGCAGCGTCGTCCGGGTGTCGACGGCCAACGAGCGCTGCTCGCCGTCGACTCGCAGCGTGATGCTGGCTTTCACGAAGACGCCTCCCGGCTGAGCTGCAATGCAGCACAACGCCGGGTCCGAGGGCGGGTTCCCGAGCGCTATTTCGCCGGATCAAAGAAAAGGAGCTTGGCCGAGCCAGGGACGAAGGGCGAGGGCCCGCGCCTTCCGGCCTGGCGGGCCGCACGGAACGCAGCCATCGCCCGGGGAGTCGTGTCGGCGGCCACCAGAAAGAGCCGGCCGCTCGCCGGATCGAGGCTCATGGTGCGCGCCGACAGGGCGGTCCTGATCGTCGCCGCCGGCATGAAGGTGTCGGCATCGACCTCGCGAATGACCGACAACGTGCCGTCCCCGCCATTGGAGCTGAAGATCAGCTTGCGCGTCGGATCGAACGACGCGGCGTCGGAGCCCTGCCCTATCGGCAAAGTCGCCACTGTAGCGCCACTGTCAGCGTTGACGATGACGAGGCGCTCATTCTCACAGCTCGAGAAGAGCCGATGCGTCGCCGTGTCGATGGCGAGGCCGTGCGGCGCCTCGCACTGCGGGATCGGCCAAGTGGCATCGACCTGGTTGGTCGCGGTATCGACGCGGAAGATCTCCCGCTTCTCGACACCGTTCACGTAGATCTTGCCGTTGTCGCCGGGAACCACGAACTCGAGCTTGCTCCCGATGTGTACTGTTGCGACCACCCGGTCGGACTTCGGATCGATCACCGTGAGCAGGCCCGGATCGCCGTCGACCACGAAGACATGGCCGCTGGTCGGGTCGATGGTCACCGCGTCGGCATCTGCCGCAGCCTGCAACCGCTTGACTACTTTCAGCGTCTTCAGGCTGAAGGCAACGGCCTCGCCCGCGCGGCCATCGTCCGTATAGCCCAGTCCCGCGGAATGGGAGATCGCAATGCCGTGCGTACCGCCCGGCATGCCCTCGACCTGGCCGATGACCCTGCCATCGCGGGCATCCACAACCGTCAGGCGATCGCCGTGGGAAACGTACAGTCGGTGCGATGGACTGTCATAAACGAGGTAGTCCCAGCGGTCGGGCGCACCGAGCGCCACGCTCTGCGTGGGGTGATAATCAATCGTGGCAGCGGATCCCTGCGACGGGGAATGTGCGACCGCGGCGGTCATCCAGCCAAATGCAACAGCCGCAGAGAGTACGGGGAGCAGATGAGGTCGCAGCATACACCAGCCTGTTGATGCGGATGAAATCAGGTCGCGTACGTTAGCACGCGCAGGTTTTGCCGTCACCGGCGCCAGCCGTTACACTGATGCACAGCCTCCGGAGCGACCGCCGCATCCCATGCCCCAACTCCAAGCCTCGCCGCCCGCCCACGACGAGTTAGACCTCGGCCGTTATTTCGCGCGTATCGGCTACAAGGGCTCGCCCCGGCCGGACCTCGAGACTCTGCGTGCTCTGACGGAGCTGCATCCGGCAGCAATACCATTTGAGGACATCGACGTGCTGCTCGGGCGTGCCATCGATCTCAGTGCGGGCGCTCTGCAGGCGAAGTTGGTTGATGGCGGACGCGGCGGCTACTGCTTCGAACAAAACGGGCTCCTCAAGCGGGTACTGCTCGCGCTGGGGTTTGGGGTGGAGGGGCTGGTCGGGCGCGTGCTTTGGATGGTGCCGCAGGATGCCCCACCCATGCCGCTAACCCACATGGCGCTGCGCGTCACCATCGGGACTGAGCGGTGGCTTGCCGACGTCGGATTCGGATCCTGCGCGGCCGGCGCTCCTCTGCGGCTGGACGCCCTCGGCGCCGAGCAACCAACACGACACGAGACGTTCCGCCTGACGCGCCAGGGCGCGTGGACCCTTCTCGAGGCGCACTTCTCCGATTGCTGGCACCCGGTCTATCAGCTCTCGCCGGAGCCGGCGCTCGACATCGACTACGTTCTTGCCAACTGGTACACCTCGACACACCCGCAATCACGGTTCCGGCATGAGCTGCGCGTTGCCGTCACCCATCCTGAGCGGCGCACCACCCTGCTCAACAATCGCTTGACCGTTCGCCACGCGGCGGGCCGGATGGATCGGCAATTCCTCAGCGAGCCGCAGATCGCGGATGCACTCGTCTCCACCTTTGGATTGCGGCTGGACACCGACTCCGCGAGGAAGGCCGCCGCGATCGCCACCGCGGCGGCGATCGGACACTGAACTCACTGCGCGGGACGGCTGACGCTGCGGTCCGGATCCTGAGCTCGCGCCATTTTGCGGATTGGCTTTGGCCCGCTGCCGGGCGGACAATCCGCCGCAACCGCTGACTCGGCCCGGAAGGGAACCGAGAGGGGCGGCCGGCGCAGACCTGCTCAGCCAGGCATTTCGGTCGAGCCGCCGTAACTCTATGATGGCGGCTCTTTTGCCCGAGGGCCCGGCATGCGCTCGAACGAGAATTGGACCGCGGCACACCGCAACGTCGTCATCGCGAGCTTTCTCGGCTGGATGCTCGACGCGTTCGATTTCTTCCTCGTCGTTTTCGTGCTGAGGCGCCTGGCGAGCGACTTCGGCACCGACGTCAAGGCGGTGACGTGGGGCATCACTCTCACCCTGGCGCTGCGGCCCGTCGGCGCCTTTCTCTTCGGCCGCATCGCGGACCGCTTCGGCCGGCGGCCGGCGCTCATGGCCAGCGTACTGCTCTACTCGGCAATGGAGCTGGCGACGGCGTTCGCCTCATCGTTGACGATATTCATTGTGCTGCGGGCGCTATACGGAGTCGCGATGGGCGGAGAGTGGGGCGTCGGCGCCTCGCTTGCCTTCGAGTCCGTGCCCACCCGATCGCGCGGACTGGTCTCCGGCATCCTGCAGGCTGGCTATCCGTGCGGCTATCTGTTGGCCGCGGTGGTTTTCGGGCTACTGTTCCCGCACATCGGCTGGCGCGGAATGTTCATCGTCGGGGCGGCGCCGGCGCTGCTCGTATTGTTCATCTTCAGCAAGGTACCGGAGTCGCAGACCTGGATCGCGGGCCGGACGCAGCCCACGAAGCGCAGGCTGTTCACGGCTCTGCGCGGCCACTGGTTGCTCGCGCTGTATGCCATCGTGCTGATGACGTGTTTCAATTTCTACAGCCACGGAACGCAGGATCTATATCCCCTCATGCTCGGCGCCCAGCGCGGCTTTTCGACCGGCACGATCTCGACGATTGCGGTCATCTACAACATCGGCGCGATCTGCGGGGGTCTGCTGTTTGGCTCGCTGTCGAGCCGGATAGGCCGGCGCCGCAGCATTGCCCTCGCGGCCGCGCTCTCCCTGGTCGTGCTGCCCTTCTGGAGCTATTCCTCCACTCCAGTGGCACTGGCCATGGCGGCCTTCGCCATGCAGTTCATGGTGCAGGGAGCGTGGGGTGTGGTGCCCGTGCACCTCAACGAGCTGTCGCCCGAGGGAATAAGGGGAACCTTTCCTGGTGTGGTCTACCAGCTTGGAAATCTGCTTGCCGCCTACAACGCGACGCTGCAAGCGGGTATTGCCGCCACGCACGGCCATGCCGGAAAGCCGGACTACGCCTTCGCTCTGACGGTGGTATGCGGCGTAGTTGCTGCGGCGTTGGTGGTGCTCGCCTTATCGGGCCCGGAGCGGCGCGACGCTCGCTTCGAGACCTGAGCGCAGGAAAATGGCGGAGAAAGTCGACTGTGTCGTCATCGGCGCCGGCGTCGTCGGCCTCGCGGTCGCGCGGGCCCTGGCGATGCGCGGCCGTGAGGTCCTGGTGCTCGAGGCCGAGGACGCCATCGGCACCGGAACCAGCTCGCGCAACAGCGAGGTCATTCACGCCGGGCTCTACTACGCGCCCGGCTCTGCCAAGGCCAGGCTGTGTGTCGAGGGCAGGCAGCGGCTCTATGCCTACTGCGAGGCCCGGGGCGTCGGGCATCGTCGTTGCGGCAAGCTGGTCGTCGCCACAGATCACGAGCAGCTGCCGGTGCTCGAGAGGATCGCCGCGACAGCCCGGGCGAACGGTGTCGATGACCTGCGCCGGCTGACGGCCGGCGAGGCCATGGCGATGGAGCCCGCCGTGAATTGTCTGGCGGCGCTCTTCTCTCCCTCGACGGGCATCGTCGACAGCCACGGGCTCATGCTCGCCCTGCAGGGAGATATCGAGGAAGCCGGCGGCGTGGTGGCATGCCGGTCGCCGGTCACGCGGGGACGCTGCGGGCGCGAAGAAATTCGCCTGGAGGTCGGCGCCGACGAGACGACCGAGCTCGCGGCGCAACTCGTGGTCAACAGCGCGGGCCTGCAGGCTCAACACCTGGCGCGCCGCATCGAGGGCATTCCACCGGCGAGCGTTCCCCCAATCGTCTATGCCAAAGGCAGTTATTACGTGCTGCACGGCAAGGCACCGTTCCAACACCTCATCTATCCGGTTCCGATCACGGGCGGCCTGGGCGTGCACCTCACGCTCGATCTGGCCGGCCAGGCCAGGTTCGGGCCTGATGTCGAGTGGGTCGAGGAGTTGGATTACAACGTCGATCCGGGCCGTGCGGAGAGCTTTTACAGCGTCATTCGCCGGTACTGGCCCGGATTGTCCGAAGGAGCCTTGCGTCCGGGCTACGCCGGCATCAGGCCCAAGCTGAGCGGGCCGGATGCGCCCGTGCCGGACTTCCTCATCCAGGGGCCGGAGGCGCACGGCGTGCGTGGGCTCGTCAATCTCTACGGAATCGAATCCCCGGGGCTGACATCGTCCCTGGCGATTGCGCAGCGGGTCGCTGAGATGATTACGGAGGGCCGCCAGGCGTCGGCGCCCTGAGACAGCTCTGGCTCTGGTCGGATGTCGCCACCGGCGCTAAGGTATCGGCGCACACCGCAGACGAGGAGGCGCCATGGCCAGACATCCGCTAAGGGGAAGCGAGCGAAGCCCGCTGCCGGATTCACAGATTCTGGGACCCGCGGATCCTGCGGAGCGTATGGAAGCGACCCTGGTCCTGCGCCCGTCCGACGGGCAAGGCCTGAAGGACCGCCTGCACAAGCTCGCGAAGGGCGAGCGCTCCGGCGGCAGACTGTCCCGCGCCGAGTTCGCGCGGCGCCACGGCGCCAGCCGGGCAGACATGGATGCAGTGCGGGAATTCGCCGAGGCGCACGGGCTCGCCGTCGTGCAGGAGGACCCCGGGCGCCGGACCATGGTGTTGGCCGGCACGGTCGCCCAATTCGACGACGCCTTCGGGATCCAGCTGCAACACTGCTCGCATCCCGGCGGAACCTATCGCGGCAGAACCGGCCCGGTAAATATTCCCGCCGAGCTCGACGGTGTCATCGAGGCCGTGCTCGGCCTCGACAGCCGGCCGCAGGCCCGGGCGCACTTCCGCATGATGACATCCGACACGCGGCGCCACTCGCGCCCGGCGCGCGCCGTGACGGCTTCGTTCACCCCGGTGCAGCTCGCCTCGCTCTATGAATTCCCGCAGGGTGATGGCAAGGGGCAATGCATCGCCATCATCGAGCTCGGCGGCGGGTATCAGCCGCAGGACATCCAGACCTACTTCGGCGGTCTCGGCCTGGCGGCTCCTGCCGTCACCGCGGTGTCGGTCGATCACGGCGCGAATCAACCCACCGGAGACCCGAACGGACCGGACGGCGAGGTGATGTTGGATATCGAAGTGGCGGGCGCGATCGCGCCCGCAGCAGCCATTGCGGTGTATTTCGCACCTAACACCGACGCAGGCTTTCTGGATGCTGTGACGACGGCCATTCACGACGAGGTGCGCAAGCCGTCGGTGATCTCGATCAGCTGGGGCGGTCCGGAGTCCACCTGGACCCAACAGGCAATGACGGCCATGGACCAGGCTTTCCAGGCAGCAGCAGCGATAGGCGTCACCGTATGCGTCGCTTCAGGCGACAGCGGCTCCACGGATGGTCAATCCGATGGCAACAATCACGTCGACTTTCCTGCTTCCAGCTCATTTGCCCTCGCCTGCGGCGGCACCAGTCTCCAAGCCAACGGCACCGTCATTGCGAGCGAGGTCGTGTGGAACGACGGTGATGCGACCACTGGTGCAAGCGGCGGCGGTGTCAGTACCTACTTTGCCCTGCCGACCTGGCAACAAGGGCTCGATGCGACCGATGCCGAGGGCAGCCGCAGCCCGCTCGCCAATCGGGGTGTACCCGACATAGCCGCCGACGCCGACCCACAGACCGGGTACAACGTGTTGGTGGATGGGACGAGTGCCGTGTATGGCGGCACGAGCGCGGTAGCGCCCCTATGGGCTGGGCTCATTGCGCGGATCAACGCACTGACGGGGCGGACTGCGGGATTCGTGAATCCTGCCCTGTACGGTCAGCCCTCCGCGCTGCGCGACATCACACAGGGCAACAACGGCGGCTTCACCGCTTCGGCCGGCTGGGATGCCTGCACCGGGCTCGGCAGCCCGAATGGGGTGAAGGTGGCGGCGATCACCGGAATATGAGCGACGGCACGTTCGTGCAGGTCGCCTGCGTGGCGGACGTGCCCCGGGGCGGCATGCTCGAGATCAGTGTGGGCTCGCGCAGCATCGTCCTCTGCCATACCCGCGATGGGTGGTTTGCCCTGGACAACGTGTGCACGCACGCCTATGCGAAGCTGAGCGAAGGCAGGCTGCGCAAGACCAAGCTGATATGCCCCTTGCACGGCGGATCGTTTGATTGTCGCACCGGGGCAGCGATCGGATCGCCAGCGGTGGCGCCGCTTGGAACCTACGTGGTCCGGCTGGTCGGTGAGAATGTGGAAGTCGCTCTGGGGGCGCACGCAGCCGGTTCATGACCGGTTCAACCCGTTATCCGTAGGATTGCACCATGTCGTCCCACTGCACAAAAGCTGTGGTTCTCATGAGGCATCTTCAGGATTCTTCACAGAGCTGCGCGGCTCAGGCTCATCACCCTTCGCGTAAAATCCCTGCCCCTGTGGCCGCCGTGGTCATCGGTGGGCGGGCAGGGGCGTTAACAATATCGTCGTTGCCCGGGAGCGACGTACATCACCGGAGCGCGGCCCTGGCAAGCGCTGCACTTGTGACGGAAGAGTGAAATACATGATGGAAAAGCCCCTGATGCGAACCTTTCAAGGCCCGCAGATCGCGAGCTCCGCGGGGGCTCTCGCCGTGATGCCCCCCGCGGGCATGATGCGTGATTCCCGGCAGCCGGGCGAGCTGTGGAGCTGCGCGGTCTATGCCCTGGTTACCGTCGGCTGCATCGCTCTCGGCTACTACCAGTTTCATGCGGTCGTGCTGCGCATCCTGGCGATCGCCGTGAAGCAGCACGGCATCCGGGCGCTCGCCTATCCGACCCTCTTCTGGCTGGGCCTCGGCTTCCTGCTCATCGTCGTCCGCACGATCTTCTGGATTCTCTACCGGCCCGCGCCCGCAGTTTCGCGGGAGTCGGCGCCGAGTCTCACCGTCATCATCCCCGCCTACAACGAAGGTCCGATGGTGCTGCAGTCGATCGAGTCGGCGGCCAAGGCCGACTACCCGCACGATCGTCTGGAGATTCTCGTCATCGACGACGGCAGCAAGGACGACACCTGGAGTTATATCTCTCAGGCCGCGGCCCGTCATCCCGGCCTCGTCACGGCACTGCGGCACGAGCGCAACCGTGGCAAGCGTGAGGCCCTCGCCCTCGGCTTCAGCCGCGCGCGCGGGGAGATTCTGGTCACGATCGATTCCGACAGTGTGATCGAGCGCGGCGCGCTCCTCGCCCTCGCCGGTCCGTTCCGCGACCCCAAGATCGGAGCGGTGGCGGGAAGAGTGGAAGTTTACAACCGTGCACATGGCGTCATCCCACGCATGCTGCACGTGCGCTACATGCTGTCCTTCGACATGCTGCGCGCGACCGAATCCGTGTACCGCAACGTCTACTGCTGCCCGGGCGCGCTCACCGGCTTGAGGGCGGCGGGTGTCAGAAAGGTGCTGGAGCGCTGGAAGCATCAGGAGTTTCTCGGGTCCCGTTGCACCTTCGGCGAGGACCGCGCGATGACCAACTACCTGCTCGACAGCGGTTATGACACGGTCTACCAGCGCACGGCGGTCGTGCATACCCTGGTGCCGATCTCGTACGCGAAGCTGTGCAAGATGTTGCTGCGGTGGGATCGCTCCTATGTGCGTGAGGAGATCCGCTTCACCCGCATCGTCTGGAAGCGCCCGTGGCCGACGCGCCTGATGGCGCTGTTCGACCGCTCGGTCACCAACTTCCGTTACCCTGCGTCCTATTCCAGCCTGGGGCTCCTGCCGCTCCTCGTGATGAAGGATCCGAGCATCACGGTGCCCATGATGACGGCCGTGGGCGCGATGTCGCTCTTCAGCGTGCTCTACTACCTGCGCAGCGAGCGCTCGATGAATTTCCTGTATGGCGTGCTGTATACCTACTACTCGGCGATCGCGCTCTTCTGGATCTTCCCCTACGCGGTCGCTACGGTCCGCTCCAGGAAATGGATGACACGTTGAGCACGGTCACTCGGAGCGCTACGGTCCGTGCCGACACGGATTTCGAGGGCGCCTGAGGCAGCGCTAACTCTCTGCCGCCCGCACGGAGCGGGGGCCGCCAAAGAACTCGGCATGCTCGCGCCGATATTTCTGGTACCGCTCGCTGGTGGCACGGATGTCGGCGACGATGGCTTCTTCGGCCGCGGCGGGGCGGCGCTCACGGATCGCCTCGAGCGCCTGCTGGTGGTGGGTCGTGGCGCCGCGCTTGATCTTCTCCGCGCCGAGGTCGATGAAGAGCGCGACGGTGCAGGGGCCGCAGCGCACCCATAGCGGCTCGATCAGCTCCAACATGGTCGGCTGATGCGCTGCTTCGTAGATCGCGAAGTGAAACTCCCGGTTCCTTTGCTGGATGACCGTAGGCGCGCTCGGCACCTTGGCGGACAGGAATGCGCGGCTCGCCGCTTCGATCCGCTCCAGCTCCTCGGCGGTGGCGCGCTCCGCGGCGAGACGCGCCATGTGTCCCTCGAGCAGCATCCGCGCCTCGCAGATCTGCGCGAACTCCTCCGCTGACAGCACGGGCACCCGCACGGACCGGGTAGGTAGGAGCTCCAGCACCCGCTCGACGGTGAGCTTCTGCAGGGCCTCGCGCACCGGCATGATGCTCGTGCCGAGCCGCTGCGCGAGCTCACGGATGGTGAGCACTTGACCCGGCTTGAACTCCGAGTTGATCAGCGCCTGCCGGATGCGCAGGTACACTCGCTCCTGCAGCGTGTCGCGTGCAATCGGCTGCAGGGTGTTGGTATGAGGCTTCGGCGCGAGGGTTCCGGAAGCGGTCGGGGAGGGGCGCGGCATGGGGTTGTTCCCTTCATTCCACATGGGTCGTGGAGAGTTTGTTTGCGGCCTTCTGCCTGAAGGTCAGCCGGTACTGTTGTGGCGACACGCCGCTCCTGGCGTGAAAGAAGCGCGAGAAGTAGGCCGCGTCCGCGAATCCGAGCTCCAGGGCGATGGCGCCGATCGGCAGTGATGAGCCGATCAGCCGTCGCTTGGCTTCCCGGACCAGACGCTCGTGGATGAGGCGGACGGGCGAGGAGCCGGTCACCCTGACGCAAGTGGCTCGGAGATGCCCGGCCGAGACATGAAGCGCGCTCGCGTAGGCGGGTAACTGCCAGCGATCGCGGCTGTGCGTCTCCACCAGCTTCAGGAACTCTGCGACGAGCTGCGCCGGCCGGTCCGGCACATCGGCGACGGCTGCGGAGGTCTGCGGCACGGCCTGGTCCAGCAGGGTCAGCGCTTCGGCGAGCAGGCTCTGCAGCCGGGCATCCACAGCCGGCTGCCGCGCCGCTGCCGCAAGCTGCAGCTCCCGGATCAGTGAAGAAATGCTCGATGCCAGCGAAAAATCCAAGCCACTGCCCTGATTTGTCTATTGGACGGAGCCCGTCGTCGCCGTACTGTGATCACAAGTACTGCGATTACGGCCATGCTACCCCCAGGGGTGGCCGAAAGCCATAGGGGACGCTGCGTGAACATTAGTCAGCCCATTGCGGTGGCTGCGCTGTCGATTGTCATGTCCACGATGCCACCGCGCGCTGCCGCGCGTCCGGCGCGACGCTTGACCATGGCACAGATCGCAAGTGCGCCGTTTCCCTATGACTTGATCGCCTCGCCGCGCGACGGAACAGTGGCGTGGGTCTACAACGAGCGCGGTGCCCGCAATGTCTGGGTAGCGCAGGTTGGACCGCACGGCCGATACGCCGCCAAGCGGTTGACTCCCTATACGGCCGATGATGGCAACGACATCACCTGCCTCGCCTGGAACGGTGACGGTAAGACACTCTTCTATACACGGGGCGGTGCGCAGGACGGACGGATCCCCGTCAATCCCATGAGCCTTCCGGATGGCCCGAAAGCCGGGGCAGTCTGGGCGGTGTCGTCGGCCGGTGCGCCGCCGCGGCGCATCGGCGATGGAACGCTGCCTGCCCCCTCGCCAAAGGGCGATCGCGTCGTTTTTCTTCAGGGAGGCCAACCGTGGGTGGCTCCTGCTTACGGAACCGGAAAACCCATGCCGCTCTTTGTGGACCGGGGACACGTGGGCTCTCTCGCGTGGTCGCCCGACGGCACGCGTCTGGCATTCGTCAGTACGCGGCCGGAACACAGCATCATCGGTATCTATGACTTTTCGACCCGGACCATCCACTGGATCGCGCCAGGTATCGACTACGACGTCGATCCCATATGGTCTCCCGATGGCAAGCGCATCGCATTCGTGCGCACGCCGTCCGATCCGGAGGTGCCCTTCACATCCAGCCGCGAAGGCGCGTCATGGGAGCTTTGGGTCGCCGACGCCGCGACCGGCGAGGGCAAAGCGATCTGGCGCGCCAAGGAGGGCATCGGCAGCCGCTTCCGTCTCCTCTTCAACAGCCGTGACAGCATCTTCTGGGGCGCGGGCGAGCGGCTGATATTCCCGTGGGAAGTAACCGGCTGGGTCAGGCTCTATGCCGTCTCCGCGGGCGGTGGTCAGCCCACGCTGTTGACGCCCGGTCAATCGGAGGTGTTTGGTGCCCAGTTGAGCGCGGACCGCACCCGCCTGATCTATGTCTCCAACCAGGGCGATCTCGACCGGCGCCACATCTGGGCGCTGTCGGTGAGTGGCGGGCCGCCACGACCGCTCACTCGCGGCGACGGGGTGGAGGACATGCCTGCGATCGCCCCCACCGGCAGTGTTTTTGCGCTCCGTGGTGAGGCGCGCCGCCCTCTGCGCCCGGTCGAGGTCACGCGCGACGGAATGACGGATCTCGCGCCTGCGGCCATTCCCGCGGATTTCCCGTCCAATGATCTCATCGTGCCGCAGCTGGTTACCTTTCAGGCGCGCGACGGGGCGACGATCCACGGACAGCTCTTCATCCCCGAAGGGCGCACGCGCCCCGGGCCGGCGCTGCTGTTCTTCCACGGCGGTCCGACCAACCGGCAGATGTTCGCGGCCTGGGATCCATTCGAGACGCATAGCCATCTCTACGAGTCCAGTCAGTACCTCGCGAACCACGGATACGAGGTCCTGTCAGTCAACTATCGCGGAGGTGCCGGCTACGGCTTCGAGTATCGCGAGCCCGCGCGCTTCGGCGCAGGTGGCGCATCGGAGCTCGACGACATCATTGGCGCCGCGAAATACATGCAGTCCCGCGCCGACGTCGATCCGAAGCGCCTGGGTGTCTGGGGCGGCAGCTACGGCGGACGCATGACCTTGCTCGCCCTCTCCGAGGCGCCGCAATACTTCGCGGCCGGCGCCAGCTATTCCGGGATCTACGACTGGGTGACCATGCCCGAGTTCGACGTGAACGGCGCCCAGCCCGGCAACGAAGCCGCTGTGAAGCTGGCCTACGATTCCGGGCCGGTTGCGCACATGGACCAATGGCGTGCCCCAGTGCTGCTGATGCTCGGCGACGCCGATCCCATCGTCAACATCGGGCAGACCACGGCGCTTGCCGCCGTGCTTCGCCGGAAGGGAATCCCCACCGAGGTGCTGGTCATCCCGGATGAGGTGCACTTCCTTCTCCGTTACAGCTCCTGGAACCGTGTCTTCGAAGCGACACGGGACTACTTCGACAGGCATCTTTGATGATCAGGGCGATCCCGCTTCTGGCCGTTGCGGCGGCCATCGCAGGCGTCGCAATGCCGCGCGGCGCACGCACAGCGGCAGTGCCACAGCTCATCATCACGCTGAGCCCCGCGGTCCCGGGGCCGGGCGGCAACATTCCCTATGTCGACGTACGAATCGCCGCACCTGACATGCATGTCGCGGCAGGCAAGCCGCTCCTGCGCCTGCCCCTCGTCTCGAGCAATGTCACGAGCATCGCTGACAGTCTGCAAAATCTGCGCGTCACCGACTCGCATGGAGCTCTGGCCCTCACGACTCGCGACGATCCGCAATCGGAACCGATGCCCTTCCGGCATTGGCTGGCAGGCCGTGAGATATCAGGCACTGTCGTCGTGCGCTATCGCGCACCGATCACCAACGCCCTGAATTCCCGCGGGGCAGCTCCGCCCCTCGAGCTGCGCACTGAAGACGGCGGCTTCTCCGGCGATGCCAGCACGTTTCTGGTTTTGCCGGAAACCGGTCATGCCTATCGCATCGCGCTCAGATGGAACTTCGCGGTGCTGGGCCGCAAGGCAGTCGGACTTTCGACCCTCGGCGGGGGCAACGCGGATAACGCCGGTAACGCCGGTCCCTTCGCGCCGGCGACCACGGAGCTCAGTCTGGATGCCGTGTACGGCCGTGGCCTCTATTTCATGGGCGGACACGTGCACACCTATCCGGCGCCGCTTCCCGGCAGTGGCTTCATGTCTGCCTGGCAGGGGACTCCGCCCTTCGACGGCCGTGGCCTCATGCGCTGGACGCAATCGCTCTATGGCAGCTACCTCCGATTCTTCCACGCGCCGCCGGGGCAACCATATGAGGTGTTCCTGCGTCGCAACCTCGTCAACGCCGGCGGCGGGGTGGAGGTGGGGCACGCCTTCGTGGGCACGTTCGACCGGGAAACGAAGGCAGAGGATCTCGAGCTGACGCTCGCTCACGAGATGGTGCATACGTTCGTAGGCGGCCTGGACGCTCCCCAGGGACTCGCGTCCTCGTGGTATTCGGAAGGGCTGGCGGTCTACTACGAGCGCATGCTTCCCTGGCGCGCCGGCCGCATCTCGACAGCCGACTTCCTCACCGATCTCAACAGGACCGCCGCGCGCTACTACACCGATCTGCTCGGCAACACACCCAACAGCGAGATTCCGGCGCGTTTCTGGGCGGACACACGCGTTCGTGTGTTGCCTTACGACCGCGGCTCGCTCTACTTCGCGCAGCTGAATGCCGAGCTGCGGGAGGCCTCCCACGGCCGGCGCTCGCTGGACGATCTCGTGCTGCGGATGATCGGGCGGCGGCGGCACGGCCTGCGCGTGGATGAGCAGGCGTGGATCGCGCTCGTGCAAAAGGCGCTTGGAGCGCGGGGCGTTGCCCAGTTCCACGCCATGATGGATGGCAGACTCGTCCTACCCGGCTCCGATGCTTTTGGCCGCTGCTTCGAGCGCACCACGACTCCTCTTCGCCGCTATGAGCTCGGCTTCGACAGCCAGGTCCTGGCGGAGCCGAGACGGATCGTGCGCGGACTCCTCCCTGGCACCGCGGCGGCACGTGCCGGGCTGCGGGATGGCGATCGGATCGTAAAGCCCATACCCCAAGACGCCATACAGGCAGACCAGCATGCGAAGCTGACGCTCCTCATCGAGCGTGCGGGCCGGACATTCCCGATCACCTATCTGCCGCGCGGCGCCGTGGTCCAGGCGTATCAGTGGCAGCGCCGGCCCGATGTCCCCCCCGGAAGCTGTGGCGGCTCAGCGGCTGCGAAAAGTCCATATCGGTGAGCCAATTCGTCCATTGGCCCGGCTGCAGAGGGATGCTACTGTGATCACAGCCGTCGCTATTACGAGCCGGAGCTCCCGGCACGATTTCGGGGGAGATCGAGATGACTGTACGTTCAGCCGTGCCCTCCATCATCCGGAGCGCGTCCTGCCCGGGCGCTGCGCTCCTGCTGCTCGGCCTTTCGGCGCTGGCTGGCGCCCAGGAGACGCCAGGCTCCACTGACCTGCAGGATCAGGGCCTCGCTCCGACGCAGCTGCAGGAGGTCATCGTCACAGCGGAAAAGCGCCGCCAGCCACTGCTCGAGGCGCCGGTATCGGTGACCGTGGTCTCCGGGCGGGCCTTGGAGCGGCGGCACGAGGTTGCGATGGCCGATTATCTGGCGCAGATTCCCGGAGTCTCCGTACAGAACAACGGCTTCGGCCAGATCGACTTCTCTATCCGCGGAATCGGCTCCTCGCCCTTCCTGGCGCCGACAGTCGGGGTCGAGGTGGATGGTGTGCCGATCGGCTCCAGCAATGCTGCGGGCGATGCGGCGCTCAAGCCGGACATCGACCCGAACGACATGGCTAACATCCAGGTCCTTTACGGCCCGCAGGGCACTCTCTACGGTGATGATGCGATGGGCGGACTGGTGGAATTCACCACGGTGAAGCCTGATCTCAACCGCTTTTCCGGCCGCGTCGCGGCCGATGTCTCACAGGTCTCCGGTGGCGGTGTTGGCAGCGCACAGCGGGCAATGGTCAATCTGCCCATCATGGACGGCGAGCTCGCCATGCGGATCACCGGTTTTCTGCGACACGACCCAGGCTTCATCGATGACGTGGAGTCGGGTGTCCGCAACGTGAATGATGGCTCCGCGAAAGGCGGACGCGTCGACCTTTTATGGCAGATCGCGAGCAATGCCTCCCTGCGACTGAACGCGCTCGCCCAGGACAGCAACGCCAACGGCGACCCGGAAGAAATTCTGAGCGCGGACTATCAGCCGATCACCGGCGATCTGACCGGAACCGGGCGGGCCGGCTTCAACGGCTTTCAGAGCAAGTACCGCTTCTACACCGGCACGCTCGACATCGATCTCGGATGGGCGCATCTGCTGTCGCTGTCCGGTTACAACACCACGGACTTCCAGGCCAATCTGGATCTGACCAACGTCTTCGGTCCGATCTTCGGGACCCCGCCGTTCGTACTCTTCCCGCTGCTGCAGGCCGATCGCACCGAGAAGTTCAGCCAGGAGATCCGCCTGACGTCGCCGTCGAACCAGCGTCTCGAGTGGATCGGCGGCCTCTATTACACTCGGGAGGCGACCAATTTCGCCCAAACGCTCACCGCTTTGGACAGTACGACCGGCGGCCCCTTCCTGGGCTTCCCGACTTCCGTCCTGTCGGCGCCGCTGCTGAATCCCCCGACGACCTTCCACGATTACGCGGGGTATCTGACCCTGACCTACCATTTCACGCCCAAGTTCGACCTCGAGGCGGGAGGACGCTATACCCGCGAGACAACCGACATCCCGCTGTCGAGTGCGACCGGGCTCATCGCCGGTGCGCCAACGCCAGCGAGCAGCGAGAGGGACGACGCGACGACGTTTCTCGCCTCGGCCCGCTACCGCGTTTCAGGCAGCCAGATGGTCTACGCGCGTGTGGCCTCGGGTTTCCGGCCCGGAGGCAGCAATGGCGTCCTGCCCGGAGTGCCGCCCACCTTCGGACCGGACAAGACGGTCAACTATGAGCTCGGTTACAAGGGTACATACCTCGACCGGAGGCTCGAGCTCGAGACGGCCCTGTTCTATATCGATTGGACCAACATCCAGCTTACGTCGCTCAACGAGTTCAGCGAGGGCTTCACGGTCAACGGCAACAAGGCGAGAAGCCAGGGCGCACAGCTCAGCGGCCAGTACCTGATCGGCGATGGATTCTCCGCGCAGCTCTCCGTCACGTACGCGGACGCCGCGATGGTCCAGGCCGGTCCGCCGAGCTCCGGGGCTGCGGCCGGCGCACCGCTCCCCTATGCGAACAAGTGGAGTGGCAATTTCAGTCTCGAGAAGCGCTTCCCGATCACGCCGCGATGGCAGGGATCCGCGCAGGTGATCTACAACTATTTCGGCGACCGCTACGGCCCGTTCAACTCCGTGGTGGCGCCCGCTCCGCAGGAGCCGCAGGTCTTCGTTCCCGACTACAGCACGGTCGATTTCCTCGCCGGCATCGGCGACGGGCGTTATGCGGTGAATCTCTTTCTGCGCAATCTCACAAACAAGCGCGGCATCACCAGCCTCCAGTCGGAGGGAGGCGGGGGCAATGGCAATCTGCAGGCTACGATCATCACGCCCCGGACCATCGGCCTGTCGCTGACGGCGAATTTCTGATGACCCTCACGCGGCTCCCGATGGTAGCGCTGACGGTGCTCGGGATGCTTTCAGGCGCATCCTGGGCCGGTGACGCTCCGGCACCGAGGTCGGCTGCGACGCACCACGTTGGAGAATTCAACGGCGTGCGAGTGACATATACGGCCTGGGTCGAGGACAATTTCGTCAACGACTCGCACGGCAAGCCGGGCGCCTCGATCATCACGGTGGCCTATACCCGCGATAGTGTCGCCGACCCTGGCCGGCGGCCAGTGATCTTCGCCTTCAACGGTGGCCCGGGCGCTGCCGGCGCCATGCTCAACTTCAGCGCGCTGGGGCCTGTGCGCCTCGTCGGACAGGCACATGGGGGGCCCGTTAGCGGTCATTTCGAGAGCAATGCAGACAGCCTCCTGGATGCCGCCGATCTCGTCTTCGTCGATCCGGTCGGCACCGGATTCAGTCGCCCCTTTGCGGGGGAGGATCCCCGGCAGTGGTACTCCGATGCGCCGGATGCCTCTTCGGTCATGCAGGCCATCCGGCACTGGCTGGGCGTGCACCACCGGGAGGGCTCGCCGCGTTATCTCATCGGTGAGAGCTACGGCACCGACCGCGCAGGGAGAATTCTCGAGCAGAAGAAGAGTCTGCGATTCGACGGTGTGATCCTGGTCGCGCTCGCGGCGCCTGCGGAGGGTCATCTGATTCCTTTCGTCACGGCGCTGCCGACCATGGCCGCCGGAGCCTGGTATCACCACAGGATCGACCGTGGCGGACGGACGGTGGAACAAGTCTTTCAAAGCACCGAGCAGTTCGCTCGCACGGATTACCTGACGGCACTGGTACAGGGCAGCAGTCTTCCTTCTGAAGGTCGCCGGCGAATCGCGCAACGCCTGTCACAGCTCATTGGGTTGCCGGCCGGTCTCATCGAGGCGAACGACCTGCGGATCGACAAGAATACCTACATGTTCAACCTCCTGAAGGATCAGCACCTGCGCACCGGCCTCCTCGACGTGCGGGTCACCGCACCGCTGGTGGCCAATGCCCAGGGCGCCATCGACGATCCGGCGCTCAATGTGTTGCCGAAGAAGCTGATCGGCAAGCCGCACTTGACCCCGGCGGACATGGGCATATTGAAGAGCCCGAAAATCGGCCAATATCTCGAGCACGAGCTGCGGTTTCCGACCGGCGAGGAGTATTACAGCATCGACTTCATCGCCAATTCGCAATGGAAGTACCAGCGCGACTTCGATCCCGTGGCCGCCGTCAGCGCCGCGATGAAGAGCCAGCCGGACCTGCGCCTCATGTGGGTTCAAGGCCTCTATGATCTGACCTGCCCGGCTTATCTGGCGCGCTACACCATCGATCAGGACGGCATTCCACCGAATCGCCTGACGGCGCTCCTCCTCCCGGGACCCCACAGCTCCTATACGGCCGAGGGAGTCTTGCCTATCTTCGCCGCGTCACTGCGTAAGTTCGTCAAGTCGGGGGAGCCTGCGCGGTGAATCTGGATCACCGCCTCCGGCCTGCGGTGATCCTGGGCCTGATGGGCCTGCTCCTTGCCGTCGCAGCCGCCTCGCGCGCGCGCGCCGCGTCCCGGGTGGAGGATGGCTTCAGTTTCGCGGCCGGCGGTGACCTCATCGGCCCGAATCAGACGCTCCAGGGCGTACCCGACCCAGGGTTGCAGGCGGTGGCCCGACACTTTCTGGATGCCAACCTGGGCTTCGCCAACATGGAAGGATCTCTCTTCGATCTCCAGACCTTCAAGGGCTGGCAGGCGGCGGAGAATGGCGGCGGCGATCCCATTGCGCCGGCAGTCGTCGCGCGCGACCTGAGGTCGCTCGGCATCACCGTGGTCTCCAAGGCCAACAATCACGCCACGGACTGGGGGACCGAGGGACTCGTTGCAACACTCGCATCGTTGCGGGCCGCGGGTGTGGCCGAGGCGGGGGCCGGCATCACTTTGGCACAGGCGCGCGCGCCCGTGTACATCGATACGCCCGGGGGGATCGCCGCTGTGGTCGACACGGCCTCGACTTTTCCGCCCATGTCGGTAGCCTGTCCGCCGCCGAATGCGCGTTACGGCCCCGATGCAAAAGGCTGCCCCGGCATCAGCGCGCTGCACGTGCGCGAAGTTCATCTGTTGCCCTATTCGCAGCTGGAGACGCTGCGGACCCTGGTCGGCGGACTGCGCGTCACGTCGTTGCGCCAGTCATGGTCGGGAGAGCTCGACAGTGCGCGAGGCGGGCAGGGCATGCAGGACCTCTTCGTGGGCGAGACCGTCTTTCGCGGGGCGCCTGCGTCCGGCCTCACCTGGGAAATGAATCCGCAAGACTTCCAGGCCGTGATCGGCAGCGTCCGCGAGGCCAGGCAGCACGCCAATTTCGTGCTCTTTTCCATCCACGCGCACGAGATCACCCCCGACAGGAATCCCTCCGCGGGCAACGACAACGATACGGCGCGTCCTGCGAGCTTCGAGCCGACCCTGTTTCATGCTGCAATCGACGCCGGTGCGGATGCGGTCGTTCGCAACGGTCCACACGTGCTCGGTGGCATCGAGATCTACAAGGGCAAGCCCATCTTCTACAGCCTGGGGAGCCTGTTCTTCGAGTTCGGCGGTTCGCGCAGCTACCAGGTGCCGGGTGGCGCGACGATCCGCTTCTCCGATGCATGGTTCCAGACCGTCGTGCCGGTGACGACTTACCGGCACGGCGAGGTCAGCGAGATCCGGCTCTATCCTCTGATCCTCGAGTCGAGTCATGAGCGCACGGACGGCCGTCCACGGCCTGCCGATCCGGTGCAGGCGCAGCAGATCCTGACGCGCATTCAGGCTTTGTCGGCTCGCTATGGCACTCGGATCAGGATGGTGAACGGTGTCGGCATCATTCGTGGGCCAGAGTAGTGGACATGTTCAAACCTGGGTGTCGCAGGCCGTCGTTTGTCCGCACCCGACTGCAGGCTGCGCTGCTGGCCCTGCTCGCGTTGACGCCCGTACTCGCCGCCGCCAATCCCAGCGACGATGCGCCCATCATCACTCGACACGACGCCCGGATCGGCGGAGGGGAATTGGCCTACACCGCGGAGGTGGGGCGGATCGCCATCCGGGATGTCGCGACCGGCGAGCCGCATGGCTACATGTTCTATACGGCCTACCGGGCCGTGCCCTCGCGCCAGGCGTCCAGAGAAGCCTCGCGTCCTGTCATGTTCGTGTGGGACGGCGGCCCGGGAGCACCGTCCGCCTGGCTGCATTTCGACATCGCGGGCCCGAAGCTGCTGCAGGGAACGCAGTTGAGCGACAACCCCGGCTCATGGCTTGCCGGCGCGGACCTCGTGATGGTCGATCCGATCGGCACGGGGTTCAGCCGTCCGACACGGATGGCCTATGAGGCTGAGTTCTACGGCACCGTGGGCGATGTCGCCTCGGTCACGGAGTTCGTCCGCTCCTGGCTCACCCTGCACGATGCACTCGGTGCGCCCGTAATCCTTGCAGGTGAGAGCTGGGGCGCCGGTCGCGCCGCGAGCGTGGCTTACGCGCTCGAGAAGCGTGGCATCGAGGTCAACGGGCTGATCCTGATCTCGGGCGGCTTCGGACTCGATCAGCACTACGGCTCCCGCGCGCTCCACGAGGCGCTCGGTATCGTCGACATGGCGAGCACGGCGCTTTTCTGGCATCGCAGCGCGCCCGATTTGGGCAATGATCCGAGCACTGTGCGCCGCGCCGCGCAGATCTGGGTCCACCAGACTTATGCGCCCGCGCTGGCGCATCTGACCGGGCTGTCGACGGCTGAGCGCAACAAAATCGCCGGGCAGCTGGCGCGCTTCACCGGCATCGCGCCTGCGCTGATCGACCGCCGGACTCTCGTCATCACGCCTCACCAGTTCCGCACGCAGTTGCTGCGGCGCGAAGGCAAGGTGCTCTATCTGCTCGACGGTCGGCGAACCACCCCGCCGAGCGATGAAGGCACGCCGCAGATGCTGCACTACCTGCGCGAGGAGCTCGGCTATCGCACCGATCTACCCTACCTCGGGCTCGAGGACTTCACTCAGGGCTTTGCGCCGTCCGGCACTTACCCCAACGATGTCGGTGAGCAGTGGAATTACGCAACCGCGCCCCTGACGCCGGAGCAGGTGAAGGCCGCGATCGCGGCGGCGGTCGCTTCGGGTGCGGGGCCGCCGCAGCTCGGACCTCCCCTGCCCGGGATGCGACAGGCCGTGGCGCTCAATCCGCATCTCAAAGCGCTGGTGGCGGTGGGCATCTACGACCCTTATCAACAGTGTGCCCGCGGGCAGGCTACCGAGGACGCCTTACCGCCGGACCTGCACCGCGCCATCCGCTTCAAGTGCTATGCAGGCGGGCATGCGATGTATCTGGGGAGTCCTGCGATACGCGCCGAGCTGAGCCGCGACGTGCTGGCGCTCGTCGAGGCGGCACGTCGGCGCGAGGATTCCGCGTCGCGCGGTAGATAGGTCACGGAGCAAATAGAGAGTGGTGAGGGAAACGATGATGCGTTGTAAATCCGGATCGGTGCCCTTCGCGCTCGGCTTGCTGGCGTTCGGGGCATTTGCGCGCGCGGGCGCCTCGACAGTCGCGCAGCTGTTTCCTCCGCTTCCTCTCGCGCCACTCACCATGAAGGGAGCTGACGGCCCGCATGCCTTCAGCACTGAGCACAGCGGCGTTTTCAACGGACATCACATCCGCTACCAGGCTACTGTCGCCGAGACCGTGATCGAAGACCCGGGAGCGGTGCCGGCGGCCGACCTCTACTCCATCAGTTATGTTGCCGAGGGACTCGCGGACTCCGCCGCCCGGCCTGTGATGTTCATCTTCAACGGAGGTCCGGGCGCCTCCTCCGTGTTCCTGCACCTGTGTTCCCTCGGGCCCGTGGTCCTCCGCGATTGCACACCGGCCGGTACCTCGAGCGCCGCGACACCGCTCATCGACAATCCCCGGAGCCCTCTCGATGCGGCCGACCTGGTGTTCATCGACCCCACGGACACGGGTTGGAGCCATACCCTGCCGGGCGTTTCACCCGAGCAGTTTCATTCCGTCGATGGCGACTCCGATGAGGTCACGGCGCTGATCGTCTGGTGGCTGCGCAAGCATGGGCGCTCGAGCGCCCCCGTTTATGTCTATGGTGAGAGCTACGGCAGCATGCGTGGCGTAGCGGTAGTCCGCGATCTCGCCCGCAGCAAGCCGAAGATTGCGGTGGCCGGCCTGATGTTGGGAGGATTCGCGATCACCTTCGGGCGCGGCAACGGCACTCCCGATCCGGTATGGGACGCTCTGCGTCTGCCGACGGCGGCATCCATGGCGTGGCATTACGGCAGGATCGACAACAAACACCAGACCTGGGAGCAGGCGGTGGACAAGGCTGCTGGCTTTGCCCGCACGCAGTATGCCGGTGCGCTCATGCTCGGTCATCGCCTCGATGAGGCGACGCGACAGAGGATCGTCGATCGCCTGCCGGAGCTGAGCGGCATCCCGAAGAGCTATTTCGTATCGCATCACACCATCGAGGTCGGAGATTTCGCCACTGCGCTGTTGCAGGATCGGGGGCTGGTGCTCGATGGCAACAATGGGCTCTGGACGCATCCTGCCGGCGCAAAGTCGCACGGTAACGGCTACATCGCCTACTCGAGCGGGATGACCCGATATGCCACCGACACGTTGCGGGTGCAGGGCCTGGCCCCGTACGAGATCATCACCCCCAACGACGTGCAGGTATTCGAGGCCTGGAATTTCCGCACGAGTGGCGCCCCCTCCCTCGAGGACACTCTCGCCCAGGAGATGCACGACGATCCGCACCTGCGCCTACTGGTGGTGCAGGGCCGGTACGACACCCAGACGCAGGTGGCCGATACGCGCTACGTTCTCGACCAGACGGACATCCCGCGCGAGCGGCTCACGATCGCGTACTTCGACGGTGGCCACATGCTCGAGCCGAAGCCCGAAGTGATGAGCGCCATTCGCGATTTTCTCGCGGAGGGGAGATGACGATTCCCGAGCCTGAGCGAGCCGCCGGCGGCAACCGTAAGAACGAGCCGGACATGTCCGCTCTCGAGGCGGCGCGCGGCTCGTTCCCCTTCGTCGCCGAGGCGGTGTATCTCAACACCGCGACCGCAGGACTGGCGTGGACGGGTCTCGGGCAGGCATCCGCGGCGTTCTATGAGGCGAAGTTGCGTGGCATCTGCGGTCGCGGTGACTGGGTGACGACGGCGGCACACGCCCGATCGAGGCTTGCAAACCTGCTGGGAGTGCAGGAAGAAGCGATGTCATTCACCGGCAGCGCCACGGAAGCGCTCAATCTCGCCTGTCTCGGGCTGCCGCTGGCGCCTGGCAGTCGCATCGCCATCGCTGCGGACGAATTCCCGTCCGTCTGGCAAGCCTGTCTCGCTCTGGGCAGATCGGGGATCGACATCGTACCCGTGGAGATTCCAAGTGAAGCGGAGCGGGGCGCGGCGCTGGCGCAGGCGGCCTCCGGCGCGCAGGCACTCGCAGTCTCGCATGTCCACTGGCGCACCGGTACGACGGTCGATCTCGAGGAGATCGGCAGAGCGTGCCGCGCGAGCGGCGCGTGGCTCATCGTGGATGGCGTACAGGCGGTCGGCGCCATTCCGGTGCGCGCGGAGTTGGCCGATGCGTACTGCGGGTCCTCGTTCAAATGGCTGCTCGGCGGCTTCGGCCTGGGGTTCATGACTCTGAGTGAGCGATTGGCGCGACAATGGACCCCCCCGTTTCGGGGCTATGCCAACGAGTGGCCGAGCCGCGATCCACAATACGGACATCTCGATTATCCCGGCATCTACGCTCTGGGCGCATCGCTCGCATTCCTGGGGTCGCTCGGGTGGGAAGCGATTTTCCACCGCGTCGCGCAGCTCTCCAGCCGGCTGTCGCAGCGGCTGCTCGCAGGCGGCTTCGATGTCATGACGCCGAGCACGGCCGCGGCCGGAATCGTCTCCATCCGCCGGGACGATGCGGCAGAGCTGGTCGAGCGCCTGGCGAGACAGTCGATCTTCGTCGAGGATCGCGACTCGATCCTGCGCGCCTCACCTCACTTTTATAACACGGACGCCGAGATCGACGGCCTCGTGGCGGCGCTGGCGACGCGATGAGCGCTGCGGTCGCGGCGAGCCGCGGAAGTCGCGTGGACTGGTCGGGGTTCGGCTGGGCGGCCGGCGAGGTCGGGCTTGCCTGCTACGCGGGCATCTCCACCATCTACCTGCTTTTCTACGCGACGGAGGTGCTGCGTATCCAGCCGGTCTGGGCCGGACTCGCGCTGCTCGTTCCGCGTGTCTGGAATGTCGTCGCCGATCCTATCGTCGGGATCGCCTCCGACCGGACGCGCTCGCGTTTCGGGCGGCGGCGGCCGTACCTGCTCGGCGGCGCGGTATTCTGGGGTGTCTGCTTCGCCGTGCTCTTCAATCTGCCACGCGGGCACGCCTCCGCGCTCGACATCCTCTGGTTCGGGGCCGTGTTCCTTCTCAACAACACGGGTCTGTCGCTCTACCAGGTCCCATACGCCACCATGCTTGCCGAGATCTCGCGGGACCAACAGGTCAGAACGCGCCTCGCAGGGTATCGGGAGATCGTGGCGCGCGGCGCGATTCTACTGACGCTGGCGAGCGGACCTTGGCTGCTCGGCCGATACACCTCCGAGGCCAAGGGCTTCGGGGTCATCGGAGTGGTATTTGGCGCCGCGATCGTGGTCAGCGGGTTGGTGGCCTTCTTCTCGACGGGGGATACCTCCGGGCCGGATGTCGCACCGCACCATGAGCACGGCCTGCGGGCGCAACTCGCAACTCTGGCCGGCAACCGGCCGCTCGCCTGGTTGTCCGCGAGCTTTCTCTTCGTCAACGTCGGCGATGCCGTGTTCAGCGGGGCGCTCGTCTACTACCTGACCCGAATCCTCGGCGAGAGCCCGGCGGCGATCGGCACGCTCTACCCGGTGAGCTCGATCACCGGAATCCTGGTCGCGCCCCTCTGGTGGCATGCTGCCAATCGGCTGGGAAAGATCCCGATCTGCCGCGCGGCACTGGCCCTGAATGGCGTCTGCTGCCTCCTGCCCTTCTGGATCACCTCGTCGCACGCCGTGCTCATGTATCCCTTCATGGTGCTCTACGGCCTATCCAACACCGGCGCACGTCTGCTCCCCAATGCCATGGCCCCGGACACGGCGGACTTCGATCAGGCGCGTACGGGTGAGAGGCGCGAAGGCACAATCTTCGGCATCTTCGTGTTCGTACAGCAAACGGGCTTTGCGGTAGGGGGGTTCGTGCTGAGCCTGTTCCTCGCGGTTGGCGCGCACGCAGCCGTCGCGTCAGGATCTCCGGAGCCGTCCACGACGGCAATTCTGCTTACTTTCACGCTGGCGTCCGCCGCGTTCTACGGCAGCGCCTTCGCAGCCGTGCTGCCTTACCGCATGCCCTGAGGACGCTGCTCACTGAGTGAGCGGGCCGTCATCTCCTTCAGGACGGAGAAGACGTTAAGTGGTCGACGTCGATACCGAGTTCCGTGCGCAGCTCGTGCCGCCCTTTGGGCAACACTTCCATGGCACGAGTCTCCCGCCCGCGTCTCAGCCAACCGGAGGCGCACAGCACGCTCAGCAACTCGACACCGAGCGGTCCAGCGAGGTGGTGCTGCCGCTCGGTCCAATCGAGACACTGGCGGGCGAGGCCACCGCGTGAGGGCTTGATACCGCGCAGGTCCACGCCCAGGCGGGCGAGCCATTCCGTTCCGGCGGGCGTCACCTCGAGGAACTTGTCGTGGGCCGCGCGCAGATAGTCGCGATCCTCCAGGGCCCGCGTCAGCGCTACGCCGACCTGGCCGGCGAGATGGTCGTAGCAGCTGCGGCAGAAGCGCAGTCGTTGCCCCTCGGGGCTCAGCGCGCGGCGGCGCATCTCCGGCTCCTGCCGGATGGCGGCCAGGTGCTCGATGGCCTGCGCCACATGCGCTCCCGCCAGGCGATAGTAGCGGTGTCGTCCCTCGATCTGGAGCGCGACCAGCCCGCCCGCGAGAAGCTTTGCCAAGTGTGAGCTCGCGGTTTGCGCCGTGACGCGTGCGGCGTACGCCAGCTCCCCCGCAGGCAGAGCACGTCCATCGAGCAGTGCTGCCAGCATGACCGCCCTCGCCGGATCGGCCAGCAGGAATGCCGTGCCGGAGAAGCCGGGAAGCTCTGAGTGACCCTGTTCGACCATGAGCTCAACGTACCACCGGAAAGATGCGGAAGCTTCGACGGTCATGGAAACGTCCCGTCGCTTGCGGGCGTAGCCTTCCGATTTCCCGGACGGACCAGGAGGACGCACCCTTGGATACCACAGTGCATCGAAACGGACCCCGCATCGGGGTGAGCCACTTTCCGGCGCTGCTCACGCTCTGCCTCGCCGTACTCGTCGCGCAGATCGATACCGCGGTCGTGAATCTCGGGACGCATCGCATCGGTAGCTATTTCCACGCGAGCGTCGGGTCACTGCAGTGGGTGGTCGACGGCTACAACCTCACCTATGCCGTGCTCCTCCTGACTGGGGGACTGCTGGCCGACCTCATCGGCCGCCGCAAAGTTTTCATCCTCGGTGCGGCGATCTTCACGGCGGCCTCACTCGTGGCCGCATACGCACCGACGATCGGGGTCCTGATCGGCGCCCGCGCCGTCGCGGGCGTGGGAGCCGCGCTACTCATTCCTGCATCTCTCGCCCTCATCCGCGTCCTGTGGCGGGATTCGCGTGAGCGCGGCAGAGCGCTCGGGATCTGGGCCGGTTGCAATGGCGTGGCGCTCGCGATCGGCCCCACCTTGGGGGGTGTGCTCATCGAGCGATATGACTGGCGGAGTATTTTCCTGGTGGTGGTACCCGTCAGCCTAGCGGCCGTCGTGCTCGCGGTACCCACTCTGCCGGAGTCGGCCGATCCACGCGGTCGCAGCTTCGATGCCCGCGGACAGACACTGGGCGCGCTCGGCCTGGGTGCCGTGGCATTTGCGGCCATCGAGGTGCACACGAATGCCTGGGCCGCGGTGGTCGCTTGTATCGTGGCTGTAGCCTGCATCGTCTCTTTCGTTTTCACCGAGAGAGGCATCGGACCGGCCGCACTCGTCCCGCTGGAGTTGTTCTCCTCGAAGCCCTTCACTGCAGCTTCGGTGGCCACCACGGCCATGACCTTCGGTATGTACGGCGTGATCTTCCTGCTGCCGCTGACCTGGCAGAGCACGCGCGGTCTCGGGGCCACCATGGCGGGAATTGCGCTCATCCCGATGGCGCTGGTCTTCGTCATCGTCTCGCCCTTCTCGGGCAAGCTCACCGAGAGTCTGGGCGTGCGCTTCATGACCGCGGGCGGTGTAGCCATCGTGGGCATCGGCCTGCTGTTGATCGGATTGACGGCCGGCGAGAGATCCCTGGTGTTTGCGGAGATCGGCCTCGCGCTCACTGGAGTCGGCATGGGTTTCGCCACCGGACCCTTGATGGGTGAGGCCGTCGGCGCGGTGCCCGCGGCCCGCTCCGGCACCGCCTCCGCCATCATCAACGTCGCGCGCATGGTGGGCGCTACTGTCGGCGTTGCTGCGCTCGGCGCGGTGTACGCCGCCCTCAAGGGTGGGCCGGAAGGCCTGCGCTTCGCGATGATCCTGGGAGGCGGTGTGCAGCTGTCAGGAGCGGGTTACGCGTGGCTCACGACGGCTCAGAGGTCAGCGATGCCCTCGAGGTAGAAGACACAAGTGCCTTCCAACTCTACACGTTGGCCACGGATGCGGCAGGTCATCTCGCCGCCGCGGCGCGAGGCCTGATAGGCGCGCAGCTCGGACTTTCCCAGCCGCTGCGACCAGAAGGGCGCGAGGGCGCAATGCGCGCTTCCGGTCACCGGGTCTTCCGCTACGCCCCTCGCGGGAGTGAAGTAACGGCTGACGATGTCGCGATCACCGGTGCCTTTCGCCGTCACGATCAGCCCGCTGCGGTCCAGACGCGCGATGGCCGCGATGTCGGGCGAGAGCTCGATCACTGCGCGCTCATCGTGGAGCACGGCGACGTAGTTGACGTCGTTGGCATGGACCTCCACGGGAGTGACGCCAAGGGCCGCGGCCAGCTCCGGGGGCGCGCTCAGTGGAGCTACCGGCCGGGCGGGGAAATCCATGACGTAGGCCGTCGCAGCCCGCTTCACGATGAGAGCGCCGCTCGCCGTGTGAAAAGTCACCCGTTGCCGCTCCGGGTGCAGCCGCTCCATCACGACAGCAGCGCTCGCGAGGGTGGCATGGCCGCACAGCGGCACCTCGACCGAAGGAGTGAACCAGCGAAGCCGATAGTCATCGTCCTGTGGCACGATGAACGCCGTCTCCGACAGGTTGTTTTCCGCTGCGATCTCCTGCATCACCGCATCCGCTGGAAAGTCCTCCAGCGGCATGACGGCGGCCGGATTGCCGCGGAAGCGCTGGCCGGTGAAGGCGTCTACGTGGAAGAGACGTACCCGCATGTCAGTACTCCGACGCTCGTGCAATCATCCTGCGTATCCTATTTTTCTGCCTGCAGCGTGGCCACGGTGGCCTCGACCCACTCCTGGATCTCGCGGTTGACCTCGCGGACGTCGCGGCTGCCCGGCGCGACGGGCTCGCCGATCACCACTCGAATGGTCCCGGGCTTCTTGAGCAGGCCTCTTCGCGGCCAGTAACGGCCGGCGTTGTGCGCGACCGGAACGATGAGCTTTCCCGTCTCTGCCGCGAGCAAGGTCCCACTGACGCCGTAGCGGCGGGTCTCCCCCGGCGGCATGCGGGTGCCTTCCGGGAACACCATGATCCAGTCGCCTTCGGCGAGACGCTCCCGGCCCTGGGCCACGACCTGGGATACCGCCGAGTGACCTGACTTGCGGTCGATGGCGATGGCATGCAGTTGGCGGATTCCCCAGCCGACGACCGGAATCCAGAGGAGCTCGCGCTTCAATACCCACACTTGGCGCGGGAAGACCACGACCATCGCCATCGTCTCCCATGAAGAGGAGTGCTTCCAGAGCGCGATGTGGTTGCCTGCCGGCAGCCGCTCCGACCCTTCGATCTGGAAATCCAGCCTGCAGGTCCATTTGAGGACCTTCAGCAGCACCCACGCCCAGAGCCGCGCCAGCAGGAAGCGATGCCGGAACGGCAACAGGAGGCAGGCGAGCACGAAGAGAATCGCGTAACAGAACGTCCAGACGAAGAAGAATGTCGTGAAGACCAGAGAGCCGATGAGCTGCATGGCCGCCGCCGCTCAGCCCGGGAGCCGGGAGAGATCCGCGATGCCCGCGAACAGCTCGCGCATCTGCGTGAGCAGGGCAAGCCTGTTGGCGCGCAGCTTCGGATTCTCGTCCATGACCATCACCTGGTCGAAGAAGGCATCCACCGCCGGTCGCAGTTGCGCGAGCAGCGTGAGGGAGCTCGCGTAGTCCTTGCGGCCAGTTGCAGCCGCTACGCCGTCGCGACGCTCGCGCAGCGCTTCGAACAGTTGTCGCTCGGCGGCGGCCTGCAGCGCCCCGGCATCGACGGCAGCCGGTGTGCTCTCGCCGGCCTTGCGCAGGATGTTGGCAACGCGCTTGTTGGCCGCCGTCAGGCTGGCCGCTTCCGGCAGAGCGAGGAACGCGCTGAGGGCGCGCAGCCGTGCGTCGAAATCCAGTGGCGATACCGGTCGCGCGGCGAGCACGGCATCGAACATTTCCGTCGTGACCGGCGCGCCGCCCGTATTCTCGAGGTAGTAGGCGCGCAGCCGCTCGAGCACGTAGTCATAGACTTCGGCCGCGACATTCCCGCTCGCCGGCGCCGCCTCCTTGCCGGCTGCAGCCGCGGTCTTCTCGATGTCGGCGCGCACCAGCCGCACCGCACGATCCAACAGCTGCGCAACATCGAGCTCGAGCCGCTTCTCGATCAGGATCCGGACGACGCCGATCGCCGCCCGGCGCAGGCCGAACGGGTCCTTCGTTCCGGTGGGCTTCTCGCCGATGGCGAATATGCCGGCCAGAGTGTCGAGCTTGTCAGCGAGCGCCAGCGTCGTGCCGCTTGCAGTCGCGGGCAGCGCATCGCCGGCGCTGCGCGGCTGATAGTGCTCCCGGATTGCGGTCGCCACCTCCGGCGCCTCGCCATCGGCCAGGGCGTAGTAGGTACCCATGATGCCCTGCAGCTCCGGAAACTCGCCGACCATGGCCGTGAGCAGATCGCATTTGCAGAGCTCCGCTGCGCGCCCGGCGTAGGTGACCCGGCTCGACCTGGCAGCCTCCGATGACTCATCACCCGCCGCAATATCGATCGCCAGGAGCCCGACACGCCGCGCCTTGTCGCCGAGCGATCCGAGCTTCGCCTGGAAGGTGACCTTCGCCAGTGCCGGGATGTGCGCAGCGAGGGGCGCCTTGCGATCCTGCTCCCAGAAAAACGCGGCATCCGCGAGGCGTGGGCGTACGACGCGCTGATTCCCCTCCACCACTTTGGCGGGATCGCGGCTCTCTATGTTGGCCACTGCGATGAAGCACGGCAGCAGCCGCCCGTCGTCACTCACCACCGGGAAGTAACGCTGGTGATCCTCCAGCGTGGAGATCAGCACCTCGCGTGGCAACGACAGGAAACGCTCGTCGAAGCGGCCGGCGAGCGGCACCGGCCATTCCACCAGCGCCGTCACCTCATCGAGCAACGCATCGCCCATGAGCGCCTGCCCGCCCAAGCCGGCCGCCACGGCTGCAGCCCGCTCGCGGACGAGCGACCGGCGTGCCTGGAAGTCCGCAATGACGTAGCCGCGCTCCTGCAGCGCGCGCTCGTAGCCCGATGGGCTCGACAGCCGCAGCGGTTTCGGTGCGTGGAAGCGGTGGCCGCGGGTCAATCTGTCCGAGGGAGTGTCGAGCAAAGTTGCCGGTACGACTTCCCTCCCGAATAGCATCGCGATCCAATGTACGGGCCGGACGAACTGCGCCTCGCCCGCGCCCCAGCGCATCCGCCGCGGAATCGGCAGAGCCTCGAGGGCGCTCTGCACCAGCGCGGGCAGCAGCTCCGTGGCGGGGGCGCCCGGCCTGACACCGACGTAATAAAGGAACGTCCCTTTGCCCTCCTCGCGACGCTGGAGGTCCTCCACCGGGGCCTTGCAACTCGCCGCAAACGCCTGGGCGGCTCGTGTTGGCAGACCTTCGGCGTCGAATGCCGCGTTGACAGGCGGGCCACGCCGCTCGATCTTCTGGTCGGGCTGATGCGCCGCGACGCGCCGGATGAGGACCGCAAGCCGCCGTGGAGTCGCGAAGGATCGAACCTCGCCATGCTTGAGGCTTGCTTTGGCGAAACCTGCCGTGAGGTCGCCGGCAAATGCCTGCTCGAGCTGACGGAGCGCTTTCGGCGGCAGCTCCTCAGTCCCGATCTCGACCAGAAAGTCGCGCTTCTCGGACTTGCGAGGCGCCGTCCCTGCGCCGAGTAGAATTGTTCCAGACGATTTGGTCATGGATTCGGGCCTTTAGCGAGGAGCGGGAACCCCAGCGCCTGCCGACTCTCGTAGTAAGCCCGCGCCACGCCGCTTGCGAGCGCGCGCATGCGCAGAATATAGCGCTGGCGCTCCGTCACCGAGATCGCGCGCCGCGCATCCAGCAGGTTGAACGTATGAGAAGCTTTCAACACCTGCTCATAGGCGGGCAGCGCCAGCCCGCTTTGCAACAGCTCCTTGCAGGCTCGCTCGTGGTCATCGAAGTGCCGGAACAGGGTTGCGACCTCGGCGCTCTCGAAGTTGTAGCGGGATTGCTCGACCTCGTTCTGATGGAACACGTCACGGTAGGTCACGCGCCCCAGCGGGCCGTCGGTCCACACGATGTCGTAAATGCTCTCGACACCCTGCAGATACATCGCGAGCCGCTCGAGACCGTAAGTGATCTCGCCCGTCACCGGCCGGCAGTCGAGGCCGCCGACCTGTTGGAAGTAGGTGAACTGGGTGATTTCCATGCCATTCAGCCACACCTCCCAGCCGAGTCCCCAGGCGCCGAGCGTCGGCGATTCCCAGTTGTCCTCGACGAAGCGCACGTCGTGCACCAGCAGATCGAAGCCGAGCGCGCGCAGGCTGCCGAGATACTGATCCAGGATGTCCAGCGGCGAGGGCTTCATGACCACCTGGAACTGGTAGTAGTGCTGCAGGCGAAAAGGATTGTCGCCATAGCGCCCGTCCGCCGGGCGGCGCGAGGGCTGCACGTAGGCGCCACCCCATGGCTCCGGTCCGATGGCGCGGAGGAAGGTAGCGGTGTGGAAGGTGCCGGCACCCACCTCCATGTCGTAGGGCTGCAGCACGACGCAGCCGCGCTCGGACCAGTAGCGCTGCAGCGCGAAGATCAGCTCCTGGAAGGTGCGGGGCGCGGTGCCGGTTCTCATGAGCCAGGGTCGAAATGCAAAAGAGCCGGCGAGTATAGCCCGCCGAAAACGCTCCAGCGGCACCCTGGCGGTGTGCACCAAAATGATGCGCCGGCGGTCAGCAGGTGCCTCGCCAGGGGTTCCAAGACCTCAATATTGCACTATATTGGTGCCAATCGGTCGTACAATGCACCAATTAGGTGCGTGATCGAGTGGAGTCGGCCGCTAACCCATTGATTCCCAGGGCAGCCGACGCTGGCACAGCGCCTGCACTGGCAGGTCACGCCGCCACCATGCCGGGTGACCGCACTCACCCCTTTTTCGGAGGAGATATGACACCGACCGACGTGCTCAAGCTGATCAAAGAAAAAGAAATCAAGTTCGCGGACCTGAGATTCACCGATACGCGCGGCAAGGAGCAGCACGTCACCATCCCCGCGCGCCTGGTCGATGAGGATCTGTTCCGGGACGGCAAGATGTTCGACGGCTCCTCGATCGGAGGATGGAAGGGCATCAACGAGTCGGACATGATCCTCATGCCGGAGGCAAATACGGCGATCATCGATCCGTTCTTCGAAGACGCAACCATCAACCTCCGATGCGATGTCATCGAGCCCACGACCATGCAGGGCTACGAGCGCGACCCGCGCTCGCTCGCGAAACGCGCCGAGGCGTACTTGAAGTCCACGGGTATTGCCGACAACGCACTCTTCGGTCCCGAGAACGAGTTCTTCATTTTCGACAGCGTGCGCTTCGGAAACGACATGCGCGGCTGCTTCTATGCGATCGACTCCGTCCAGGGCGCATGGAGCTCGGGTACGGAGTACGCCGACGGCAACCGCGGACACCGGCCTGGCGTCAAGGGCGGCTACTTCCCGGTGCCGCCGGTCGATGCGTTCCAGGACATCCGCTCGGCGATGTGTCTCGCCTGCGAGGAACTGGGCCTGAAGGTTGAAGTCCACCATCACGAGGTGGCCACCGGCGGCCAGAGTGAGATCGGCATCGGCGCCGGCACGCTGGTGCAGAAGGCCGATCAGGTGCAGCTCCTGAAATACGCGGTGCTCAATGTCGCACATCGCTACGGCAAGACCGCCACCTTCATGCCGAAGCCGCTCGTCGGCGACAACGGCAGCGGCATGCACGTCCATCAGTCGTTGCAGAAGGAAGGCAAGGCCCTCTTTGCCGGTGACAAGTACGGTGGGCTCTCGGATCTCGCCCTGTACTACATCGGCGGAATCATCAAGCACGCGCGCGCACTCAATGCCTTCACCAACGCGGGCACCAACAGCTACAAGCGTCTGGTGCCGGGCTTCGAGGCTCCCGTGATGCTGGCGTACTCCGCGCGCAATCGCTCCGCCTCCATTCGCATTCCCTGGGTGTCGAGTCCGAAGGCGCGCCGCATCGAGGTGCGCTTCCCGGACTCGAGCGCCAATCCCTACTTCGCATTCGCGGCCATGATGATGGCCGGCCTCGATGGCATCCAGAACCGGATCCACCCCGGCGAGCCCGCGGACAAGGATCTCTACGACCTCGAGCCGGAGGAGTCCAAGCACATCCCGACCGTCTGCCATTCGCTCGACATGGCGATCGACTATCTCGACAAGGACCGCGAGTTCCTCACCCGTGGCGGGGTGTTCACCAATGACGTGATCGATGCCTACATCGGGCTGAAGATGCAGGAGATGACGCGGTTTCGCATGGCCACCCACCCCATCGAGATGGAGCTCTACTACAGCTGCTGATGGCCGCGAGCTACGCCAACCGCTGGCGAGCGCCCGCACACGGAGGTGCGGGTCGGCGGGCCCCGTTATTCGCCTGCGACGCCCGTCCTTTGTGCCCGGCCAGGCATCGGGCTATGCTCGGTACCTATGGGCCACATTCGATTTACCTTAATCCGGGCGGCTCGAGTCCGGCCGATCGTGGCAGCCCTCGCAGGGCTCGGCCTCCTTGCCGGCACCGCGCTCGCGGGCAACGGCGGCAGCACGACGGTCTACCGATGGGTCGATGCCCAGGGTATCGTTCACTACAGCGACCAGCCGCATCCCAACGCGCAGAAGTTGGAAGTCCGTGGCGCCCAGACCTTCTCGGCCCTGCCGGCGACGCAACCTTCCGCTACCCCTCCGCCGGCAACGATGCAAGCCAACGGGCCGGTCTACGAGAACTGCGCGATCTCCCAACCGGCCGATCAGCAGACGCTCACCAATGTCTACGAGACGACGGCGGTGGTGCAAAGCTCACCGGGCCTGCGCCCCGGAGACGATGTCCGGCTGTTCGTCGACGGCAAGCAGATCGCGGGCGCCGGCAACTCCTTCACCTTCCCGGTGGAGCGTGGGCAGCATTCGGTGCAGGCCGTGATCGAGGACGGCACCGGTCAGATCGTCTGCGAGACGAGCACCGTCACTTTCTTCGTGCATCAGCCCTCGGTCAAGAATCCCCAC
>Ga0134125_10000726_pt1 | contig 42899 bp, 38 predicted proteins | sample KB31751_FD_96464 | JGI IMG/M metagenome (GOLD analysis project Ga0134125, IMG submission 96464) | Terrestrial soil microbial communities with excess Nitrogen fertilizer from Kellogg Biological Station, Michigan, USA - KB3-175-1 | ecosystem: Environmental > Terrestrial > Soil > Unclassified ...
GCGCCGCGAACTTCCGGGAGAACTCCTCCACCACCGACTCGTGCACGTAGAACCGGTTCGCCGAGGTGCAGGCCTCCCCGATGTTGCGCATCTTCGCGAGCATCGCCCCCTCGACGGCCGCGTCGAGGTCGGCGTCCTCGAACACCAGGAACGGGGCGTTCCCGCCGAGCTCCATCGAGACGCGCAGGACCTGCTCGGCGGACTGTTCGATCAGCCTCCGCCCGACCTCGGTCGAGCCCGTGAAGGACAGCTTCCGCGTGCGGGGGTCCTTCAGCAGCGGTTCGATCACCGCTCCCGAGCGGTGCGCCGTGATCACGTTCAGGACGCCCCCGGGCAGGCCCGCGTCCTCGAGGATCCGGGCCAGCGCGAGCATCGACAGCGGCGTCTGCTGGGCGGGCTTGACGACCATCGTGCAGCCCGCCGCGATCGCGGGCGCGAGCTTGCGGGTACCCATCGCCGTCGGGAAGTTCCACGGGGTCACGAACACGCACGGGCCGACGGGCTGGCGCATCGTCAGGATCCGGCCCTTGCCCGTCGTGTTCACCATGTAGCGGCCGTGGATCCGAACCGCCTCCTCGGAGAACCAGCGGAAGAACTCCGCCGCGTAGGAGATCTCGGCCTTCGATTCGGCGACCGACTTGCCCATCTCGAGCGTCATCAGCAGGGCGAGGTCGTCTGCCTGCTCGACGATCGCCTCGTACGCGCGCCGCAGGATCTCGCCGCGGTCCCGCGGCGCGGAGCGCGCCCACTCGCCCTGCGCCTCCGCCGCCGCCGACAGCGCCGCCATCGCGTCAGAGGGCTGACCGTCTGCGACCTCCACGAGCGTCTCGCCCGTCGCCGGGTCCTCGACGCCGAGCGTCCCGCCGCCCTCCGCGTCGCGCCACCGCCCGCCGATCAACAGCTGCTTGGGAACGGCGTCGAGCACGGCGCGCTCGCGATCTGCGCCAGTCATCGTGCAGCCCTCAACAGCTTCTCGTGGGGCGACGAGTTGAACTCCATGGGTCCTCCCATCCTCGACCGCGACGGCCCGTTCCTCGGCGTGTTCTCCAAGTAGGCAGATGCCTCTTTCCGACGCAACCTACCACCGGCCCGGAGGCTTCCCGGGCGCTCCGCCCGCGCCGCCCAGCGCGCGCCGCCAGAGGCTGCCTGCGACCCTGCTCTGCGCGCTCGTCGCGGCTTTCGCGGCAACCTCGACGGCGGCCGACCCGGCCAAGGCCGCGCCCACGCTCGTGATCGAAGGCGCGGGCGAAGGCCACGGCGTCGGCATGAGCCAGGACGGGGCGCTCGGCTACGCGCGGCACGGCGCGAGCTACACGCAGATCCTCTCCCACTACTACACCGGAACCACGATCGGCCAGGCCCCGGCCAAGGCCGTCGTGAAGGTGCTCGTCGGCGCGAAGGTCAAGCGCGTCCCGCTGGACCGCTACGTGCGGGGAGTGATCGGGGCGGAGATGTCCTCGAGCTGGCCCGCGGCGGCGCTAGAGGCCCAGGCCGTCGCGAGTCGCACCTACGCGCTCACCGACCACGCCGGGGGCTCGCGCTTCGACGTCTACTCCGACACCCGCTCGCAGGTCTACCGCGGGGCCGCCGCCGAATCGGCCGCCACGAACGCGGCGGTGGCGGCGACCGCGGGGCAGATCCTCCTCTACGGCGGCAAGCCTGCGATCACCTACTTCTTCGCCAGCTCCGGGGGCATGACCGAGTCGGTTCAGGACGGCTTCCCCGGCGCCGAAGCCCAGCCGTGGCTCGTCGGCGTGATCGACCCCTTCGAAGGCGCCTCCTCCCGCTGGAAGGTCGAACTGCCGTTCGCCGTCGCCGCGCGCCGCCTGCGGGGCCTCTACCGGGGCACCTTCCACGGCATCGAGGTGCTGCGACGCGGCGCCTCGCCGCGGATCGTCTCCGCGCGCGTGCTCGGCACGGCCGCCGCTTCGGTCGTCGACGGCCCGACGCTCGCCGGCAGGCTCGGGCTGAGCAGCACCTGGGCGTACTTCGACGTCCGCAACGGCACCGCCCTCAAGCAGGAGCCCGATCACAGCGGGCAGGCGCGCACCTGGAAGCCGGCGGCCCCGGCGCCCGGGACGAGCACCCCCACTCCCGGCAGCTCGGGCGGCGTCCCGCCCTCGCCCGCCGCGGCCGCCAGCACGTCGGGCGCGAGCGGCGGCACCGAAGCGGGTTGAGCGAGCGCCACCCCGACGCACTCCGACCCGACGCCCGGCACCCGCCGACCCGACGCTCGTCCGTCCGTCCGCGCCTGCCTTCAGGCTCGAGAGGTGGCCGGCCCGCTCCTGATCGCAGACACCCCGTGGCTGCTCTACCGGTCGTTCTTCGCGCTGCCGAAATCGATCACGGACGGCGCGGGTCGCCCGGTGAACGCCCTGCTCGGCACCGTCAACGCGCTGCTCGCCCTCGTCGACCCGCCCGCGGGGGCCGGCCCGGCGCCCGCTCCGCGCGCGGTCGTCGCCTGCACGGGCGCCGAGCAGGCCGACTACCGGGTCGAGCTCTACCCGCCCTACCACGCCCACCGGGACCCGATGCCCCCGGAGCTGGCCGAGCAGTGGCAGCGGGCGCCCGCGCTGCTCGCGAGCTTCGGCTGGACCGTCGCGGGGAGCGAGGACCTCGAGGCCGACGACGTGATGTTCTCGCTGGCCGCCGAGGAGGCCGCGGCGGGCGGGAGCGCGCTGCTGCTGACCGGCGATCGCGACCTCTACGGCGCCGTCGGCGAGCGGGTCGCCGTCGTCGAGATGCTGAAGGGCGGGCGCCACGGGCTGATCGGGCTCGAGCAGGTGCACGAGCGCTACGGGATCGCCCCCGAGCTCGTGCCCGACTTCATCGCGCTGCGCGGCGACCCCTCCGACGGGCTGCCGGGGGCGCCCGGCATCGGCGCTAAGACGGCAGCCGAGCTGCTGCGCCGGTACGGGCCGCTCGAGGACCTGCTCGCGGCCGCCGCCGCGGCCGAGAGCTCGGTCAGGCGCGACCCCGAGGAGATGCGCCCCCGCACCGCCCAGATCCTGCGCGAGAACGGCGAGCTGCTGCGCACCTTCAAGCGGATCGCGACGCTGCAGCGGATCGAGGTCGAGCTCCCAGCGGACCGCGCGACCGACTTCGCCGCGGGTGCGCGGGCGGCCGCCGAGAACGGGATGCGGCGGCTCGCCGCCCGCCTCGAGGCCCTCGCTACGGGGTGAACTTGACGGAGATCACGTCGCCGTCGGCCATCGTGTAGTCGCGGCCCTCGATCCGCAGCGTGCCGCGGTCGCGTGCCGCCGCGTAGCCGCCCGCGTCGACGAGCTCCCGCCAGCCGATCACCTCGGCCCGCACGAACCCCTTCTGGATGTCGGTGTGGATCTCGCCCGCCGCGTGCCAAACCGAGAGGCCCCGCTTCAGGTGCCAGGACTGCGCCGGCTTGGCCTCGCCCGCGGTGAAGAAGACGAGCAGGTCGAGCAGCGCGAAGGCCTCGTGGACGACCCGCTGCAGGGGCGTCTCGGCGCCGTCGGCGCCGCCGGTCATCTCGGCCCGCATCGCGGCGGCCTCCTCCTCGTCGAGCTCCGAGAGCTCGGACTCGATCCGCGAGGACACCGCGACGACGCGCGCGCCCTGCACCGCGGCGTGCTTGGCGACCGCCGCGGGCACCTCCGCGGAGTCCTCATCGACGTTCGCCACGAACAGGACCGGCTTGGCCGTCAGCGAGCCGAGGTCGCGGGCGGCGTGCGGCGCCTCTTCCGGCGCGGGCACGCCCCGCACCGGCCGCCCGGCCTGCAGCTCGGCGATCACCTCGTTCAGCCAGCGCTCCTCGGCCGCCGCCGCCTTGTCGCCGCCGCGCGCCTGTTTGGCGACACGGTCGACGCGCCGTTCGGCCTGCTCTAGATCCGCCAGCACGAGCTCCGTCTCGATCGTCTCGATGTCGGCGAGCGGGTCGACGCGGCCCTCCGGGTGGATCACGTTCTCATCCCCGTGCGCCCGCACGACATGGACGATCGCGTCGGTCTCGCGGATGTTCGCGAGGAACTTGTTGCCCAGGCCCTCGCCTTTGTGCGCGCCCGCGACGAGGCCCGCGATGTCGTGGAAGTCGATCGTGTCCCAGACGATCTCCGACGCCCCGACGGTCTCCGCGACCTGCTCGAGCCGGGCGTCCTTGACGGGCACGACCGCGACGTTCGGCTCGATCGTCGTGAACGGGTAGTTGGCGGCCTCGGCCCCCGCTTTGGTGAGGGCGTTGAAGAGCGAGGACTTGCCGGCGTTGGGCATCCCGACGATGCCGATCCTGGTGCTCACGCGAGATCCCCGCCCCGCTCTGGGCGCGGCACCGCAACGGCGGCGAGCGCCGACCCGAGCACCGCGCCCGCGAGCACGTCGGAGGGGTAGTGCACGCCCAGGTACAGGCGCGACGCCGCCATCCCGACCGCGAGCGCGTACAGCGGCGGCGCGGGCAGGCCCGTCCGGCTGTAGGCGAGCGCCCCCGCGAAGGAGGTGGCGGCGTGGGCGCTGGGGAAGCTCAACGCGGTGGTCGTGCCCTGCAGCGGCGGCAGGCCCGGGATCTGCGGCCGCGGCCGGCGCACGGCGAACTTGATCGCGGTGTTGACCGCGTAGACGCCGAGCACGGTCCGGCGCGCGCGGCGCCACGCCGGCGCGTTGGCACGGTCGGCGAGCGCGCCCGCGTAGCCGATCGCGAGCCACACGGCGCTGTGCTCGCCGAGCCGCGAGAAGCCCGCCACCGCCCGCTCGGCCGCCGCCGAGTGCCCGTGCGTGCGCACGAACAGGAGCATCCGCTCCTCGAAGCTCAGATCCGCTCGGAACATCTGCGCGGCGCGGCTCGCCCGCCGGGACGCGAGCGCGGGCCTAGCCGAAGCCGACCCGCGGCTCCTCCGCCTCGGAGGTCACGTAGACGACCTGCCCGAGGTCGATCCGTACGGGGCCGTCCTCGCTCTGGATCTCATGCCAGCCCGTGCTGCCGAGCGCCTTCTCGAGCCCCTTGAGCTGCTCCTCGGAGAGCCGCACGGCGAGCACCTGCCCGCCCTGGAAGCCGATGCTGAGTCGGGAGCTTGATGCCATCAGTGAACCTCCGCGGGTTGAACGATCTCGGTCAGCACGCCGATGCTGGAGCGCGGGTGCACGAACGCGACCCGCGAGCCCCTGATCCCGGTCCGGGGCTGCTCGTCGATCAGCCTCACCCCGGCGGCGCGCAGCTGCTCGAGGGTCGCCTCGATGTCGGTCACCTGGTAGGCGACGTGGTGCAGGCCGGGGCCCTGCTTGGCAAGGAAGCGCCCGACCGGGGTGTCCTCGCCGAGCGGCGCCAGCAGCTCGACGTGGTTCTCGCCGACGTCGAGCAGCACGGCCTCGACTCCCTGCTCGGCGACGACCTCGCGGTGGACGGCCTCGAGCCCCATCATGCCCGCGTAGAGCTCAAGGGCGGGCTCGAGGGCCTCGACGGCGACGCCGATGTGGTCGATGCGGCTGAACACCCGCCGCAGTCTATAGACGCTCGGTTCCGCCCTCCGGCGGGATCTCCGGGCGCGTGATCGGCGCCGGGGGCGCCGGGGGCGCGCCGGCGCTCGCCGCGGCGACCACGCGCAGGCCGAGTCCCGGCGCGCGCTCGATCCGCGGCACGTCGCGCATGATCTCCTCGATCGCCTCGCGCTCCAGCACCTCGTGCTCGAGCAGCTCGGCCGCGAGGGCGTCGAGCTGGGCGCGGTGCGTGAGCACGAGTTTCTGAGCGGCGCGGCGCGCTTCCTCGATCAGATCCTGGCGCTCCTCGTCGCGGATCCGCAGCGTCGTCTCCGAGAGCCTCACGTCGCCGTCGGGCGAGCGGCCCACCCCGGCGGTGCCCATCGCGTAGTCGTGAACCATCGAGTGGGCGATGTCGGCGACCTTACGCAGGTCGTCGGAGGCGCCCGTCGTGATCGCCCCGAACACGGCCTGCTCGGCGACCCGGCCGCCGAGCAGCACCGTCATGTAGTCGATCAGCTCCTCGCGCGTCTTGAGGTAGCGGTCCTCGGCGGGCAGGTTCAGCGTGTAGCCCAGCGCCCGTCCGCGCGGGACGATCGAGATGCGGTGCACGCGGTCGACCGACGGCAACAGCTCGCCGCACAGCGCGTGTCCCGCCTCGTGGTAGGCGACGACGCGCTTCTCGTGGATGTTCAGGACGCGCTTGGACTGCACGCCCGCGATCACCCGCTCGATCGCCGCGTCGAAGTCCGCCTGGTCGAGCTTCGTCCCGCGCCGACGCGCCGCGAAGATCGCGGCCTCGTTGCAGATGTTCGCGAGGTCCGCGCCGGCGAGCCCGCTCGTCTGCTGCGCGATCACTTCGAGGTCGACGTCGTCCATCGGCTTGTCGCGCGTGTGCACCTGCAGCACCCCGAGCCGGCCTTTGACGTCGGGTGGCACGACGAAGACCTGGCGGTCGAAGCGCCCGGGGCGCAGCAGCGCCGGGTCGAGCGTCTCGAGCAGGTTGGACGCCGCCATCACCACGACGCGCCCGTTCGAGGAGAAGCCGTCCATCTCGACGAGCAGCTGGTTGAGCGTCTGGTCCTTCTCGCCGGAGATGTCGGCGCCGCGCCGCCCGCCGACGGCGTCGAGCTCGTCGATGAAGATGATCGCCGGTTCGTGCTTGCGCGCCTCGGCGAAGAGCCTGCGGATCCGCTGCGCGCCGAGGCCTACGAACATCTCCACGAAGGACGCGGCGGACTGCGCGAAGAACTCCGCGCCGGACTCCTGGGCGACGGCCTTGGCGAGCAGCGTCTTGCCGGTGCCCGGCGGTCCGTGCAGCAGGATCCCCTTCGGCACCTTCGCGCCGAGCTTGTGGAACTCCTTGGGGTCGCGCAGGAAGTCGACGATCTCCAGCAGCTCCGCCTTCGCCTCGTCGACGCCCGCGATGTCGTTGAAGGAGACCTTCTGCTTCGACGTCGCCTTGATGCGCTGCGGCTTGACGCGCGGCATCGTCTTCAGGAACCGCAGCATCACCCCGATGATCACGATGAAGAACAGGACCCCGATCACGGGCTGCCAGTTGGTGGCGAAGTTCTGGATTTCGGTCGAGAGCGAGTTGTGCGGGACCGACGGGATCACGACCGTGCGCGGCGCGCTGTGGCCGGGGGCCGCCTTGAGGGCGGATTCGGCCGCGGCCTTCGTCTGGGCGTCGTTTCCCGCGTGTTTGACCACGACGCGGGTCCCGGTCGTCCCGCTCGCCTTCCCCGCCGCGGCGGACCCTCCGGTCGTGCTCGTCTTCCCGCTCGCGCTCGCGGCTTCCGTGCTCATCTATGGCCCCCTCCGGGTCGACGCACCATCCTTGGCATCGGGTTGATTATGGGGGTCTCAGGCGCCGGTGTCGAGCGATTCGCGCAACGTCGCTCTCACGTCGTCCGGGAACTGACTCCGGGTGCGTAGGTACGGGCAGGCATGCGCACCGATGAGCCGTCCTACCCCAGGATCCGCACGGCCAGGTCCGTGAACAGCTTCGTGGCGTAGGCCAGGTCGCGCACATCGATCCGCTCGTCGGCGCCGTGGATCAGCGGGGTGCCTTCGAGCAGCGACTGGTGACGCTGGGGGAAGAAGCCGTAGGCGACGCAGTCCGGGAAGGCGGTGCGGAAGTGCCGCGAGTCTGTGAAGCCGGGAAGGACGACGGGCACGGCGCGCGCGCCCGGGTCGTGCTCGGCGACCCACGCGGAGATCGTGTCCATCAGCTCGCTCTGCACGGGCGAGCGGTTGCCGACGACCTTCTCGGTGAACTCGAGGGCCCAGCCGTCTTCGGGTCCGAGCAGGGCGGCGACGTCGGCCCGCACCTCCTCCTCGCCGAGGCCGGGCGGCACCCGGCAGTCGACCTTCAGCTCGGCCCGGCTCGGGATCACGTTGACCTTCTCGGAGGCCCGGATCCGCGTCGGCGTGAACGTCACGCCGAACATCGGCGCGAACATCACCGCCAGCCGCGGGTCGGCCGCGCCGAGCCGCTCGATCGCCCCGGCCGGGTCGTCGGGGTCCTCGCCGATCCCCCGCAGGAACGCGAGCGGCTCGGCGGTGGGGCGGAGGTCGGGCTGGCGCGAGCCGAGCCGCTCGAGCAGCGGCGCCATCTTCAGCAACGCGTTCTCACCCATCCCGGGCATCGAGGCGTGGCCCGCGACCCCGCTCGTCGTGAGGGTGAAGCGGAAGACGCCCTTCTCGGCGCAGCAGACCCCGTAGCAGCGCTGGGCGCCGAGCTCGAAGACGGCGCCGCCGCCCTCGTTGACGAGCAGGTCGCAGCGAACCTTCTCGGGGTGTGTCTGGGTGATCCACTGCGCGCCCAGCTCGCCTCCGGTCTCCTCGTCCACGACCGTCACGATCAGCAGCTCACCGCGGCGCGGGCGCCAACCCGAGCGCGCGAGCGAGGCGGCGGCGGCGATCTCGGCAGCAACCTGGTCCTTCATGTCGAGCGCGCCGCGTCCCCAGATGAAGCCGTCGGCGAGATCCCCCGACCACGGGCCGTGGCTCCAATCGGCCGCGTTCGCGAGCACGGTGTCGACGTGGCCGAGGTAGCAGAGCGTCGGGCCGTCCTGCTCGCCGCGCAGGCGGGCGATGAGGTTGGGGCGCTCGGGCACGGCGCCGAGAAGCTCGCACTCGAAGCCGGCCGCGGTCAGGTGCGCGGCGAGGTGCTCCTGGGCGGCCCGCTCGTTGCCGGGCGGGTTGACGGTGTCGAAGCGGATCAGGCTGCGGAGCAGCTCCTCCGCCTCGGCGGCCGCGGTGGGGGCCGGCGAGCTCACCCTGCCGCGGGGGGCTCGGGCGGCGCCGCGAGCCCCATCTGCACGACCTCCTCGCGGCTCAGCGGGAAGTGGCAGGCGGCCAGGGTCCCCGTGCCCTTCTGCTCCAAGGGCGGGTCCTCGACCGAGCAGAGGTCCTGGGCCTTCGGGCAGCGGGTGTGGAAGCGGCAGGCCTTCGGCGGGTTCGCGGGGCTCGGCACGTCGCCGGTCAGGAGCCTGCGCTGGCCGCCGTGGCGGTTCGGGTCGGCGACGGGCACCGCCGAGAGCAGCGCGCCGGTGTAGGGGTGGCGGGGGAAGGAGTAGAGCGCGTCGCCCGAGCCGATCTCGACGATCCGCCCGAGGTACATGACCGCGACGCGATCGCACATGTGGCGCACCACGGAGAGGTCGTGGGCGATGAAGATCAGGGTCAGGCCGAACTTGCGCTGCAGGTCGCGCAGCAGGTTCAGGACCTGGGCCTGGATCGAGACGTCGAGCGCCGAGACGGGCTCGTCGGCGATCAGCAGCTTCGGTTTCAGCGCGAGCGCCCGGGCGACCCCGATCCGCTGGCGCTGCCCGCCGGAGAACTCGTGCGGGTAGCGGTTGTAGTGCTCGGGATTCAACCCGACCGTCTCCATCAGCTCCTGAACCGCCTTGCGCCGCTCCCCCTTCTCGGTCAGCAGGCCGTGGATCGCGAACGGCTCGCCGATGATCGAGCCGATCGTCTTGCGCGGGTTCAGCGACGAGTAGGGGTCCTGAAAGATCATCTGCATGTCGCGGCGGATCGCCTTCAGCCGCGCCCCCTTGATCTTCGTGATGTCCTGCCCGTCGAAGGTCAGCTCGCCCGCAGTCGACTCGAGCAGGCGCATGACGAGGCGGGCCGTCGTGCTCTTGCCGCAGCCGGTCTCGCCGACGATCCCGAGCGTCTCGCCGCGGCGCACGTCGAAGCTGACGCCGTCGACGGCCTTCACGGCCCCGACGCTGCGCTGCAGGAAGACGCCGCGCGTGATCGGGAAGTGCTTGACGAGATCCGTGACCTCCACGAGCGGCTCGCCGGGCGCCCTGTCCACGGGGACCCCGCCGAGGCCGCCCTCGGGCGGCGGTTGGGTCGTCGGCTCGGCCATCAGACCCCTCCCTCCCCGCTGCCCGCCGCGAGCGCCTGCTCCGGGACCCGTCCGGCCGCGAGCTCCGACCACAGGCGCTTGCGCTCCTCCGGTGAGAGCAGGCACGCGACGAAGTGGGTCGGTTCGCCGGGCACCTGCTCGAGGTTCGGGTCGATCCGGGCGTGGTCGGGCTGGGCGTAAGCGCAGCGCGGGTGGAAGTGACAGCCCGACGGCGGCCTGATCAGCGAGGGGGGCGTCCCGGGGATCGGCACGAGCTCCTCCGAGCGGTCGTTCTCCAGGCGCGGGATCGACTTCAGCAGCCCCCACGTGTACGGGTGCTGGGGACCGGAGAAGACCGATTGGGCGGAGGCCGTCTCGACGATCCGCCCGGCGTACATGACCGCGATGTCGTCGGCCATCTCGGCGACGACGCCGAGATCGTGGGTGATGATGATGATCGCCATCCCGAGCTCACGCTGCAGGCGTTCCATCAGCGCCAGGATCTGCGCCTGGACGGTCACGTCCAGGGCGGTCGTGGGCTCATCGGCGATCAGCAGCTTGGGGTCGTTGGCGAGCGCCATCGCGATCATCGCGCGCTGGCGCATCCCGCCCGAGAACTCGTGGGGATACTCGTCGACGCGCCGTCCGGGGTCGGGGATGCCGACGAGGCCGAGCAGCTCGACCGCACGCGCACGCGCCTTCGAGTTGCTGATCTCTTTGTGCGCCTGCAGCGCCTCGACCAGCTGGCGGCCGACCTTGTAGAGCGGGTGCAGGGCCGACAGGGGGTCCTGAAAGATCATCGCGATCTCGTTGCCGCGGATCGCGCGGAGCTCCGATTCGGGGAGCGCGACGAGGTCGCGGCCTTCGAACAGGATCTTCCCGGCGATGCGCGCGCCCTGCCGGCGCGTCAGGCCGAGCGTCGTGAGCGAGGAGACCGTCTTTCCCGAGCCCGACTCGCCGACGATGCCGAGCGTCTTGCCGGGGGCCACCTGGTAGGTGATCCCGTCGACGGCGTGGACGACCCCGTCCTCGGTCGGGAACTCGACGCGGAGATCCTCGACGCGCAGCAGCGCCTCAGCCATATCTGACCCTTGGATCGAGGTACGCGTAGCCGACGTCGGCGGCGATGTTGGCGAGGATGATGAACATCGAGGCCAGCAGCACGGTCCCCTGCACCACTTCGAAGTCCGACTGCACGATCGAGTGGTAGGCGAGCGCGCCGACGCCCGGGATGTTGAAGACGGACTCGATCAGCACCGCGCCGCCGAGCAGAACGCCGACTTCGAGCGCGAGCAGGGTGATGATCGGGTTGATCGAGGAGCGGACGCCCTGGCGGATCACGGCGCGCTCTCGCAGGCCCTTGGCGCGCGCCGTGCGTATGTAGTCCTCCTCCATCGTCTCGATCATGCTGCCCCGCATCAGGCGCGCGAACACGGCGGCGCTGCCCGCGGCCAGCACGCACCAGGGCATGATCAGCGAGGTGAACCATTTCCACGGGTCGTAGGTGAGGCCGACGTAGCTGCCCGACCCCGGGAAGATCTTGAGTTTGCCGATGTCGTTGGAGAACAGCAGCAGCACGAGCAGGCCGAGCCAGAATTCGGGCGCCGAGATCAGCACCAGCGCGCCCCCCATCGCGCCGCGGTCCCAGAGGGTGCGCCGCTTCAGCGCCGAGACGATCCCGACCGAAAGGCCCGCGATCATCCACACGACGGCGGCGCCGAGCGTCAGCGAGATCGTCGCCGGCAGGCGTTCGCCGATCAGGCTGAGGACGGACTGCCGGCTGTAGTAGCTGTAGCCGAACCTGAAGTGCAGGAACACGCCCTTCAGGTACTCCCAGAACTGCGCGGGCAGCGATTTGTCGAGGCCGAGAACGCGTTCGATTTCTTTGATCAGGTGCGGCTGCGGGTCACGTCCGGCGCGAAGCACCGCCGGGTTGCCCGTCGGAAGCACGCGGAACAGCACGAACGTCAGCCCGCAGACGATGATCAGCAGGGCCAGACCCCAGACCAGGCGACGGATCACGTAGGCGGTCACCCGCAGCTCCGCGCGCGTCGCAGGTCGGTGTCGGCGGGGTTTGTCACGTTCGGTTCATCTCGTGTGGACGGGACGCCGCCGGGACGGGGCCGGGGCCCCGCCATGCCGGCGAGGCCCCGTCCATCCGTTCGGCCGGTACCTCGCTCGTTACTTGAGCGACGTCCAGCTGTAGTCCCACTCGCCGACGTCCCAGAGGTCGCCGACGCCCTGCACCTGGCTTCCCTCGATGTTCGCCTGCTTGTCCCAGTCGAACGGGATCGACATCGCTTTTTCGACGATGTGTTCGTCGATCTTCGCCCAGGCGCTCGCGCGCGCGGACTGGCCGACGACCGATTCTGCTTCGGTCATCTCTTTTTCGAGCGTGGCGTCTTTCGCCTGGCTCCAGTTCACGTTCCCCGTGGGGTTGATGAATTTGCCGTTGAACGTGATGTTGAGGACCGTCTGCGGGTCACCGAAGTCGGCGATCCACCCGACGGACGGGCAGACGTCGATCTCTTCTTTCGGGACGTTGCAGTACTTCGCGTACATCGTCGCCGTTTCGACCAGCGTGAACTTCGTCGTGAAGCCGAGGTTCTTGAGCGTCTGGTTGACGATTTCGGCGTCCTGTTCGGCGGGGTTGCCCTTCGCCCCGACGATCGTGATCGTTTCGCCGCCGGTGTACTTGCCCGACGGGTAACCCGCGAGCTTCATGTACTTTTCGGCGACGGCTTTGTCACCTTCGGGGTGTTCGTTGAAGTCGAACTTCGGCCCCGCCAACCCGCCGGACTGTTCGAAGCCGGGGATCGTCGGATAGATGAAGTGCGTCATCACGTCGGTGACGAGCTTCCCACCGCGGGCCCTGTCCATGGCGGTGCGGTCCAGCGCCGCCCAGAAGGCCTTGCGGAGGTTTTCGTTCTTGAACGGCCCGTGCGCGTTGTCCACGCCGATGTAGTGCGAGCCGGCACCCGGAGAGATCTCCAGCTGGCTCTTGTATTTTTCGGCCGCCAGTCGGACGTTGGACTGAGCCGGCGGTTCGTTCTCGACGATGTTGGTGCCTTCCAGCACCTGCTTGCCGATCACCGAGTTCGTGCCGCCGATCTTGACCTGGATTTCGTCCAGGTAGGCGGGCCGGATGTCACTCGACGCGGTCCAGTTCGGGTTGCGGACGAGCGTCAGGGACTTGCCCGGGAAGTAACCGACGTCGAGCACCTTGCCCGAGCTGTCGTTCTTGATCATGTACGGGCCCGTCGCGACCTGGTAGTTGCTGTAGTCCGACGGCTTGTGCTTGTCGAACTTTTCGGCGTATTCCTTCGGCACCGCCGCCGTCAGCGGAGTGACCAGAGCCGCGGCCACGAGGCCGCCCTTCGGTTCGGTCAGTTTGAGGACGATCGTGTGCTTGTCGGGCGTCGTGATGCCCTTGATCGGACCGCCCGTGCCCGTCTTCACGCCTTCGACGGCGTCGAAGTAGGCGTGGATGTACGGGTTGGCGACGTTCGGGTTGTCACCGCGCTCGATCGCGTATGCGACGTCTTCGGAGGTGACTTCGCGGTTCACCGGCGGCGAGAACTTGATGCCTTCGCGCAGGTGCACCGTGACCGTCTTGCCGTCGGCTGAGACTTCCGGCGGCTTGGAGGCCATGTCCGGGCTCGCTTCCGAAGCCGTGTTCGGCTTGTTCGACAGCAGCGGCCGCTGCGTCGCGAACACGACCTCGTAGTCGAGCGAGTAGTAAGCGATCCCTGGGTCGAGGTGTTCGAAGTCCGTTTCATCGAGCACTTGCAGGGTCCCGCCTTTTTTCCCGCCCGTCAGGGACTGGGTGGTCGGGCTCTGGAACCCCCCGGTGCTGATGCCGCCCGAGCTGCTCGAGCTGCTGCTTTCGCCGCTGCTCGAGGATTTGCTCGAGCTCGAGCCGCATGCCGCGAGCACCACCGCGAGCACGGCTACGGCCGCGATTGCCGCGACCGTTCTAATCGACCTCATTGAGTCGCCTCCTGTGTTGTTAGATCGAGCGCCCTCATCGGGTGCCCCTCGGGTTCAGGGCGTCTCTCAGCCCGTCGCCCAGCAGGTTGAAGGCCAGCACCGTCAGCAGCAGAGCCGTGCCGGGGAAGACCATGTACCACCATGCCGTGTTGAAGATCGGAGTCGCCGAGGCGATCATCTGGCCCCAGCTCGCGGTCGGCGGGCGGATGCCGACGCCGAGGTAGGAGAGCGCCGCCTCAATCAGGATGTTCGAGGGGATCTGCAGGCTCGCGAAGACGATGATCGGCGCGGTCAGGTTGGGGAGGATCTCGCGGACCATGATCCGCGTGTTTGACGCGCCGAGCGCGCGCGAGGCGTCGACGAACTCCCGCTCGCGCAGCGACAGCACCAGCCCGCGGACGATCCGGGTCATGTAGGGCCAGGTCGCGAAGACGATCAGGAAGATGACCACCGAGAGGCCCGGCTGGATCGCCCCTTTGATGCAGCCTTTGACCGCGCACGCCGCGCCGACGCCGATACCGAGCAGCAGCAGGGGGATCGAGAGCACGATGTCGGTCGTGCGCGAGATGACCGTGTCTACCCAGCCGCGGTAGTAGCCGGCGAGGAGACCGAAGAACACCCCGATCAGGGTTGACAGGGCGGTGCCGATGATGCCGACCTCGAGCGAGACGCGGGTGCCGTAGATGACGCGGGACATCACGTCGTGGCCGAGCTGGTCGACGCCGAACGGGTGAGCCCCGGTCGGTCCGAGCGGCGAGCCGAATTCGTCGGTCAGGTTGAGGTTCTCGACGTTCGGGCCGGGCAGGCCGAGGATTTTGATCACGAGCGGCGCCGCGACCGCGATGACGATCAGGAACAGGATGAAACCGGCGGAGACGATCGCCACGCGATCCTGGCGCAGGCGACGCCAGAAGAGCTGCAGCGGCGAGCGGGCCGCGATCGCTCCGCCCAGATCGAGGTAGTCGAGCTGGGCGCCCGCATCGCCGGAGACCTCCAGAGCCTCCGATCCGCCGATAGCCATCTAACCCCGCGTCTCCCTTGTCCTGTCGTTAACGAAACGGCAACGTCGAACCGAATCTACACGTTCGACGGGGTCGCAAGGCCACCTTCCGCCGAAGTCTGGACACCGGTCCGCATCGCGCGATGCATACTCAGACACGTGGATACCCTCTTCGGCGAGGACGCCAACCTTCGGGAGGCGGGCGCGGCGGCGGCGACGGAGCCTCCGCGGGGCGGACAGCCGCTCGCTGCGCGGGTTCGCCCGGCCGACCTCGGGGGGTTCGTCGGGCAGTCCCACCTGCTCGCCGAGGGCTCCGCGCTGCGCACCGCGATCGAGCAGGGCAGGCCGCATTCGATGCTGCTCTACGGCCCGCCCGGCTCGGGCAAGACGACGCTCGCGAGGATCGTCGCGGCGGGCTCCGGCGCCGCCTTCGAGGAGCTCTCCGCGGTGCAGGCGGGCCGCGCCGAGGTGCGGGCGGTGATCGAGCGGGCCGAGCACCGGATCCGAACCGGGGGAGCGCCGACGATCCTGTTCCTCGACGAGATCCACCGCTTCAACAAGGCCCAGCAGGACGCGCTGCTGCCGGCGGTCGAGGAGGGGCTCGTGACACTGATCGGGGCGACGACCGAGAACCCCGCCTTCGAGGTCAACGACGCGCTCCTGTCGAGGACCCGGGTCTACGCGCTGCAGGCCCTGAGCGGGCAGGAGCTGACGGAGATCCTGCGCCGCGCCGTGCCCGACGGCCGCGCCGTCGCGGAGGACGCGCTCGCGTTCCTCGCGGCGCGCAGCGAAGGCGACGCGCGCACGGCGCTGAACGCGCTGGAGCTCGCGATCGAGACCGCGGGGGAGCTGGATGAGCGGGAGGTCGGCGTGGAGCGCGCGGAGGACGCGCTGCAGCGCCGCGCGGTCCTCTACGACAAAGGGGGCGACCGCCACTACGACTACATCTCGGCCTGGATCAAGGCGACGCGCGGCTCGGACCCCGACGCCTCCCTCTACTACCTGGCGGTGATGCTCGAGGGCGGCGAGGACCCCCGCTTCATCGTCCGGCGGATGGTGATCCTCGCCTCCGAGGACATCGGGAACGCCGACCCGGGAGCCCTCTCGGTCGCGACGGCCGCCGCCGCCGCGGTCGAGCACGTCGGGCTGCCGGAGGCCACCTACGCCCTCGCCCAGGCCGCGATCTACCTCTCGCTGGCGCCGAAGTCCGACGCCGCGGGCCGCGCTCTCGCCGCCGCGCGGGCGCACGTGCGCGAGCACGGCGCCGAGCCGGCGCCGCCGTGGCTGCGCTCGGGCCCCAGGCCGGGCCAGGATCGCGGCGAGTACGAGAACCCCCACCGCCTGCCCGGCCACGTCGGGCCGCAGGAGCTCGCGCCGGCGGGCGTCGTCGGGGAGCGCTTCTACCGCCCCGACGAGGCCGAGGCCGCTCTGGCCGAGCGCCTGCAGCGGATCCGCCGAGAGCGCGGACGCGACGGTGGATAATCGGCTCTGATGGCGACGGTCTCAGACAAGCCCGCACAACGGCTGACAACCCGCAATCCCGCGACCGGCGCGGAGTTGGGCAGCGTGCCGCTGACCGCGCCCGAGCAGGTCGGAGAGGTCGTCGCGGCGATCGCCAAGGTGCAGCCGCTGTGGGCGCTGCTGCGGGTCGCCGATCGCGCCCGCTACATGCGCCGGATGGCCCAGGCCGTGATCGACGACTTCGACGAGCTCGCCGATCTGCTCGTCGCCGAGCAGGGCCGGCCGCGCGCGGAGATCGCGACCCTCGAGCTGCTCGCCGCGATCGACGCCCTGAACTGGGTCGCCGAGGACGGGGCGGCGGTGCTCGGCGGACGCCGCGTCGGTGTCAGCCGCTCGCTGGCGCTCGCCAAGCGCGGCCGGATCGCGTACGAGCCCTACGGGGTGGTCGGCGTGATCGGCGCCGGCAGCGCCCCCTTCGCGCAGCCGCTCGGCCAGATCGCCGGGGCGCTGCTCGCGGGCAACGGCGTCGCCTTCAAGCCGGCCGCGAGGGCGTCGCTGGCGGGCGAGCGGATCGGGCGCGTCCTCGCCCGGGCAGGCCTGCCCGAGGGGCTCGTGCGGATCCTCCACGGCGGCGCCGAAACGGGGGTCGCGCTGGCCCGCTCGGACGCGGGCAAGATCCTTTTCACGGGCTCGCCGCAGGTCGGCCGCGAGGTCGCCCGGGCCTGCGTCTCGCGGGAGAAGGAGGTGACCGTCGAGATCGGCGGCAAGGACGCGATGCTCGTGCTCGCCGACGCGAACGTGCCGCGGGCGGTCGCCGGCGCGCTGTGGGCCGGATGCGCGGGGGCCGGGCAGGCGCGCGGCTCGGTCGAGCGGGTCTTCGTCGCGCGCGAGCTGTACGAGCCGTTCCTCGCGGGCCTCGTCCGCTCGGCGCGGGCGCTGCGCGTCGGCGACCCGGCGGACGAGCGGACCCAGCTCGGGCCGCTCTCCTCGCCCGCCCGCCTGGCCCGCGTCGCCGAGCTCGTCGAGGACGCAGTCGCGCAGGGCGCGCGGATGCACTGCGGAGGACCGGCCGACGCGCCGCTCGGAGCGGCCGGCTCCTTCTACGGCGCGACCGTCCTGAGCGGCGTGACCGACCAGATGCGGATCGCGCGGGAGCCCGTCGACGGACCCGTCCTCGCGGTCTTCGCGGTCGACTCCGAGGAGGAGGCGATCGCGCGGGCGAACGACAGCGACTACGGCCTCGGCGCGTCGGTCTGGACGGCCGACCGCTACCGCGGCACGCGGATCGCCCGCGAGCTGCAGGCGGGGATGGTCTGGCTCAACGACCACCTCCCGGGGCCGACCGTCTCGCGCGGCCCCTGGGGAGCGGCCGCCGGCCACGGCCTCGGCCGTACGCTCGGGCAGGCCGGGCTGAGGGCGTGCGCGCAGGAGAAGCTGATCACGTGGGATCCCCCGGCGATGCGGGGGCTCTGGTGGGGCCCGTACGACGCGCGGACGGCCGCCGCCGCCCGCACCGTCGCGAGGCTCCGCTCGCAGCGGGAGTCCGACCGCGAGCACGCCTGGCGGGCCGGGGCGCTCACGATCGCGCGGCTGGTGGCGCGAGCTTTCGGGCGCGGCCTGCCCAAGGGCTGAGCGGACCGGAACGTCGGGCGACCTGCTCTACGCTTTCTGTCATGCCCGCCCAGGCCTACGCAGGCAAGGAGTGCGTCTGCCAGCTCAAGAAGGGGATCTGCGACCAGAGCTGCGTCCAGGGGATGCTCGACACCCCCTTCTACATCGCCTGCCTGAATCTGTCGGGCCCACCCGCCCGCCGCTGCCTGGTCGTGGGCGGCGGTCAGATCGGCCTCGAGAAGGTCGAGGGCCTGCTCGACTGCGACGGCGACGTCACCCTGATCGCGCCCGAGGCCGAGCCGGCGCTTCAGGAGCTCGCCGCCGAGGGCTCGATCCGCTGGGAGCGGCGTCCCTACGCCGGCCCGGCGGACCTCGAGGGCGTCTTCATGGCGATCGCGGCGACGAACGACACGGACGTCAACATCGCCGTCTACGACGACGCGGAGCGCCGCGCGATGCTCGTCAACGTCGTCGACGTCCCGCCGCTGTGCAACTTCATCCTTCCCGCGATCGTCCGCACCGGCCCGCTCGCGATCGCGATCTCCACCGCCGGCGCCTCGCCGGCGCTCGCCAAGCGCATCAAGCGCGAGGTCGAAGCCCAGTTCGGCGAGCCCTACGCGCGGCTCGCGGTCCTGCTCAACGAGGTCCGCGGCTGGGCCAAGGGCACGCTGCCGACCTACCAGGACCGCAAGGAGTTCTTCGAGGGGATCGTCGGCGGCGACCCCGACCCGGTGGCGCTGCTGCGCGACGCGGATCGCGACGCGGGCGAGCAGGCGGTTCGCGAGCTGATCGCGCGCGCCCAGCAGGCGCACGCGTTGAACGTCTGAGCTGCCGGGCGGAGAGACTCATCCCGGAGGAGCGTCGAATGGCGAGCGACCGGGCTTGCCGTTCAGGCAGAGTCATCCCGCAGGACGCCGTCGACCAGCCAGGCAACGATCCCGGCGCCAACAAGCGTTCGGGCGAGCAGCTCGTAGCCCCTGGCGCCTGGGTGCGCCCCGTCATCCGTCGCGACCTCCTTCATCCAGACCGCGGAGTTACGCATGCTGTCGAACACGGCGATGAAGGGCGAGCCGCGCTCGCTGCAGAGCAAGCGGTATTCAGCGCAGAGCGTTTCGATGCGGGCGTTCTGCTCATCGTCCCGGACGGGCGCTGGTCCAACCACGAGCATGTCGTGGCCCAGCGCGCGCGCCTGGTCGAGCATCCCCGCGAGCGCCTCGAGCGAGCGTCCGGGCGCAACCCGCGGCCGTCCCCGCTCGAGCGTCGTGTCGTTCGCTCCGACAGACACGACGATTCGCGCCCGGGCCCCGGTCGGGATCCGCGGGACGGCCTCCGCACGCAATCGCGAGGCCACCTGCACCGAGGTCTCCCGGCGCACGCCCAGGTTGTATGAGGTGATCGCCCACCCGCGCGCGGCGCAGGCGGCGGCGACCCTGCCGACCCAACCGGCGCCCGATTGGTCACCGACGCCGGCGACGAGCGAGTCGCCGAAGAACAGCGCACGCAGCGGGGCGAGCTCAGCGGATCGAAGGTCGGCCACGAGGGAACGCTGACAGGCGCTCCCGACCGATGGTGTGCCCCGGGCAGGCTCTAGGCTCCACAGGTGCGTTTCCTGCAGGGGGACCGATGAGCGCCCCGGCGCTGGAGCTGAGCGGCCTCATCCGGCGCTACGGCGAACGCGAGGCGCTGAGCGGCGTGGGGCTTTCGCTCCCGCCGGGCCGCACGCTCGTCGTCTTCGGCCCCAACGGCGCCGGCAAGACGACGCTGCTGCGCGTGCTCGCGACGCTGCTGCGGCCTCACTCGGGCCGCGTCCGGGTCCTCGGCAGCGACCTCCCGGAGGACGCTTGGGCGGTGCGCGGCCGGGTCGGCCTGCTGGCCCACGAACCGCTCCTGTACCGCGAGCTGAGCGGGGCGGAGAACCTCCGCTACCACGCCCGCCTGCACAGGGTCAGCGAGGCGCGCGTCACCGAGCTGCTCGACGCCGTCGCGCTCGGGGGACGAGCCGACGAGCCGGTGCGGACGCTCTCACGCGGGATGGTTCAGCGCGTGGCGGTGGCCCGCGCCGTGCTGCACGACCCGGAGCTGCTGCTGCTCGACGAGCCGTACGCGAACCTCGACCCGGCGGCGATCGAGCTCGTCGCCCCGCTGATCGGCGTCGGCGGGGACGGCAGGAGGCGCACCCGGGTCCTCTGCAGCCACGACCCCGGGAGGGACCTCGCCGAGGCCGACCTCGTGCTCGGGCTGCGCGGGGGGCGCCCCGAGCTGCTCGCCGACGCCGCGAGCGTCACGCCCGCCGAGATCGCGGAGCTGTACAGGTGAGCACCGCCGTCGACGGAGGCGCAGCGACCGCCCCGGAGAGGAGCGAGCAGTCGCCGGCGCGACCCCAGCCGGCGTTCTGGTCGACCGTCGCGGCCGTGATGCGCAAGGAGCTGCTCGTCGAGCTGCGGACGCTCGAGTCCGTGCCGGGCATGTCGCTGTTCGCCGTGACGACGTTCGTGGTCTTTCACTTCGCGCTCAACCGCGGCAGCGTCGAAGGCGACCTGGCGGCCGGGATCCTGTGGGTCACGCTGCTGTTCGCGGCGATCCTCGGCGTCAACCGGCTGTTCGTCGCCGACGCCGACCAGGGCGGCTTCGACGGCTTCCTGCTCGCGCCCGTCGACCGCGCCGCGATGCTCGTCGCGAAGGTCGCCACGCTGCTCCTCTACCTGCTCGCGCTGGAGCTCGTCGCCGTGCCGGCCTTCTCGATCCTGCTGCTCGGCCCGTCCGTCGGCCCCGCCCTTCCCGGCCTGCTCGCCACGCTCGCGCTCGGCGACGTCGGCGTCGCCGTGATCGGGACGCTCGTCGCCGCGATGGCCGTCCGCACCCGATCGCGGGATCTGCTCGGGCCGCTGCTGACGCTGCCGCTGTTCGTCCCGATCGTGATCGGAGGAGCCCGCTGCACCGCGCCGCTGCTCGAGTTCGCCCATCGCTCCGGGCCCTCCGGGCGTTGGCTGGCGACGCTCGGTGTCTATGATTTGGTGTTCGGGCTGCTCGCTTACGCCCTGTTCGATTTCCTCTTGGAGGACTAGGACCACCCAATGGCCTCACGGCCCTACGGCAAAGGCCTCCGCGCCCTCAGCATCACGACCGTCGCCGCGATGACCGCGGCGCTGGCGCTCGTCTTCTTCTACGCCCCGCTGGAAGCCGAACAGGGCTTCCTGCAGAAGATCTTCTACGTCCACGTCCCGCTCGCGATCGTCTCGCTGTGCGGGTTCGTGCTCGGCGGCCTGCTCGCGATCCAGCATCTGCGCACGCGCGACTCGCGCTGGGACATGCGCTCCTACGTGGCGATCCACATGGCGCTGATCTTCGGCCTGGCGACGCTGATCACGGGCTCGATCTGGGCGAAGGGATCGTGGGGGCACTGGTGGGTCTGGAACGAGCCGACGCTCGTCTCCTTCCTGATCGTCTTCCTGCTCTACGCCACCTACCAGCCGCTGCGCTTCGCGATCGAGGACCCCGAGCGCCAGTCGCGCTACGCCTCGGTGTTCGCGGTCACCGCGGGCGCGTTCGTCCCGCTCAACTTCATCGCCGTGCGCATGTCCACCTCGTTCCTGCACCCGCGCACGCTCAGCAGCACGTCCAACCTGCCGGGATCGATGGGCTTCACGTTCCTCGTCTCCGTGGTCGCGATCGCGCTGCTCTACGCGACGCTCTGCAAGTACGAGCTGACCGTCAAGCACACCCGCGCCCAGGTTCGCGCGCTGCGCCGGCGCCTGGTCGCGGAGGACTCACCGGCCCGGGGCCGCAGCGCGGCGCCGAGCGGGCTGCCCGAGGAGGAGCCGCGTCCGGCGCCCGGGCCTGACGGGCTCGCGCCCGGCGGGCAGCGATTCGGCTCCGCGCCGGGGACGGCGGCGTGATGATCGCGACCGGCCTGCTCGCCGAGCTTCCCGCCCTGCCCCTGCACACCGCGGGCAAGTACGTCGCGGCCGCCTACATCGTGCTGTTCGCGATGGTGCTCGTGTACCTGGCGATCATCTCCGTGCGGATGAGCCGCACCGAGCGCGAGCTCGGTGAGCTGCTCGAGCGACTCGACGGCGACCAGCCCGCAACGCCCCGACAGGCCGACCGCGAGCCGGGGGCAGAGCGTTGAGCGAGCTGCTCGCACTGGGCATCTCCCACAAGACCGCCCCGGTCTCGCTGCGCGAACGGCTGGCCTTCAACGGGGTCGAGACCGAGGAGTTCCTGCACACCGTCGTCGCGACCGACGAGGTCCGCGAGGCGGTCGTGATCTCGACCTGCAACCGCACCGAGATCTACCTCGTCGTCGGCGACCCGGTGCAGGCCGAGGGCGACGTGCTAGGCCTGCTCGCCCGCCGCGCGGACATCCGCCCGACCGAGCTCGCCGAGGCGATCTACTCGCCGCGCAACTGCGACGCGGCCCGCCAGCTCTACCGCGTGACGGCGGGCCTGGAGTCGATGATCGTCGGCGAGGCCGAGATCCAGGGTCAGGTTCGAAGGGCCCACGAGACGGCGATGCGAGCCGGCGCGACCGGTCCGCTCTCGAACCGGCTCTTCGCGGCCGCGCTCACCACGGGCAAGCGGGTCCGCTCGGAGACCGCTATCAGCGTGAGCCGCGTCAGCGTCCCGTCGGTCGCCGTCGACCTCGCGATCAGCGTCCTCGGGGCGCTCGAGGCGGCCCACGTCGTCGTGCTCGGCGCCGGCGAGACGAGCGAGCTGACGGCGCGGGCGCTGGCGGACCACGGCGCCGGCCCGATCTTCCTCGCCAACCGCCACGCCGATCGCGCGATCAGCCTCGCCCAGCGGGTCGGGGGCACCGTCGTCGGCCTCGAGCAGCTGCCCGAGCAGCTCGTGGCGGCCGACATCGTGCTGTCCTCGACGGCCTCGCCGCACTCGATCGTGGGGCGCGAGGAGCTCGAGCCGCTGATGTCCCAGCGCGAAGGGCGCCCGCTGCTGCTGATCGACATCGCGGTGCCGCGCGACATCGACCCCGCGTGCGGCGAGCTGGACGGCGTCACGCTGTACGACATCGACGACCTGCAGGCGGTCGTGGCCCGCAACATCAACACCCGCGCCGAGGAGCTGCCGCGGGCGCTGGAGATCGTCGAGGAGGAGATCCACCGCTTCGCGCGCTGGCTCGGCCAGCTCGACGCGCTGCCGACCGTCGCGGCGCTGCGCGAGCACGGCAACCGGATCGTCGAGCAGGTCCTGGCCGAGAACGCCGGACGCTGGGAGAGCGCGTCGGCCCGCGACGTCGCCCGCGTCGAGGCCGTCGCGAGGGCCGTCATGACGCGCCTGCTGCACGAGCCGACGATCCGCCTGCGCAGCTTCGACGGCGAGCGCGGCCACGCGAGCCTCGAGCTCGTCCGCGAGCTGTTCGGGCTGCGCGACGAGGAGGAGGGGACCGAGACGCCCGCGGCCGGCGACGAGCTCGCCGAGGTCCACGACCTCCAGCGCCGCCGCACGGCGCCCGCGAGGCGCAACCAGCGCTGATGCGGATCGGAACCCGGCGCAGCGCCCTGGCGCTCGCGCAGGCCGAGCTGGTCGCGACGACGCTGGGCGGCGAGGGTACGGAGGCCGGATCGGTCGAGATCGTCCCGATCGTGACCGGCGGGGATCGCGGCGAGCGGGGCGCCGACAAGTCGCGCTGGGTCGCCGAGCTCGAGCAGGCCCTGATCGACGGCCGGATCGATCTCGCCGTCCACTCGGCCAAGGACGTCCCCGGCGAGCTCGCGCCGGGCACCGCGCTGCTCGCGACGACGAGCCGGGCGCCGGCCGAGGACGTGCTGTGCGGCGCGCCCGCGCTCGAGGCGCTGGCCGCGGGGGCGCGCGTCGGCACGAGCAGCCTGCGCCGCCTCGCCCAGCTGCGCGCCGCGCGCGAGGACCTCGAAGTGGTGCCCGTGCGGGGCAACGTCGACACCCGCCTCGCGAAGCTGGCCGACCCCGCGCAGGGTCTCGACGCGATCGTCCTGGCCCGCGCGGGCCTCCTCCGCCTCGGCCGCGACGACGAGGCCGGCGGGACGCTCGACCCGGCCCGCTTCGTTCCGGCGCCCGGCCAGGGCGCGCTCGCCCTGCAGGGCCGCGCGGACGACGAGCGGACGCGCCACGCGGCCGAGGGGGTCGGCGACGAGGCGGCGCTGCGCTGCCTGCTCGCGGAGCGGGCCCTCGCCGTCGCCCTCGAAGCCGATTGCGACACGCCGCTCGGCGCCCACGCCGTGCACTCGGCGGAGGGGGAGATCGCGTTGCGTGCGTGGGTCGGGCTGCCTGACGGCTCGGCCTGGGCGCTCGACGAGCTCTCAGGCGACGCGCGGGCGCCCGAGGAGCTCGGCCGGCGCGTCGCGGAGCGCCTGCGCGCGGCGGGCGCGGAGGACTTGCTGCAGCGCGCCCGGGAGATGGCCGATGGCCGCTGAGAGCGGGCCGGGACGAGTGATCCTGGTCGGGGCGGGCCCGGGCGATCCCGGCCTCGTCGGCGCCCGCGCGCGGGAGGCGATCGCCGAAGCGGACACGATCCTCTACGACCGGCTCGTCGGCCCGGGGCTGCTCGACGGCGCGCGGCCCGACGCGGAGCTGGTCTACGTCGGCAAGCAGGGCGGCGGCGCCGCGGTCCCGCAGGAGCGCACCGAAGAGATGCTGCTGGAGCACGCCCGCGCCGGGCGGGTGGTCGTGCGGCTGAAGGGCGGCGACCCGTTCGTCTTCGGGCGCGGCGGCGAGGAGGCCCTGACCCTGCGCGCGGCGGGGATCCCCTTCGAGGTCGTGCCCGGCGTGACCGCGGGGCTCGCCGCGCCCGCGTACGCCGGGATCCCGGTCACCCACCGGGGCCTCTCGACCGCGGTCGCCCTCGTCACCGGCCACACGCGCCGTGGCACCGGCGGAGACGACGACGCGCACGAGGCGGAGATCGACTGGGCGGCACTCGCCGCGTTCCCCGGCACGCTCGTCTTCTACATGGGCGTGAGCGCGCTGCCCGTCATCTCCGAGCGGCTGATCGCGGCCGGACGGCCGGCGTCGGAGCCCGCCGCGATCGTCGAAGCCGGCACGCTGCCCGGCCAGCGGACGGTCGTCGCGACGCTCGAGACGATCGCTGAGGAGGCAAGGCGCGAGCAGGTCCGGGCCCCCTCGGTGACGGTCATCGGCGCGGTGGCAGCGCTCGCGGGCGAGCTCGGCTGGCGCGCCCCGCAGCCGCTCGCCGGGCGCACCGTCGCGGTGACCCGCGCGCGGGCGCAGGCCAGCGGCCTGGCACGGCGCCTCGCAGCGCTCGGCGCCCGCGCGATCGAGGCGCCCGCGATCCGCGTGCGCCCGCTCGCGGGGCCGGCTCTGGACCCCGCTCCCTACGACCTCGTCTGCGTGACCAGCGCCAACGGCGTCGCGGGGCTGTTCGAACGGCTCGCCGCGGCGGACCCTCCCCGCGACGCGCGCGCTCTCGCCGGCGCGCGGGTCGCCGCGATCGGGCCCGCCACCGTCGAGGCCCTGGCCGCCCGCGGCGTCCTCGCCGACGTCGTGCCCGAGCGGGCCGTCGCCGAGTCGCTCGCGGCCGCCCTGGAGGGAGCCGCCGTGCGGCGGGCTCTCGTCGTTCGCGGGACCCAGGCGCGCGACGTCCTGCCCGAAGCGCTCGCGGCGGGCGGCGCCGAGGTGGACACGCTCGACGTCTACGAGACGGTTCCCGAGGCGGCGCCGCCGGGCGTCGTCGAGGAGGCGCTCGAGGCCGACTACATCACCTTCACCTCCTCCTCGACGGTGCGCTACTTCCTCGACGCGGCCGGGGGCCCGGAGCGGATCGGATCCCGCACCCGGCTCGTCTCGATCGGTCCGCTCACGACCGAGGCGCTGCGCGAGCGCGGGCTCGAGCCCCACGTCGAGGCGGCGACCCACGACGTCGAGGGGATCGTCGCCGCGGTGCTCGACGATGCCGCCGGAGTGCCGTCCGAGCACTCCTGATACTTGGTAAGCGAAATGACGCAACCGGTCATCACGTTCCTGTCCGACTACGGCCTCGGCAACGAGTTCGTCGGCGTCTGCCACGCGGTCATCGCTCGCCGCTGCGCGCAGGCGCGGGTCATCGACCTGACCCACTCGATCCCGCGCCACGACGTGCACACCGGCGCGATCGTGCTGCGCGCGACGCTCCCCTACCTGCCGGACGCGATCATCCTCGCGGTCGTCGACCCGGGCGTGGGGACCAGCGGCGCGCGGGGCCGTCGCGCGGTCGCGGTGCGGACGGTCGACGAGGACCGGCTGCTGGTCGGCCCCGACAACGGGCTGCTGCTGCCGGTCTGCGAACGCCTCGGCGGCATCGCGGAGGCGGTCGAGGTCGAGCGCAGCCACGAGCGCCTGGAGCCGGTCTCGGCGACCTTCCACGGGCGCGACATCTTCGCGCCGGTCGCCGCAGCGCTCGCCGACGGGGCGCCGCTCGGCTCGCTCGGCGAGCCGATCGACCCGGCCGACCTGCGCCGCCTGCACATCTCCGAGGCCGTCGTGCGGCCCGACGGGCTGGAGCTCCACGTGCTGCACCGCGACACGTTCGGGAACCTGATCCTCGACGGGCAGATGGACCAGCTGGCCGGGATCGGCATCGAGCTCGGCCAGGACGTGTCGGTGCGGCGCGGAGGGAAGGTCCACCGCGCGACCGTCGCGCGGACCTTCGCCGACGTGCACCCGGGCGGCCTGCTGATCTACCAGGACGGTCTCGGGATGCTCGCGCTGGCCGTCAACCGCGGCTCCGCCGCCGAGCTGATCGGCGCCGAGCGCCACGACGAGCTGCTCGTCGGCTCGCAATGAGCGCGCCGGCGCTCGGCCTCCCCCGCCTGCACCTTCGCCGCACCGACTCGACCAACGAGCGGGCCCGCGAGCTGGCCGCCGCGGGAGCCCCCCACGGCACGCTCGTCACCGCCGCCGAGCAGAGCGCGGGCCGCGGTCGCCAGGGCCGCACCTGGTCGGCGCCGGCCGGCAGCTCGCTGCTGATGTCGCTCGTGCTCGCCCCCCCGACGCGGCTGCTGCCGCTGGCCGCCGCCGTCGCCGTCTGCGACGCGGTCGACGCGGCGCCCGGCGCGGAGCTCCGGCCCGCGGCTCAGATCAAGTGGCCCAACGACGTCGTCTTCCCCAAGGCCACCGGCCTCGCGAAGCTCGCGGGAATCCTGATCGAGGCGCGGCCGCAGGAAAGCTGGGCCGTGCTCGGGATCGGCCTGAACGTCGCCGTCGGCCTCGACCAGCTGCCCGAGGAGCTGCGCGACACGGCCGCCACGCTCGGCCTCGACCGCGAGGCGGTCGAGCCGCTGCTCGAGGCGCTCCTCGCGGCGCTCTCACGACGGCTGGCCGAGCCGGCCGAGGCGACGCTCGCGGCGTGGGAGCGTCGCGACGCGCTGACGGGCCGGCGGGTGCGCTGGTCGCCGCCCGCGAGCGGAGGCGCGGCCGAGGGCGAGGGCGTCGCCCGCGGGATCGACGGCGACGGGCGCCTGGTCGTAGCGCTCGACGGCGGCGGGCAGACCGCGCTCGGCTCGGGTGAGGTACACCTGCAGCCGCTCGGCTAAGCGATCGGGAGACCGTGACCGATACTGCGGGCGGATGGCGAGTCTCTTCCCGGTCGGCCACATCTATGACCTCGTCGTCGCCGACGACGGGCGCCAGCGTGCCTTCGTGTGCCTCGCGGCGCTGCTGATCGCGTTCCTCGCGATCCGCACGAGCGCGCGCATGACGCGCCGCTTCTCGTGGTGGCCCGGAGGCGTGGAGACCTCCGGCGGCGTGCACCTGCACCACTTCGTGTGGGGGATCTTCCTGATGCTCGGCAGCGGGTTCCTCGGCATCGGCCTGCACCTGCAGGACCCCTGGGCGGGCATCGACGCGGCGGTCTTCGGCGTCGGCGCCGGCTTCACGCTCGACGAGTTCGCGCTCTGGACGAGGCTCGAAGACGTCTACTGGCGCGAGGAGGGCCGCTCGTCGCTGGAGGCCGTCGCGGTCGTCGCGACGGTCGGCGCTCTCGTCGTGATCGGCGTGCGTCCGTTCGAACTGGACGACCCCGGGTCGGCGATCGCGGTCAGCGCGGCGATCGGCCTCTCGCTGCTGCTCGCCGCGGTCGCGATCCTGAAGGGACGGATCATGCTCGGCGCGATCGGCCTGTTCGTGACGCCCGTCTCGCTGCTCGGCGCGGTGCGCCTCGCACGGCCCGGCTCGCCGTGGGCCCGGCGCCGCTACGCGAGCGGCTCGGAGAAGCTCACGCGCGCCGAACGCCGCTTCGATGACCCGGACGCCCCGGGCGCGCGCCTGACGAGGCGCCTGATGGACGCCGTCGGCGGGCGCCCGAGCGAGACCCCGTGAGCCACGTCTAGGGCCGCGAGACGCCGACGCGGTGCCCGAGGATCCGACCCGAGGGGAGCGCGACGTAGGTCTCCGAGACGTTGTCGGCTTCGTCGGTCTCGTGGAAGAGGCGGCGCGGGTCGGCGATCTGCACGTAGGCGAAGATCCCCCGCAGCCCGGTCACGTCGATCCACTGCTCGGGATAGGAGTAGGGGTAGATGTCCGACCACCCGACCGACGTCCCGAACACGTCCCGGCGCAGGTTGGGGTCTTCCCGGCACGCCCCGTAGACCGCAGAGCCCGGCGAGCGCCGCGACGGCTTGGTGAGAGTCAGGTCGCGCAGGCAGTAGTCGAGCTTCGGGCCCGTGCGCACGCGCTGCAGCGCGCTGTAGCGGCGCCCCGAGCGCGCCACCGACCAGAGCTGGAAGGACGCGAGGTGGGCGAGCTTCCAGTAGCTCGCGTCGCCCACGTAGCCGACGCCGTAGCGCTGCCCCGAGACGTGCTTGAAGACGAGCTGGGCGCGCACCCCGAAGAGCCGGCGCCTCCCGTGGCGGTCGTAGATCGCCTGCCACGTCGCCCAGCGGTGGGGGCCGACGCGGTGGGCGCTGACCTCGATCGGGCCGAGCCCGCGGTTGTTGACGGAGCTCGTCGCCCGCAGCAGCACGCGGCCGGGGATCGTCGAGCGGTCGAACTCGAGTTCGCTCGGCGCCGACATGATCAGGTCCGGGCAGCGCAGGTGCAGCCGCGGGCGCCGGCAGGGGTTCGCAGGCGCGACCGCTGCGCCGGCCGCAAACGCGCGGCCACGGCCGGGGCCGGCACTCGCGCTCCCGCCCGCCGCGGGCGCAAGCGTCGACGCGACGATCGCGAGCAGCACGAGCGTGAGCAGGCCCGGCGCGGCGAGCCACCCTGGCTTCGAGCCTTCTCCAAGCGCCCGTCGCATCGACTTATCCTCGTTCACGCTGCGGACCGGACGGCCGGCGGCCGTCGCATGCCACGGGTCGCTCAGGCGACCTGCGACTCCTCCGCGGCGTCCCCGTCGCTGTCCCGATCGGCCTGCGCCGGCTTGCGCGCGGAGCGCCTGCGGCCGTTCCTCGGAGCGTCGCCGCGATCGGGAGCACGCTCTTCGGCGGCGGGCTCGCCACCGTTGGGACCCGACCCCGCCACGACCATCTCCTCCGGGGAGCCGGGGACCGCGGCAGGTGCGTTCTCGCCTCCGGTCTTCGCGCCCTTGCGGCGCCGGCGCCCGTTGCGCGCGCGACGCTTGGGGAAGTTGCGCAGCAGTTCCCGGGCCAGCGCCGGAGGCTTACGGGCCATCCGCGTGCGGGCGCCGCGGAGCGCCTCCTCGGCCTCGGGGGTGTGGGCCAGCGCGGCGGCGAGCAGCGCGGCGGCGAGCCGGCGGTCCTGCTTGCGGGCTGCGTGGATCAGGCGGCGGGCGTTGCGTGCGTGCGCGCCGCCGGCCGAGTTGACGAGCAGCCCGAGCAGGCGCTTGGTCTCGGGCCAGCGCTGGACGGCGTACTCCTCGTGGACGTCGCGCGTGTACTCCGCCAGGCGCCAGATCCAGGCGTTGGCCTGGTCGCGGCGGCCGATGCGCCGCTCGACGAGCGCGCGCAGCATGATCTTCGTCGCCTCCTTGCGCTCGTCGCGGGGCCAACCGCCGATGATGTCGATCGCCTCGTCGAACGCGTCGGGGTCGCGCAGCGCGGCGATGTCGGCGAGCGCGCGCAGCCGCAGCTGGGCGTTCTTGTTGCGCTGCACGGCGGTGATCAGGAAGCGGCTCTTGAGCTCGCCCGTGCGGTCGAAGTGGAGCATCGCGCGGGCGCGGCGCCAGCCGTTCGGGGCGACGCGGGCTCCCGCGAGGGCGGCCCACAGGTGCTGCTCGCCGTAGTCGAGGTGCTCGACCGCGATCCGCCACAGCTCGCGCTCGAAGACCGCGAAGCGCCGCTCCTCCTCCGCGCACACGGGCAGCACCCGGCGCTCGACGCGCATCCGCCGCCCGCGCCCGCGACGGACCGGGCCGACGACGATCGCGCCGCCCCGGTAGACGTCGCGGTCGAGCAGCGAGTGCAGCGTCACCACCGGGTCGTCGTGCTTGGTCGCCGGGTGCACGAAGTCGACGACGAGACCCGCCTCCTTGCCGGGGTGGCGGCGGGTGACGCGACCGACCCGCTGCTGGTAGATGCGCTTGGAGGCCGTCGGGGCGAGGTGAACGCACACGGTTGCGCGTGGCGAGTTCCAGCCCTCGGCGAGCAGCTGCGCGTTGATCAGCACGTCGATGTCGCCGCGCTCGTAGGCGGCGAGGATCTCGACGAGCTCTTTCTTCGGCGTCTCGCCGGAGACCGCCTGGGCCTTCATGTTCTCGGCGCGGAACGCTTCGGCGAGGTTGTAGGCGTGCCGCACCCCGGCCGCGTAGACGACGCCCGGGACGCCGTTGAAGCGCGTCTTGTAGAGGTTCGCGACGGCGAGGTTGAAGGGCTGCTGGTCGAGCAGTTTCGCGAGCTCGTCCTGGTCGAACTCGGTGTCGATCTCGCCGCGCCTGAGCGGCACCTTGGCGATCGTCCGCACGCCGACGCCCGGGGAGATCCGCACGCAGCGAAGCGGCGCGATGACGCCCCGGCGGGCGGCCAGCGCGAGGTCGAAGCGCGAGGTCTGAGTCGGAAACAGATCGGTGACGTGGCGGGCGATCAGGGCGCCGGTGGCCGTCATGCCGATGAAGATCGGGCCCGTCCACTCGCGGATCGCGGCGCTCGTCTTCTCGCCGAGCGCGGTGTGCGCCTCGTCGCAGATCACGATCGTGTAGGCGCTCGAGATCTTGCCCGCGTTGCGCACGAACCACTGGTAGGTCTCGACCGTGACCGGTCCTTTACCGGGGTCCTCGCCCTGCAAAAGCGGTTTGCTGATCCGCTTGGAGTAGCCGCGGTCGCGCAGCTCGCCGAGGAACTGGTCGACGAGGTTGCGCCGGTGGGTCAGGATCAGGACCCCGCCGGTCTGGGAGGCCTCGACGAAGCCGAGCGCGGCGACGGTCTTGCCGGCGCCCGTCGCGTGCTCGAACCAGAAGCGCTTGGCCGCGTTCGGGTCCTCGGGCTGCTCGGAGAGCGTCTCCTCGTCGTCCTCGTCCTCCACCCAGTCGCGCGGCTCCTCGTCGGACTCGGTCTCGGTGCGGTCCTCCTCCTCGTCCTCGTCGTCCTCGTCGGGCTCGACCTCCGGCTCCTCCTCGTCGTCCTCCTCGTCCTCGTCGGGGGCCGCGCGCTGCACCGGGCCGAGGTCCTCGTCGTCCTCGTCCTCCTCGTCCTCCTCGGGCTCGTCCTCCTCCTCCGGCTCCTCTGCGTCCTCGTCTCCCGCGGCGCGGTCGCGCTCCGGCGCCGCGTCGGCCGGGGGCTCGTCGGGGCCGAGGATGTCGGCCGACGCCAGCAGCTCGGGGGACGCCGAGGAGGCGATCCCGCCCGGCGTGCTCCGCTGCGCCTCGGCCAACAGCGCCGTGAGCGTTCCCGAGAGGGCGTCGACCTGGTGCGCGGAGAGAACCGTCCCGTCGACGAGCTTGGGCTCCTCCTCGGAGAGGATCCGTTCCAGGCCGAGCAGCAGCGAGAACTCGCGGCGCCATTCGGTCGAGAGGCTCTTTGCCTTCGGATCGTCCTCGAGCTCGGCCAGCGCGCGGTCGAGCGCGCGACGCCGCGGCGTCCCCTCGGCGAGCACCACGGACGGGTCCTCGCCCTCGTGCAGGAAGCGCTCGCGCACGAGCTTCTCAACCCGCGCGATCTCGGCGGAACTCGGAATGGACGCGGCCGCGAGGGCCACTGAGGTGGACTCGGCCATGGAGGCTCTGGACTTCGAGACAGAACCGCCGACGAAACGTCTTCGCCGCGGCTCGGAAGCACTGGCGCCCGCCTCGGGCGCATTCGCCGGGTGCCCCTCGGCGCTCCGGCTTACGACACTGAGGATATAGCACGGCGGGGCGGGGCATAAGGCGGGCGGTCTGGACGCATCTGCGAGGCTTTGCGCGTGAGCCCCCAGCGCATCGTCCTCGCCTGCGCCCTGCTCGCGGTGACCGCGCTCGTCGTCGTCGGGCTGCTCGAGCTCGGCGGCGCGTCGGGGACGGGACCGTCGCGCATGACGCTCGCCCAGATGCGGGCCCGTCTGGCCGGCTCGCCCGCGCCGCTCGCGTCGCTTCACGACCAGGCCGCGGAGGTCCTGCCCGGCGGCCTGCCGGCGTTGCGCGCGCGACTGGCGTCGCTGCGCGGCACGCCGGTCGTGCTCAACAAGTGGGCGTCCTGGTGCGAGCCGTGCCGGTCGGAGTTCGGGGTCTTCCAGCGCGTCTCTGTCAAGCGGGGGAGACGGGTCGCCTTCATCGGCATCGACTCGGCCGACTCGGCGGAGAACGCCCGCGCCTTCCTACGCTCCTTCCCCGTGAGCTATCCGAGCTACTTCGACGCGAGCGGCCAGGCGGGACTGAAGCTGACCGACTCGAGCTTCACGCCGGTCACGGTGTTCCTCAACCGCTCCGGGGGCGAGTACATCCACCAGGGCCCCTACCTTCAGGAAGCGAAGCTCGAACGCGACGTGCAGCGCTACGCGCTCGGCTGAGGACATGCCCGAACTGCGCATCGACCCTTTGAGCGGGCACCGCACGATCGTCGCCGGGGAGCGCTCGCGGCGGCCCGGGGGCGAGCCCACGTGCAGCCCGCCCGAGCCGATCGACGCGGCCGCCGACCCGTTCGCCGAGGGCCACGAGGATCGCACCCCGCCCGAGCTCTACGCGGTCCGACCCGACGGCGGGGCGGCCGACGGCCCGGGATGGACCGTGCGGGTCGTGCCGAACCTCTATCCCGCGCTCGACCCGCCGAGCGCCGGTGATCGGACGGAGGCGCCCGAGCAGCTGGGCGGGCGCGGCGCGCCCGAGCTGTTCCAGACGCTGCCCGCGACCGGCGCCCACGAGGTGATCGTGAACGGGCCGCAGTCGGTCCTCTCGCTCGCGGAACTGCGGGCCGAGCAGGTCGTCGCGGCGGTCGAGGTGTGGCGCGAGCGCATGCGGGCGCACGCCGACGTGCCCTACGTGCAGCTGATCGTCAACGAGCGCCGCGAGGCCGGGGCGTCGCTGCCCCACACGCACGCCCAGCTCTACGCGCTCGGCTTCGTGCCCGCGGCGGTCGCGCGCGAGCGGGAGCGCGCGGCGGCCTACACGGCCCGGACGATGGGACAGAGCCTGCTCGGGGACCTCGTCGCCGAGGAGGTGAGGCGACGCGACCGGATCGTGGCGATCGACGACGAGGCCGTGCTGCTCGCCCCCTTCGCCTCCCGCCTTCCCTTCCAGCTGATGCTCGCTCCGCGTGTCCCGCGCGCGAGCTTCGAGGACGACGGCCCGACCGGCGCGGCGCTGCTGCACGACGGCCTGCAGCGGCTCGCCCGGCGGCTCGGCTCGAGCCCGCCGCTGAACATGTGGGTCCGCACGGCCCCGCGCGGCGCCGGGGACTTCTGCTGGCGGATCGACGTGATGCCGCGACTCACGCACCTCGCCGGCCTCGAGCTCTCGACCGACCTGAACCTCAACATCGTGGCGCCCGAGGACGCGGCGCGCCTGCTGCGCGAGGCGTAGGGTCCCCCGGCGATGCCGCCCGAGGAACGATTCGTCCCGCGCTTCGCCGCCGAGCCGCCGCAGGACGCCCTGCCCTACGGGCGCTGGGAGCAGCGGCTGCGCGAGGAGTTCCTCGCGGCCGCCCTCGAGCTGGCGGGCCGGCCCGAGGACATCGGCGAGCCGCAGGCGCTGAACTGGTTCCCCGACCGGACCTGGCACGGGCGGACCTACGTGCCCGCGACGGCTCTGACGAGCGGCGGCTACGAGCTGTTCGGCTACGTCCGCTACGTGCCCGCCGGGGAGGACGGCGAGCCGAGCGACTTCCTCGCCCACGTCGACTTCACCGACGAGACCGCCGAGCGCAACCCCGACTGGCGTCTCGACATCTGCGACGAGGTGATCGGCAGCTGGCGCGGCGAGAACGGCCAGGTCGCGGCGATGACGCTCGTCTGGGGCCGTCCGCTGCTGGCCGGGGGCGCCGTCGCGACGGCCGAGCTCGCGGGGCTCGCGGTCGATCAGTGCGAGGTGCGCGAGGAGCGGTTCACCCTGATCGCCCCGGACGACTACCGCCAGGACCTTCTGGAGATCCGTCTCTTCGACGCCTCCGGCAGGGAGCTCGCCTCCGAGTCCCTGTACGCGGAGGACGAGGAGTCGGAGGACGAGGAGCCGGAGGAGGACTGAGGGTTGACACCGGCGGCCTCGCCGGTGGTACCGTCCCCACGGAGGGGGGCGCGGAGCGCCCTGCATTTCGACCGTGAGGTCAATGGAGAGGGGTGAGGGAATGGGAAGGTTCGTCTTCGGGGCGGCTCGTCTCGCGACGGCGTGCGCGCTGGCGGCGCTCGCGGCAGGGGCGACGGTGACGGGCGCGGCGGCGAGTCCGACGGCGCCGATCAAGATCAAGCGGGAATGGATGGCCGCGCCGGCGGCGCCGGGGACGCCCTCCTCGTTCAACCTCAAAGGGTCCCACCTGCCGCACGACCTGAACCTCAACCGGGTCGGAGTGATCAAGGTCGGCCGCCGGACAGCGAAGAACGTGCTCGTGTTCGTGCCCGGCACCTCCGGCGGGGCGGCGTACATCGTCCCGTTCGCGAAGTCGCTCGCTCAGCGGCTCGGCGACTGGCAGGTGTGGTCGGTCGAACGGCGCGAGAACCTGCTCGAGGACCAGTCGCTGCTGCGCAAGGCCAAGAGCGGCAAGGCGACGCCGGCGGAAGTCTTCCACTACTACCTCGGCTACCTGACCGAAGCCGGCGAGCCCAAGCCGCACATGACGCTGATCCCGAGCGAAACCGTCTCCTTCGCTCGCGAATGGGGCATGAACGTGGCCGTCGAAGACCTCCACACGGTGATCGAAGCGGCCAAGGCGCAGGGTGGGAAGGTCGTGCTGGCGGGCCACTCGCTCGGCGGGTCGGTCGTGACCGCGTACGCGACCTGGGACTTCGCCGGGACCCCCGGCGCGGACGGCCTCTCAGGCCTCGTCTACGACGACGGCGGCAGCTCGCCCACGCCGGTGACGAAGGAAAAGGCCGAAGAAGAGCTCACGAAACTCTCGAAAGGCAGCCCGTGGCTCGCGTTCGGCGGGATCGGCTCGCCCTACCTCGGCCTGTTCTCCTCGCTCGGCGCCCAGTCGACGGTGCAGGCGCCCGAAGAAGCGTCGCTGGCGGAGAGCTTCGCGCTGCTCCCCGCCAACCTGAAGCCGAAGAACGAAAAAGGCGAACTGATCCCGGTCACCAACGAAGCCGAGTTCGGCTACGGCGTCAACGTCGGCAGCTCCCCGCCCTCGCTGATCGCCGCCCAGGTGCACGCGGGCGCGGGCCTGGAAGCGGCGGCGAAAGAAGACGGGCTCGTCGGCTGGGACGGGACCGGGGCGATCTCGCCGCTGCGGCGTTACGCCGAAATGCTCGCCGGGACCGACACCAAGCAGGCCGACGGCGACGAGTGGTACTTCCCGGAACGGCTCACGATCGACACCGGAGCCGTCGCCGAGGGCAACTCCAACCCCGCCCAGGAAGTCCTCGGCGAGAAGGCGATCCACGGCCACGAACTGCCCGCCGCGATGAAGATCCTCGCGATCTCCTCCGAACTCGACAAAGCGTTCGGGGGCAGCGTGCTGACCTCGGCCGAAGTCCTCGCCGCGCAGTCGGGGATCCCGGCCGAAAACCTCACCCTGATCGACAGGGAAAGCGAATACGCCCACAACGACCCGGCCGCCGCCGAGCCGGAAGGGAACATCGAAGGCAACGCCTTCTACGACGGCCTGGTGCCGTTCCTCGAAGGCATAGCCCCCTGAGCGGCCAGCGCTCGACGCCGGCCGCCCGCCGGCTTCGTGGCAGGGCGTCCCTCTGGCAGGGACGCCCGCCACGACTGCGCCGGCGCCACGCGTGCAGGCTCGGGGAGAGCCTCCCTCGCGTGAGGCCGGGGGCCTACTTCCTGCAGGCTTTGAGCGCCGCTTCCTTGGCCGCGCCGTTGGGCACGCCGGATTTGGAGATCACTTCTTCGCAGACTTCCCGAGCGGCCTTCTTGACCGCGGCGGTGTCGCCTTTCGCGGCCTCGGCGCAGGCGCCTTCGAGTTTTGCTTTCGCCCCCGAGGGCAGCTTGCTCTCGCCCTGAATGATTTTCTTGCACTCCGCGACGGCTTCTTTGACTTCGGAGCTGCCCGCCACCGGCGCCGAGCTCGACGAGGTCTGAGCCGAGGTCGAAGAGGTCTGAGAGCCGGTCTGGGCCGGAGTCGAGCTAGAGCTAGAGCTAGAGGAGCTGTTGCTGCTCCCGCATCCCGCGAGCAGCGCAATGCTGGCGAGCGCGGCGGCGGGAAGCATCAGGCGCTGTCTGTCCATCCATCCCCCTTGTGGGTTTCGGGTGCGTCCGACCCTCCGGGCCGGCTCGGCGCCAACCCTACCGGGCCCCGGCACGCGTCCCGGCACGGCACGGGCCGCGCCGGGAGCGCCGGAGAGCCGCTCAGCCCTTGACCGAGTGGAACGCCCCGAGCGAGCCGGGAAGAACGGGCTTGAAAGGCTTGAACCGGTAAGCCTTCGTCACGTCGAAACCGGCCTTTTCGGCGGCCTTCCTTTCGGCGAACGGAAGCAGCGCTTCGACCGCCTGGTCGATCGACTTCAGGCCGAGCGTGCGCTCGTAGCCGTTGTTGTTCGGCGGGTCGACCGACTCGGCCACCTTCTGGATCCCCGTGACGGCCTCGACGGGACCGCCGTCGGCCGCGGCGACGCCGGGCGCGACGACACGAGCCAGCGTGCGGTGGTCGGACTCGATGCCCATGATGCGCGCGGAGGTGACGCGCAGGTCGGCGGTGCTGAAGTCGCGTACGCCGATCAGGTACGCGGCGATGAACGCGTCCTCGAGCGTGACGAGCGTGTTCAGCGTCGTCTGGGCGTCGCTGAACATCTTCATCGGGAAGTAGAAGGTGGTGAAGCCCGCCGGCTTCCCGGTCAGTCCTTCCTCGAGCAGGTAGTGCGACATCTCCTCGTGCACGGCCGCCTTCAGGTAGCCCTGGTCGTCGGCGGCGAGGTTCTTGAAGAACGGGGCGCCTTCGATGATGTTGCTGTAGGTCGTGACGGCCAGCGCCTCCGCGATCTGGGCGGCGCCGAGGATCGCGAGGTCGCCCTTGGTGGGACCGTGCCGGCGCCGGCGCGCGAACGCCGACGCGGGCCCGAGCGCGCCCAGGCCGGCGACGCCCGCGCCTGCGGCCGCGGCCCCCTTCAGGAACCCGGCCCTCGTCGTGGCGGCGGTCGCATCTTCTTCGTGCATCTTCTGCTCCTCTCGTCTGTGTGACGGCACGGGCGAGCGCGACCCGCGCCCCCGGCCCTGTTGCGGGCCAGCGGCCCGGACTCTCGGCGAGCCCCCTCGAGGGAGCGCCTCCGACGGGCTCGGCGCCCGTCACCGATTCACTACGCCCGCCGCCCGCTCCCGGATCACTCCCCTCGAGACCCTGAGAGAATCCCGCCCGTGGGCGAGCCCGGGACCGACGATGCGCTGCACCCGCTCGTAGGAGGGTTCACGGACGCCGCCGCCTATGACGCGGGGCGGCCGCGCTACTGGCCGGAGGTCGCCGAGCTGCTGATCGAGCAGCTCGGTCTCGCCGCGGGATCGCCCGTCCTCGAGCTCGGGGCGGGCACCGGGCAGCTGTCGGTCGCGCTGCTGGAGGCGGAACTCGACCTGACGGCGGTCGAGCCGCTCGGCCCGACCCGAGAGCTGCTCGGCCGGGCGATCGGGCCCGAGCGCGTGCGCGCGGGCCGCGCCGAGCAGATCCCCCTGGAGGAGGGCTCCGTCGAGGCGGTCTTCGCGGCTGACTCCTTCCACTGGTTCGACGAGACGCGCGCGATGCCGGAGATCCGGCGCGTGCTGCGCGCTGGTGGCGGGGTCGCGATCCTGCGCATGACGGCCGGCCTGGAGCATCCCTGGACGGACGAGCTCGGCGAGCTGCTGATGGCGAGCCGCCCGGAGCATCCGGCGTTCGAAGGGCGGGGCGCCGCCGCCGCGCTCGAAGAGGACCCGGCGTTCGGCCCGCCCTTCGAGACGACCCTCTCGAGGCCCGCCGTGACCGACCGGCCGGGCCTGCTCGCATGGGTCGCCTCCTTCAGCTGGGTCGCGGTGCTGCCCGAGGCCGAGCGCGCGGAGCTGCTGCGGCGTGTCGACGAGCTGCTCGAACGCCACGGCGTCGAGACCCTCGAGCACCAGGTGCTCGCGCAGGTCTGGCTAGCCCGGCTGGGATAGGAGCTACTCGGCCCGCGGATCCTCGCCCCCGGCGAGCGCGGGGCCCGCGGGCGAGGGAGCTTCGGGGGAGGCGTCGGCGCTCGGCACGGCGCCGTTGGGACGAACAGAGGCAGACGGGCCCGAAGCGGCAGCGACGGCCGCGGCGGTGGCAGGCGCGGGGAGCGGCTCGGCCTGCGCGGTCGCGGGGGCGGGGACCGCCGACTCGGCGGACGCGGCCGCAGGCGCAGGGACCGCCGACTCGACCGGCGCGGCCGCAGGCGCAGGGACCGCCGACTCGACCGGCGCGGCCGCAGGGGCGGGGGCCGCCGGCTCGGCGGACGCGGGAGCAGCGAGCGGCGGCTCGGCGGGCTGGTCGGACCCGGGATCGGAGGCGACGGCGGCGGCCACTGCGGGATCGGAGGGCACCCTGCCCGAGCCGCCCGGGGCGGCCTGGAAGAGCTGCTCGACGGCGTCGCTCGGCGCGGGCTCGCCGAGGAAGTAGCCCTGGGCCATCGTGCAGCCCATCGCCTTCAGCGCGAGCGCCTGCTCGGCGGTCTCGACGCCCTTAGCGACGACGGTCAGCTTGAGGTCGCGGCCGAAGACCAGGATCGCCTCCAGCAGCCAGCTCCGGTAGTCCTCGTCTTCGGAGGCGGCCAGCGAGCTGCGGTCGACCTTCAGGAAGTCGATCGGCATCTGCTGCAGGTCGGAGCGGTAGGCGTAGCCGCTGCCGAAGTCGTCGATCGCGATCCGCACGCCGAGCTGCTTGAGGGTCTCCAGCCGCTGGGTCGCTGTCGCGCGGTCGTCCATCACGGTCGTCTCGGCGATCTCGAGCGCGAGCAGCGAAGGGTCGAGACCGGACATCTGCAGGGCCCGCATCACGTCCGTGGCGAAGCCATCGCGCTCGAGCTGCTTGGCGGAGACCTTGACGGCGACGCCCACGCGGTGGCCCGCGACGTTCCAGGCCGCGGCCCTGGTGCAGGCCTCTTCGAGGATCCAGCGGCCGATCGGGACGATCAGGCCGCTCTCCTCCGCGAGCGGGACGAAGTCGGCGGGGTTGACCTCGCCCTTGGTCGGGTGAACCCAGCGCAGGAGCGCCTCGAGCGCGACGACGCGGCCCGCGCCGAGGTCGTAGACGGGCTGGTAGAGGAGCGAGAACTGGCCTTCCTGAAGCGCGGTGTTGAGCTCGACCTCGAGCACGCCCCGGCCCTCGATGATCGAGCGCATGTTGGCGTTGAAGAGCGTGTAGCGGTCCTTGCCGGCAGCCTTGGCGGCGAACAGCGCCATGTGCGCGTCGCGGAGCAGATCGTCGGGCGTCGCGTAGCGGCCGAAGGCGACGCCGATGCTCGCGGTCAGGCAGAAGCTCGGCCCGAAGCCCTCGATGTCGACGGGCTTGTGCAGCGACTCGATGATGCGCCGCGCGAGCGAGTCCAGGCGCATTCCCCTGACCTGCGATTCGACGATCACGACGAACTCGTCGCCGCCGTAGCGGCCGACCGTGTCGTGGGTGCGCACGACGCCCTCGAGGCGTTCGGCGACGATCTTCAGGAGCTGGTCGCCGGCTTCGTCGCCGAGCTTGTCGTTGACGTCCTTGAACCAGTCGATGTCGATGAACAGCGCGCCGACCATGATCGCGGAGTTACGTCCCGCGCGGGCGAGCATCCGCTCGGCGCGATCGAGGGTGAGGCCGCGGTTGGGAAGGCCGGTCAGCGCGTCGTAGAGATCCTCGGGCAGGCGCTGCTCGGGGACCGGCGCGACCTCGGGGGCGGCGGCCACGACCGGGCGCCGCCCGCGCCACGCGACGAGCACGCCGGCGAGCGCCGAGGCGATCAGGGCCGCGATCAGGAAGGCGATCGCGTCGCCGTCGTCGCCGACCGCTTCGGAGGGCTGGGGTGCGAAGGTCGTGAGCGTCCAGCCGCCGTGCAGGGGGACGGAGCTGACCTGCGGGCGGGCCGGCTCGGTGCCCGTCGCGAAGACGGCGTCTGCGGTCGAGCTGCGGTGGCCGAGCGTCGCCGCGCCGGCGGGCAAGCCCTTCAGCGCCTCGCCCAGCATCACCTGCGGCACGATCACCTCGCGGACCCACCCGACGAAGGCCGCGCGGCGTCCCTGGAGCGACTTCGGCGTCGTGCTCCCGCGGTAGGCGGGCGTCAGCTCTTCCAGCGCCGGCTTGCCGTCGAGCGAGGCCGGCACGTAGAGGGTGTGGGCGCTGTCGCGCGTCGCGATCAGCGCTCGGTGCACGCGGCAGAGGTCCGAGCCGAACGCCGTTTCGGCGACCGGCGTGCGGCCCGTCTGGCCGATCGTCAGGCACGAGAAGGCCGTCGACGTGGAGGCCGCCGTCGAGGCGGCGGTGGACGATCCGGCCGGGGTCGTGCCGGTGACGCCCTTCTTCGCGCTCGAGCTCGCCTTGCTCCGACGACCGGCGAGCTGGTCGTGGAAGGCGATCGCTTCGGGCGCCCGCACGAGCGCGATCGCGCCGAGCGCTTCGAGCTCGGGGTGATTGCGGAGCGCGCGCGACCACTTCGCCCAGGCGGCGAATTCGGCGGTGCTCCCTTCGGGGTTGCGCGACAGGTACGTCCCGGCGGCTGTCGCCAGGCCTCCCTGATGGGCGATCGCGAGCTTCACGGCGGCCGCAACCCCGTCGGCGCTGTGGGCGAACGACCGCCGCGCACCTTCGGCGTCCGAGCGAGCGATCGCTCTCGCGCCGAGGACGCTGATCACGATGCCCGCGAGAACGACGACGAAGGCCAGGAGCCATCGCGCCGAAGGAACCTCCCGGCGCGGGGCGTCCTCGGCCCCGGTGACCTCGCCGGGTCCCGGTACCTGAGCCGCGGACTCACCCGTCGTGGCGACGGGCTGCTGCTGCTCGGGACCCGGAGGCGGGGCGGACGAGGCGTCTTGGTTGTCGGGCATCGCTGGTTGGTCGCTCCCTGCGCACCCCGTGGGTACGCGATCTGCACCCCCATCGGGAGCGACCCGGCGCAACTTGAGTAGTGCATCCGTCCAGTCCGTCGGGCATCGCTCAGAGGCGCTACTGTCGAGACGGCATGAGGAGGGACGCGCTCATCGCAGTAGCAGCGCTCGCGACCGTCGCCGCGCCGACCGCGATCGCCCGGGCCGAAGCGGAATCCCCGCCCAGCTTCTCGCAGGCGCCGGCGCTGTCCCCCGCTCGCTTCAGCGCCAAGCCGGTGCGGGGCCGCGCGGCGAGCTACCTCGTCTTCGCGATCTCCGAGGCGGCGCACCTCGAAATGCGCGTCTACGCGGCCGCTGCGGGGCGGCGCGCGGGCGGGGTCTGCCGGGCGCCCTCCGCGGCCAACCGTGCCCGACCTCACTGCAGGCGCTGGGTCCTCCGCGGCACGCTATCCACGCCCGCCCTCGCCGGCGCCAACCGCATCCCTTTCACGCCCCGCGTCTCGGGGCGTGCGCTCAAGCCCGGGGCTTACCGGCTGAGGATCGTTGCGACTGACGGGGCGGGCGCGCACTCCGCGCCGGCGAGCGCCGGCTTCACGATCACGCCCTGACACGCCCCGGGAGCGAGTTGCCCCCCGCCAGGAGTCGAGCCTGGATTCACCGCTTGGGAAGCGGACGTGGCCGCAGCTGAAACGCCCGGATTCAACGTCGGCGGCAGATCCCATCGCAAGCCCACCGTAGGCTGCGTCGATGAGCACGGGGGAGCCGAGCAGCCGAACTCCGAGCCGCAGAAGGTGACCAAGCGGATGAGACCGGACGAAACGTAGCTGCATTCTTCGTCGCCAAATGGTCAGCTTCGAGGAGCGCATATACCAGCTTGGATCTGAGGCTCTCTCCGAGCAAGAGCGACAAGTCGCCGAGGTGCGGGGACGCGGCTCGACTTTGCTCGCAGCCGGCGCCGTGATCGCATCCCTGCTTGCCAAGCCTGTCTTTCACAACGGACATCCGAACGGCGCACTGGAGACGCTCGAGGAGCAACGGGAGACGAATACAAGGGCGGTCCGGCGACTCGTTCGGTTCTTGGCCGTGGCACTGGGCGCACTCGTTGTGGAGACCGCTGGTCTTGCCGCCGCAGCGGCGCTAGCCTCATAGCTATGAGCGACCGCCCTGCCAGCACTCCGGCCTCACCCCCCACGACCGGTACCGCACCGGCGCCGGAGTCGGTTCCCAAGCTGCCCAAGACGATCTTCAACGTGGAGAACAAGGCCGGAACCGGCAGCAGCGGCACCGGACGACGATCGGGGCACAAGTAGACCGCTACTCGCGATAGGCCGCCGATCAGCAAAGCCTTTCGCCTAGTGCCCCCGCCAGGAGTCGAACCTGGATTTACCGCTTAGGAGGCGGTCGTCTTATCCATTGGACTACGAGGGCGTCGGCCCGCGGCGCGGGTCCGGGGAAGGCTACCGGCGCGGGGCGGGGCCCAGCGGCGGGGCCTCGGCCGCGAGCCCGGCGAGGTCCTCTCCGATCAGCCGGTGAGTGATCCACTCGGTCATCCCGCGCGCGCCGAGACCGCGGTAGAA
>Ga0134125_10000727_pt1 | contig 42889 bp, 47 predicted proteins | sample KB31751_FD_96464 | JGI IMG/M metagenome (GOLD analysis project Ga0134125, IMG submission 96464) | Terrestrial soil microbial communities with excess Nitrogen fertilizer from Kellogg Biological Station, Michigan, USA - KB3-175-1 | ecosystem: Environmental > Terrestrial > Soil > Unclassified ...
CGCCTGCGGATGGTCCTTGCGGCCGGGATAGATGAGCCGCGTCAGCCTGTCGTGGCCGGCGAGCGTGTCGGCGATCTTGCCGGCCGTCTGCGTCTCGCGCTCGACGCGGATCGACAAAGTCTCAAGGCCCTTCAGCAGCACCCAGGCGTTGAACGGCGACAGCGACGGCCCGGTCTGGCGCAGCAATTGATGATAGTGATCGACGATGATCTTCTCCGTCGCCAGGATGCAGCCGCCGAGCACGCGGCCCTGGCCGTCGATGTGCTTGGTCGCCGAGTAGACGACGACGTCGGCGCCCAACTTGAGCGGGCTCTGGTACAGCGGCGTCGCGAACACGTTGTCGACGACGAGCTTGGCGCCCACGCCGTGCGCGACCTCGGCCACCGCGGCGATGTCGTAGACCTGCAGCGTCGGATTGGTCGGCGTCTCCATGAAGAGCACCTTCGTGTTCTTCGTCACCGCCTTCTTCCACTGGTCGATGTCGTGGCCGTCGACCAAAGTCGACGTCACGCCGAAGCGGCCGAGCCATTCCTCGATCACCCAGCGGCACGAGCCGAACAAAGCCTTCGCCGCGACGACGTGGTCGCCCTGGCGCACGAGGCCCATCAGCGCGGTGGTCACCGCCGCCATGCCGGTCGAAGTCGAGCGCGCCGCTTCCGCGCCTTCGAGCGCGGCCATGCGCTGCTCGAACATGCTCATGGTCGGGTTGGAGTAGCGCGAGTAGACGTAGCCGGGCACCTTGCCGGAGAAGCGCGCCTCGCATTCCTCGGCGGTCGGATAGATGTAGCCCTGTGTCAGGAACAGGGCTTCCGACATCTCGCCGAACTGCGAGCGCAGCGTGCCGCCGTGCACGAGGCGGGTTTCGGGGCGGTAATCCTTCTTGGGCGCGGACATGCGAGGCTCCTTCCAACCCGCACGGCACGCGACGCCGCGCAGGCAATAAAAAACCGGCCGGAGAAAAATCTCGGCCGGGCTGCGCTCACGCGTCCCCGGCCTTTTAGCGATTTGTTTTACGTGGCTGCAAGCCGGCCGGCTCAAATGACCACGGGATAAGCGGTCTTGTAGCGGGGCCGGGCGCTTCCCGTCAAGGCGGGGGTCGGGTTAGATCGACCCGCAAAAGGAGCAGGCCCGGTGGCACTTTCCTTCGCCAACGACGACAAGGGCATCCTGCCCGACCGCATGATCGCCGCGCTGGCCAAGGCCGGCGGGATCGTGCCGGCGCGGCCGTTCGCGGCGGACCAGATCCAGCCGGCGAGCCTCGACCTGCGGCTCGGCGCGGTCGCCTATCGCGTGCGCGCGAGCTTCCTGCCCGGCCGCACCACGGTGCGCGAGCGCATCGAGAGCCTCAAGCTGCACGAGTTCTCGCTGGCCGATGGGGCGGTCCTGGAGACCGGCTGCGTCTACATCGTGCCGCTGCTGGAGAGCCTTGCGCTGCCTCCGGACGTTGCCGCCGCCGCCAATCCGAAGAGCTCGACCGGCCGCCTCGACGTGTTCACGCGCGTGATCGCCGACGAGACACGCGGCTTCGACCGCATCGAGGCGGGCTACAAGGGTCCGCTCTACGCCGAGATCTCGCCGCGCACCTTCCCGGTGCTGGTGCGCGAGGGCTCGCGCCTGTCGCAGATCCGCTTCCGCCACGGCCACGCGCAACTCACCGCGAACGAGCTACGCGACCTGCATGCGCGCGAGCGCCTCGTCGATGACACGGCCGCCGACGTCAGCGGGGGCGTGCTGTTCAGCGTCGATCTGTCCGGCCTGGGCCCCGGCGGCCTCGTCGGCTATCGCGCCAAGCGGCACACGGGCTTGATCGACGTCGAGCGGCGCGCCGCATATTCCGTGCTCGATTTCTGGGAGCCGATGCACGCGCGGCCCGACAACAGCCTGATCCTCGATCCGAACGAGTTCTATATCCTCGCCTCGAAGGAAGCGGTGCAGGTGCCGCCCCGCTACGCCGCCGAGATGGTGCCGTTCGATCCGCTGGTCGGCGAATTCCGCGTGCACTATGCCGGTTTCTTCGATCCCGGCTTCGGCGATGCCGGCGCCGGCGGCAAAGGCTCGCGCGCGGTGCTCGAAGTGCGCTCGCGCGAGGTGCCGTTCATCCTCGAGCACGGCCAGACCGTAGGCCGGCTCGTCTACGAGAAGATGATTGCCAAGCCCGACACGCTCTACGGCACCGGCATCGGCTCCAACTACCAGGCGCAGAGTCTGAAGCTGTCCAAGCACTTCAAGGCGTGAGCGGCGCCGCGCTCATCGCCTCGCGCATCGCCGCCGGCGCGTCGCGGCGCGGCTGCAGGCGATACCACGCTACCTGACCCGGCGCGAATTGTCCGCGTCCGCGCCGCGACCACAAAGGCGGCGCGTGATCGCCGACGATCAGGATGTCGGCGGGGCCGACGGCCGGATCGCGCGCGATGTCCGCGACGGCCTTGAACACGTCATGCCACAACTCCGCCATGTGGCAGACCGTCGGCGCGCCGAAGCCGCCGGCGTCGCGCCGGCAATGGAAGTCGGTCCGCGCCTCGCCCGGCGCGACCGGAATGTGTGTGTTCAACGTCAGCCAATAGATGAAGCGCGGCTTGCCGCCGCGCGCCGCCTGCCGCGAGGCGGCCGCGATTGCAGGTGCGAGATCGGCGTCGCACGCGCCGCGGAAGGCGCTGCCGCAGACGCGCTGCGTCGTCTTGACGAGGTCGCCGCCGAACAGCTCGCGGTCGAAGCCGACCCGCGGGTACCACTGCTCGCGCTCGAACATGCCGCCGGCGAATCCGTGCACGGCGATGCTGGTATAGCCGCGGCGGTCGAGCAGGTCGGGCAGGCAGGAGTAGCCGTATTGGCCCACATAGTCGGAATAGAAGGCGCGCGTATTGCACAACTCGCGCATCTCGCCGGAGGTGGTCGATCCGTAATAGACCGTGTGGCCTTCGGTGACGGCGTAGTCGCGCGCCAAGGCGGAATCGTACAGTGGCGCGGCAATGCGCTCGCGTGCGGCGGCATCGGTGAGATAGCCAAGGCTTTCGACGATCACCACCACGACGTTGTTGCCGCGCGCGCCCGCGACGGCGTTGAAGCCGGAGACTTCGGCGGCCGACTGCACCGGCTGGTCGTGGCCGAACATCGAGCCGAACTGGTAATGCGGCGAGACGTTGCTGAAATAGTCGACCGTCGCCACGCAGAGTGCTCCGCTCAGCAGCAACGCGATATTGGCGCGCACCAGCATGTCGCGGCGATGGAGACAGGCGAGGGCGGCGAGCGTCGCCAGCGCGAGCGCGCCGATCAGCGTCAGGTAGAGCGGCGAGGCGAAGAATTGGATGCGGCGTGCCTGGTCGAGCGCGGCGACAAGCTCGGCCGGCGCCAGCCCGAACATCAGCGACAATGTGCGCACGAGATCGAAGCAGAGCAGGCCGGCATACAGCGCGGCGGTGACCGCGAACGGAATGCGCCGCGCCAGGATCGCCAAAGTCGCATAGAGAATGATCGCGCCGGGCCGCGGTGGCAGCCCGATATCGACGAGCGACGTGTGCGTCACGAGGGACAGCAGGTTCGGCAGGATCAGCCCGCCGGCGAGCAGCAGCGCATTCGGCGAGCGCAGCGCGGCGGCGGCGCGCCGCCAGAGGGCGCACGTCTCCGCCGGTCCGCCGGACGAGGCGGAGATCGATTGATCGGCCATCTCGACGAGCCCCCCGGCGCAATGGTCAGCGCCGAACGCTAGCCGCCGCTCATGAAGACCTCGTGGGAACTACCGGTAAAATGCCGCCTCGCCGATTAACGCTATCGCATCCGGCGGGCCGCCGGCTCCATGGCCGCGGGGTATTGCGCCTGGAATGCGGCCGCTATAGTGAACGTCCGGCGCGGGCGTAGTTCAATGGTAGAACGGCAGCTTCCCAAGCTGCATACGAGGGTTCGATTCCCTTCGCCCGCTCCAGCCCTTCTCGATGAGCACGTGATCCGAAGCGGCCGGAGCCGGGCCGGTCAACGGCATGTCATCGGCTGCCGCCATGCTGCTCGTGCCGGGCGCGGCCGCTGGTCGGGCTCATCGGGCCATTCGGCGTTCGCAACAGGCCTTCGGGCACCCATGCGGCCGGGATGACCGGTCCGGCCGGGGCCGGCATCGCGATTGCGAGAGAGCCCGCGCCGGCGGCGCCCGCTCGGGCCTGCAGCGAAAAGAATTCCACGGCCAGAACCGCGAGCACATAGGCCAGGAACATGACCGGCCCGGCCAGGAACACCACCGCGGATGTGAAGAAGAAGAAATCGCCCGCCGGATGTGGCGAGAACATGCTCAGGAGAGCGAACGCAAGCCCACCCGCGACGGTCACGCCCGCCGACAATAGTTCGAACCGCATGGCGACGGCCTCCATATACATGAAGTCAATTGCCGCTCGAATGCAATTCATCGTTCAAAATGCAGGCGTGGTGTTTGACTCACATCAACAAGGGTGCCGGCGTTACGAAAAACGACAGTGCTGACCCTGCTCATTCCGCCGCCAGCGGGTGCTTGCGGCGCGGGATATGCACCCAATTGTTGAAGCGGGCGGCCATTCTATCAAATGTTAGACAGGCGCGCGACATGAACTATTGACGAAGATCAAGTGTCAAGCCGGCCGCCGGTAATTCATTTTATTCGCAGCGCTCTCGACCGCGGCGCCGTCTGCAATCATACTCTGTTTCAATTGCGACAGGGATGCCGGCGCCAGGATGAGCAAGGAGACAAGCCATGTTCAATCGCCGTGTTGAATGCGCCGCCGGTTTCGCGGCGCTAGCCGCCGGTCTCGCCGCGATCGCCGCTCTGTCAATTACGCCGCGGGCTGCGAACGCGACCTCCACTTATGCCTCGCAGACCGGTCTCGCTTGTGGCCGCTGCCACGTCAATCCGGGCGGCGGCGGGCCGAACACCAGCTTCGGCAAGGCGTTTGCCGCAAACGGTCATAAGCTGCCGCAGAAGACGGCGCGGAAAACGGCGGCGTCTCCGGACGCGCCGGGGGCGGACGCCGCGCCCGCGCAGGGGCCGGATTGCGGCTACTATTCTTCGGTGTGCAATCCGCAGTTCGGCCGTGTTCCCGAGATCGACTACTCGTCGGGCCTTTCCTTCATGATCTTCCCGCACAGGGACTGACGCGCGGATCAGTTGTCCTTGGCGCCCTGACGGATCCACGAGCGGATCGAATTGCGGTCGCAGCTCGACAGCTGCTTCTGCCCGTGCGGCATTCTGATCTCCGGCGCGACCTTCCAGTCGAGCAGCATCATCAGGTTGCTCGAATCCGGATCGCCGGCGATGACCATGCGGCCGAACTTCGTCCCCTTCATCACGCCGGCGTAAGACGACAGGTCGAGGCCGCTCTTCTGGACGCCTTCGCCGTTGCCTTCGTGACATCCGGCGCAGCGCCATTTCAGCAACGGCAAGATGTCCTGGTGGAAGCTGACCTGTTCTTCCGCGGCGCATACCGGGGACGCCGTCATCACGCCCGATGCCGCGAGGCCGCCGACGCCGAGGAAGACAATGCTGGCAAGCATTAGGCTGCGCTTTGTCATGTCGTTCTCCTGCATTTTCGCGCCCGCTCCAGAGCCGGGTTCGGGCGAAGCGCTGGCCCGCGAATTGTCGCCGCTTCATGGACAGCGCCGTTGACATGCATCAACGGCAGCCGGCGTCTCCGCCGCGCTATTTGCCCGGCCCGCCGTCCTCGATCTTGAAAGCCCGCAGCGCCTCGTTGTAGCGGTCGAGCTTGTCAGGCTCGCTCGCAAGCGCCTGCCGCGCATCCTTGATGGTGGCCACCGCCTTCTCCGCTTGTCCGAGGGCGAGGTAGGACCGCGTCAACATGAGCCATCCCTCGGGGGTCGATCCGGGTTGCTTCAGGCGCTCCACGAGCCGGCTGACCATGGCCTCCGCGTCGTGGCCGCCGGAGCCATTGCCGCCAGGCGGGGGAGGCGCGGCCGCAGCCTCCTGCGGTTCCTGCGCATTGCCCTTCAGCAGCTTCTCGAAGGCCGCGAGTTTCTCTTGATCGCCGGCCAGCACGCGGCGCGCCGCCGCGATTGCGCCTTGCGCCTTGTCCGCATGCTTGAGGACCGTGTAGGAGCGCACGAGCCGCGCCCACCCGTCCGGGTCTTTGCCGTCGGCTTCGAGTCGCGCGGCAAGACGCTCGACCATCGCGCGGATCATCGCGTCCTGATCGCCGCCGGAACCTGGAGCAGCGTCGGTTGCCGGCGCCGCGGCCGCGGGCTGCTTCTCGATCTTCGCCAGTGCGCCGCGCACCTGCGCGACCCAATGAGCGCCCGCAGGGGCGTTCGCAAGCAGGCCGCGATATGCCGCGGCGGCCTCGTCGAGCCGCCCGTCCTGCTGGGCCGCCAGACCCAGATAATAGCGCGCGCCGACCGCGGCCGGATCGAGTTCGCGCGCCCGGCTGAAATCCGACTTGGCCTCGGTTGTGACGATGCCGCTCGCTTCGGCCACCAGCGCCTCGCCAAGAGAGGTCAGCCGCTCCGCATTCTCGCCCGCCAACAAGAGGACGTTGCGCCAGGCCCGCGCCGAATCGGAATAGCGCCCGACCTGCATGTAGACCGGCGCCAGAGCTTCCCAACCTCGCGCGTCGCGCGGGTTCTGATTGAGATAGCCCTCGACCTGCGCCACCAGCCTGTCGACCGAGCCGTCCTGCATGGCCGCCGGCGTGGACGCCGGAGCGGCGCGGTCCGTCGCCATGCTCGGACTGCCGAGGTGCAGGTACAAGCCGCCGGTGCCGACGCTGAACAGCAGCACGGAGGCGCAGATCACCCCTATGCCGCGCCAGCGCGGCGGCGCCGGAAGCCGCGCCGGCTCCCGAGGCTCGGCGGCGCTGAGCAGTCGTCGCGAGATTTCGATCCGCGCGCCCTCAGCCTCCGCCGCGCCGATCAATCCCGTCGCGAGGTCGCGATCGATCTCATTCAGTTGATCGCGATACACGGCGATCTCCGATCCTCCGCGCGCCGCGAGGCCCGACGCGAGATAGGGCCACGCGACCGAGGCAATCGCCAGCGTCGTCATCGTGAAACACAGGAACAGGAACATGGCGTCCAGCTGCCGGGCCTTGCCGCGGCCGATCCTTTACGAAGCCTCGCGGGTGGCTTCGGGCGGACCGGACGGCGCGCTTGCGTCGTCGCCCGCGGTCTACTTCTTCACCTTGTAGCCGTTCTCCTTGAATTTCTCCCCGAACGGCTTGAGCTTGCCCGAGCCTGCGGCGTTCACATGGCATTGCCCGCAAGGCAGACCGGTCTGCGCCGCAAATTCAGGCTTCGCGCTGGCGGGCGTCGAAACGGAAATCGTCGCGACACACGCGACCAGGAAAGCAGCGGCCGAGATCAGCGCAACGGATATTTGCCTCGATCGATGAGCGCGCATCGTAGTCCCTCTCAAATTTTGATGGATGAGCCGCCTGTTGACGTCCGAGCTGCTTTGGCAAAAAGCGCGAGCCGGCGCACCGTAGCATTTCGCAACGGCGCGACGAAAGACATTTGATGTTGCTGGCGGCATCGATCCGGCATCCAATGCCCGCATCCTTGCAACGCAGAGAAAAGTGGTATTGACAAATATCAAATAATGATACCGCGTTGATGCAACATCGATTTGATGTATGACAACGATAAAGCAGGGAAAATAGATTTGGAATAAGTTGAAAGGCGAAAGCGTTTGCGAGAGACTGAGCGCCGGGGTTGAGGGTGGGGCGATGTTTTCAGTTCGCTTGAGACGCAGGCGTTGCGTCGTGCGCCAAATGCAAACAGCTGGACAATTCGCGTCTCTATTGCAGAAAACGGCGTCCGCCTGTGTCATAGGCGGCCTGCTCCTCGCGCTTCCAATCCCCTCACGCGCTGCAAGCCAGGGCGAGCAATCGGTCGCCGACCTTCGCGCGTTCGTCCAGGCGATCTCGGCGCCGCCGGCGGCGGATTTCGCCGACAAGGATCTCGCGGCGTTGCGCGATTTCGCGCGTGACACCCTCGGCGCCCGCGCGGCGCCACCCGCGGCATCCATGCAAGTCGCGGAGGCGGACAACGCCCTCGACGCGTTGCGTGAGTTCATGCAGCGCCAGAGCGCCCCGGCGCCTTCGCCTGAAGCTTCGGCGCCCGCGCCGGCCAAGCCGGTCAAGCCGTCAAAGCCCGCCGTCGAGGCGAACTATGTCGGCACCAAGGCCTGTCTCGGCTGTCACACCAGCCTCGCCGAAGGTTTCGGCCACACGTTGATGGGCCGGCTGATGAAGCAGGGTAAAATGCAATGCGAGTCCTGCCACGGGCCCGGCTCCGAGCACGCCCGTCTCGGTGGCGGCCGCGGCGTGGGCGGGATCATATCGTTCCGCAAAGAGGACACGTCGCGGACCGCGGCCGAGAACAACACGATCTGCCTCGGCTGCCACGAGCGCGGCGATCGCACCTACTGGAACGGCAGCATCCACGAGACCCGCGGCCTTGCCTGCACCGACTGCCACACGGTCATGAAGACGGTGTCGCGCAAATTCCAGTTGAAAAGCGCATTCGAGCCGGACACCTGCTTCCAGTGCCACAAGGACAGGCGCACGCAAATGGCGCGCTCGTCGCACATGCCGCTGCGCGAAGGCAAGATGGTCTGTTCGGACTGCCACAATCCGCACGGTTCGTTCACTGAAGGGTTGCTGCGCACGGCCTCGATCAACGACACGTGCTACAAATGCCATGCCGAAAAGCGCGGTCCGTTCCTGTTCGAGCACCTTCCGGTGCGTGAGAACTGCCTGAACTGCCACGATCCGCATGGCTCGGTGAACGAGTTCATGCTCAAGGTTTCGCGGCCTCGCTTGTGCACCGAATGCCACACCTTCGGGCACGGCACCACCACCGGCCCGCAGGTGGTCCAGGCGATGAGCCGCTCCTGCCAGAACTGCCACACCGAAGTGCACGGCACCAACAGCCCGTCGGGACCGCTGCTGCATCGGTGATGTCGTGATTGCGCCGGCCGAGTTGGGCCGCGGTCGAGCTGAGTGCCCGGGGGGGGCGTGCGACATGAAGAAGAGCGTACTGTTGTCCGCGGCCGCAGCGGTCTTGACGTCGGCCGTGTTGATGTCTCCGGCCGCCGCGCAGTCCGCCAACGAGGCCTCCGTCGCCGATACCTGGTGGACCTTTCACGGCGACGTCGAAGCCGGCGGCCGCTTTTTCCTCAACAATCCGACCAAGGACGGCATCGCCAGGCAGGGGCAGCCGAGCCTGGGCAAATATTACGAATACAGCGATATCCGTCCCGGTCCGTTCACCGACGGATGGCTGAATTTCGGCAGCAAGGACGGGCTCTGGAACGTCGACGTCTGGGCCGACAATGTCGGCTACACCGATCAGCGTTTCGAGGTGAACGGGTCGAAGGCCGGCGAATTCTATATCGGCGTCGGCTGGGACCAGACCCCGCATATCTACAGCACCAACGCCCAGACGCTCTATAACGGCGTCGGCAGCACGTCGCTGACCCTGCCGGCCGGCCTGTCGAACACGCTGTTCACCGACGCCGGCTGCACGCGCGTCGCCAACAAGCCGCCGAGCGGGTGCACGAGCTCGACGCTCTCGGGCGCGAACGCCACCAACGTCCAGCGCGACATCACCAACAACCTTCATGTGACCGACATCGGCATCCGGCGCGACACCGCGTCGGTCGATTTCCGCTGGACCCCGACCGCGGCGTGGGACGTCCACGTCGATTACTCGAACATGCACCGCTCGGGCACGCAGGTCGAAGGCGTCGTGTTCTCGCCCGGCACGTCGGGCGTCACCGCGCAGGTTCCAAAGCCTGTCGACGACACGACGCAGAACTTCGGCATCAACGGCGAATATCAGGGCACGTCGCCGTGGGGCAAGCTGTTCACGGTGAAGGTCGGTTACGCCGGTTCGATCTACCAGGACGCGAGCAACGCCTACAACGTCGCCAATCCGTTCTGCGCGACCACGTCCGGGGCGGGCGAATGCGCCCGCGGCGGCACCACAGCCACCAACGGGTCGCCGTCGAGCCCGCTCGCGACGATGGGCCTGTGGCCGGACAACCAGGCGCACGGCTTCACCTCGACGGTGGGCGTGGATCTCCCCGCCAAGAGCCGTTACATGGGCACGTTCGCCTATACGACGATGCTGCAGAACGAGAATTTCCTGCCGTTTACGACCGCGTCGCGCGTCTATAACGGCGGCACCGCGGCTCCGTATGGCAGCATGGGCTCCGCGCCCGGCCTGCCGGCGTCGAGCCTGAACGGCAAGATCAACACGTTCCTGACCAACAACGTGCTGACCACCCAGATCACGCCGGAGCTCAAATCGAAGTTCAGCTACCGGTACTACAATTTCGACAACCAGACGCCCGAGCTGTTCTTCCCGGATTGGGTCGTCACCGACGTCAAGCTCGCCTCGTCGACCAGCGCCAATTACACCAACGTCCACAGCCTCTCGGTGTCGTACTCGAAGCAGAACGGCGGCGCCGAACTTGACTGGCGCCCGTCGCGCGAATGGAACATCGGCGGCGGCTACGGCTACGAGCGCTACAGCTGGACGCGCGCCGACGCCGACGTCACCAACGAGCACGCCGGCAAGTTCTTCGTCGACTGGAAGCCCTGGGTCTGGCTGACCACGCGCTCGAGCTGGGTCTATTCCGACCGGCGGGCGGAGAACTACAACTATCTCGCCAATGTCGGCATGTTCCAGTGGACTTCGGCGAGCTGCGCGACCGGATCGTGCAGCACGCTGTCGTCGACGGCGATGCGCCAGTTCTATCTCGACAACCGCGAGCGCAACAAAGGGCAGTTCTCAATCGCGATCGACCTGATCCGCGGCCTGACGATCACGCCGACCGTGGGCTACCAGGAAGACAACTACTCGATGAGCGCCAGCGACCTCGGCCTGTCGCGCTCGCAGGCGATCCGCGGCGGCGTCGAGCTGGCCTACGCCTATAACCGGCATACGACGTTCCTGTTCTCCTACATGAACGAGCAGTACCGGCAGAACCTCAAGTATTCCTCGACCACCGGGACGGCTCCGCTGACCTCAGCCAACACGTTCCACGCGGATGTGCGCGACAGCGTCAATACGTTCATGGGCGCGGTGAACTGGTCGCCGATTCCGGACAAGCTCGATCTGCGGCTGAGCTACACGCTGTCGCTGTCGAAGGACAGCCAGCCGCAGATGAGCGACGCCGGCGTGCAGCCGAACCCGCAATATCCGGACATGAAGGGCCAGTGGCAGCGGCTCGAGGCGCAGGCCAAGTACACCTTCGACAAGGACGCCGTGCGGCTGTTCGGCATCAAGGGCACCGCCTACGCCAAGCTGCGCTACATCTGGGAGCGGAACAGCGTCGATAATTTCGACCAGGACATCATGCAGGCCTACATGAACTCGATCGTCAGCGGCACGGGCTTCATGACCTGGATGGCCTACGACAATCCGAACTACAACGCCCACTTGATCGGCGCCTCGCTCGGAGTGACCTGGTAGCAGGACGGCATACCGCAATGGGCAAGGATGGAAAGCTGGCGCCGCTGAAGGCGTGGATCGGGCGCGCCTGGAGCTTCTTCTGGAGTCCGAGCTCGCGGGTCTCGCTGGGCGCCTTGCTCATCGCCGGCGCCATTGGCGGTATCCTGTTCTGGGGCGGGTTCAACTGGGCGATGGAGTCGACCAATACGCTGGCCTTCTGCACGTCGTCCCACGAGATGCGCGACACCGTGTATCAGGAATACAAGCAGTCGATTCACTACAAGAACCCGATGGGCGTCCGCGCGATCTGCTCCGATTGCCACGTGCCGCATCAGTGGATCTATAAAATCCAGCGCAAGATCCAGGCGAGCAACGAGCTGCTGCACAAGGCGCTCGGCACCGTCGGCACGCCGGAAAAGTTCGAGGCGCATCGCCTGGAGCTCGCCACCAACGTCTGGAATACGATGAAGGCGACGAACTCCCGCGAGTGCCGGAATTGCCATTCGGACGACGCGATGGACGTCCACAAGCAATCGGAAGCGGCGCAGAAGGTCATGATGCCCGGGCTTAAGGCCGGCCTGACCTGCATCGACTGCCACAAGGGCATCGCGCACCGCCTGCCGAAAATGGCGGAAGACGACGAAGAGCCGAAAAAGGAGTGATGGTGCTCCGCCCCCGTGGCGGCCTTACGTCAGCGTGCCGGGCGCGAAGCAATAATCACGGTGCGTGCCGCCGGAGTCGGTGTACCACCACACGGCGTGGCCGGTCGGATTCGGGCCTTTCAGCACCATGTAGCCCGGCAGAACGCGCTTGCCCTGATCGGTATCGATGCTAACCGAGCCGTCCTTGTTGATGATGTAGGCGCCGTAGAACGGATGGCCGTCGCTCTCGTCGCAGCACCACTGGCCTTGCGCATTGTGCTGGTCCTTGAACCAGGCCTGCATCTCGGCCGACTGCGCGCCGTATTCCGGTTTCCATCGCGCCAGCGCCGGAGCGCAGAGCATGGACGTGAGGCCGACCGCAATCAAAAGCTGTACGCACCGTCGCATGGGACCAATCCCGTGGTTTCTCAATTGTGCAAGGCAGTCGCCGCGCAACTGGTTCCGGCAGGACCATCACGGCTTCGTGCGCTGGTACACGCAGCGTCCGGACTCGCCGGGCAATTCGATGCGAATCGCGCGCATCGGCGCGCGCGGAGAGCGCAAAATTGGCATTGGTAGCCGAATGACTAAAACTGAATTGGGGAAAACACCGCCACGCCCCGCGCGGCGGAGCGGGCCCGCTGCCGCGAGCCGTTGTGAAATGTCGGGTGTGCGATAGAAGCGCGGCCGCGTCAGGCCACGGTCGCTTCCTGCTCCTCGGCCGCAGCTTCCCGCGCCGCGTCTTCAATATCCTTGGGCGTTTCGGCGGCGATGTTGAAGTGCCGCAGGAAGAGCGGGACGATGCGCGTGAGCTCGTCGTCGCATTCGGCTTTCGGCGCCCTGCCGTATCTCACCTTGGAAACCGTCCAGTTCGCCTGCGTTTCGGCCGTCGCCGGGACCGGCGTCACGACGACGCCGGCGGCGTCGATGCAGCGGCCGGCCTTGCGAAGGTAGGCGGTCAGTTTCTTCTCGAGATCGGCCTTCTTCACGATCATGCGGTCGCTGACCAGCTTCTTCGCCATTGAACGATACCTCGACGGACGGACGATACTTCTAGCGCTGGTATCCGGCGCGGGGTGAGCAGTCGGCTACCAGCCGTCTCCTGTTTAGCCCGGCGCGGCCAACAAAGCCTTAAACCCTGCCCGGATGGGTTGTAAGGCGGGGAGCGCAACCGCCTTTCAGCGGCCGTTGCGGGGTAGCCTCTTATGGATTGCGGTGGCGGCAATGGCCGCGTGGCCGGCTGCGACACTCAACTGGTGCAGGTCGGCGACCACGTCGCCGGCGCCGTACAGGCCCTCGACCGTGGTCGACTGGTGCTCGTCGACGCCGAGCGTGCCGGAGTCGTTGCGTCTCGCCCCCAGCGCCGCGGCGAGGTCGGAGCGCACGATGCAGCCCATGGCCGGGTAGAGCACGTCGAGGACGTGCGTCTTGCCGTCCTCCACGGTGACCGACACGCCCTGCGCCGAGGGGTCCACGCGCGTGGCGATGCCGACGATCACGACGCCAGCCGCCTGGAGCGCGGCCGTCAATGCGTCCCCCTCGATGCGGCCGGTCGCGAACACGCGCACATCGCGTGAATAGGTGCGCATGAACAGCGCCTTCTGTCCGGCGGTGTCGAACGGGCCGAGCACGCCGATGCGCTTGTCGGTCGCCTCGTAGCCGTCGCAGATCGGGCAGAACCGGATGGCGCCGTGCGCGATGCCGTCGCGCAGGCCTTCCGTCTGCGGCTTTCTGTCGATGAGCCCGGTCGCCATCAGCACGGTCTTCGCACGCAGGGTCGCGCCGCCCGCCCGCGCACTGAAGCCGCCGTCCTCGCGCGCGAGATGCTCGACCGCGCCGTGCCTGAGCTCGGCGCTGTAGCGCCGCGCCTGCACCCGCAGCCGCTCGAGCAGCGCCGGGCCGGCGATGCCATGGAAGCCGGGATAATTATGGCTTTCCGGGATCAGTGCGGCGCGACTGTCGCCGGCGTCGACGACAAGGATTTGCCGCCGGTAGCGCGCGAGATAGATCGCCGCCGTCAGGCCGGCCGGGCCGCCGCCGATGATGAGGCAATCGAGCATGAGTTATGAGGCCGCCGCCAGTTCGGTGACGGCGACGCGCGGGAGCAGGCGGTGCACGTCGTCCTCGCCGCACAGTTCGGTGCCCGGGCTCATGACCGCGGCGGATCCGGCCGCGACGGCGAGACGGAAGGCCGTCTCGAGCGGCTCGTTCCGGGCGAGCGCCGCGACGAGGCCGCCGAGGAAGCTGTCGCCCGCGCCGACCGCGCTGACGACCTCGATCTGCATCGCTGCGGCGCGCAGCGCGCGGTCGCGCGTCACCAGCATCGCGCCCTGTTCGCCGAGCGTGAGGGCGACCATCTGCGTGCGGCCTTCGCCGATCAGCTTGCGGCAGGCAGCGAGGCGGTCGGTGTCGGTTTCGAGCGTCTTGCCGACGAATTCGCTGAGCTCGTTCTGGTTCGGCTTGATGAGCGTCACGCCTTCCTTCAGCGCCGCGTCAAGCGCCGGGCCGGAGGTATCGATCACCATCCTGGCGCCGAGCTTGCGCGCGCGCCGCGCCACCTCGGCGTAGATGTCCTCGGGCACGCCGGGCGGCACGCTGCCGCTGGCCACGACGACGCGCGGCTTCTCGGGCAGGGCGGTGAGCTTGTCGAGCACCGCCTCCCATTCCGGACGGTGCAGCGGCGAGCCGGGCAGCACGAAACGATATTGCAGCCCGGTGTCCTCCTCGAAAGCTGTGAAATTCTCGCGCGTCTCGACGTGCGACGGCGTGACGATGCTGTCGATGCCCTCGCGTTCGAGCAGGCGATGCAGCAGCTTGCCGATGGCGCCGCCGGTCGGATAGATCGCGGCGACGTCGCCGCCGAGGCGGTGCACCACGCGCGCGACATTGATGCCGCCGCCGCCGGGATCGCGTTTCGGCGCGGAGCAGCGCAGCTTCGACGTCGGCTCGACTCGCGCGACATTGACGAAAATGTCGACGGCCGGATTGATCGTGAGCGTTACGATGTCGGGCACGTTTTTACGTCTCGTTTCGCGCTGTATTTCCCCGAAAAATTCCGGTGGTTCGCCACCAAAGTAATGTTTTGTCGCCCGAGGGCCAGTATGTGGAGCAATCTTTCGCGAAATGCCTGCGTCGCAGCGACGCTGTGCAAAGCACAACGCGGCGGAACGATGACCGTTCCGCCGGAATGTGGTTAGATCGCGTCCGGCCATTTCGGCCGCGGGGTGCTGGATGATCGATCCGCTGTTTTCGCTGTCGGGCTTCGTCGTCGGCCTTCTGGTCGGCATGACCGGCGTGGGCGGCGGCTCGCTGATGACGCCGTTGCTGATCTTGCTGTTCGGCGTGCATCCGGCGACCGCCGTCGGGACCGATCTGCTCTACGCGGCCGCGACCAAGGCCGGCGGCAGCCTCGTGCATGGCCTCGCGCGCTCGATCGATTGGCTTGTCGTGCGGCGGCTTGCGCTCGGCAGCGTGCCGGCAACCGTCGCCACGCTGGCGTTCCTATCGCGCCTCGATCTCGAGAGTAGCGGCGCGCGCAGCTTCATCACTTTCGTGCTCAGCTTCGCGCTGTTCATGACCGCGCTGGTGCTGGTGTTCGGCGGCCCGCTGGTCGCATTCTACCGCGCGCGGGTCGAGGCGCTCGACGTCCGCCACACCGCGATCAGCACGGTGCTGGTCGGCGTCGCGCTCGGCGTGCTGGTGTCGATCTCGTCGGTCGGCGCCGGCGCCATCGGCGTGGTCGCGTTGGTGCTGCTCTATCCGCAGCTGCCGATGTCGCGCATCGTCGGCTCCGACATTGCGCACGCGGTGCCGCTGACGCTGATCGCGGGCAGCGGCCATTGGCTGATCGGCTCGGTCGACTGGCACATCATCGGCTCGCTGCTCGCCGGCTCGCTGCCCGGCATCTTCATCGGCAGCTATTTCGCCGTGCGCATCCCGGAGCGGGCGTTGAAGCTGGTGCTGGCCTCGGTGCTGTTCGTGGTCGCCGGGCGGATGGCCTACGAGCACGCCGGCGGCGCGTCGTCGGTTTTCACCGCCTTCACGCGAAGGGCCGTGCCGTGAGCTCGGGCGCCGCCGGCGGCTCGAGCAGCCGCTCGTATTCGTTGCGGATCGACCAGTAGCATTCGCACGCGCGCCTCTCGAGGCCCTCGCGATCGGTGACCGTGACGTGGCCGCGCCGGTATTCGATCAGCCCGTCCTCGCTCAGGCGCCCGGCCGCGATCGTCACGCTCGAGCGGCGCACGCCCAGCATCATGCTGAGTACCTCGTGCGTGAGAAGGAAGTCGTCGCGCGGCATGCGGTCATGCGCCATCAGGAGCCAGCGCGCGCAGCGCTGCTCGACGTCGTGAAAGCGGTTGCAGGCGACGAGCTGGCAGGTCTGGTTGTAGCTCGCGAACACGGCGCGATGCAGCAATTGACGCAGCGACGGACTCGTATCGAACGCGACGCGGAAGGCGCGCGCCGGCATGCGCAGCGCGTGGCCGGGCACCTGCATGTGCACGCCGACCGGCCCGCTGCCGGTATCGAGCAGCAGCGGCAGTCCGACGAAGCCTTCGTTGCCCGTGGTGCCGACTTCGGCGGTGGCGCCGTTTTCCATCGCCTTGGCCAGCGACGCGACGCCGGAGAGCGGAAAGAACACGTGCTGAATCGGCTCGCCGGGCTCGACCATCGGATCGAGATAATTCAGCTTGATCTCGTGCAGATGCGGTCGCAGCAACGCGAAGTCGTCCGGCAGCAGCCGGTCGAGCAGATGGTTGTGACGTGGCGTAGGCAATTTCGACACGGGCCTTTGCACTCCGATCGCCTGCTGCGGATAGGGCTTCAGCCGGCAACCGGGCCGGTCGTCTCAACGCGAAACCTGTGGGTCGCGGTCGAAGTTCCGGCTCCCGTCCTGGGCGCGAGATTTGGTAGGATGCGACCGTCTCGCCACAACACATGCCAAGCCGATCGGAAATGACGATGAACAACGACCGCACGCGCCGCGCCGGAGATCCGCGCAAGGCCGCCGAGGCCGCCTTCAAGGCGGCGACCACCAAGCCGGCCGAGGGCCCGGCCAAAGCGGCCCCGGCGCCGCCCGGCGTCAAGGAGATGGTGTCCCTGCGCCTCGACAAGGACGTACTCGAGAGCTTCCAGGCCGATGGGCCCGGCTGGCAGGACCGCATCAACGCCGCACTGCGCAAGGCGTCGGGCCTGAGTTGACCGGCTAGGGCTTCTCGAACGCGGATGCTGCGGCCGCCGGCACGGCGTTGAGCCTGACCGGGCGCGCCGTGGCGCCGCCGAACGGCGCCGGCGCTGCGGACAGATGCCGCGCCGCCGCCTGTGGTACCAGGAATTTGGAAATCGGATTCGGCACGATCCACAACGTCGCCCGGATCAGCAGGTCGAGCACCGCCAGCACCACGATGATCGTGGCGAGCAGCCAGCCGGTCGTGTCGCCCGCGCGCCTGTGTCGGGTCAGTCTCATTGCACGTCGCCCTTGCTGCCGGGCAAACGCCCGCTTCTGCGGGTGCATTCCGCGCGGGGCCGAAATCGCCGGCCGCGGGTCCCCTTGAATTACGGCGTCGCGGAGGCCACGCGATGGCTGTGGCTCTTGCGATGGTCCTGCCCGGTCTTGCGGCGGGCGGCGAGGTTCACCGTGTCGCTCTCATGCCGGTGGTGATGATGCGCCGCGACCTTGACCGGCGCTTTCGTCTCGCGCTTCGCGCTTCTTTCGGCGCGGTGCGGTGCCTCGAGCGGCACCGGGATCTGGTCCGGCCCGTCATAGGCGAGCAGCCCCGCGGCGTCCTGACACGGCGCGCGTTCCGGAAGCTTCACCGCCGGCGTGCCAGCGCGCGCGGTCTTCCAGCTCTCCGCCGGCTGGCCGGTGATGGTCTTCACGTAGCCTTGCGTCTCTTCCGGAAGCTTGCCCTTGCGCGCTAGCCAATCATGGATGCGCTTCGGGCCCGCATTGTAGGCGGCCGCCGCGAGGCCCAGATTGCCGAACTGTTCGAACAGGCTGCGCAACAGCCGCGCCGAGGCGGGGATCGCCTGTGCCGGATCGAACGGGTTGTCGAGGCCGACCGCGTCGGCCGTCTGCGGCATGAATTGCGCGATGCCCTGCGCGCCGGTGCGGCTCACCGCGCCGGGCTTGAACCTGCTTTCCTGGAACAGGAGGCGGATGAAGAACGGCACCGGCAGGTCGTTGCGCTGCGCCGCGCGGGCGACCGTGTCGCACACCTCCTGCGTCGAGCGGTGCACCACCGGCTTCGGCTTCGCGGGCGGCGACGCCGGCATGTCGTGCGGCTTGAGCACCGCCGAGATGTCCTTCTGTGACGGGATGTCGATCGGCGCCTCGGCGGTTTTGAGAAACTGCACCGGCGTCACCGCGATCGGCAGCGGATCGAAGGCGTCGTCGGGCGGGCTCAGCCGGTCGGCGGTGCGAAGTAGCTTGTCCGGGACGCGCGCCGCGTCTTGCGGAACCGGCGCGACGGCGTGCGCCTCGTCGAGGCGGTCGGTGAAGGCCTTCTGGTCGGAAGCAATGGAACCGGCCGAAGCCAGCAGGCAGACACAGGCGGTGGCAAGCAGCGGCCGCATTCAATAAATCCTCTCGCGCGCCGCGACGTCGGTCGTGGCGTGGTGGGGACGACAATGGAACGGGAAACGCTCCCCGGCGTTGACGACTCTATGCTGGGGAAACCGGCCGAATTTTTGGAAAAGCGGCGGAAGCATTGCGGCGATACCGCCGCAGGACGGCCGCAGTTCCTGCAAAGGAACCGCGAGCCGCGTTCGTCAGGTCGCCGTCGACGAACTCACGAGCCGCTCTTCTCGCGCAGCGTCGTTCGTGATGCCGTGGCGCTGTTTGTCTTGCCGGCGCCGGCGAGCTTGTTCACCAGCTCGGTGTCGTTGGCAAGCTCGGCCGCGCGTCCCGAATAGACGACCTTGCCGTCGTCGAGCACATAGGCGCGGTCGGCGATCGACAGGCACAAAGGCGCGTTCTGCTCGATCAGCAGCACCGACAGGCCTTCGTCACGCATGCGCTGCACGACCCGCATCACTTCCTTGACGATCAGCGGCGCCAGGCCTTGCGAGGGCTCGTCGAGCAGCATCACGCGCGGATTGAGCAGCAGCGGGCGGGCGATCGACAGCATCTCCTGCTCGCCGCCCGAGAGCTGGCGGCCGAGCTGGTTGCGCCGCTCGGCGAGCCGCGGGAACAGGTCGAACACGCGCTCGAGCGTCCACGGGCCCGGCCGCGCCTGCGGCACTTTCAAGTTCTCCAGCACGGTGAGGTTGCCGAAGATCTTGCGGCCCTCCGGCACGTAGCCGACGCCGAGTGCGGCGACGCGGTGCGTCGGCCAGCGCGTCGTCTCACGGCCGAAAATCTGGACCTTGCCCATGCGCGCCGGCGTCAGCCCCATCAGGCTGCGCACGGTCGTGGTCTTGCCCGCGCCGTTGCGGCCGAGCACGGCGACGATCTCGCCTTCGTTCACCTCGAGCGACACCCCGTGCAGGATGTGGCTCTTGCCGTAGAAGGAGTGAATCTCCTGGGTCTTGAGGACGACGGTCATTCGGCGGTCCCGAGATAGGCGGCGCGCACGCGCGGGTCGGCGGAGATTTCTTCCGGCGTGCCGTCGGCGAGCACGGTGCCCTGGTCGAGCACGGTGACGCGCTGGGCGATGCCGAAGACGATGTCCATGTCGTGCTCGATGAACAGGATGGTCACGCCCTGCTCGGCGTGCAGGCGGCGCACGAGCTCGACCATGTGGTCGGTCTCGTGATCGCCCATGCCGGCGGTGGGCTCGTCGAGCAGCAGGAGCCGCGGCTTTAAACTGAGCGCCAGCGCCAGCTCGACGACGCGCTGGTCGCCGTGCGCGAGTTCGCCGACCGTGCGGTCCTCCTTGCCGGAGAGGCCGACGATGGCGATCAGCTCCTCGGTGCGGGCGACGATGTCGGCGCGCGCCGCGCGGCTGAGCCAGGGCCGCGCGTTGACGCGTCCTTGCGTCTCGACGCCGACGCGGATGTTCTCGTAGACGGAGAGGTCCGGCATGATCTCGGTGATCTGGAACGTGCGGACGATGCCCTTGGCGACGCGGTCGACGATCGTCTGCTGCGTGATGGCCTCGCCCTCGAAGATCACGTTACCCGAGGTCGGCGGCAGGAAGCCGCTGATAAGATTGAAGAAAGTGGTCTTGCCGGCGCCGTTCGGCCCGATCACCGCGCGCATCTCGCCGGCGCGCATCTCGAACGACACGCCGTCGACGGCTTTGAGGCTGCCGAAGTGGCGCGACACGTTCTCCATGCGCAGGAATGGCGTTTTCGCGGCCCGGTCCGCCGGCGCGGGCGCTTGCATGACTGCGGTGGTCATACGGCCTCCGCGCGGCGGAAGATTCCGAGCACGCCTCTCGGAAACAAGAGGACGATGCAGACGAAGATCAGGCCGATGAAGGTCATCCAGTTCCCGGTGACGCTCGAGAGATAATCCTGCGCGACCACGAAGATGATCACGCCGATCAGCGGCCCGAAGAAGCTGCGCATGCCGCCGAGGATGATCATGATCACGAAGTTGCCGGACAGGATCCAATGCAGGTCCTGCGGCGAGGTGAAGTTGAACAGCAGCGCGTTCAGCGTGCCGGCGAAGGCGGTGATGGTGCCGGCGATGGCGAACGCCGCCCACACGTAGCGCTCGACGCGGATGCCGAGGAACTCCATGCGCCGGCGGTTCTCGCGGATCGCCACCCAGGTGTGGCCGAGCGGCGATTGCAGGATCGCCCACATGATGACGACCGCAACCGTGAAGCAGAGCAGCACCAGATAATAGAAGGCCGATCCCGACGATGCGATCGGGACGGTCAGCGCGCCGAGATGGATGTCCTGCCGCGCGAAGCCGGACAGCCCGTCCTCGCCGCCGGTCACCTCGTTCCAGCGCACCATCACGAAGTAGAAGAGCTGGCCGATGGCGATGGTGATCATCGCGAAATAGATGCCGCGGCGGCGCATCACCAGCGGGCCGAGGATCGTCGCGGCGAGTCCGCCGACCACGGTGCCGATCACGATCGCCAGCGGCGTCGACAAAGCGAGGTACTTGAGCGTCATGCCCGCGCCATAGGCGCCGAGGCCAAAATAGGCCGCCTGTCCGAACGACAGGCCGCCGGTGAAGCCCAGCAGCAGGTTGAGGCCCATCGTCGCCATCGCGTAGATGAGCACCTTGGAGCCCAGCGCGGTGTAGCCGCCGACGGCCGGCAGCCAGTAAGGCAAAGCGAGGAGGACGATCCACATTGCCGCGATCGAAAGCACGCGCATCATTCGAACAGACCCTCTTCACCGAATAGTCCGCGTGGCCGCACGACCAGGACGATCAGCATCATCAAATAGATCACCGCTTCGCTCGCCGCCGGGTAGTAGGTGGTGACGATGCCGGCCGCGAGCCCGATGATCAGGCCGCCGAGCACGGCGCCGGCGAGGCTGCCGACGCCGCCGATGATGATCGCGACGAAGCTCGGCATGAGCAGGCTGTTGCCCATCGGCGGCGTCAGGCCGAGCACGCCGGAGGCCAGCACGCCGGCGAGCCCCGCGAAGATGCAGCCGAAGGCGAAATTGAAGGCGCGCAGCCTGTAGATATTGACGCCCAGCGCCGACGTCGTCTCGAGGTCGCGCGTGCCGGCGCGGATACGGATGCCGAGCAGCGTGTAGCGCAGCAGCAGGAAGAGGCCGATTGCCGCCGCCGCCGTGATGCCGATGACGAAAAGCCGGTAGCCGGTGATGAAGAAGTAGACGTCGCTGACCGGCGAGTTGATGACGTCCGGCACTTCGAGCGGCAGCCCCTGCGGGCCCCAGATCGTGCGCGTCAAATCCTCGATGATCAGCGCGAGGCCGAAGGTCAAAAGCAGGCTGTAGATGGGGTCGACACGCTTGTAGACCGGACGGATCAGCACGCGCTCGACGGCAAGTCCGATGACGCCGGCGAGGACGGGTCCCGCGATCAACGCGCCCCAGAAGCCGAGATAGGGTGTGAGCGTGTAGGCGAGGTAGGCGCCGATGACGAGGAAGCCGCCATGCGCCATGTTGATCACGGAATTGAGGCTGAGGATGAGCGCCAGGCCGAGCGCCATCAGCGCGTAGAACACGCCCTGGATCAGCCCGTTGAAGGCGTTGAAAAGCAGAAGTTCCATCGTCGGTACGGCAGCCCTTCGATCGCCTGTGTTGAAGCCGCACCGCGCCGCCCCTTGTCAGGGAGGCGGCGCGGCGTCGGCCGTTGCTGATAGTTCGTTTCTAGCGTGTCACGCCGGATAGTCGAGCTTGCACCCGGTATCCTTCACAGACAGCGCGATCTTGTCGCCGGCGACGATGTCGGCGACTTTGAACATCGACGGATACTTGCCGTCCGGCAGGATCTCGCCGGGGAACTCGCTCGACATCAGCTGGTGATCGCCGGCGCGGAAGTAGACCTTGTTCGGCTGCAGCTTGATCTCCGGCGGCAGCTCGAGCCCTTCGAGGGCCTTCGCCACCTTCACCGCCTCGGTGGACTTCGCCTTGTTGGCGCCGAGCGCGAGCGAGTGCAGGCCGGCATAGCCGAACCAGGTGCGTGCGCTCGGATAGGTGCCGTCGTTGTTGGCCTTCCGGTACGCCGCGACCCATTCCTTGACGTGCGGCGTGTTCGGCTGGTCCCAGTACCACTCGAGCGTCCACCAGCCCTGCTTGGCTTCCTTGGGAAGCGCGCGCAGCACTTCGAGCTCGGACAGGCCGCCGCCGATCGGGAACTTCTTCATCAGGCCGAACTGCGCGGCCTGCTTCATGCAGTTCACCAGGTCCTGGCCGTCGACCAGCACGATCAGCACGTCCGGCTTCGACTGCTGCGCCTTGATCAGGTACGACGAGAAGTCGGTGGTGCCGAGCGGCGACAGCGAATTGCCGAGCACCGTGCCGCCCATGCCCTTGAGCAGCTTGGCATAGGATTCCTGCAGCGAGTGGCCGTAGGCGTAATCGGGCGTGATGAAGTACCACTTGCCGCCGAACTTCTTGTACAGCGTCGAGGCAAGACCGGCCGCCAGCATGTAGGTCGTGGTGCAGATGCGGAACGTGGTCCAGTGGCACTGTGAGCCGGTAACCGGATCGGTGTGACCGCCGGTGACCATGTACAGCATGCCCTTTTCGTGCGCGACCTGGTTCACCGACAGCGCGGTTGCCGACGACACGGCGCCCATCAGCAGGTTGATCTTGTCCTGCTCGATCAGCTTGTGCGCCTTCTGGGCGGCGAGACCGGCATTGGCCGCGTCGTCCTCGATCACCAACTCGACCTTGCGGCCGTTGATGCCACCCTTGGCATTGACTTCGGCGAGCGCCATCAGCGCGCCGCGCTTTTCGCTTTCGCCCTCGGCGGCGTAGGTACCGGTGAAGGGGTCGTGCATGCCGATCTTGATCGGCGATTCACCCTGGGCGAACGTCAGGATCGGCGGCGAGAACACGGCCGAACCGGCAAGCGCCGCACCGGCTTTCACGATGCCGCGGCGGGTCATTCTGATTTTCATCTAACTCCTCCCATTTCTCGGGTTTGCAGTCTTCTTTTCGCGGGATCGCGCGAAGCCATCCCGCGTTCCGGAGTTTGTTCGAGCCACATGGAAGCGGGTGACGGCGTCAGCCGAATCCGGGAGAGGCGGTCGACAATCGGATCAGCGGCAATCGTGCACCGTCCGCGCCGACTTATCTTTAAGGTCTAGTATTGATTTGGATTAATGCTTTTGGGGAGGCCCGAACGGTGACCGAGGCCGGCCGGGGCAACGCCGGGCCTCGGCACCGGCGGCGACGGAATGGGCACGATCCGGGCAGGGTGGTATTGGGCGAGGGTTTGGAGCGCGTCCACGTCCTTGAACTCGACCAGCCGCTCACGCCCGGCGATCAGCTTCTCGCCGCGCAGTTGCTGCATCATGCGGTTGAGATGCGGCACGCTCAGGCCCAGCACGTCGGCCATGACTTCCTGCGAGAACGGCAGCTCGAACTTGTGCGCCGACGCCCGGCCGATGACCGCGAGCCGCGCCTGCGTCTCGAGCAGGAAATGGGCGAGGCGCTCGATCGGCGTGCGGCGGCCGACATCGACGATGTGCTCGGCATAGATCGCCGCTTCCTGCGCCGCGAGCCAGCTCAAGGCGAGCGCGAACTGCGGCCGGCTGAAGCTCAGGTCCATATAGGCGTCGAAGTCGCACGAATTGAAGCGCAGCTCGGTGAGGGTCAGGACCGAGAACATCGAGCGGTCGAGGAACGAGGCCGGGAAGCCGACGACGTCGCCGGGGAAGATGATGTTGATCACCTGCCGCTTGCCGTTGCGCAGCAATTTGTAGCGGATGGCGTAGCCGTCGCTGACGAAGCACAGCTTCTTGTACTCGTAGCCGTCGGCGACGAGCTCGCGCTTGCGCCCGATGACGGCATCGCAATCGATGATCTGCGAGAACGCCCGCAGGTCCGCCGCGCCGACATTGCCGTATCGTGAAAGTCTTAAAGTGAAGGGATGGTCGTCGAACGACATGTCTTCTGGCGGATCTTGGCGGACGCAACGCGCGCTTCGGGGGCGGCCATCTTAGGCGCAATTATTGATCCAGATCAAACGTCCCGCTTAACGTGACCGGGCGCGAGCGCTGCTTTTTAAAACAAAAACGGCCGCGCAGAATGCCCGCGCGGCCGTCTCGCGAAGAGTTGATGGCGATCAGTTGCCGCTGATCGTCTTGATGACGCTCGACATCGGCCGCGCCTCGTCGAGGCCGCCGCCGATCTCCTTCATGACCTGCGCCACGTATTCCGGCTTCGGCTCGGTCGGCGTCTTGCCGGTGATCTGCACCACCTTGTAGCCGCCCTCTTTGAGCCGCTTGAGGAGTTCCGGCATCGCTTCCGAGGTCGCGTGCTGGAAGTCGTGCATCAGGATGATGCCCTTGCCGTGCTTCTCGAGCTTGGTCATGACCGATTTCACGACCTGCTCGGGCTTGCGCATCTTGAAATCGAACGAGTCGAAGTCGGTCGAGAAGACGGCGACGTTACGCTCGCCGGCATATTTCATCATGTCGGGCGGGTTGCGCAGGGTCGGGAAGCGGAAGAACGGCGCCACTGGCTTGTTGCCGAGCGCGATCGAGACCGCGGCGACGCCCTTCTCGAACTCGTCGACGGCTTCCTGCTGTGTCAGGCGCGAGAGGTCCTTGTGCGACCAGGTGTGCGTGCCGATGGTGTGACCTTCGGCCGCGACCTGCTTGAGGATCTCCGGATGCCAGCCGGCATGCTTGCCGATCGGGAAGAACAGCGCCTTGGTACACTGGTCGGCGAGCGCCTTGAGCACGCGCGACGTGTTGCCCGGCCACGGGCCGTCGTCGAAGGTCAGCACGACTTCCTTGTCCTTGAGGAAGTCGTAGGCCTTGAAGTGCTCGAAGCCGAAGCCCGGGCCGCCGGTGGTGTCGATCTCGACGACACGGCTGACGCCGAGCGCGTTCGGGTTGTCGCATTTGGCGGCTGCAGGGGTGGCTGCCGCAGGAGCGCTCTGCGCCCAGGCAGCGGTGCCCGCCGCCAGCGTCATCGCCACGGCCAAGCTCAAAGCAGTACGCATTACGGTCTCCCGGTCGCCCTGGAATTCGGTAAAGGCTATTCATCGCGAGTTTAACCTTTTGAGTCAACGCGAGGTCCGGGAAGGGGCCAATTATTGGGCATTAGCTGGTAAAATGGTTAACACAGGGGTGCGCTGTAGGTGTGGTTTTGTTGCCTTCTCGCGGCAAGGCTCCTATCTGACCGCGTAAGGGGACCTGACCCATGACCCGGCTGCCCGCCGCCGCCTCGCCACCCGCTTTGACCCGGCCGCTGCTCCTGCTCGGCGCCGTGGCGATGGTGCTGGCCGTCGCGACTTTGGCGCTGTGGGCCTGGTACGGCACGACGGTGTTCTTCGAGATGCTCCGCGCTGGCTTTGCGGCGTGCTTCTGAGCCTGTTTTTGGGTCCCGCACAATGACGAGCGCCCGCGCTTCGCACCTCCTGTTGGTCTTGTCCGCGTTCCTGGCCGGGCTCGTCGTCTTTCTGGCCGTTCTTCTCTATGCCACCGGCCAGCTCGGCCCGCGTACCGGGACTTCGACCGTCGGCGGGCCGTTCGCGCTCACCGACCAGAACGGCAAGCCCGTCACCGACGCCGACTTCAAGGGCAAGCCGTTCCTCGTATTCTTCGGCTACACCCACTGTCCCGACGTCTGTCCGACAACTTTATTTGATATTTCGGAGGTGATGCGCGCGCTCGGGCCCGACGCCGGACGCGCCGGGGCGCTGTTCGTCAGCGTCGACCCGGACCGCGATACGCCTGCTGTTTTGAAGGACTATCTGTCGAGCTTTGACCCGCATCTGCGCGGCGCCACCGGCGATCAGGCCGCGCTCGACAAGATCGAGAAGGAATACCGCGTCTATGCCAAGAAGGTGCCGACCGGCAAGGACGGCGACTACAGCATGGACCACAGCGCCATCGTCTACCTGATGGACAAGGACGGCCGTTTCGTCGCGCCCTTCAGGCTCGACCGCAAGCCGCAAGAGTCGGCCGCCGAGTTGCGCAAGTACCTGTAGGCGCGGGTGTTGCCGGCGGCGACATACACGGCGGCGATGTTGTAGCCCCGTGACGACATCTCTCTAAGGTCTAGCTTTATGACCCATTATGCCGCCTTATCGCCCCGGAAACGGATGGCGAACGCGGGCGGCGCGCCGGTAGCGAGGTGTGGCGTCGTCCCGGTGGAATAGAACAAGGCGGCATTCCACCGTCCGGCCTTGCCATAGCGGCAAGCTATGGGTGCGTATCACCAGCCGATGGATCGGAAATTTCTGTTCGCGCGCAAGTAGTAAGTGTGCGTAAAATCGCGCGACTTCGCCGCCGCGACCTTCGGCTGCCGCCGTCCCCTGTGGAAAAGCAGGAAAGCACCGCCAATCCGGCGGCGCCGGCCCCCGCTGCGCCGCCTGCCCGCCAATTGCCACCGGCAGAGGCCTAAGATGGCTGGACCGATTCGCGGAATCGCCGGACATCCGCTAACCACCGCGCCTTCGCGGCGCCGGACCCGAACAGCATGCGTTTCTCGCCCCAGTTCCTCGACGAACTGCGCGCCCGTATCCCCGTCTCGGAGGTGGTGGGGCGGCGGGTCAAGCTCATCCGTGCCGGGCGCGAGATGAAGGGTCTGTCGCCGTTCAACAAGGAGAAGACGCCGTCCTTCTTCGTGAACGACGCGAAGATGATGTGGTTCGACTTCTCCTCGGGCAAGAACGGCAACATCTTCGACTTCCTGATGGAGACCGAGGGCGTCTCGTTTCCCGAAGCGGTCGAGCGGATGGCGCAGCTCGCCGGCGTGGCCTTGCCGAAGGTCTCGCGTGAGGACGAGGCGCGCGAGGCGAAACGCAAGTCGCTCTACGAGGTGATGGAGCTGGCAGCCAAATTCTTTGAGGCGACGCTTGCCTCGCGTGCCGGCGCGAAAGCGCGCGGCTATCTCGCCGACCGGGGGCTCGATCCGGCGACGCAATTGAAATTCCGCCTCGGCTACGCGCCGGGCGACCGCTACGCGCTCAAGGAACATCTCGGATCGCACAGCATTCCTGTCCCCGACATGATCGAGGCCGGGCTGCTCGTCGCCGGCGACGACATCCCGGTGCCTTACGACCGCTTCCGCGACCGCGTGATGTTTCCGATCGCCGACTTCCGCGGCCGGCTCATCGCCTTCGGCGGCCGCGCGCTGGAGAAGGACGTCCCCGCCAAATATCTCAATTCGCCGGAGACGCCGCTCTTCCACAAAGGCGGCACGCTCTACAACATCGCCGCCGCGCGGCAGGCGGCGCATGACGGCGCCACCGTCATCGCGGTCGAGGGTTATGTCGACGTCATCGCCATGGTCACCGCCGGTTTTCCGGCCACGGTGGCGCCGCTCGGCACGGCGCTGACCGAGGACCAACTCGGCCTGTTATGGAAGATGGCCGATGAGCCGGTGCTCTGCTTCGACGGTGACGGCGCCGGCGTGCGCGCCGCCTATCGCGCGGTCGATCTGGCGCTGCCGCGGCTGAAACCCGGCAAGAGCCTGAAATTCGCGCTGCTGCCGCAGGGGCAGGATCCGGACGACCTCGTCCGCTCGGCCGGCCGCGAGGCGGCGGCGGAGATCATCGGCGCCGCGAAGCCGCTCGCCGCGATGCTGTGGGCGAACATGACCGAAGGCCATGTCTTCGACACGCCCGAACGCCGCGCCGCTCTGGAAGCGCGCATCGGCGAGGTGACCAACGCGATCGGCGACGAGGCCGTGCGCCGCTATTACCGCGAGGATTTCCGCGCGCGCCTGTCGCAGTTCTTCGCGCCGGCGCAGACCCCGCGCGAGGCCTGGCGCAACAACCGGCAGCCCGGCGCGCGGCGCGAGTGGCCGCCACGTCAGGGCGGCGGCTTTGCCCGCCCGCAGCCGGGGCGGGGCACGCCCTATGTCGTCGTCAGCCAGCAGCTCGCGGTCAGCCCCGTGCATCGCGGCCATCGCACCTCGGTGCCCCGGCGCGAGGCGCTGATCCTGCAGGCGGCGCTCAACCACCCGTGGCTGCTGCACGATCACCTCGAGGAACTGAGCCGGCTGGAATTCCGCCACGCCGATGCCGAGCGGCTCAAGGCCGTGCTGATCGACATCGCCGCCCATGCCGCGACCCTGGACGCCGCCGCGCTCAAGGCCGAGCTCGAGTCCCGCGACCTGGGCGACGTGGTCGGGCGCATCGGCGCCGCCATCACCACCCCCTCGGTCTGGGGGGCGCGGGACGATGCTGCGCCGGACGACGTTCTGGTCACCTGGAGCCAGCTCGTCGGCTTGCATCGACAGTGGCATTCCCTACTTAAGGAGCTCAAGGAAGCCGAGCAGGCACTCGGCGATGACGCCAGTGAAGCCAATTATTTGCGGCTGCGAGACGTGAAGGCACGCCTCGCCCGGATGGATGGAACCGAGGCCCAGATCGAGGGTTTTGGAGCCTCTTCCGGCCGGGGCGCTCGTGGCTTATGAGGACTGCCCATAGGGTAGGAGCCCGGGACGGGCGGCAGGCCTGTGACGGCGGCCAGCGGCAGGGATTGGCGAGGGTCGACAATTCGCCGTTTTGACAGAGTTAAGAGGGGCTTAAGCGGAGCCCCGCGACACTGGCGACCTGATTCGGGCCGGCGCACTTGAGTGGGGAGCGGCGGCCCTTTTTGGCGATGGCGCGCGGCCGTGCCGGCCAAACCGAAGATGACGGCCAGGATGGCCGCTAGAGAGAGACAAGAGATGGCGAGCAAGGCGAAGGCGACGCAGGCAAAAGAAGAGACCCCCGAGAAGGAGGGTGAGGGCGCCCCCGACACGCCGCTGCCGTTGCTCGATCTCACCGACGCCGGCGTCAAGAAGATGATCAAGGCCGCCAAGAAGCGCGGCTACGTCACGCTCGACCAGATCAACGAAGTAATGCCCTCGGGCGAGGTGTCCTCCGACCAGATCGAGGACATCTACGGCATGCTGTCGGAGATGGGCATCAACGTCGTCGAGAACGAGGACGCCGACGCCGAGGAAGGCGAGAAGGCCGCCGACGAAGCCGCCGATGACGACGACGAGGACAACGGCTCCGAGATCGTCGAGACGAAGTCGAAGTCGCTCGCCACCACTGAAAAGAAAGAGCCGTCGGAGCGCACCGACGATCCCGTCCGCATGTATCTGCGCGAGATGGGCTCGGTCGAGCTCCTGTCGCGCGAGGGCGAGATCGCGATCGCCAAGCGCATCGAGGCCGGCCGCGAGGCGATGATCGCGGGGCTGTGCGAGAGCCCGCTCACCTTCCAGGCCATCATCATCTGGCGCGACGAGTTGAACGAAGGAAAGGTCTTCCTTCGCGACATCATCGACCTCGAGGCCACCTACGCCGGCCCCGACGCCAAGAACATGCAGCCGCCGCAGATCGGGCCGGACGGCAAGCCGATCCCCGGCACCGGCACGCCGCCGGTGCCCGGTGCGCCGCATCTGCAGGTCGTGCCGACGCCGGCGCCGCCGTCGGCGCCGCCCGCCGCGACGCCGTTCAAGTCGACCGAGGAAGGCGACGGCGAGGAGAAGGATCCGGGCGAAACCGCGGCCGAGTCGGATTTCGACGAAGACGACATGGAAGGCTCGCTTTCGCTCGCCGCGATCGAGGCCGAGCTGAAGCCGAAGGTGGTCGAGACCTTCGACAACATCGCCGACGCGTTCAAGCGCCTGCGCCGCCTCCAGGAGCAGGACATCGAGCTGCGCCTCAAGAGCGACAATCTCTCGCCCTCGCAGGAGCGCAAGTACAAGAAGCTCAAGGAAGAGATCATCACCGAGGTGAAGTCGTTGCGGCTGAACCAGGCGCGCATCGACGCGCTGGTCGAGCAGCTCTACGACATCAACAAGCGCCTCGTGTCGAACGAGGGCCGCCTGATGCGGCTCGCCGAGAGCTACGGCGTCGCGCGCGAAGACTTCATCAAGAACTACATGGGCGGCGAGCTCGACCCGCGCTGGCTCAACCGCGTCTCGAAGCTTTCGGCCAAGGGCTGGAAGGGCTTCGTCGGCGCCGAGAAGGACAAGATCAAGGACATCCGCGGCATGGTGCACGACCTTGCCGCGCAGACCGGTGTCGAGATCGCCGAATTCCGCAAGATCGTGCAGATGGTGCAGAAGGGCGAGCGCGAGGCCCGCCAGGCGAAGAAGGAAATGGTCGAGGCGAACCTGCGCCTCGTCATCTCCATCGCCAAGAAATACACCAACCGCGGCCTGCAATTCCTCGACCTGATCCAGGAAGGCAACATCGGCCTGATGAAGGCGGTCGACAAGTTCGAGTACCGCCGCGGCTACAAGTTCTCGACCTACGCCACGTGGTGGATCCGCCAGGCGATCACGCGCTCGATCGCCGACCAGGCGCGCACCATCCGCATCCCGGTGCACATGATCGAGACGATCAACAAGATCGTGCGCACGAGCCGGCAGATGCTCAACGAGATCGGCCGCGAACCGACCCCGGAGGAGCTCGCCGAGAAGCTCGGTATGCCGCTCGAGAAGGTGCGCAAGGTCCTCAAGATCGCCAAGGAGCCGCTCTCGCTCGAGACGCCGATCGGCGACGAGGAAGACTCGCACCTCGGCGATTTCATCGAGGACAAGAACGCGATCCTGCCGATCGACGCGGCGATCCAGTCGAACCTGCGCGAGACGACGACGCGCGTGCTCGCCTCGCTGACGCCGCGCGAGGAGCGCGTGCTGCGCATGCGCTTCGGCATCGGCATGAACACCGACCACACGCTCGAGGAGGTCGGCCAGCAGTTCTCGGTGACGCGCGAACGCATCCGTCAGATCGAGGCGAAGGCGCTGCGCAAGCTGAAGCATCCGTCGAGGTCGCGGAAGCTGCGGTCGTTCCTGGATAACTGATCGCGGCGCTAGCATCGCCTTTCTTCGTCATGGCCGGGCTTGTCCCGGCCATCTCGTTTAGGGAGGCACAGCGCCCGCCTGACCGAGATCGCCGGGTCAGGCCCGGCGGTGACAGCGAAATGGAGACGCCAGGCCCAAAGCCCGCCCTCGCGCTTGCCTGCGTCGCCGCGCCGCGCTTCCATGCGCGGATGAAGGAGGCCCCATGACCGACGACACCCATCCGCGCGGCACATTGACGGTGCGCATCAGCGCCATGCCGGCGGACACCAACGCCAACGGCGACATCTTCGGCGGCTGGGTGCTCTCGCGCATGGACCAGGCCGGCGGCATCGCCGGCGTCGAGCGCGCGCGCGGCCGCGTCGTCACCATCGCGGTCGAGGCGATGAAGTTCATAAGGCCCGTGCGGGTCGGCGACGTGCTCGAGGTCTACACCGCGGTCGAGGGCGTTGGCCGCACCTCGATGACCATCCACGTCGAGGCCTGGGCGCGACGCTTCCAGACGCAGATCCACGAGAAGGTCACGGACGCCAATTTCATCTTCGTCGCCATCGACGACAACGGCAAGCCGCGCCCCATCCCGCCGGCGTGAGGCCGTGAACCGCCGGACTTTCTACGGCCTGCAACCTGTGGTAGTTGTCGGCCATGCCGACCATCGCGATCTTCAGCGGAATCATCATTCAGATGTTCTTTGAAGATCACAACCCGCCGCACGTGCATGCGATCTACGGGGAGTTCAAAGCGCTCGTGCGCATCGGTGACGGCGCGGTCATCCGCGGCTCGCTTCCCCGCACGCAGGCGAATTTGGTAAAGTCCTGGGTGCTGTTGAGGCAGGCCGAACTGATGGAGAACTGGCGACATGCCCAAACCGACGGTCGCTGCTTCCGGGTCGCAGGTCCCGCCGATGATTGACGTCGTGTCGGTGAAGTACGTCGACGGCTACAGGCTGCGCGTCGCGTTTTCAAATGGGTCCAGCGGCGTGCACGACTTTTCGTCGACCGCGGCGCGCGATGGCGAAATGGTGCGGCCGTTGAAGGACCCCGCATTCTTCGCGCGCGTGTTTGTCGAGCTCGGCGCGCTGACCTGGCCGAACGGGTTCGATCTCGATTCGATCGCGCTGCACGACCGCATGGCCGCGGCCGGCGAACTGTCGCAAGCCGCCGCCGAGTAGGGCACCTCCGCGGATTGATACCTCCCATGACTATTCGTGATCGGACGCCCGCTGCGGACGTGCTAGTCATGCGCGAAACTGCACAACATCGAGCTTAAGAAGCCCCCATGTCCCTTGCCGCCGGCCGTGAATTCCTCGCCATCCCTGGTCCGACCGTCATTCCCGATGCCGTCCTCGCCGCCATGCACCGGCCGGCGGTCGACATTTACGCCGGGCCGATGGTCGCGCTCACCGACGGCCTGCTCGCCGATTTGAAGCGCATCTTCCGTACGCAAGGCCCGACCTACATCTACGCCGCCAACGGCCACGGCGTGTGGGAGGCGGCGCTGACCAACGTGCTCTCGCGCGGCGATAAGGTGCTGGTGCTCGAGAGCGGCCGGTTCGCCATCGGCTGGGGCGAGGCGGCGCGGATGCTCGGCGCCGAGGTCGAGATCCTGCCCGGCGATTTCCGCCGCGCCGTGCGGCCCGACGCGGTCGAGGCGCGGCTGAAGCAGGACACCAAGGGCGAGATCAAGGCGATCCTAGTGGCGCAGATCGACACGGCGTCCGGCGTCGTCAACGACATCAAGGCGATCGGCGAAGCCGTGCGCGCCGCCGGCCACGACGCGCTGTTGATGGTCGACACGGTCGCTTCCCTCGGCTGCGTGCCGTTCGAGATGGACGCCTGGGGCGTCGACGTCGCCATGGCGGGTTCGCAGAAGGGGCTGATGACCCCGCCGGGGCTCGGCTTTACGGCGGCCTCGCCGCGCGCGCGCGAGCGACACCCGAAAGCGAACATGCGCACGCCCTACTGGGACTGGACGTTCCGCGAGGGCGAGGTGCACTACCACAAATATTGCGGCACGCCGCCCGAGCAGTTGCTGTTCGCGATGCGCGCGGCCTTCGACCTGATCTTCGCTGAAGGCCTGGAGAACGTGTTCGCGCGCCATCGCCTGCTGGCGGAAGCGACGCGCCGCGCGGTCGGCGTCTGGGCGGAAGGCCAGGCGCTCGGTTTCAACGTCGCGGAGGCGCAGGAGCGCTGCGACACGGTGACGGCGGTGGTGACGCCGACCGGCGCCACCATGCAGCCTTTGGTCGATTACTGCGCGAAGCAATGCGGCGTCGTGCTCGGCCGCGCGCTCGGCCGGCACGAGGGCAAGGGCTTCCGCATCGCGCACATGGGCCACGTCAACGCGCCGATGATGCTCGGCACCTTGAGCGTCGTCGAGATGGCGCTGGCGGCGCTCGGCATCCCCCACGGCAAGGGCGGCTCCGCCGCGGCGATCGACTATCTGGCGAAGGCCGTTCCGGCGTGAATGCCGGCCGAGCGCGCGGGCTTCCGCCCGGCGTCAGTTTGCGGCATGGTCGCGCCGTTCCGGGGGGAACCAACGAGGTTTTCATGATCCGGCGCGCTTTTGCAGCTTTGTTGTTGTCCCTCGGTCTTGCCGCTCCGGCCGCCGCCGCCCAATGCGGCGGCTCTTTCGACGGCTTCCTGCGCCAGATGGCGCGCGACGCGCAGGCGCAGGGCGTCTCGGCCGCCATCGTCAGTTCGGCCTTTGCCGGGCTGGCGCCCGACGCGAAAGTGATGGCCTTCGACAAGCGCCAGGCCGCCACGTTCCGCCGCGAAGGCAATTTCGAGAAGTTCATCGCCACCCGCGTCGGTCCGGCGCGCGTCAAGCGCGCCGCCACGCTGATGCAACGCCATGCCGCGCTGCTCAAGCGGGTCGAGGCGCGCTTCGGCGTGCCGAAGGAATTGCTGATGGCGATCTGGACGATGGAGAGCGACAACGGCAGCGGCGACATGGGCAAGTTGCCGGTGATCCGGACGCTGGCGACGCTCGCGCACGACTGCCGCCGCACCGAGCTGTTTCAGCGCGAACTCATCGCGGCGCTCAAGATTTTGCAGCGCGGCGACCTGCCGCCCGACCAACTCATCGGCGCTTATGCCGGCGAGATCGGCCAGACGCAGTTCCTGCCGTCGTCCTACATCAAGTACGGCGTCGATTTCGACGGCAACGGCCACGTCGACCTACGCCACAGCGTGCCCGACGTGCTCGCCTCGACCGCCAATCTTTTGAAGACCAACGGCTGGCGCGCCGGCGAGCCCTATCGCCAGGGCAGCGCCAATTTCGACGTCATGCGCGAGTGGAATACGTCGGAGCTCTACCGCCGCGCACTGGTTCTGTTCGCCGAGAAGCTCGGCGGCCACCCCTAGAGCGCCGCCACGCACTCCGTCCGTTCCCGCGCAAGCGGGAACCCAGGTCTGTTTGTAAATTGAGAGTCGGCGCTGGGTCTCGGCTTTCGCGGGGACGAACGGTGAGGTGCGTTACTGGCTCTTGATCGCGTCGGCCACCAGCACCGGCTTGTCGCGCCAGACGTCGGGAAACAGCTTCTTCAAATTCGTCACCTTCGGCGCGTCGTTGAAGGCGATATAGGGCTGGTACGGATTTCGGAAGGCGTAGTCCTGATGATAGTTCTCAGCCGGGAAGAACGCCGCCTTCTGCACGTCGATCTTGGTGACGATCGGCCGCTTGAACACATGCGCTGCGTCCAGCTGCGCGATATAGGCCTTCGCGGTCTCACGCTGCGCGTCCGATTGCGGGAAGATCTCCGAGCGATACTGCGGGCCGTGGTCGGGGCCCTGGTAGTTGAGCTGCGTCGGATCGTGCGCCACCGAGAAATAGATCTGCAAAATCTTGCCGTAGGAGACCTGCTTCGGGTCGAAGGTCACGCGCACGCTCTCGGCATGGCCGGTGCGGCCTGAGCTCACGGTCTCATAGTCGGCGTCCTTCTGCGTGCCGCCGGCGTAACCGGAGACGGCGTTGGTCACGCCTTTGACGTGCTGGTAGACGGCCTGGATGCCCCAGAAGCAGCCGCCGGCGATGACAGCGGTCTCGAGGCCGGCGGGCGCTGGCGCATCGGCTGCCGGAGCCGGGACGACGATCGGCGTTTCGGCCTGGGCGCGGAACGGCGCGGTCGACAGCGCGAAGGCGATGAGGAAGGCGGGCGCGGCAGCGAGCAGCAAAGCAGGGCGGATAGGCATGGCGGGTCTCCCCTGAAATATTGTCCCGCTATACCGCCGCAATCGGCCCGCGGCACGACACGAATTCACACGTCTGCGTGAGCCTGCCGTGCACGGATTTGCGGCGCTACGGCACGACCAGCTCGACGCGGCGATTGAGGGCGCGGCCGTCGTCGGTCGCGTTGGAGCCGATCGGCGCCAGATAGCCGACGCCGGCGGTGTAAAGTCGGTCGCGCGCGATCCGGTGCGAGCCGATCAGCGCCGCGGCAACGGACTCGGCGCGCTGGCGCGACAGGGTCATGTTGTGCTCGTAGCTGCCCTGGCTGTCGGTGTGGCCGACGATGAACACGCGCATCTGCGGCTGGCCGGTCAGGAGCTTCGCCATTTCGGCCAGCGTCGGCGCGCTCTCCTTCTTCAGCGTCGCCTTGTCGGTGTCGAAATAGATCCCGTAGAGCGCGATATGGCCCTTCTCGCCGAGGCCCTTGGCCATCGCCGCGGCGTCGACCATCTTGTTCTCCATCGCGCCGACCACGGCAACGACGAGCTCGGTGGTGACATCGTCGTTGTTCTTGCTGGTGACGACGCTGGCATAGATGTCCGCATTGTCGCTCTTCTTGTGGGCGGCGAAGTACCGGAAATTGAAGCCGTCGACCCACATCTGCGGCACCGGCAGGACGTCGATCTGCTCGCTGAACGGAATGCCGCCGCATTGATCGGTGTCGCAGGCGAGCAAGGTCTCGAAGCCGGCCTTGGTGAGCTGGTTCTCGAAATTGCGCGAGACTTCCAGGATCGACGGGCCCGGGCCGGTGCGATAGGCGACGCGGGTCACGCGGCCTTCCAGCCGCAACGGCTTCACCGCCTTGCTGTTAGCGAAGGGCGCGGCCTGCATGCGCGCCGCATCGAAGTCCTTGGCCTGATAGCCGGTGACGATGCTGCCGCCGAAGCGGCCGATGCCGGGATAGTCGCGGCTGCCGGCGACGTCGCGCTGCTGCGCGGCGGCGGGATGGCTCGCAATGTGGATTAAGGCGAAGGCGGAGAGGCAGGCAGAAGCGATCGGGCGCATGGTGTCGTCCTCCTGCGCGGCAGGTTAGCGCAGGAGGCGAGCGGTGAGGAGGCGGGGTGCCGGGATGCCTATTCCGCGGCCTCGATCATGCGCACGTCGCGGACGGCGCCGTCGCCGAGCACGCGCACGGCTTCCTGGTAGGCGGGTGAATCATGCGCGGCGATCGCCTGCGCCAGCGAGGGAAATTCGGTGACGACGACGCGTTCTTTCTGCCCGTGCTCGTAGGCCGCCTGCGCGGTGCCGCGCGCGAGATACTTCGCGCCGAACGGCTTGGTCGCCGGCGCGGCGAGCTTGGCATAGGCGGTGAGCTTGTCGGGGTCGTTCACGGCGCGATAGACCGTGATCCAATAGGCCTTGGGCATCGGGCGTTTCCTCTCTCGCTTGCGGACAGGGCGCCATGGTAGCGGCCCCTTCGCGCGCAGCGCAATCCGCTCAGGCGATGGAGAGAATCTCGGCCTCGTCGCCGCCGAGGCTGACCCGATCGCCGACTCCGCGGCCGGTCAGCGCCCGCGCCAGCGGCGACACATAAGAGACCGTGCCGCGCGCCGGGTCGGCCTCGTCCTCGCCGACGATGCGGAAGGTCTGGCGGCGGCCGTCGACGCGCGTGAGCGTCACGACCGAGCCAAAATGGACATAGCCGTCCGCGGGCGGAGCGCCGACCACCTGCGCCGAGGCGCGGCGCGCGGTCCAGTAGCGCTGGTCGCGCTGCGTCAGCGCAATCGCCTCGCGGTCCTCCGCGCGCACGGCCGCGGCGTGCGCCTTGTCGAGCCGCGCGAGCTCGGCCTCGATCGCCGGAAGCCCTTCCGCCGTGACGAAATTCGGATGCAACGAAACCGGCCGCTCCGGCGGGACGGGCGTCTCCGCATCCGTTTCCTTGACGAAGGCGCGGCTCATCTAGCCCTTCTTCTTCGCTCCGGTGCGGGCGATGCTCTTGATGGCGAGCGGCGCGCGCCCCGACTTCTCGGCGATCTCGCGGTCCTGCTCGATGATGAAGCCGCGGGCGGGCTCGTCCTTCTCCAGGCCGCCGAGCAGTTCGGCAGGCACACGACGGTTCGAGCGCTGCGAGCCGTCCTCGTAGACGACGTCGAAGAACACCCATTCGCCTTTGTTGTTGCTTCCCGGCTTCTTGGCCATGCGGGTTGTCCTCGTTCTTCTTGAAATGAAAACCCCGCGGGCCACGCGGGGTTTAATCGGGAACTCGGTTCCCGATATAGGCGGGGGCGGGCGGAAATGCAAAGCGCGCATATGCGCCCCACGATCTGAGCAGGGAGCAAGAGACGAGTTCCAGGAGCGCCGTTTCCGCCGGGGACGTTGGTTTGCGCACATCGAGATACGCCAACCCATGACGCCGCGGCGCTCCGAGCGTGGCGGCGGCGGAAAGGATCATCATGCGCACGACCGACTTGCTCGCCCTTGCCAGCGTGCTTCTGGCCGGCACCGCGACCGCGGCCTCGGCCTGCGGCACGCCTCGCCGCCGGCCGCGCCGGCGCCGGTCCCGGCGTTGCCGGTGCTCGTCGACTTCGCGTTCAGCATCGTGCCGGTGCCCGGGCCGCCCGAGGGGTTGACGCCAGCCGGGGCGCCCGTGGTCGAGCGCTTGATCATCTTCTTCTGCGGTATCTTCTTCTTGCTCATGCCGGCGCTTTTATCCCCCTCAAAGGGAGGGATAAGAAACCCCGCTACTCGCGGCCCGTCTTGAGCTTGACGTTCCTGAACGTCACGTCGCCGGCCTCGGTGAACCGTTTGCCGTTGGTTTTGTCGTGGCGGTGGAATTGCGGCGCCGGGAAGCGCACGCGCAGCGAATAGACGCCGTCGCCCGGAATGACCCAGTTGCGGCCGTAATGGTAGAGATACGGGTGCCATAGCAGCGGCTGCTTGTGGGTACCGATCTCCTTGCCGTCCGCGTCCGTCAGCGTGACCTCGATGTCCAGCCCCGGGATCATGCGGCCGTCGGCCTTGTCGCGCACCGAAACTTCGATGTGGATGTTCTCGTGCTCCGGCGCCATCCATTCGAGCTTGCCGTTGCGCGGGATGTACATGCCCTCGGCTTTCTCGAAAGCAAAGGCGATGAGGTAGTCGCCCTGCGCGATCTCCTGGCCGCCGTCGGCGACCTCCTCAAGCATGTGCTTGAGAATGCGCCCGAAAGCCTCGCCTTCCTTTCTGCCGAGCTCGAGACCGCGCGCGTCGGCCTCGTCGCTCTTTTTCAATTCGGCGGTCGCCGCCATCGTGTCTCTCCTCGTGATGCGGATGATGTGCTGCGGCAACGCGAGAGCGGAACGCGCGGTTTCGTGCCGGCCAACCCGTCCCGCCACGATGCGGAAGGAGAAAGGCAGGCGGGCCGGGCCGGGGTGCCTGATTTGCATGGCTTGGCGGTTGGCGACGGTTTCGGTCGCCGTGGCCGGCGCTAGGCAAGGAAAGTTCCGCCGCAACCGATTCCACGGAAACAAAACGTCTTTGTTAAGCGCTGATGACGGCCCGTATGTGAATTCCGTATGGATCACATGCGGTTAGACCGCTTCTGTTGCGGTGCAAACCGTCTATATTGCGTTGCAACAAGAGAAGAAACCCCCACGAGAAACGCTCCTGGATCAGCTCCCGAAGGAGATTGAGCCATGGCTTTTGTCCACTCTGCCGTCACCGCGCGTGACGTCCTGACCACCGAGCCCAAGTCCGGCCTGACGTCCGGCGTGAAGACCGCGCGCAAGCCCGGCCTGCTGCGGCGCCTGATCGTGGCGGCGCAGGAGGCGCGCATGCGCCAGGCCGAGCGCGAGATCGCGCTCTACCTCACGCGCACCGGCGGCAAGTTCACAGACGAGGGCGAGCGCGAGATCGAGCGCCGCTTCCTGTCAAACCGCGGCTGGTGAGCCCATCGGCTCATCGGCCTTTGCCCTTCGACCTTGAGGACTAGAGCAAAATGACTGCACTGACGCTGCGCGCCTCGCAGGCGCTGATTGCTTCCCCCGCCGCCGTGTTCGGCCGCCTCTTCTCGGCGATCGCCACCTTCATGGATGTTTACGCCGAGGCGCAGAAACAGGCGACCGAAGCGCACCGCAAGCTTCCGTTCGGCGACTGGTGAGCCAGGCGGGCTCCGCGCTATTTCGGCGCGCGGCTGCTGTAGAAGTCGGCCCATGCCATCGCGGCGGCGAACAGCACGAAGACCAACGTGATCACAGCGACGGTCATCGCAATATCGGTCGGCATCGGGTTCCCCTTAGGTTATGAAGCGGGAACTCTAGATGCCGGTCGAAATCGCGATTTGAGATGCGTCAAGGCGGGCGTGCCGGCCGGTTTGCAGGCGCGGCGCCTCTCGCGGCCGTAGCGGAGCGCTCGCCGCGTAAAGGTTAAGTCATAGACCGCAGCAATTCGTGATGGAACGGCGATCAGTCCCCCCGGTTGCGCCACAAAGTCGCCAGGGTTGTCCGCGAGTTCCCGGCATCCCCAAAAACCCGGAGACGACATGATTCGCAGCTTCTGCCTTGCCACGTCCCTGCTTCTGATCGCCGCCGCCTTCTCACCGCTCGCCGCGCGCGACCGGGCGAGGGGCTCCCTCGACGCCAACGGCAATCTCGACATGCTGATCAGCAAGTACGCGGCCGAGAACGGCGTGCCGGAATCGCTGGTGCGGCGGGTGATCCGGCGCGAAAGCCGCGGCAATCCGCGCGTCGTCTCGCGGGGCAATTACGGCCTCATGCAGATCAAGCTCGCGACCGCCCGCGCGCTCGGCTATGGCGGCGGCGCCGCCGGCCTGCTCGATGCCGACACCAACATGAACTATGCCGTCAAGTATCTCGCTGGCGCCTATCGCGTCGCCGGCGGCAATGCCGACCGCGCCGTGCATTATTATGCGGCGGGCTACTTCTATGCGGCCAAGCGCAAGGGCGCGGACATGCCCGGCGTCTCGTCGTTCAAGCACGCGCCGTCAAACGATGGCGCGACGACCGCGAGCTTCGCTGAAATGTCCCCGGCGGGCATGAATTTCCGCTGACGGAGATCCGGTCCGGCGCTGACCCCTACGGGGCCGCGCCGGGCAGCTCCCTCTATTATTTCGCATTGAAGGGATAGGTCACGACCGGCGGGTAGGACGGATTGTCCGCGCTCGCGGCTTTGCCGCGCTTGGCCGCCGGCGCCGCGGCAGCGCGCTGGCTGGTCTTGCTGTTGTCGAACAGCGCCTCGAACAGGTTGATTTCGCTCGCCGGCTGCACGTTCGCCGGATTGGCGGGCTTCGCCGCGGTCCTGATGCGGCGCGGCTTGCGCTTGTGCGGGGCAAGGTGCGAGGAGCGCTCGCGCTCCATGACGCGCAGGATCGGCGGCCGCTCGCGCGGCAGCACGATCGGCAGCTCGTTTGACGACATCTCGCCGATATCGACCGGAATGGTGGCGTCGCTCCCGGCGCCGATCGAGCCGGTGACGTCGCGGTCGGGCTCGACCGCGGGCCGTTCCTGCGGCAGCACGGCGACCTTCATCTCCGGCGCTGGCGGGGCGGGCGGCGGCACCGGCGCGGCTGCGGTATCCGGCACGGGCGCTTTCACGATGTCGGTTGTCGCCGGTGCCGTCGCGGGATCATCGCGCCTCGCGACATCGAGTGCCTTTGCCGCGCTCTCGACGCCAGAGTCGGGCGGCGGCGCAGGCGGAGGCGGCACGGCCGCGATCACCGGCCGCTGCCGCGGCAGCACGATCGGCTCGGTCAGCGTCGGCGTGTCCGGCAAGTCGCGCAGTTTGAGCAGTTCTCCGGCGCGCCGGAACGCCGTCTGGATCAGGAATTGCGGCCATTCCGGATGCTCGTTGCGGTCGATCAGGGGCCCGCGGGCCAGCACCATCTCCGGCGAGACGCCGTTCCGCGGCTCGCGCGGCGGCGTCAGCGCGAGCACCAGAATCAGAACGGCGGCACCCACGCCGCCGATCGGGATAATGCGGAGCAATGGCAGCATTGCTGCGATGACTAACTGAGTCGGGCGAATCACAAAACGCAAATGAGGAAATCCGGCGACACGCGGGCCGACGCGTGGCCTAACTGCATCAGCCATGCCCGTGACAGAGCCGCCGCCGGTTGCTACCTAGTGCCGGCCGTAAAGAACAAGGACGGGGGGAACCGATGATGACCAAGCCGAACTGCCCGATTATTGCTATCGAGGAGCATTACTGGGACCCGGCGCTGACCAAGCACTATACCGGGCTCGAGGCCGGGCGCGGCGGCGAGACCGACAAGCGGCTCTACGACTCCGGCGTCCTGCGGCTGAAGGAGATGGACGAGGCCGGCATCGACGTGCAGGTCCTGTCGCACGGCGCGCCCTCAACCCAGAAGCTGGCGGCTGACATCGCCGTCAAGCTCACGCAAGAGGTCAATGACCGGCTTGCCGCGTTCTGCGCCACCAATCCGAAGCGCTTCGCCGCCTTCGCCGCGCTGCCGACCGCCAATCCGGAAGCCGCCGCCGACGAGCTCGAGCGCTGCGTCACCAAGCATGGCTTCAAGGGCGCGATGATCCACGGCCTGTCGAACGGTGAGTTTCTCGACCTGAAGAAATTCTGGCCGATCTACGCCCGCGCCGAGAAGCTCGACGTGCCGGTCTATTTCCACCCGTCGCTGCCGGACGCGCGCGTTACCGAGGTCTATTACCAGGAGTACGTGAAGGACTTCCCGCTCGTCGTGCGCCCGGCCTGGGGCTTCACGGTCGAGACGGCGACGCAGGCGATCCGCCTCGTCCTCTCCGGCGTGTTTGAGAAGCACCCGAACCTGAAGGTCGTCCTCGGCCATTTCGGCGAGACCATCCCGTTCCTGCTGTGGCGCATCGATTCCGCGCTCAAGCGGCCGGGACAGAAGCCGATGAGCTTCCGCGACATCTTCTCGAAGAACTTCTACCTGACGACCAGCGGCTTCTTCTCCAATCCCGCGCTCTTGTGCTGCGTCATGGAGATGGGCGTCGACCACATCCTGTTCGCGGTCGACTGGCCGTTCGTACAGGACAACAGGCCGGCGGTGGAGTGGATGGCCGGCGTGCCGCTGTCCGACGAGGACAAGACCAAGATATTGAGCGGCAACGCCAGGCGCCTGCTGCGCATGTGAGCGGGCGCCGTCTGGCGGCCTGTGGACCGCCCGGACGAGGGCCGGCGCGCCGGTGCCCGGCCACCCGCGTTGCTGGTAGACTGCCCTTCAGGGCCCGTAGCTCAATGGTTAGAGCCGACCGCTCATAACGGTCTGGTTCCTGGTTCGAGTCCAGGCGGGCCCACCA